>ERZ802830.3622-NODE-3622-length-12933-cov-9.36155_pt1 | contig 12933 bp, 16 predicted proteins | sample MGYA00345654_ERZ802830 | MGnify/ENA primary metagenome ERZ802830 (study PRJEB30503, sample SAMEA104212375) | marine metagenome | biome: Westerlies Biome; feature: [SRF] surface water layer (ENVO:00010504) within the epipelagic zone...; material: water... | reverse complement strand
CTCCTGGGATCGAGAGGTAGCTCTTGCTAGTTTCAGTCTCAAGTAAGCGTCTCTCGGCTTGCTTGACCGCTTCTAAGATCGGCGTTTGACCTGTGGTGTCCTGATAAACGCCAACACCCAAATTGATTTTGTCAGGATGAGTATCTGCTTTAAAAGTTTCAGTGAGGCCAAGGATGGGATCGGCGGGAGCCAGGTCGAGTTGGAACATTGAAGTCACTCCAGAGACGTCAGTCAGGAAAGGCGCGATTGTCGCATAATTTTGCCCGCAAACGCGAGGTTCGATCAGGCTTGGGGGAGGATACCGCGGAGCGCTGCACGTGTCGGTCGCGGGAGTCCCTCCACAGTCAGATCGGGATTGTCGGGATCTAGCGCATGCTCAAAGGATTCAAATCGCATCCAGTCTGTTCTCCGCTGTTCGTCGGTGGTGGTGATCGAGACATCAAGGCACTCGATGTCTTGAAACCCAACACGACTGAGCCACCGGGATAACGCGGCAACCGAGGGTAAAAACCAGACGTTATTCATCCGGGCGTATCGATCCGGTGGAAGCAAACAGGCAGTCTCATCGCCGTCGATCACCAAGGTCTCAAGGATGAGTTGGCCACCTGGTTTGATCCATCGCTTTAATTGCTCAAGATGATGGATTGGGTCTTTTCTGTGGTACAGCACACCCATCGAAAATACCGTATCAAAGGCAAGAATCCCTGCGTCGAACTCTTCAAGAGTGACAGGTAGAGATGCAGCCTTCGGGTTACCGAGGAGGTGCTTGACCAAGGCGAATTGGCAATGAAATAACACGCTCGGATCAATGCCCAAGACCTCTGACGCACCTGCCTCAAGCATCCGCCATAAGTGATAGCCCGAGCCCGAGCCAACATCCAGGACACGATGACCGCTGAGATCGAGATGGGCTTGCAGTCGATCCCATTTCAGGTCAGAACGCCACTCGGTCTCTAAATGAATCGGACCAAATTGAAATGGACCTTTGCGCCAGGGCATCAATCCTTCGAGGACTGATCGGAGCGCCGCCTCAGCGTCGGGTAGAATTGAGGCTAGACCCACGAAGCGTCCAAACATGGCCTGGTCGGATTCGATAGTGGGTGTTTCTGCGAGCGCCTTTGACCAACGAGTCAAGTCACCATGACTGAGTCGTCGATGAATCAGGGTTTGATGCGTATTGACCAATGCTTCAAGCCAGGGGAGATCTTGGTGCGTCCACGCATGGTCAATTCCAATCATCCAACTGCCATCCAAGCTTTAAAATTGAGGCAGTGGAAAAATTCGGTGACCTCGGAAAATCCGGCATTTTGGAGCCGGCTGATGTGTGCCTCTGAGGTTTCTGGGATCAAGACATTTTCGATGGCTTGACGCTTTCCTGCGATCTCGAGTTCGGAATATCCGTTGGCACGTTTGAAATCGAGATGCAATTCCGTCAATGCTTGTTGAGACTTCGTGTTCTGAAGCACCACTTTCTCCGCCAAAATAAGAACACCTCCGGGCACTAAGGCTTCGTTGATTGACGCCAGTAATTGCATGCGTTTTTCCAGCGCGATGAACTGTAATGTGAAATTCAAGGCAACGACGGAACAGGGTTCAAAGGGCATCTCAACGATGTCGTGACAGACCCATTCGATGGGTAATGGGTCAAGCAGGCGATCGGACATCGTCTGTCGAGCTTGGGTCAGCATGGCTTCAGAATTATCAACCGCAATGATTCGACAACCTTCCGTTCTCACTTGGTTGGCCATCGCCAGTGTTGTCGCGCCCAACGAACAACCGAGATCATAGATGGCAGTATTGGGCTTGGCATGGCGCTTGGCGATCAATGCACTCGATCCAATGACCTGTCCATAGCCTGGGACGCTTCGCCGAATCATATCGGGGAACACTTGAGCGACCTTCTCGTCGAAACGAAATTCGCCAACGCCAGCAAAAGGCGTTTGAAACAAATGATCTTCACGATCTGCCATCAAGACTCCGGTGGTGAGGTTGTCGTTGGGATGTCATCATACCGGAGGACGAGGAGATCTGAGACATGGAAATCACAGGGGTATTGGCGGTTATTGCAGTTCTCGGTGTCGGGTTCGCTGCCTACTTTGCGAAATTGTGGCTGTCCGCGAAAGCTGAGTTAGCTGAACTTGCTGCCCGATCAGAAGCCAATACCGATTTGGATCAAAAAGCCGCGTTGATGAAAGCTGAGTTTGAAGCCCTATCTCAGCGGCTTTTGAATGAGCGCGCGAAAGAATTGACCTCACAGCATAATGACTCGCTGACGCAAATCTTAAAACCGCTGTCGACCGAGCTCGATACCTTTAAAAAGCGGATTAACGAAGTCTACGAAAACGAGACGCGTGATCGCGTATCGCTCCGCCAGGAGATCGTGTCCTTAAAAGCGCTCAATCAGAAGATGTCTGAAGATGCGATCAATTTAACGCGTGCACTGAAAGGTGAGAACAAAACCGCCGGGAATTGGGGTGAACTGGTGCTCGAGCAAGTCTTGAGCACCTCTGGGCTTCGCGAAGGGTATGAGTATTCGAGACAGCAAAGTTTTACCGGCGAGGAAGGGTCGAGATTGCAGCCAGATGTGGTGATCTCGTTGCCGGATGAGAAGTGTTTGATCGTTGATGCGAAGCTGTCGTTAAAAGACTACGAACGTGCCATGTCTGCGGTGGATGATACTGAACGACTCGATGCCTTAAAGGCACATGCGAACTCGCTGAAAGCGCACGTTCGTGGGTTATCGGGGAAGAATTATGCCGGACTTCCTGGGATCACGACCGTTGATTTTGTCATCATGTTTGTCCCGGTTGAGCCTGCGTTTTCAGCAGCGTTCGAAACGCATCCGCAATTATTTACCGATGCACTCGCCCAAGGAGTGGTGATCGCTTCCCCCTCGACCTTGTTGGCATTATTGCGGACGGTCGAGCATGTCTGGCGGATCGAGCATCAAAATCGAAACACGCGGCAAATCGCCGATCTTGGCGGTAAGCTTTACGATCAGTTCGTGTTGTTTGCCGAAAGTTTCCAAGATGTGGGTGATAAGATCAGGCGGTCTCAAGAGGCCTTTGAGAAAGCAGGTCAGCGCCTATCGACTGGCCGCGGAAATTTGGTGCGTCGAGCCGAGCAATTAAAAACGTTAGGCGTCTCTTCAACCAAACAGATGCCGGGTGAGCTTCAGGATCTCGACGACTGAAGTTGGGCAAAGACCGAGCCTGCCTGAAGAAGATCATCGAGCGCTAAATCACCTTGATCCAAGAGTCGTCGTGCTGCCATGAATTCTTTCGCGGAATTAAGCGCTTCAATGGCGGTGACCCGCTGGCCTTGATGTCGGATCATGACCAGCTCTGTTTGGGCTTCAATCAAACAGGTTTCGTCATCGGTGCGGTCACAGAGTCCTGCGATTTGGAGTTTTGCGTCGCCCTGATCAGACCAGAACCAAGGGGTCGCCTGAAAGGGCTCTGGATGTCCGAGCAATCGTTTGGCGCAAACGCTTGCCGAATCATTGGCTTCAGAGATCGATTCGATGCGTTGAATACGGTTGAGGTGTGGTTGGTGGTGAAGACTGACTTCGCCGATGGCAGAGACCCTAGGGTGAGCGGTTTGCATGAACTCATCGACCGGAATGCCGTCGCTTGATCCTAGACCGCAGGCTGTGGCCAGTGCATCATTGGGTTGCGCACCGATGGCTGCGATGACGAGATCGGATGGAATCGATCCATGGTTCGTGACTAAGGTCTGCATAGTCTCATCGAAGCGTTCAATCTCAATGCCGACTCGGATCGAGGCGGGCGCCTGATCAACCAGACGGTCGGCGGTTTTCACGGCGACTTGTGGGAGCGCCCGGATGCCTTTGGCCAGAATCCGGATGGTTCGTGATGGATCTGCGAGACTCGAGGCGAGCTCAAAGGCCAAAAAGCCTGCGCCGATGATGGTGATGTTGGCGACGCCCTCGAGGCTTTGGTGCAGTCTTTGTGCATGATCCAAGGTTCTGACGACATGAATTGATTCAGATGCGAGTCCCGGAATCGAGGGCTTGATGGCTGTCGTGCCAGTTGCCAGCACCAGGTGATCAACCAAATAAGTTCCTTGATCTGTGGTGAGTAACCCTCGATCAGGGGATAACGACTGAACAGATGCTTGGATCCATTGAATCGATGGGTGTGTCTCGAGCGGCTCTGGAAGAAGCCGAAGTGATGTTGGGTCATTAGAGGTTTTGAGCCAGTTTTTCGACAAAGGCGGGCGTTGGTAGGGGGCGTGGGGTTCACCGTTAAAGACCAACATGTCGCCTTTGAAGTCGCCGCGGATCAGTTCGGCGATCAATGTGCACGCGGCTTGTCCCGCACCGACGATTCCGAGTCTCATCAATATTGGCGTTTGGCAACTGCGAGCGTTAAACCCTCATGCTGGTCAGTCAGTTGAACTTGGCATGCGAGTCGCGAATAGGGCGTTGGATCAACGGCAAAAGACAGCATATCTGCTTCCTGAACACTGGGTGCTTCGAGTGTTCCATCCCAATTTGCGTTCAGAATGACATGACAGGTCGCACATGAACAGCCACCACCACATTCTGCCAAGATTCCATCGACACCTGCGCGATAGGTTGCTTGTAGAATGGTTTCGCCCGATTCAAATGACACATCGATAGCTTGTTCGTTTGGGTTGATACAGGTCAGTTGTGGCATGAGGGCTCCTTGTATTCGTGCCAATACGGATTGAAATTGATGGCCGCAAAGCACTTTGAAACGTGAATTTAGGCATTAGAGTATGGGCAAACAGGAAAAAGGAAAGAGTCATGCGTTCAATTGCACGAGTAGTTAATGGTCGACGCGTCTCGGATGGGGCAGGTGTTGATATCCGTCGAGTCATTGGAGTCCCTGGCGCAGACTATGTGGATCCATTTTTGATGTTCGACGATTTTCGAAACGATGATCCGTCGGGATATGTTGCAGGCTTTCCTCCGCATCCGCATCGGGGGTTTGAGACGGTGACCTATATGTTGAAAGGGAAAATGCGTCATCGGGATTCCAACGGGAATGCAGGTCTGTTGGAAGACGGTGCGGTGCAATGGATGACTGCGGGCCGAGGGATTTTGCACTCAGAAATGCCAGAGCAAACGGACGGTAGCCTTTGGGGATTTCAGATTTGGTTGAATCTCCCGCAGCGATTGCAAATGGCTGATCCTGGGTATCAAGACATTCCGGGATCTGAGATCACCGAGTTTGAAAAAGATGACGTTGACTACCGTTTGGTGGCCGGCGAGCTCTTTGGACACGTGGGTCCTGCGACAACGCATCTGCCAGTATTGATGGTTGATGTTGCCCCCAATGGCGGTCAGACAACCATTCCATTAACTGACGGTGAAACGACCATTTTGTTTTGCTTTGAGGGTGAGTTGTCAGTTGCTGGTGAAGCGATCGAAGACGGTGATATGGCTATATTAGAGGGAACAGGCGGTGTGTTAATCGAGGGGGCTGGGCGCGGACTGTTGTTATCGTCCGCACCGCTCAATGAGCCAATCGCCCGTCATGGACCGTTCGTGTTGTCCACAGAAGGCGAGTTGAAAAAAGCCTTTATGGATTACCAACTGGGACAGTTGGCTCCGAATCAGGCGGAGTTTCTGGCGTCAGGTGGCCGCGGGTAACTTCACCTCGGTCTAATAGGGGAGCGGCGTCGATATGGCGAGCTCCCATCATTTCTGCAACTTGCTTCAAAACGAACACCAATTGATGTTGCTCCCATTCACGGAGTCGCTCGAACCGGTGCAAGAAATTTTCTTGGAGTGGCTTGGGAGCTTTGGTTAAGAGTTCTTTGCCAGCGTCGGTGATGACCAGAAAGACTTTGCGTCGGTCAATGCCCGAGCGTTGTCGTTCGAGGAGTCCGCGCCGCTCGAGCCGATCCACAATCGATGTCACTGTTGCTTGAGACAGGTTCACCTCAGCGCTGATCGCACGAATGGGTTGCTCTTGAGTCGTCGCTACTGTCTGCAAGACCAATAATTGTGGTGTCGTCAGGCCAAACTCTTTGCCGAGTCGACTCGAGTGCTGATCAATGGCTTGGACGATACGCCGAAGCGCCACTAATACCTCTGTTTCAAGATTCTGTGTCTGCACGCTGTTTGACAACTCCTTCATTTGACTTCGATATTGTGGATTCAGTTGGAAAACCATCGCAATTATTTTTCATGTCTAAAATTTTGACATCAAAGTAATTTTTTTACATAAATTTTTTCTATTTTTTCAACGAATATTATAACTAACTGTTTTAATTGTAATTTGTATAAGCGCCAAGGTTTCTGTAAACTAAGGAAACGTTTCGTAGGTGAAACATATTTTGGACATTAAACGAGAAAAACCTCTGGGGGTTACATGAAACAACTGATTGGTGCAGCACTGACGGCGGGTGCGTTACTGTCAGGTGCGCAAACATTTGCAGCTGATTGCGGAAAAGTCGTGATTGGAGAAATGAATTGGGCGAGTGGTGAATTTTTAGCACGGCTCGATGGATTGATTATGAGTGAGGGATATCAGTGCGATGTGGAATATTTGACCGCTGGGACAATGCCTCAGATCACATCGATGACCGAAAAAGGAACACCAGATATTGCCTCAGAGCTTTGGGCGAATGCAGCAGCAGTAGCAATTGACGCAGCAATTGCTGAAAAACGTCTGACCAAACTTAACCCATCTCCAATTTCTGGAGCTGGCGAGGGTTGGATGATGAGCGCTGCTGCTGCTGCTGCCCACCCAGAACTGAAAACGATCGATGACATTATTGCTAGACCCGATCTCTTTCCGCACCCTGAAGATCCGTCTAAGGGTGGTTTGCACACCTGTCCCCCGGGATGGGGTTGTCAGTTGGCAACAGCAAATTTGTTCCGAGCATTTGATATGGAAGCTAAAGGTTGGAAGCTGGTTGAAACTGGTTCTGGAGCAGGTTTGGATGGATCGATCGCAAAGGCAAGTGAGCGAAAAGAAAATTGGTTGGGATATTATTGGGCACCAACGACATTTGCTGGCAAGTACAATCTTAAGCTAGTCGACTTCAACTCAGGATTTGATCAGGACAATTGGGACAAATGCATTGTTTTACCTGTTGAAGACTGTGAGTCTCCAAAACGAAGCACATGGACCAAGTCAGAAGTAGTCTCATTGGCCCAGGGCGATTTTGAAGATCGAGCGCCGGGAGCAGCGGCGTATGTTGCAAACCGGACTTTTGAATCCAGCTTGTTGAATAAGTATTTGACATATATGAATGACAACCAAGCGTCAGGCGAAGAGGCCGCAATAGAGTTTATACTCAACGAAGAAGCGTCTTGGTCAAAATGGGTATCAGAGGACGCGGCTAAGCGGATTAAAAAAGCACTTTAAATCCTTGGCATTAAGAGCGGCTGAGTTGCTAAACTCGGCCGTTTTTATATCTAGAGAAAATTATGGAATGGTTAACTGAATTTCCTGAGCTAGGGCGACGTGATTTGCGCGATTTCCGGAAGGGTATTGATCAGGGATTCAAGGAATTTACTCGGAGTTACGGGGAAAATATCGAGTCTTTTTTCGAGCCCCTGTTACACTTTTTAATTTGGCTTGAGAAGTTCTTATTAGCCACGCCTTGGCCACTTTTTATTGCCTTTGTGGCCTTAGTGGCATGGCTCGCAAGCCGAAGTATCAAAATTGTCGTTGGGTCTGCCATAAGTCTCTTTTTGATTGGCTTTTTAGGGATGTGGGAAGATACGATGAGTACGGTCAGTATCATCATTGTGTGCACTTTGCTCTGTATCGGGTTGGGTCTTCCCATCGGGATCCTGATGTCCCGTTCCGATCGTGCCCAAGGCATAGTCACTCCCATTCTCGATGTGATGCAGACCATTCCAAGTTTTGTGTATTTGATCCCTGTAGTGATGTTGTTGGGTATTGGCAAGGTCCCTGGACTACTTTCCGTCATTATTTATGCGATCCCTCCGATGATCAGGCTGACAAATCTAGGGATTCGCCTGGTCGATAAAGAGGTACTTGAGGCTGCTGATGCCTTTGGTGCGAGCCCCTGGCAAAAGCTGACGCAGGTGCAAATCCCGCTCGCGTTACCCAATATTTTCGCAGGTGTGAATCAGACGATCATGATGTCACTGGCGATGGTCGTGATTGCCTCAATGATTGGAGTGACAGGTCTTGGACAACCGGTACTAAAAGCAATTTCGAACCAATATCTTGCTATGGGGCTCTTGAACGGTCTCGCGATTGTCGCGCTCGCGATTATCTTTGATCGGATTAGTCAGAGTTACGGGAAGCGACTTCAAAGTTATCGTCGTGGGCTTGGCGAATAACATGGAAACCAAGATTGAAATTAAACATCTCTATAAGATTTTTGGAGATGACCCTCAGACGATGTTGCAGAAAGTTCGTGATGGGGTGTCCAAAGATGAGCTGAATGATCAGTACAATCATGTCTTGGGTTTGAGTGACATCAATCTCAAAATGCCTGCTAAGGGCATTCAGGTGGTGATGGGGCTATCTGGCTCTGGTAAATCCACTCTGATCCGGCACATCAATCGATTGATCGAGCCGACTGCGGGTGAAGTGTGGATTGATGGCGAGAATGTGTTGTCGATGGATGAGAAAACGCTTCGCGACTTTCGACGCAATCGTGCATCCATGGTCTTTCAGAAGTTTGCTTTACTGCCGCATCGAACCGTGATGGAGAACACCATTTACGGTCTTGCGATCCAAGGAATGGCTGAAAAAAAGGCTGAAAAACACGCATCCCATTGGATTGAGCGCGTTGGTCTAGCCGGCTATGAGGATAATTATCCGGGTCAACTGTCAGGGGGGATGCAGCAACGCGTCGGTCTTGCGAGGGCCTTAGCGACAGATGCAGATATTCTCCTGATGGATGAGGCGTTTAGTGCCTTGGATCCGTTGATTCGGACGGATATGCAAAATATTCTCTTGGACCTGCAACAGGAACTGCACAAAACCATTGTCTTTATCACCCATGATTTGGAGGAAGCCCTCCGGATTGGCGATCAAATTGCGATTTTGCGTGATGGCGAAGTGATCCAGCAGGGGACGCCTCAGCAAATTGTGCTGAAACCCAAAGACGACTATATTGCCGACTTCACGAAAGACATCAATCGTGGCCGCGTGATCCAGTTGAAGACCATCATGAAGGCGCCAAATGACAAGGCTGGTCCTGAGTTATCTGGTGAGATGTTGGTTGAAGACGCGGCGCAGTTGGTGACGGAATCACCGTCGTCGCAGGCACGCGTCACTGACGATCACGGAAATGTGATTGGTGTTGTTGGTATTAATGATTTGATTCGTGCGATGGCACGTCCTGATATCGAATCCAGACTCGAAGAACTGTAAATGCCTAAAGAGACTCGGCTCGTGTATTCAACCGAGTCGGGTCGATTCCGATCCGATTCAGCATCCTCTCATCCGGTCAATCCTGATGATTCAGTGTGTCGTGTTCGACGCGAAACCAAGGGCCGCGGTGGTAAGGAAGCGACTGTGATCTGGGATGTCCCAGGTAGCGAGGCAGAGTTGAAATCGTTAGGTAAAGCCATCAAACACCGACTCGGTACCGGTGGTTCGGCTAAAGATGGTCAAATTGTGATCCAAGGGGATCATGTTGAGTCCATTCTTTCTTTCCTCAAAGACAAAGGGTTTCAGGCCAAAAAGGCAGGCGGATGACAGTTTCACAAGAGCAATTTAAACAAGCCATGGGCTCATTCCCGACTGGCGTCACGGTAACGACGGCTTATTCAGTGGCAGGCGAGGTCGTCGGGATGACCGCCAGTGCGTTTAGTTCGGTCTCACTCGACCCCGTATTAGTATTGATGTGTCCCGCCAAAGATGCCGAGTGCTATCAGCCACTGACTGAGGCGAGTTATTTCAGTATTCATTTGCTGGCGGGTGATCAGTCCGCGTTAGCGTGGCAGTTTGCGAAATCTGATATGGATAAAACCGCTGGTCTTGAGATTTCACAAGGTCCAGGTGGAAGTCCAAAAATCCACGGATGCCTTGCCTATTTAGAGTGTCGCCACCATGCACTCTATGATGGAGGAGATCATGGCATCTTGGTTGGTGAAGTTACGCATATCGAATTCTCGGATCAAGAGCGCGATCCATTGGTGTACTGCAAAAGTGCGTTGGGTCCTCTCCCTGCTATTGGCACTTAGTGCTGTATCCATCGCGCCTTTCGCGATTGCATCTGGCCCTGACTGCGACCGACTAGCTTCCATTGCTGCTGATCCGGATCATCAGGCGACCCCTGTTGACTACGGCGGAATCGATGGTGCCCGGGTCATTGAAGTCTGCGGTCAGGCTGTCTCTGAATTCCCCGACAATGGACGATACTGGGTGCAATTAGGTCGCGGTTATCTGAAATTGGATCGAGGCCAGGCGATGTTGGCTGCCTTTGAAAAGGCACGCGAGCTTCAATATCCGGTAGCGTGGTTTGCGTTAGCGGTGGTTTATCACACCGGAAACGGTATTCCACAGGCTGATTTATCCTTGGCCGAAACTCTATATCAAGATGCATACCGACGAGGCGTGGGTTATGCCGCCCTTGGTTTAGCGCGTTTATACGATGAGCCAGAGTCTCCTTTTTTCGATTTAGAGAAATCGGATGTCTGGCAATTTCGCTTCGATGCGCTTTTCAACCGATTGGGGTAGTCCAAATGATTCATAAAGCATTGGCCGTTATCTTGTCCCTGAGTTCGCCAAGTTTTGCCTTTGACGGACAACCGCTTCATTACGAGATCGACTGGGGTCCAGTGACCTTGGCTGACGCCACCGTTCAATTACTTGATTCTGGTGCCGTACGCTCAGTGAATGCCGGTATCGCATCACGCGGTGTTGGTGCTTGGTTTTCTGATTTTCAATCGACACTGGAAATCTTGCGCACCGGCGATGGGGTTCAGGTGTTAAACGCCGACAGTACATGGGGCGACACCCTCAGTAACATTACGGTGTTGTGGCAGCCTCTTGATCCAAAACCCACTGTCGATTTTTATCGATCAAAACCGCGGGACTATGAGCTGACACCTGTTCCTGAAGAATCTATTGTCAATACGATAGACCCCTTCACCCCAGTGTTTGAAATCGGTCGACAACTTGAAGAAACAAAGCGCTGCGCGGGGTCTTATCGAATCTTTGATGGTGTTCGTCGCTACGATTTAGCAATTACGGATGGTGGTTCGGTGATTTTGCAAGCCGACAAGCCCGGAAACTTCAGTGGGCAAGCCTATCGGTGTGATATGACTGTGGCCCGGATTGGCGGATTCTCGACCAAAAAAGGCTGGTTTCGCATTGGAGAGTCCGAGATCACACGAACACTGTATCTCGGAAACATTCGTGGGCATTGGCTTCCGGTTCGGTTTGAAATCTCAGCACCGCTGGGGGTCGCGGTTGCAAGGCTCATGGCGGACAGGCGAACGGTCGCATCTCAGTGAGGGAGCTTGAGTTTCTTGATCGGCCACGATGACTAAGCACCTTAGCTGCCCATGAGTTCCTCGAATGAGAGTCACTCTAGGCGAGTACTCCCAGAATTCCGAGCAGTGCTTCACTTTCTGGATTCCTATAGGTTTAGTGCTTCTGAGTCAGGCGATAGACCCAAAGGCCGACCCACTCATGCAGTAAGATTCTGACTTGCCCGGCACCTGTCCCAAGATCCCAACGAAATTCACGAGACGGAAGACGCGACTGGTAATCGGTTGGGTAAGGAATCACGGGAATCCCCTGATCTTTGAAGATCTCATAGGCCCGTGGCATGTGAAAAGCCGAGGTCACCAATAACCAGGATCCATCGCCACTGAATCCCACGAGATCTTTGGTATAGAGCGCATTTTCATAAGTGTTTCGTGATTGATTTTCGAGGATGATGCGTTCGGTTTGCCCTGTCATTTCCTCAAAAAACCGGAGTGCCAGATCACTCTCGGACAAAGCCCCACGAATGAATCGTCCCGAAAATCCACTGAAGATGACCGGTGCATCTGGGTATTGACGCATTAACTGCACAGTCGCTGTCATTCTTTCTGCGGCACCATTGAGGCTTACTTGATCATGGGCCTCTGTGGCCATTTCGTTAAAAGCGCCACCGAGTACTATAATCCCTTCAATACGATCCGGTTGTTGCAGTGGGATGGCGGTTTCATGCTGATGCAGTAGCGCATTCCAGAGCGGAGTGACGCCAAGTCCGACGACCCACAACAGAGTGGCGACCGATAGCCACCCTGCGAGTCGGCTACCGAGCCACCGGCTGATCGCCGAAAGAGCGACCAATAAGGCGAGGACATGTAGGGGCTCTAAGAAAAACCAAACCACTTTTGACGCGATAAAATATAGATCTTGCATGGCCTAATCATAGCTTGTCTTGGTCAGAGTGAAAGCCTAAACATCGGATGATAGAGGGGCTCTCAGTGGCTTGAAGAACACTTCATCTGTCGTCATGGAATGATGGTTGTCCACTTCTTTTGGCATGGCTTGTGGGTATTTCCCATAAGAATCACAGCCATTGAGCGCATTGCTTTTTTTCAGCAGTGGTAGGTCTCGGGTACACTATGGGCATCTAGAGGAGAATGCTGTGTTTCAGTTCGGTGGTCCTAACTGCAAGGTTTGTCGTCTCATCCGCGTTTATTTATTGGTCGCGGTGCCTGTCTTGATGATGATGTGGATTCGTCCAGATTTTCAGATACCGGCTGGGATCGACGGACGGGCGGTGATTGGCTATGGCTTTGGTCTGGGTGCGGTTTTAATGGTTGCTTATAAATATTACACAGATATTTATCGGAAAAAGCGGAAATGACCGAAGCGCCAAATTGCTGGAAATGTCGGTTTTTTAAAATCAGTTGGGACCCGAAATTCCCGTATGAGTGCCAGGCAATGAATTTTAAAAGTCAGGCGCTTCCCTGTGTTCAGGTCATGGGGATTGATGGTC
>ERZ802830.3618-NODE-3618-length-12935-cov-28.0883_pt1 | contig 12935 bp, 13 predicted proteins | sample MGYA00345654_ERZ802830 | MGnify/ENA primary metagenome ERZ802830 (study PRJEB30503, sample SAMEA104212375) | marine metagenome | biome: Westerlies Biome; feature: [SRF] surface water layer (ENVO:00010504) within the epipelagic zone...; material: water... | reverse complement strand
GTATTATATATTATCTAGCACTGAAATGATTGCGTTAACAGCCTCTGCAGGTCTATTTTTCAAACCTTTAGTTCGCGCTAGTGCTTGTGTAAGATTATTACAACTTAAAACCGCATTTCCAACAGGCTTTAAATTTTCAACTGATATATTTAGTAAAGATGTGGCTATTGTATTCGCAATGACTTCATTATGGTTAGTTTGTCCTTTGATTATACAACCAAGTGCTATGGCACCATCATATTTATTTTTTTTTAATTTTATTGCTATCATGGTAGGGATTTCTAGAGAACCATTAACTCTTAGAATATCAAAAGAGCATTTATTTTTTTTCAGCTCTTCTTCAGCTGATATAATCATCTTACTGGTAATATTTGAATAAAAGTTAGATGCAACTATGAGAATCTTGAATTTTTTTTTCGACATTTTTTTATTTTAAATCTCTCAGAAATTTAGTTTCGATAATATTAATGCCATATGCCTCAAGTCCAACAAATTTCCAATCAGTATTTGTTAGTAATACCATATCTTGAACACCTAACTCAGATAAAATCTGCGCACCCATACCGAAAATTCTTAATTCACTTTGTTTTTCTTCTTCAGTAAGATTTATACTTCTTTCTTTTGAAGATAAATAATTTTGAATAACTGAGGTACTACTATCTCTTACTAGTATCAAAATACCACGTTCTGCTTTATGAATGATGTCAATTGTTTGTTTAAGTGTCTCATTAACGCTTCCAAGATTACCAATTAAATCATCAAAATAACTGATAACATGTACTCGAACCATTACTGGTTTTCCATTAGCAATATCTCCTTTTGATAAAACAACTTGCTCAGTTTTGTCGAATGAATTTCCAAAAACTTTAATATTAAATTCCTTGTTATCTTTTAGAATAATTTTTTCATCAAGTGTCTTATTTAAAAAAGTGTCATGTTTCCTACGATAAGATATAAGATCGACGATTTTTCCAATTTTAATGTTATGTTTTTTACTAAATTCTATTAAATCAGGGATCCTGGCCATTGTTCCGTCATCATTCATAATTTCGCAAATTGTTCCTGCAGGTTCAAAACCAGCTAGTCTAGCTAAATCTACTGAAGCTTCGGTATGACCAGCACGAACTAAAACTCCACCGTCTCTTGCTACCAGGGGAAAGACATGACCAGGGCTCGTTATATCATTCTGTCCTTTATCGGGTGCTATGGCGGTAGCTATAGTTGTAGCTCTATCTTGAGCAGATATCCCTGTCGTTACACCAAGAACCGACTCTATTGAAATTGTAAAGGCAGTTGCATCCCTAGATTGATTATTCTGAGCCATTAGAGGTAAATTTAAGTGCTTAACTCTATCTGATGTTAATGTTAAGCAAATCAGGCCCCTTCCATGCGTTGCCATGAAATTAACTGCAGCGGCATCTGCTTTTGCAGCAGGAATAATTAGATCACCTTCGTTTTCACGGTCTTCATCATCAACCATAATAACCATTTTGCCATTTTTTAAATCTTCAATTATTTCTTCAATTGAAGATGTAACATTTTTATTCATATAGATTATTTATTTTTTTGAATTCGTAACATATCTTGCCAACATATCAACTTCTATGTTTACAATATCATTTAATTTTATCTTCCTCAGATTGGTATGATTCCAAGTGTAATCAACAATATTTACAAAGAAACTATCTTTAGTTGTCTTGTTTACAGTCAGTGATATGCCATTTATTGAAATTGATCCTTTTTTTGTCACAAGTTTTCTAATGTTTTTAGGCATGGTAAACTCTAGAATATAGGATTTTCCTGACTTCTTTTTTGATTTGAGTTTTGAGACAGTATCTACATGCCCGAATACAAAATGGCCACTTATTTCATCTCCAACTTTAAGTGATTTTTCTAAATTTATTAGAGAACCGGAATATAAATTGTTGAAGTTAGTGCATTTAAGTGTTTCTTTTGAAACATCAAAACTTAAAACTAAATTAGCATTATTTTTTTTGATTGTATGAACAGTTAAGCATACGCCATTACAACATACTGAACTTCCAATTTTAATATCTTTTTTAGCAAATTTTGTTTTAATTGCTAGTCGTCGATCACCATGATCTTCAATATTAATAACTTCTCCAACTTGTTCTATGATACCTGAAAACATAAGCTACCTTTTTGCATAAACCTCAAGATTATCGGATTTAATTTGCATAGTATTCTCTAATTTTAAACCTTTGATATAATTTACTTTTGAAACTCGTAAACCTGTTACAGTATTTTTTCTTTTTTTTCCATTAATTTTGCTCGCACTAAACCAGTACAGCACATCAATTAAATTTTCTTTAGATAGTTGAGACATAAGCTTTGCACCTCCTTCAACCAAAACCCTTTGTATTCCAATTTCTCCCATTTTTAAAAGTATTTCATTAATATCTAAAAGATCTTTTTTCTGATTAATTGCAAATAATGTAACTTCAGAATTATTAAATCTATTGAGTTTTTTTTTACTAATATTTTTTTTATGAAAAATATAAATCTTTCTTCTCTTTGAATTAAAAATTCTTTTTTTAATTGGAATACTAAGATTTGAGTCTAGTATAAAAATATCTGGCGAAAAACTATTAAGACCTTCTAATCTACAATGCATATCTGGATCATCTATTAAAATAGTATTTTTGCCGACAAGCATTGCATCTGACTTATATCTTAAATAATGACCGTGAGCTCTTGATAATTGATTGGTAATCCATCTATCTTTGGAACTGTTAGATTTTATATTGAAATCGTAAGTCGTAGCAATTTTTGAAATTACAAATGGTTTCTGTCGTATTTTAGCATTAAAAAAAATATTGTTTAAATGGATAATACTTTTGCTTGTTATTAGCTTTACTTTAATTTTTGCAGCTTCAAGTCTTTGAACTCCTCTACCATTAACTTTTGGATTCTTATCAATGCACCCAATGTAAACTTTTTTTATTTGTGAATTAATAATACTGTTTACACACGGATTAGTTTTTCCATAGTGACTACATGGCTCGAGTGTGCAGTACATTTCAGCGCCTTTTAAAATTGATCTATCTTTTACACGACTTAATGCGTGCACTTCAGCATGAGGTGATCCACCTGGTTGAGTCCATCCACGAGATATAATGTTATTGTTTTTAACTATAATGCAACCAACGGCTGGATTAGTTAAAGTAGTGCCTACAGCTCTGATTGCCATTCTATAGGCAAGCTCCATATAAAACTTTTGAGAAGAAAGGACTATTGCTTACTCCTTGTTATCGCTTATTACACCTACAAATTCTTCGAAGTCTTTAGCTTCTCTGAAATTTTTATATACAGAAGCAAATCTAACGTATGCGACAGAGTCTAAGCTTTGCAAACCTTCCATAACAATTTCGCCAACGATTTCTGAAGATACTTCTGCTTCACCCAAGCTTTCTATTCTTCGCACAACCCCGCTTATCATCCTATCTACACGATCTGAGTCAACGGGTCTTTTTCTTAGAGCAATTTGAATGGATCTTTCTACTTTATCTCTTGTAAATGGAACTTTTTTTCCATTCTTTTTAACTACAGTTAATTCACGGAGTTGAATTCTTTCAAATGTAGTAAACCTTGCTCCACAATCTAAACAAAATCTTCTTCTTCTAATAGCCGAATTATCTTCTGTTGATCTTGAGTCTTTTACCTGCGTATCTTCATTTCCACAGAATGGGCATTTCATAATAATTAATTACCTAACTATAAATTGGATACTTATCACAAAGTTCCTTAACTTGCATTCTAACATTTTCTTCAGTTTTACTATTATCTTCTGGGTTGTTTTGTAATCCATCTAGTGTTTCTGCAATTAAATCTCCGACTTTAATAAAATCATTATTATCAAATCCTCTTGTTGTTGCAGCCGGAGTTCCAACCCTTATGCCAGAAGTGACTTTTGGAGGCATAGGATCAAATGGTATACTATTTTTATTACAGGTTATATTGGCTCTTTCTAAACTGGCTTCAGCTAAATCACCAGTAAGCCCCTTAGGAGTTAAATCTACTAGAAGTAAATGGGTATCTGTACCGCCAGATGCAAGATTGAGGCCATGATTCACCAATGTTTCACCTAATTTTTTTGCATTGGATATTACCTGCTGAATATATTTTTTAAATTCAGGCTGCAGAGCTTCTCCAAAGGCAACAGCTTTAGCTGCAATTACATGCATTAGTGGTCCTCCTTGAAGTCCAGGAAATACAGCTGAGTTAAATTTCTTACCTAGATCAAGATTATTTGAGAGTATCATCCCCCCTCTTGGCCCTCTTATAGTTTTATGGGTAGTTGACGTTACTACATCAGCGTATTCAATTGGATTTGGATATTCTCCAGCAGCAACTAAACCAGAGTAATGAGCCATATCTACCAATAAATAAGCACCTACCATGTCAGCTACTTCTCTAAATTTTTTAAAATCAATTTTTCTGGAATAAGCACTTCCACCAGCAATTATTAGTTTTGGTTTATGTTCCTTGGCAAGGCCTTCAACTTGATCATAATCAATCAATCCTTCTTCATTAACGCCATACTGAACTGGGTTGAACCACTTTCCAGATTGAGAGGGTTTTGCTCCATGTGTAAGATGACCACCAGCATCTAAACTCATACCCAAGATCGTATCATTTGGTTTAATTAGTGCTAAAAAAACTGCACCGTTGGCTTGAGCACCTGAATGAGGTTGAACATTTGCATAGTTACATCCATATAGTTTTTTTACTCTAGAAATTGCTATTTCTTCTGCAATATCAACATACTCACATCCACCATAATACCTTGAACCAGGGTAACCCTCGGCATATTTGTTAGTATGAATTGAACCTTGTGCTTCCAATACAGCATTAGAAACAATATTTTCTGATGCTATCAATTCAATCTGGCTCTGTTGTCTTGATAACTCATTGTTTATTGATGCGGCTATTTCCTGATCGACATCTTTTAAATTACTTTTAAAAAAACTCATAATTTTACACCCATTAAATTTTATTTATTCTTTTTAAATGTCTTTCTCCCTCAAATTCAGTCATCATGAAGGTATCTACACATTTTATTGCTTCAGATTTTTCAATAAATCTTGAACCTAAACATAAAATATTTGCATCATTATGTTGTCTTGAAACTTTTGCAATATCAGAATTATAACATAGTGCAGCACGTATATCTTTGCTTCGATTGGCAGTAATCACCATACCTTGTCCACTTCCACATACTAGAATACCCATTGTAAAATTCTTATCATTTAACTCACTAACAACTTTTTTTGCAAAATCTGGATAATCAACTGACTGCTGGTCATATGCTCCACAATCAATATATTCCACATTATTATTAGAGAGATGATTAGCTATTGCTTCTTTTAACTCAAAGCCGGCATGATCACATCCAATAGCAATTTTTATGTTAGTTACCATATACGTCTCAAGAATGATATTTCAATACTAAATATTGTAAATGAAAATATATAGTTTTTATAAAGTCTTATTAAATATTTATTCCTCTTTTAGCAATTTCACTCTTTAAAAGCTTTGGACTATCAGTCATTATGCCATCAATACCCATGTCCAAAAGTTCATTCATCTGAACTGGATCATCAATAGTCCAGGCATGTACTTTTTTATTAAATCTATGAGCATCTCTAATTAAGCTTGGAGTAATCACTTTGAATCCCTTTCTATAATAAGGCAGCTGCAAACACGGTGTTGAAACTTTACTTATACCAAAAAATCTTAGTAAATAGAAATTTACAACTTCATTTAAACCCATACTGGTACAAATCTTAAAATCAAAAGCTTTTCTAATTTTATCAAGTCTTACAGAATTAAATGAGCCTATACAAAACCTATCCACATTATCCAATAATTTTAATTCATTAATTAATAATTCAGCAGATTTATCTGACTTGGGATCGATATTAAATCTTATATTGGGCCAAGAAGAAACTGTTTCAAGAAAAGTGGGCACTTCATAAACATCATTAATTTTATAATTTTTTAATTCATTATAATTTATTGATGAAATATCCACGTCAACATTCATCATTCTTTTTAAGTCATCATCATGAAAAATCACCAATTTGTTGTCTTTTGTTGCCTGAACGTCAGTTTCAATGTATTTAAATCCTAAATTAATTGACTGCTGAAATGCTTCCAAGGTATTTTCAACAAAATCATTTGCACCCCCTCTATGAGCAAATGCAGAAAAGTTGGAATTTAAGTAATTAAAAGTCATGAAAGAAATTTGTTAATCTATGTTAGAAAACTTTATAACTATATTTGTATTTAATCTATTAATTGTATCTGTTTTATTTGTTATTTCGCTTTGGATTAAAAAAGCTGATATTATTGATATATATTGGGGACCTGCTTTTTTATTAAGTAGCTTAATTATTCTTTTTATAAATCAAAGTTATTCGTTACCAAGCTTTGTTATTATTTTTGTATTAGGCTTATGGTCAATTAGACTTGGATCGCATTTATACTCTCGCAATATAGGACAGTCTGAAGATATAAGGTATACAAAAATACGATCTAAATATGGTAACTTGGGTTTGTTCATAATTAATTATGTAGTTCAAGCAACTTTAATACCAATAATATCACTTCCAATCATAATTGTTGTTGTATCAAATCTTAATGAATTGAATTTTGTTTCGTATGCAGCAATTATAGTAGCTTTAAGTGGAATTGTTATTGAAGCATTAGCAGACAGCCAATTAAAAGAGTTTAAAAGACACGAAAGTAATAAAAATAAAGTGATGAATTTGGGTTTATGGAATTATTCAAGGCATCCAAATTATTTTGGGAATAGCATAATGTGGTGGGGAATTGGTGTATATTGCTTTAGTATATCATTTAACTTTATTGCCTTAATTTCTCCAGTCGCTATGACTTATCTATTGATAAAAGTATCAGGCGTTTCTATGTTAGAAAATCAAATAAAACATACAAAAGATGGTTATGAAGAATATATAAAAACTACCAGTGCATTTATAATTTTACCAAAAAAGAAGCTATGAGTGAATTACAGGAAAAATATCCAAATAATAGATTGAGAAGAACACGTCAATCACAGTGGATTAGAAATCTAGTTAGTGAGAACTCCCTCTCAACTAATGATTTAATTTGGCCTATTTTTATTTGTGAAGGCTCTAACGTAAAAGATGAAATTGATTCTATGCCAGGTGTATACAGGTATTCTGTAGATCGATTAAACGAGGTTGTTGACCAGGCCTTATTAAATAAAATCAGCTTAATTGCTTTATTTCCTTATACTCCTAAAGAGAAAAAAGATAGCCTTGGAAGTGAGGCTTTAAGTCCAGATAATTTAATTTGCAGTGCACTAAAAAAAATAAAAGAAAAGAAAGTTGAATTAGGAATAATGTGTGATGTTGCATTAGATCCTTATACGTCTCATGGACACGACGGTATATTAAGTGAAGATAATCAGATATTAAATGATGAGACTAATGAAATCTTAGTTAAGCAATCACTTCTACTTGCTGAACATCATGCAGATATTATAGCACCATCAGATATGATGGATGGTCGTATTGGTTTGATAAGAAATAATCTAGAAGACAAGGGTTTTAAAAATACAATTCTACTATCCTACTCAGCAAAATATGCTTCAGGATTTTATGGCCCTTTTAGAGATGCGGTCGGTTCCCTTGGTAACTTAGTTTCAGATAAAAAAACTTATCAAATGGATTATGCAAATTCAGATGAAGCGCTTAGAGAAGTTGCATTAGATATTGCTGAAGGTGCAGATATTATTATGGTTAAGCCAGGCATCAGTTATTTAGACGTTATTCATAGAATTAAGTCTGAATATAATTTTCCTACATTTGCTTATCAAGTTTCTGGTGAATATGCTATGGTCAAAGCTGCGGCAAGAAATAATTGGATTGACGAGGAAAAAATTATAATAGAGCAACTGACTTCATTTAAAAGAGCTGGAGCCAACGCTATTCTTAGTTATTTTGCAATAGACGCTGCAAAAATTATTAATTCAACGAGTTAATCTTTTAATAAGACTGGAAGTATCCAAGTCATTATAACCCATCTGTTGCAACTCAAGATAAAATTGATCTACTATTTTTGTTACTTCTAATTCAATGCCAAAATCAGCAGCCTGTTCAAATGCTATACCAAGGTCTTTTCGCATCAGATCAACTGCAAAACCAAAATTAAATTTATCTTCTGACATAGTTTTAAAGCGATTATCTAGTTGCCAAGATTGTGCGGCACCACCAGATATTACATCTACTACATCATCAACAGCTAAATCAGTTTTCTTCATGAAGTGAACTGCTTCTGCTAAGCCCTGCACTAAACCAGCAATACAAATTTGATTTATAATTTTTGTTAGTTGTCCTGATCCTGAAACCCCCATAAATTTGATTTTTTTTCCATACGACTGTAATACTTCCCTTGATTTTTCAAAACTACTTAAGTTTCCACCCACCATAATGCTTAAAGCCCCATTGATTGCACCAGCTTCTCCACCTGAAATTGGTGCATCTAAGAACTGTATGCCTAATTTTAATGCTTCTTTATTAATTAATTTTACTATCTTTGGAGATACCGTTGAATGATCAATAAAAACTGTTTCACTGTTAAGATTTTTAAAACATCCGAAACTAGATATGGTTATCTCCTCCAAGTCATTATCATTCCCAACACATGAAATTATATAGTCAAATGGATCATTCAATTCAGAGAGGTTAGTAATCAAATTTCCCTTATATTCTTTTATCCAATTATCTGCTTTCAATCGCGATCTATTGTAAACAGTCACATCGTTACTTCGACTAAGGTGTCCAGCCATAGGGTATCCCATTGTACCCAAACCAATAAATAATATTTTAGGCATTAAAAATATCTGTCATTCTTTGTAACGTACTTATAATAACAAGCAGTGGCATTTTGAATAGTCTTCCACCAGGAAAATTTCTATGTTTAATTTTTTCAAACGTTTCTAAAACACTCTTTTCGTCTGAATGAATTGAATTAGCAATAACTCTTCCTGCAATTCCTGTTAATGCAACTCCATGCCCAGAAAAGCCATGAGCATAATAAATTCTTCTACTTGCTTGACCAATATCAGGAACTCTATTTAATGTAATGCCGACATAGCCTCCCCATATATATTCAGCTTTTTCATTGTGTAAATTTGGAAAAACTTTCAGCATCCTTTTTTCAGTTTTTTTTGCAAGTACTTCAGAATGCTTAAGTGAATAACTTACCCCTCCACCAAATATCATTCTTTTATCTGCCGATAACCTATAATAGTTTAAATCAAAGTTAGTATCACTAACACAATAATCACTTGGTATAACCGTTTTTTGAAGCTCTTGGTTTAATGGTTTTGTAGCAATCATGTAATTTATTATTGGCATAATTCTATTCTTAATTCCTGAGTCAATTTCTTCAAGATATGCATTGCAACAAAGTGCGACATTTTTAGCTTTTACAATTCCTTTTGCTGTACGGACTTCGACATGATTTCTTTCTTCAGAAATTTTAATAGCTTTAGTGTTTTCATAAATATCTACATTTAACGTTTTAGCTGCATCTGCTAAACCTAATGCATATTTTAATGGATGAATGTGACCACCTTGCTCAAACAAATGACCACCATAATATCTCTCAGACCCTACTGCTTCTGAAACCTCTGCTTTGCTAAGTATTCTAGTTTGATGATAATCAAGCTTATTTTGAAAATATTCAATTTCATGCTCAAAATCTAAAAGCTTAGATTTGTTAGTAGCAACAGTTAGATTACCTAATTTTTTATCACAGTTAATATTAAACTCTTCAATCCTCTCATCAATTAAACGAACAGCATCTAAAGATAAGTTCCACAAATTTTTAACAACTTCAAATCCATATTTTTTTTCTAAACTCTCAACACCATTTGATATATCGGGTCCGATTTGACCACCATTTCTACCAGAGGCACCCCAAGCAATTTTATTTTGTTCAAGTAAAATGACTTTCAGTCCCTTTTTTGACGCCTCTATTGCTGTTGATAAGCCAGTAAAACCGCCACCAATTATACATAAGTCACATGAGTCGCTGTCACTTAAAGATGGGTGATGTATTAAGTCTCTATCCAGACTCTCAATGTAATAGCTATTAGGGTAATCAAGCATACGCCACTATATCAAAATTTTACTTATCTAATAGCCTATTTAATAAATTTTTAGGTTGAATTTTTCCTGCTTGCGCTCTTTTTCCTAACCATGGCTTAATGTCATTAAATGGAATTGTTTTTTTATTTTTATTCATAAAAATGATCCCATCTTCTTTTTTGTAAGTGAAAGCATAAAATGTTTTACCAATTTTTATTTTTTGAAGAGTAATACCTCTACCTTTTTGCATCTGTGGTATTTCGGATAAATCATAAGTGAGGAATTTAAGAGATTTCTTATCTCCACTTATAACGCCAATATAATCTCCAATGACTTTGCAACAAGAAATAGATTTATCTCCTTGTTTAAGATTCATTATTTTCTTTCCTGATCTTGTTGACGCTATAAGATCTGAAGTATTTACGATAAATCCTCTTCCAGAGGCGCTGGCAATCAAATAATTCTCATTTTCATTGTAAACGGACAGTTCGACTACTTCCTCATTATCAGACTTATCGACAATTACACTAACCGGCTCACCAAATCCTCTTCCTGTAATGATTTTAGAACAATTAATTGTATAAAATTTTCCTAAAGAAGAAAATAAAAGTAATTTATCATTGTTCTTACACTTAATGATGAATTTAGATTTATCTCCATCTTTATACTTAACATTACTATAATCTTCTTGATGTCCTTTAATTGCTTTTATCCAGCCATTTTGTGAGCAGATTATTGACACAGGTTCTTTGCTATCAAATTCATCTATAGAATATTCAACTGCTTTAAATTCATTGTTTATTATTGTTCTTCTTTTGCCGTTAATTGAAGAATTATTATATCTTTCAGCTATATTATTAAATTCTTCATTTAGAATTGATGTCTGTTTTATTTTTGATTTAAGTATTAAATTTAATTCCTTTCGATAATTTGTTAAATTTTGATACTCAAGTTTAATATCTTTTTCTTCCAATTTTTTTAATTGTCGTAATCTCATCGCTAAAACAGCTTCAACTTGTCTCTTAGTAAATCTAAAGGCTTTTATGAGTTTTTTTTCAGGTTCATTACTACCTCTAATTATCTTTATAATCCTATCTAGATTCTTATATACAATTAAAAATCCTTTCAAAATTTCAATTCTATTTTCAGTATGCACAAGACGGTACTTTGATCTTCTTTTTAAAATTTCAAATCTATGAGATATAAAAGAGTTGAGAATTTCTTTAAGATTAAATAATTTTGGTTCAAACTTTGAATTAATTGCATTCATATTGATTGAAAATTTAGTTTCTAGATCTGATACTTTGCAAATATCTTCGATAATTATTTTGGCTTCAATATTTCTAGTCTTAGGGAGTAGAACAATTCTAATATCTTCGGCCGACTCATCTTGAATATTTTCAAGATAATTTATTTTTTTGTTATCAATTAATTCTGAGATTTTCTCGATGATTCTAGATTTATTTACTTGGTAAGGAATTTCAGTAATTACAATTTGATATTGCCCCCTACCTAAACTTTCTTCATGCCATTTTGCTCTTAATCTTAGAGAACCTTTACCTTTTGAGTAAGCTTCTTTAATTGAAACATTACTGTCAATAATTTCTCCACCTGTTGGAAAATCTGGTCCCGGTATTATTTTCATTAACTGAGACAAAGGGGTATTTGGATGTTTCAAAAGTTTAATTAATGCTTTTGAAATTTCAAATATATTATGTGGGGGTATATTTGTGGCCATACCAACAGCAATTCCAGATGATCCATTTGCTATAAGGTTTGGAAATGCACACGGAAGAACCATTGGTTCATTTTCAGTTCCATCATAAGTTTTTATGAAGTCCACAGTTTCTTCACCAATGTCATTTAGCATTAGTTCGGCTGTAGAAGTAAGCTTAGCTTCAGTATATCTCATTGCAGCGGCATTATCGCCATCGATATTTCCAAAGTTACCTTGCCCATTAATTAGGAGGTATCGAGTTGAAAAATTTTGAGCTAATCTTACTAAAGCATCATAAACTGATTGATCGCCATGAGGATGATATTTACCTATTACATCACCAACAATCCTAGCTGATTTTTTGAAACCAGTACCTGACCCTAATTTTAGTTGAGACATTGCGAATAATAATCTGCGGTGTACAGGTTTTAGACCATCTCTTACATCTGGAAGAGCCCGATGTGTAATAGTTGATAAAGCATAAGCGAGATATCTTTCTTCGAGAGCTTTGGTAAACTGTATTTTCTTTTCTTTCATAAAATTTATTTAATAAACATATCTTTAAGCCGATTCCTTGATTCTGGGAAATTGAGATTATTAGGCTTATAAAACCATTTATCAAAAAAAAATTCAGCCAGATTTAATCCGTCTATGACATCTTCCGTATCGTGGTCAAATTTTTCGTTTATTAGGAACTTTGGCAGTTTTAAAAGTTTATTTTTATATTGTCCCGCACCTATTTCAGTAACTGCAGATCCTGTTGCTGGAGAAACAAAAACTAAATTATCTTTTTCATTAGTCACAGCACATTTAGTTAGATCTAGACCATAACCAATCTCAGTTAATAAATTCAGCTCCCAAATTATATAATCTTTTATCCATTGATCTTTATTTGAAGTTAATATTTGTATTAAAAATTTCAAACCAGTGTATATATTCTCGTTTGGTTGCTTCTCAGCAATTGTGTTGGAAATCAAACTGCATGCTGAAGTTAGAGCACACAGTTTTTTTCTGTCATTTAGTATCAATGAAGACCAAGACTTAATACTTTCAAC
>ERZ802830.3617-NODE-3617-length-12936-cov-13.6881_pt1 | contig 12936 bp, 14 predicted proteins | sample MGYA00345654_ERZ802830 | MGnify/ENA primary metagenome ERZ802830 (study PRJEB30503, sample SAMEA104212375) | marine metagenome | biome: Westerlies Biome; feature: [SRF] surface water layer (ENVO:00010504) within the epipelagic zone...; material: water... | reverse complement strand
TGTTTAATTTTTTCAATTGGAGTTACGAGTGAACCTACAGAAATTCTATCTGGATTATTTAAATACCTTTGTGAAATCCTAAGAATGTTACTTGGTAAAGTAGCTGAAAATAATAAAGTTTGATGATTTTTTGGTATGAACTTTAAGATTAATTCAATTTGAGGTGTAAAACCCATATCAAGCATTCTATCTGTTTCATCTAAAACAAGATAACTTACCTTAGACAAATTTAAACTTCTTCTTTTAAGATGGTCATTAATTCTTCCTGGCGTGCCAACTATAATTCTTGCTCTTTTATTTAATTGTTTTAATTGTCTATGCATACTCTCTCCACCAATTAATAAAGCATGACCAATATTTATTTTTTCAGACTTAAGTTTTAAAATCGTATTCATTACTTGGCTTGCAAGTTCACGTGTTGGGCAGATAATTAGACCAGCTGCATCCTTATTTAAAATTAATTTATTTATTAATGGAATTGTAAAGGCCAAGGTTTTCCCTGTACCCGTCTGAGCGGTTCCAAGAATATCTTTGCCACTTAAAGCAACTGGGATTGACTGACTTTGAATTGGAGTTGGTTTAATAAAATTCGAATTCTTTAAAGTACTCTTTAAATTTATATCTATTGGTAGTTCATTAAAGTTTATCATTTTGTATTTTAAATAAATTACCAGAACCCTTATATACTTTAGGGATAATTACAATGAATCCTTCGTTCAATTACCACTTTAAATAAATGTTAAAATGGTCAATTTGTAACTTGTAAGGGATGATAATACTTATATTATACAGTCAATATGCTTAGTTATATTGTTCCTTTTATAGTATTGATTTTAGTAGTTGTCTTTATTCATGAATATGGACACTATTATTATGCTAAAAAATATGGTGTTGGAATCACTGATTTTTCTATTGGATTTGGTAAAGAAATATTTGGTTGGAACGATAAGTCTGGAACTAGATGGAAAATTTGCTGGATACCGTTAGGAGGTTATGTAAAGTTTTTTGGCGATAGAAATGTTTTTTCTCAAGCAGACCACGAGGCAATATTGAAAAAATATAATGAAGAGGAAAGAAAAAAACTATTCACTTTAAAACCACTTTATCAAAGAGCAATTATTGTTGCAGCCGGACCAATTGCTAATTTTATATTAGCTGCATTTATTTTTTTATTTATATACATGTTTGTAGGAAAAGATTTCACACCTGCGGTAATTAATGAAGTTCAAGTTGAGAGTCCTGCTGAACAAGCGGGTTTAAAGAAAAATGATGTAATATTAGAGATAGATGGAACAGAGGTAAATAGTATTCTTGATGTATCCAAATTAATAACAATGTCCACATCTGAATTGATTGATTTTAAAGTATCGAGATACGATCAAGATTTATTGTTAAAAATTAAACCAAATATTATCTTAACTGAGGATAATTTAGGAAACAAAATTAATAAAAGAGTAGTTGGTATAACGTTAGGTGCTCAAAACAATCAAGTTAATCATGTTAAGCTTGGACCTGTCAAAGCTTTATACTACTCTGCATATGAGGTTTACTTTGTTACTTCCTCAACATTAAAATATTTAGGCTCTATGATTTTTGGGAATGCTGATACATCTCAATTAGGTGGACCAATTCGTATTGCCAAAATCTCAGGTCAGGTGGCGCAATTTGGAATCATTCCTTTTTTAAGCATGATGGCTTATATCTCAATAAGCTTAGGTCTAATTAATTTATTTCCCATACCATTGTTAGACGGTGGTCATTTAATGTTTTATGGATTTGAAAAGGTTTTAGGAAAGCCACTAAGCCAAAAAACTCAGGAAGGTTTTTTTCGAATCGGAATGTTTTTATTATTGTCGTTAATGTTTTTTGCAACATTTAATGATCTTAAAGATTTAGGTTTATTTTAAAGGGTTTTAAAGACCTTAAATAATTCAATAAAATCAACGTTTTTTATACACAATATATTGTGTGGAAAAACAAGTTACGTACTAAAAAAAAGCTTGTAAAATGGACAATATTGTTAAGTATGTAATTAACCTTTAAAACCGGAGCTAAAATGAACAAAAAACAACTGATAGCAAAGCTTTCTGGCAGCTTAAATTTAAGTAAAGCTGATGCAGAGCGTACTTTTGATACTATTACCAACACTATACTGGATGCTTTAAAAGGCGACGATTCAGTAAAAATTGCAGGTTTTGGTACTTATAAAGTAGCTAAAAGAAAAGCCCGAATTGGACGTAATCCAAGAACAGGAGAGCAGATTCAAATTGGAGCATCGCAAAAAGTTAAGTTTTTGCCAGCTAAAGCACTAAAAGAAATTTTTAATAAATAATTTCTTCAAACAGCCTTTATTGAGAATATCGATAAAGGCTGTTTCTATATGCAAATTATGCATATCTATATTTTCTAATCAACATTAGTTTTAAATTAAAAAGAAAATATAAGAACCTCTTTAATAACAGGGAGGTTTTATGAAAAAACTTATTAATAAATTGGTTGGTCCCGTCGTAGGTTTGCTATTTTTAATGAATATGACTAGCACCGCCTATGCAGACACAACTGTTTCAGCAGAAGTTAGCTTTATTTTTAATACACTACTTTTCTTAATATGTGGTTTTTTAGTTATGTTTATGGCCGCAGGATTTGCGATGTTAGAATCAGGAATGGTTACATCTAAAAGTGTATCAGTAATTTGTGCGAAAAATATTGGGCTATTTTCAATAGCTGCAATAATGTTCTGGTTAGTAGGTTACAATTTAGCGTACGGTATTCCAGAAGGTGGATATATCGGTAAATTTGTACCGTGGTCAGATGCAAGCAAAATAGGTACTGGTTATGCAGATGGTTCAGATTGGTATTTCCAAATGGTATTCTGTGCAACTACAGTATCAATTGTTTCTGGAACTTTAGCAGAGAGAATTAAACTATGGCCATTCTTTTTATTTGCTGCAATTTTAGCAGGTATTATTTATCCAATAGTAATGGGTTGGCAATGGGGAGGTGGCTGGTTAGCCGCTCGTGGTTTCTCAGATTTTGCAGGCTCAACTCTTGTACACTCTACTGGAGGAGCAGCAGCATTAGCTGGTGCAATCATTTTAGGTCCTAGACTTGGTCGATTTAATAAAAAAGGCGAGGCTGCTGCGATTAAGCCATTTGCTGCGTCATCTATACCATTAGTAACATTAGGAGTATTTGTACTTTGGTTAGGTTGGTTTGGATTTAATGGTGGATCACAATTAGCAATGGGAACAGCTGATGATGCAATTGCAGTGTCAAAAATTTTCATTAATACTTTATTAGCTGGTGCTGGAGGAGTTATGGCAGCAGGAGCGGTTACAAAATTATCAGGAAAAACTGATGTTGTACAAATGCTCAATGGATGTATTGGTGGTTTAGTAGCAATTACAGCAGAACCTTTATTGCCTTCACCATTAGCTGCAATAATGATTGGAGCAGTTGGTGGAATAATAGTTGTGTATGGTACTAAATTCTTATTCGCAATGAAGATTGACGATGTAGTTGGTGCTGTGCCAGCGCACTTATTCGCAGGTATTTGGGGGACATTAATCGTCCCTGCAACTAACTCAGGTGCTAACTTTGGAACTCAATTACTTGGAGTACTTTCAATTAACATATTTGTATTTGTTGTTGCATACATAGTATGGTCCCTAATGAAAGTTACAATGGGTATTAGATTGAGTAAAGAAGCAGAGATGAAAGGAACAGACGTTTCTGAGACTGGAGTTATTGCGTACTCAATAAGAGATTAGTTAACGAATAAATCCCTTTTTAGTTAGTTAGCTATAAGAAAGGCCCGAGAAATCGGGCCTTTTTTTTTATTCATATTTATTTTCGTCCCATAATTTCTTGTAATCGATGAATGGAGATAAACCATATCCAGAATTGATATTTGTAATATGCACCGCTAGTGATTTAATAGGAGAAATACAAATCTCTTTTTTATAAATTTCATAAAAATATTTTTCCCATGGATTATTTAAATCTTCACATGTTTTAAAAAAAATATCCCAGTATTTATCAACAAAAGATTTTGGTACCATAAAAGTCATGAGTGTTTTTGAAATGGTTCTCCAATGCCTATTACTACCAATTAATAAGCTAGTTTTCTCATTATCCATATATAAGAAGGGATAATCAGCAGGACATATAAACAATTCCTTTTTAATTTGAGATGAAATTCTCTCATAGGAGGAGACCATTTCATCTAAAGCACTCTCAATGTGAATATAATCATCCTCTAAAAAATAAATTAAATCTTCTCCGTCATTTTTTCCGATTTCAAAAGCACGCAGTAAAGTAGATAAATTTGAAAAAGTTTCTCTCTTTTTTTGTTTTTTTATTATATTTTCATGCATTGAAAGATCGTGATTAATAACTTCTACCTCTATATCTTCTGATTTAAATAAATTATTTATTTTATCTAAATTTTCATTACTAGAGTTATCATCAATTATTTTTAATTTTACTTTAACTTGAGGATTATTTTTATTTAAATATTTAATAGATCTGATTACTGAATAAAGTGATCTACAAACATATTCAATTTTAGGCTCATCAAAAATTCTTTTTCTATTTTGATTCCACATCTCAACATTTGTATTAGTCCTAAATATGATTAATAAAGATTTTATTTTTCTAGTCAGCTCAACTTCTCCGAGAGGCAAAACAATTGATTTTTTTAAATTTGATAAATTCTCATTTAATTCTTTGTTCAAAGTTGGAGATTTAAATTCATTTTGATCTATAAGCTCGAAGTCTAGAGCTTTAGCTATTTTAATAAAAAACTTTTTTAGGATGTTTTTTTTCATTTTTTTTGATATTAACAACTTAAATTATTATGACTATAAAATCATCACAAAATCTTGTCGAGGAGGCACTAAAAGAAATAAATACTATCTCACCCGAGGACGCATTGAAAAAAATTAATGATAATAAGTGTAATTTAATTGATATAAGAGATATTAGAGAACTTCAAAACTCAGGTAAGGTTGAAAACTCCATACATATACCTCGGGGTATGTTAGAATTCTGGATGGATCCAAATAGTGCTTATTTCAAAGAAGGTAAAATTGATATGGATAAAGAATTAGTTTTATTTTGTGCTGGAGGATTGAGATCTGCTTTAGGAGCAAAATCATTAAAGGATATGGGTTTTGAAAAAGTTTCTCATATTGATGGAGGTTTTGGAGCTATGAAAAATAAAGGTTTTAAAATAACTTAGGATCAGTCAAACAAAGATATTCTCTTTGAATAAAAAATTCTTATTATCCAGTATAAGAACAAACCCAACACTCCAATAAAGTATGTAATTATTAATGGCAGTATGACTAAAAATTTGTTAATTAATAATTTCTGACTATCTCTAACAATCCAAGAGCCACAAAATAAATTGACAGCCAAAAAGTGTGTCCAGAATGTAATAAGGAAAAAATTATCACTGAATAGGTCCTTAAGCTCACCCATACCCAAATATAAATTAAAATTATTTAAAAAATTATAATCAAATTGATAAAGTAAATATAATAAATAGGTATATACCGATGCTAAAACCAAATAGGGAAATATTGAAATTACCAAATACTTACAAATGCTTGATTGAGGGAAAATAATAAGCACAAACCAGAATGGCAGAACCCCAATGTTCAACCATAGATATATCATTTCCATACTAAAAAAATCAGAAATTTGTTCGATCATAAAAAAATATAATATATTAAATTACAGAATGATTCCTATTAAAAATAAAAAAAAGTCGTTAGAAGTAACTGTTGATGAAATGCGTAATTTTTCACTAGTTTATATTGAAAAATATGCACCATCAAAGCAACAGTTAAAGACCTATTTGTTAAAAAAATACCTAAAGACAAAGATACCAAATATTAACAAAAAAAATATTAATGATCTAATTGATGTTGTTTTAGAAGATTTAGAAAAATCAAAGTTTGTTAACGATAAGTTTTACTCAAAATCTAAAGCTCAAAGCTTGATAAGAAGAGGCAGTTCAATAAATAAAATTCGTAATTACTTAATATCTAAGGGAGTTCAAGACAAATATATATCAGATACTATTAACGATATTAAGGACAACAATGAGGATCAAGATTTCTTTTCAGCAATTAAAGTTTGTAAAAAAAAAAGAATAGGACCGGCAAGAATAGAGGATAATAGACCCTTATTTTATAAAAAAGACATAGCCGTGCTTGCAAGGTCAGGCTTTGACTTTGAAACATCAAAAAAAGTGATGGATTTAAATAAAGATGAATATTCAAAAATTATAAATTTACTATAGTAAATTTATTTTCTATCTTTTGTGTGATTTTGACCATCATTAATTCTCACATCTAAATTAAATAATTCTTGAGGACTTATTCCATCTAAACAACCTACATTTATTCCATAGGTATTAGGATCACTTCTTCTTTGACTGTGAGTACTGATCCCACAAACATTACAAAAAAAATGTTTAGCAACATTAGTGTTAAATTGATAAAATGTAATATCTTTTTGTCCTTTTACAATCTCAAGATTTTTCTTTGGAACAATTGCTATTATAGTTCCTTTCCTTTTACACATTGAACAGTTACACCTGTAAAGATCATTTAATCCATTGGTTAGTTTGACATCAATCTCAATATTTTTACAATGACATGTTAATTTTTGTTTTACACTGTTTTTAATGTTTAAATAATAATTTATTTTATTTTTTATATAATTTTTAACAAAAACAAAAATCAAAAGACCAAAAATAGATACAGAAACAATGATAATTAATATTATTCTTAATTGTTCACTCATTACAAACTATTAGATCTTTTTAAAATTAAACCGGGATTTTTAAAATCCTTTTTTCCATAAGTAATTTCATTTCCTTCATGATCTGTTATAATTCCTCCAGCATTTTCGAGGATAGCATGCCCAGCAGCAATATCCCATTCAGATGCCCTTGGTTCAGCAACATATAAATCGAATTCACCAGTTGCAACCACACAAAATTTTAAAGAACTTTTCATTCTTACATGACTAGTTACACCAAATTTATTATGTATTTGTAAAATTTCAGGCTTCAGATTTTTAGAATATGCAACAGCTATAACTTGGTCGTTTGGAGTTTTTTTTTCACACTGAATTTTTTTTTCTTTTTTATCAGAAAATTCAAAGCTAAAATCTTTTCCGTATGAATAAAATAATCTATCTTTAGCGGGAGCGTATATTATTCCCATTATTGCTTTATTATTAATAATTAGACCAGCGTTTAAAGTAAATTCATCTCCATTGTTTATATAGTCATATGTGCCATCAATAGGATCAATTAACCAAAAATTTTTCAATTTAGTATTTAGTTTATTCTTAGAGCTCTCTTCAGAAACAATTGGAATTTCAGGTGTAAGATTTGTTATTTTCTCAGTTAATATTTTATCAACTTCCAAATCTCCATTTGTAACTGGAGTTTGGTCGTCTTTGATCTCTTTTTTAAGACCTATTCTTCTAAGCTCAAGAGATAATTTTCCAGCAGATAAAAAAGTATCAACCAGCTCATAATTTATTTTTTTAAGTTTTTTTTGATCCATTAATTTTTTCTAGTTGAATGTTATGTGCATTAATAACTTTTTTACCTACATTTTCAAAATTTACAGTTACTTTGCCGTTAATTATTGATTGAACCTGTCCAATTCCCCAATCTTTGTTGTTAGGATGGATCACTTTTTCACCTGGTTCATAATCTAAAATCATTTAATATTATTTATATTAGAAATAAGTATAAATACCATCATTATGAATTTTAAAAAAAATTCACTAGGATTAAATAAAGACCCGAAAGATACAACGGTTGTTGTTGCAATGTCTGGTGGCGTAGACTCTTCCACAGTTGCTGGAATGATGAAAAAAGAAGGATTTACTGTTATCGGTATAACTCTAAAGCTATATGATGACACAAAAGAATCTGCTCACTCAAAACAATGTTGCGCTGGTCAAGATATAATGGATGCAAAAAGAGTAGCCAACCAATTAAATATCGAACATAAAATTTTATATTATCAAAGCAAATTTAAAGAGGGTGTAATTGACAATTTTGTTGATAGTTACTTAAAAGGAGAGACTCCAGTGCCATGTATACAATGTAACAAAACAGTTAAGTTTAACGATTTATTTAATGAGGCTAAAAGATTAAAGGCAGATGCGTTAGTGACAGGCCATTATGTAAAAAGTATTACAAATAATGAAATTACCGAGATGTATAGAGCAATTGACGAAAATAGGGATCAAAGTTATTTTTTATTCAATACAACAAGGGAACAACTAAATTTTTTGCGCTTCCCATTGGGAGGAATGCTTAAGTCCGAAACAAGAGAAATTGCAAAAAATTTAAAACTTAATGTTGCAGAAAAACCAGATAGCCAAGATATTTGTTTTGTTCCAAATGGTGATTACGTATCAGTAATCCAAAAACTAAAACCTGATTCATTTAAAAAAGGAAATATAAAAGACACAAATGGAAAAGTATTGGGTGTGCACGATGGTATAATTAATTTTACCATCGGACAAAGAAAAGGAATTAAAATAGCTGCAAGTGATCCTTTATATGTAGTTGATATAGATCCTGATTTAAATGAGATTATTGTTGGCACGAGAAAGGATTTAATTAAAAAAAATATATTTCTTAAAGACCTAAATATACTCTGCGAAAGAAAAGTTTTTGATAATGAAATTTTCGTTAAAATAAGATCTACAGGTAAACTTTTAAGATCAAAAATTAAATTTAAGAGTGATAATGCTCAGTTAGAGTTAATGGAGGATGAATATGGAATTTCACCAGGACAAGCTTGTGTATTTTACTCAAGAGATAAATATGGCGACAAAGTTTTAGGTGGAGGATGGATTTCAAAAAATTAGTTTTTTTTCCACATAAAAAAAGTTAATAAATAAAACAAAATTACTCCTATAAAATAATCCCATTCTAGAGCATGCTTAAAAGATTTAAGATTAAAGCTCAAGAAATCATCACCAGGTAAACTAATTATAGGAATGCTAATAATGGCAACTACAATCAATACAGAAACTAAAATAATTTTAGTATTTAAAATTTTTTTATTTATAAATTTAAATAATTTTTCTCTAAAGGAGTACAAGGCTGCAACTAAGTAAGCCTGAGCAGCAATCTCGAATATTATAAATACAAGCATAATAACTCTTCTAAATAATTTATATAAATTGTGATCAAACTTAACACCTAAAAATACAGAATGAAGTATTAAACATACAGCAGATCCAATCCCAAAAAACAAAAATTTTTTAATATATTTATGATCTCCATAAATATTTTGCACAATTGTTTTATTATATAACCAATATCGAATTAATAAATATGCTGTTAAAAACATAGCAGGCTTAAATATTAAATAAGTTGGAAAAACTCTGGCTGTTCTACTTATTGATGCACCGCCATCAAAGTATGGAAAAATAAATCCTACTAATACATCTTCTCTATTTGGAAAAAGATCATGGAAATTTGTTATGATTATTAAGCAGGCATTAATTGCCAAGAAAGGGACGATAAAAATCCAAATACTTAAGGACCTTACCTTTTGTATACTATCCATTTTGAGTTAGATTATTTTTTTTTATTCTTTTTTCTTGCTCTTCTCTTTTTAGAGCCCATTTTTCTTCGACCTCTATGTTTTTTTGGATATCCCATAATTACCTTTATTTTAATATTTTATTGACTTATTTGATGGATATAGCATTGTCATTACAACATATCAATTTTTTTATGGGTAAATCATTTAAGACTTTTTTAAAACATACTGCAAAAGATTTTCATAATCAGTCTGTAAATCCACCTGTTGTAAGAGCTTCAACAATTATTTTTAAATCAATGAATGATATTAGACGTACTCAGGCTAAATATAAAAGAGATCCTAGAGGTGGATATTTTGATTATGGTAGGCAGGGGACATCCACAACTCATATATTGCAAAAAATTTTGACCAAACTTGAGGAATCGTATCATACTTTTTTAACTCCAACAGGATTTGGATCAGTTTTCTTAGCTATATTTAGTATTGTAAGACCTGGGGATGAAATTATTACAGCAGATCCTGTCTATAATCCTACAAGAATGCTTACCCAAGATTACCTAAACGAATTTGGTATCAAAACTTCTTTTTATAACCCACATGACTTAAACTCTATTCAAAAAAATATTTCTAAAAAAACAAAACTTATTTTCGTTGAAAATCCCGGAAGTAATACATTTGAGTTTCAAGATTTGTCAAAAATTTTAAAAATTGCAAAAAAAAATAAAATACTTACAGCAATTGATAATACCTGGGCAACTCCATATTTCTTTAAACCAATTAAGCTGGGTTTTGATATGTCTATTGTATCAGCTACTAAGTATTATTCAGGTCATTCAGATGTTATGGGAGGAAGTTTAGCTGTAAACAAAAAAGTATTTAAACATGTAGAAAAAGCACAAAAGATAACTGGTTTAAGATTGGGACCGGATGATGCATATTTAATAACAAGAGGCCTAAGAACCTTAGATGTTAGATTAGATAAACATGAGGAAAATGCAAAAAAAGTGGCAGCATTCTTATCTAAAAACCCAAAGGTTAAACTTCTTTATCCATATAAAAAAGGATCTTTTAATTATAAAATGTGGAGGAAGTATTATTCAGGAGCATCAGGTTTAATGGGACTGAAGATCAAGGCGAAAAATAAGAATTCAGTTATAAAATTCGTAAATTCATTAAAACTGTTTGGTTATGGCTATAGCTGGGGAGGTTTTGAGAGTCTTGCCCTCCATCAAGGAAAATCGGAGAGGGGTAACAGAAAGTTTTTAAATTTGGATAAAGATGAAAGACTTGTTCGATTACATATTGGCCTTGAAGATCCTAAAGATTTGATTGACGATTTAAGGAAATCCCTTAAGTTCGTTAAATGACCTCTGAAAAATTTTTCAAAAATAATACAGCTTTAATAACCTTAATTGCAGCATGTTTAGTTGTATTAATATCACTCAGTGTTCGTCAGGTTTTTGGAATGTTTTTTATGGACTTCAATGTTGATTTAGGAATTTCAAACACAGAATTTGGTTTAGCAATTGGTATACAAATGCTCGGCTGGGGCCTTTCGGGACCTATTTTTGGAGCAATAGCTGATAAGTATGGAGGTCATAAAGCTATAACATTGGCTTTTATCTTTTATATATTAGGAGTTTACTTTTTATTTGCAGGTCCTAACACAGGCATTTATTTTCAAATGAGTTTAGGTGTTCTAATTGGAATTGGTTGTGGAGGAACGGCAATAAGTATTCCAATGTCAATTGTTGGCAAACATTTTCCTTTATCAAATAGAACAATTGCAATGAGTATAGTGACGGCTGTCGGTTCATTTGGTTATTTCCTATCACCATTGTTTACGCAATATTCATTGAATAGTAACGGTTGGGTCCAGACATTAATTTATTTTATGATTTTTTTAATGGCTGGTTTAGTAATAGCTTTTTTTGTTAGATCACCTAGCTCAAGTGAATCTCTTGAAACATCGAATGATCAAAGTACATTAAGTGCATTAAAAGAAGCATTTCAAAATAAAAGCTATATTCTTTTGGTAGCAGGTTTTTTTGTATGTGGTTTTCATATTACTCTAGTTGGTACTCATGTTCCTAAATATGTAATAGATAGAGGCCTAGATAGTTGGACAGCAGCAATGATATTGTCCCTCATTGGCTTTTTTAATATTTTTGGGTCTCTTCTAAGTGGATATATGTCTACTAAAATGAGTAAAAAAATTATCTTAAGCGGAATTTATTTATTAAGAGGTGTATCAATTTGTTTATTCATTTTCACCCCACCAAGTACAATAAGTTCAATAATTTTTGGAGCTAGTTTTGGATTTTTATGGTTATCAACTGTTCCAGCAACAAGCGGAATAGTAGCGCATATTTTTGGAACGAAGTATTTAGGATTGCTTTATGGTCTTGTATTCTTAAGTCATCAAATAGGGTCATTCTTTGGAGCTTATTTAGGAGGTTTATTTTATGATCTGTATGGGTCTTATGACTATGCGTGGTATTTGGCAATTGCATTGTCTGTATTTGCTGGTTTAATACATCTTCCAATAAAAGAGCAAGCAGTTGAAAGATTACAAAAAGCATAAAATTAAATTTAATCCATTTTTGGAGAAACTTTATCAATCTGATAAAGCGATGATTATATATAAAGTAAAAGATGGATATAACATTTATACCGACTTTTCAAAAAAGATTATTTTAAACAATAAAAACGTTGAAAAATTTTTAAATAAATTTAACAAAAAAAAGAGAAGCAAAGAAACTGATTTATTTATAGGTTTCTTTGGATATGAAATTTTATGTAATTTATTAAATATTAAAATAAAAAATCAAAAAAAAATTAATTTTTATAAAGGTATTTTCTATAAGCCTGAAACTGTAATTAAAATTAGAAAAGATATAAAAGTTATATCTACAATTAAAAGCTTTAAATTTAAGGATTCTTTTAGCGACACCCAAATATTATCATCATTTAAATTAAATATTGATTTTGAAAAATATAATAAGATTTTCAATATATTTTCAAAAAAAATTAAACAAGGTGAAACTTACCAAATTAAAATATGCACAAAGTATAAAAATAAATCTAAAATTAATCCTATTAATTTCTTTTGGAAATTAATGAAAGTAAATGCAGCACCCGAATCTTTTATGATTAGAGATAAAAATTATTCAATAGTAAGTTGCTCTCCTGAAACACTGATTGATAAAACTGGAAATAAAATAATAACCAAACCTATTGCTGGAACCCTAAAAAAACAAAGTAATAACAATATCAATAAAGCATTAAATTTTTTTAAGAATAATAATAAAGAAACAAAAGAGCATAATATGATTGT
>ERZ802830.3616-NODE-3616-length-12937-cov-52.541_pt1 | contig 12937 bp, 10 predicted proteins | sample MGYA00345654_ERZ802830 | MGnify/ENA primary metagenome ERZ802830 (study PRJEB30503, sample SAMEA104212375) | marine metagenome | biome: Westerlies Biome; feature: [SRF] surface water layer (ENVO:00010504) within the epipelagic zone...; material: water... | reverse complement strand
ATTCAACCAAAGAAATGACTCTGGTTTTGAGAGGGTCTAATTGAAACGTCAGATGTACATTTTTGACGCGGAACGGGAAAGGCGCGTAATCCTTGAGATAAATGGTAGTTGGGCTGGCATCTTTCACGGCATATCCTCAAAGCATCATTTCTTTTGATAAATTTAGCTCTAAACCACGGCTTGCAAAGTGCAAGGGCGCTTTGCCTTTTTGGGAGGAATAAACCGCTCATAGGTTCAAGTGCGGGCTGGCGATCTGCTGCTCTGCGCCTATATCACACCCAGCGTTCGGTTGTGCTTCGTAAAAAAAGCACCACAGAGCTGCATAAGTCTGCAACCGTTCAGATCAGGGCTTGAAAATGAAAATGCGAAAAAAAATCGATTTGCCGCAAAAGCTCTGCAAAACCTGCGGACGTCCCTTTCTATGGCGTAAAAAATGGGAAAAAGACTGGGAGCATGTTCAATATTGCAGCGAAAAATGCCGACGAAATAAGAATATTGCGCAGGAACTATCTGGAAAAATCTAGTTTTGGTAAAATATTTTTACCAAAAAAATTGCATATAGGAAACTTTTTCCCTAAAGCAGGTGATATCTGAGTTGGAATCAAGCGAAGGGGTGTTCTGTGTCGGAGCGGGTATCACGAGAAGGTTTAAGCGTCGCGCATCAACTGGCGGCATTCATCGAAATAGACGCCTTGCCGGGCACCGGCATAACGCCGACCCAATTTTGGGCAGGGCTCGCGGCGCTTGTTGCAGAATTAGGGCCTAAAAATCGCGATCTTTTACAGAAGCGCGAGGATATCCAGACGCAGCTAGACAATTGGTACATCTCGCATCGGGGCGTTGATTATAGCTTCGAAACCTATCAGGACTTTTTGAAAGAGACCGGCTATTTGGTGGATGAAGGGCCGGATTTTAAGATTGAAACGCAGGGCATTGATCCTGAAATCGCGCAGATTGCAGGGCCGCAGCTTGTGGTTCCGGTAATGAACGCACGCTTTGCGTTAAACGCAGCCAATGCGCGCTGGGGAAGCTTATATGATGCATTATACGGCACCGACGCGATGGGGGATTTACCGCCAGCGGGGGCGTATGACAAAGCGCGTGGCGACCGAGTGGTTGCTTGGGGGCGGGCATTTTTGGACGACAGCCTGCCTTTGGCGAAGGGTTCTTGGTCGGACGTGTCTTGTATGTCTCAAACCAAAGACGGCTTCTGCGCGGATGATATCGGGTTGACGCATCCAGAGCAATTCATCGGGCGGGTTGGCGACGGTGATAGTTTAGGTGGATATATATTTAAGAACAATGACTTGCACATCATTATCGATGTCGATTCTGCCAGTGTGATTGGGGCTGCGGATCGGGCCGGAATTTCTGACATTCGGATGGAGTCGGCGATTTCAACCATTATGGATTGCGAAGACAGCGTGGCCGCGGTGGATGGCGCAGACAAGACCCTAGCCTATCGCAATTGGCTGGGGTTGATGAAGCGGGATTTAAGCGAAGCAATCGTAAAGGGCTCTGAGACCTTTACCCGCTGGTTGAACCCTGACATCGCCTATACCACTGCGCAAGGTGCGCCAGCATACTTAAAGGGGCGCAGCTTAATGCTCGTGCGCAACGTGGGGCATTTGATGACTACACCGGCGGTGCTAGATCAAGACGGTGCTGAGATCGGAGAAGGCTTACTTGACGCGCTGTGCACCACGATGATTGCGATGCATGACCTCAAATCAGACAAGGGCAATGCGATGCATGGCTCGGTCTATGTGGTGAAGCCGAAGATGCATGGCCCCGAAGAAGTGGCTTTTGCGGATGAAATCTTCAACCGCGTAGAGGATATTTTGGGCCTGGCGCATCATACGGTGAAATTGGGAATTATGGATGAAGAACGCCGTACCTCTGCCAATCTAAAAGAATGCATTCGCGCTGCAAAAAATCGCGTGGCCTTTATAAATACGGGGTTTTTAGACCGCACGGGTGACGAAATTCATGCAAGTATGGAAATGGGTGCATTTCTTCCCAAGGGCGATATGAAAACCACGCCTTGGATAAAATCTTACGAAGATCGCAATGTTGATATTGGGCTGAAGTGTGGCTTGCAGGGAAAGGCCCAGATTGGAAAAGGCATGTGGGCTATGCCGGACCGTATGGGCGACATGCTTGCGGCGAAAATGGGCCATCCAGAGGCCGGAGCCAATTGTGCTTGGGTGCCATCTCCCACGGCGGCCACCCTGCACGCCACGCATTATCATAAGTTGAACGTGAAGCAGCGCCAGAACGAGCTCGCCGCAGCCGGCCCCCGTGGGACACTAAAGGATCTGTTGACAGTGCCGGTTCTGCGCGGCCGCAATCTCTCGGATCAAGAAATACAAACCGAGATTGAGAATAACGCACAGGGCATTTTAGGCTATGTGGTGCGCTGGGTGGATCAAGGTGTGGGGTGCTCAAAAGTGCCCGATATCAATGATGTTGGATTGATGGAAGATCGGGCAACCTGCCGGATTTCTTCGCAAGCCTTGGCCAATTGGCTGCATCATGGGGTTGTAAGCCACGCGCAGGTCATGGCCGCATTGCAAAAAATGGCGGCAGTTGTGGATCGCCAGAATGCAGGGGATGCTGCCTATAGGCCGATGGCGCCCGAGTTTACGGGGTTGGCGTTTCAAGCCGCGTGCGATTTGGTGTTTAAAGGGCGGATACAGCCCTCGGGCTATACAGAGCCAGTGCTGCATGCGCGCCGCCTTGAAGTGAAAGCTGCGCAAGCAGTCGTGGCGGTTGACGCAGCCTCTGCCGCATAGGCGAAAAAAAACCAAAGAAATTAGACAGTTTGGGATCAAAGAATGAACGATTTAACCTTGCGTAAGGCCAAGATAATCATCCGCAAAGCCTTGGAAAAAGGCAAAGAGCTTGGTTTCAAGCCTTTGAGCGTGGCCGTGTTGGACGCGGGCGGGCATTTGATCGCCTTTGAGCGCAGCGATGGCGCCGCGCCAGGGCGGGTTGCGATTGCGACAGGCAAGGCCCATGGCGCGGTTATGCTGGGAATGGCGGGGCGCGCGCAGATGGCGCGCGCTGAGCAGCAGGCTTATTTCATGCAGGCGGTGAATGGCGCCTTCCAAGGGCAGGTCGTGCCGGTTCCAGGTGGCGTTTTAATCCGCGATGCGAGACAAAACATCGTTGGCGCTGTTGGGGTGACGGGTGATTTATCTGATAATGATGAAATTTGTGCCATCGCCGGTGTAGAAGCGACCAACCTGACTGCAGAAGCATAAGCGATTATTGTCAATCTTTGAGTTTCGCCCCTATACTGCGTCTATCAATCACGGGGTAAGCGATGGTACGTCCAATAGTCGGGGTGATATGTAATCACTATATGATCAATGATGAATATCCGGCGCACGCATCGGGTATCATCAATGGTGAGGCGATATCGCAAGTTGCTCAGTGCCTTCCTATGCTTATTCCAGCAGATCCGCAGCAGGTGTCGGTGCAAGAACTGCAAGCGTGCTGCGATGGGTTTTTATTCACTGGAGGCCGGCCCAATATTCACCCCGCAGAATATGGCCATGCTGAAACCCCCGCGCATGGCAGTTTTGATCGGGCGCGGGATGCCTTGGTGCTGCCGCTGATTAGGGCCTGTATTGCGTCGGGCCAGCCAATTTTTGGCATTTGTCGGGGCTTTCAAGAGGTTGCGGTCGCGATGGGCAGCACGCTGCACCCCGAAATACGCGATTTGCCGGGTCGGATGAATCATAGAATGCCCCCAGAGGGATCGCTCGATGAAAAATTTGCCCATCGGCATAGCGTTAAACTGACCTCAAATGGCCCGTTCCACCGCCTTTTAGGGGCGCGCGAGGTCTCTACAAATACGCTGCACGGGCAGGGGATTGACCAAGCAGGGCCGCGCGTTGTGATCGATGGGGTTGCCAAAGATGGCACGCCCGAAGCGCTTTATATTAAGGATGCCCCGGGGTTCACTTTATCCGTGCAGTGGCATCCTGAATGGCAAGCCGCTCAAGATGATGTCTCGCGCCCTTTGTTTCAGGCTTTCGGTCAGGCGGTCTATCACTGGGCGGGTCGGTCTTTGCAGGTTGAGCGTGCAGGATGAGGCCAGCGCGATATGCAGGTCTAAACGTTCAAAGGTATTTGCCGGTTAATTGATGTCAGCGATGCTTTCGGTTGAGGCCGCGTTTCTTTGAGCAAGAGGTTGAGCTTTCGGATCTTTTTTTGGTGACAAATTAACAATCTCAGGCGTCGGTTTGATTTGCGGGCAGCTCGGCTTGCCCAGCCCTGATAATTTTTTTGATGCCCCCAGCGCGGCGCTTGCAAAGCCTTGACGTAGCATGGGCTGCCTGCGACGTAGGGATGTCGCGCAACGGGTCGCAATGTTTAAGACAGATAAGGATGACTTTGAAAGGTGCCTGAGAAAATGGCTGTTTCAGCAACCGATGAGGCAAAGATATCAACCGCATCCAAGCCCGCGCGGCTAAGGGATATATTTTGGGTTTTTGTCAAAATCGGCTTGTTGTCTTTTGGTGGACCAGCCGGCCAAATTGCATTGATGCATCGCATTCTTGTTGACGAAAAAGAATGGCTGGATGAGCAGTCGTTTCTGAATGCACTGAATTTTTGTATGTTGCTTCCCGGCCCGGAGGCGATGCAACTGGCAACCTTCGCCGGCTGGCGCCTGCGCGGCGTTTCCGGTGGCTTAATCGCGGGCAGTCTATTTATAATGCCCGGCGCCGTGGTGATGCTGGCTTTATCGATCAGTTACGTGGCCTTTTCTGGAGCGCCGGTATTATCTGGAATTTTTTTGGGGGTAAAAGCCGCGATCTTAGTGGTGGTGTTGCAAGCCTTAATAACTTTATCCCGCCGTGCTTTGACGCAGATCCAGCATTATGCGATTTCCGGGGCTGCTTTTGTGGGTTTGTTTTTTCTCAATCTGCCTTATCCGGTTATTGTGATTGCCTCCGGGGTGTATGGCGCGTTTTTCTTAAGCGCATATCACAAACGCCCGCAAATTCTATCGCCAGAAGGTGCTCAGATTTCCGAGTTGTCTGCGTTTTCTTTCGGGCGATTTGCGATAACGCTTGGGGTGGGGCTTTGTCTCTGGCTGTGCCCATTGGTCATCGTGTTTTGGGGTGTTGGCGTTCCATTTCTGGCTGAGCTTGGTTGGTTTTTCAGCAAACTTGCCTTGGTCACCTTTGGCGGGGCCTATGCCGTTTTGGCGTATATGGCGCAGGATGTGGTAGGGGCGTATGGATGGCTTAACCCAGCGCAAGTTCTAGATGGTTTGGGACTGGCCGAAACCACGCCCGGGCCGCTTATTTTGGTCACGCAATTCGTGGCCTTTGTCGCGGGTTTCCAACAGGGTGGCTACGCGTTGGCTTTGATGGCCGTCTCGCTCGGGCTTTGGGTGACCTTTGTGCCTTGCTTTTTATGGATTTTTCTTGGCGCGCCATATGTTCAACGCCTGTCAAGCCAGCCAAGGTTATGGGGCGCGCTGGGTGCGGTGACGGCGGCGGTTGTTGGGGTCATCTTGAACCTGTCGGTTTGGTTTGCGCTTCAGGTAAGCTTCGAAACGGTTTTAGAGTTGCGCATGGGGCTTTTAACGTTTTGGGTGCCGCAACTCGCCTCGGTCGATTTAAGAGTGATCGTTATCGCAACGCTTAGTGCCATTTTAATCTGGCGCTTTAAGCTTGCGCTGGGCTGGGTGCTGATGGGCGCTGCCGGGTTCGGCTTGCTGTTTGACTTACTGGTTTGAAATCCAGATCGGCCACGCTTTTAAGCTTAATTGGCCTCTTCAGGTTACGGCTGCGCGAATTTTATAGGCGTCAGTGTCCCAAAGGCGGTTTTGCATCACATCGGCAATGATATCGGTGGCCGCTCTTACGTCTTGTTGATCGATGTAAAGCGGCGTGAATCCAAAGCGCATTGTGTCAGGCGCACGAAAATCCCCAATCACACCTCGCTCGATCAGCGCTTGCATTGCGGCATAGCCTTCTTGAAAATGAAACGCCACTTGAGAGCCGCGTTTATTTGGATCCCGCGGAGAGCCCAATTTTAACATCGGGCATTTATTTTCAATTTCAGCAATGAACAATTGGCTGAGCGCAATAGACTGCGCCCGCAACTCGGCCATATCGACCATATCCCAAACATCAAGTGCGGCTTCGAGGCTGGCCAGCGCCAGAACCGGCGGCGTTCCCACCCGCATGCGGTCAATGCCGTTTCCTGGCTCATAGCCTTGCGCGAAGGCAAATGGCGCGGCATGGCCCAGCCAACCTGATAAGGTTGGTTCAATATTATCAATAAGATGCGGCGCTACATAGATAAAGCCGGGCGATCCTGGCCCGCCATTGAGGTATTTATAAGTACAGCCGACGGCAAAATCTGCTTTGGCTTTGGCAAGCTCTACTTCTATGGCGCCTGCGGAATGGGCAAGGTCCCAGATGCATAAGGCGCCGTTCTGATGCGCCGTTTCGGTAATACTGCACATATCATGCAGGCGGCCAGTACGATAATCGACTTGCGTGATCAGCGTCACAGCGACTTCTTCCGTGATATGATTGTGCAGATCTTCGGGGGCAACGAGGCGCAACTCATGGCCTTGATTAAGCGCTTGGATCAACCCTTGCGCGATATAAAGATCGGATGGGAAATTTCCGCTATCAGACAAGATCACTTTGCGATCCGGGCGCAATTGCAGCGCAGCATCTAGCGCTTGATAGACTTTAATCGATAAGGTGTCCCCGACAACAACATGCCCGCTTTGTGCCCCAATCAGGCGCGCCAAACGGTCGCCAACCGCATTGGGTTGCGCCATCCAACCGGCTTTGTTCCAACCGGTGATTAACATCTGGCCCCATTCGGCCTTCATCACGGCCTCAACCCGCGCCGCCGCTGCTTTGGGCAGGGGCCCGAGGGAATTGCCATCAAGATATAGAATGCCGTCGGGCAGGTCGAAGAGAGATTTTGTTTTTTGGAAAATATCGCTCACTTTTAGCCGCCTGAAATTTCGATTGCCTGTCCGTTTACACTTCCTGAGGCAGAATTACAGAGCCAAAGAGCCGTTTCTGCGATTTCATCAACCTCGATCAGCCGTTTATGGGGGTTGGCGCTGACCATCATTTCAAGCGCCTGCTCTTGGGTGAATCCGCGTTTTTGGATGGCTTCTAGGTTTTGATCGATAATCGGCGTTTGCACATAGCCGGGGCAGATCGCATTGAAGGTAATCGGCCCGCCCAAATGTTCAGCCGCATAAGAGCGGATCAAACCGATCACACCATGTTTGCTTGCCGCATAGGCGCCGCCCCCCTTCAAGCCGCGCAAGCCCGCGATTGAGGAAATCGCGATCACCCGCCCCCAATCTGTGCTTGTCATTGAAGACATCGCTTCGCGAATGGTGATGAAGGCGCCATCAAGATTGGTTGCCATTATTTTGCGCCACAACTCCATTTGTGTTTTTTGCAAGGTCCGTCCTTCTGCTATACCGGCATTCGCCACGCATATTTGCACGGGCCCGTGTTGTTTTACGGCGTTTGCGATCACCTCTTTTTGCGCGGCTTCATCGGTCACATCCATTTCTGCTGGAAATATGCCTTTGCCCGCAGCGGCCTGCAGCACGGCTTTGCGCCGCCCAGTGATCGTGACCTGCGCGCCCTGCGCGGCTAGCTTTTGCGCGATCGCCAGCCCAATGCCGCTGCCCCCGCCGGTGATCAATGCGTGCTTTCCCTGCAAATTCATGGCGGTTATCCTTGGTCCTTCGGCCGTGCTAGTTGCCAATCTAGGCACTATTGTCGGTTAAGCCAAGCTGAGTGTGCATTTTACCTCTGCGGCAAACCGATCCTAGATCTGCTTTGTTCCGCCGCATCTGGGCCTAGGGGTTTCGGTTTGTTCTCACCGCAGAATATCGGATATGCCGCAATTATTTTTGCGCGATAAAACGGATTTTTATCGCTCGTCCCTTCGCGCTATTTTCGCCTTTTGGTTCAATTTATCGAAGGGAAGTGGCTGAAAACCTTATTTTCAGCGCTGTTACCGCTTTCAAAAGAAAGTTTTTAGACGGCTTAGCGCAGAAAAGCGCATTTTAGGGTAGACGTCAGGAAAACAGTCGGTAAACCAACGGCATCGCTTTCACGTGTTTCTGCTTCGGCTACTGGACGGTGCTTTTTGGGGCGCTACGTTTGGCTAGCCAGCCCAAATGCTTTTTGGCTTCACCGTGAAGGGCGCATCCTATGCTCGAAATATCTTCGAGCTTCAAAATAAAGAGTTAGAGGAGTGTGAGACGTGAAAATCGGAACACCCAAAGAGGTAAGCGCGGGCGAGGCCCGTGTAGCAATGACACCAGACAGCGCTTTGCAATTGCAAAAGCTTGGCTATGAATGCGTTGTTGAAAGCGGCGCCGGAGTGGCGGCGGGTTTTGCGGATGCGCTGTATCGAGAGGCCGGCGTTGAGGTGGTAAAAACGGCCGCAGCTTTATGGAAAGCCGCAGATATTATCACCAAAGTGCGCCCACCCAATGCAACCGAAGCGAAACGCTTGACCGATGAGAAGCTTTTGATTTCGTTTTTCTATCCGGCGCAAAATACCGAGCAGATGGAATTACTAGCAGGCAAAGGTGCCAGCGTAATTGCGATGGATATGGTGCCGCGTATCAGCCGGGCGCAAAAGATGGATGCGCTCAGCTCGATGGCGAATATCGCAGGATATCGCGCTGTGATCGAAGCGGGCAATAATTTTGGGCGCTTTTTTACGGGACAGATCACGGCCGCAGGCAAAGTTCCGCCGGCAAAAGTGCTGGTGGTTGGGGCCGGAGTGGCCGGACTTGCTGCCATTGGCACAGCAACATCATTGGGCGCGATAACCTACGCGTTTGACGTGCGCCCCGAAGTGGCAGAGCAGATCGAATCCATGGGTGCGGAATTTGTGTATCTTGATTTTGAAGAAGCTCAACAAGATGGTGCAGCGACGGGTGGCTATGCTGCGCCGTCAAGCCCAGAGTTTCGCGAAAAGCAGCTGGCCAAGTTTCGTGAATTGGCTCCGGATGTGGATATTGTGATCACCACCGCTTTAATTCCGGGGCGCGATGCGCCAAAATTATGGCTTGCCGATATGGTCGCCGCGATGAAACCGGGCTCTGTTGTGGTTGATCTGGCCGCCGAACGCGGTGGCAATTGTGATTTGACCGTCCCAGACGAAAAAATAGTGAGCGAGAACGGCGTAACGGTTGTGGGATATTCAGATTTCCCAAGCCGGATGGCGGCGCAATCTTCAACGCTTTATGCAACGAATATCCGCCATATGATGACGGATCTGACGCCGGAAAAAGACGGGCAGGTTAATCATAATATGGAAGATGACGTGATCCGTGGTGCCACGGTTGCGCATGAGGGTGCGGTAACGTTCCCACCGCCACCGCCAAAAGTGCAGGCGATCGCAGCAAAGCCAAAAGAAACGGTTCCGGAAAAAACACCCGAAGAACGCCGCGCCGAAGAGGCGGCTGCCTTTCAGCAGCAGACGAAGAACCAAGTCACTTTGTTGGCTGTTGGTGGCGCATTGATGCTGCTTGTCGGGGCCTATGCACCGGCCAGTTTCATGCAGCATTTTATCGTGTTTGTGCTTTCAGTGTTTGTGGGCTTTCAGGTGATTTGGAATGTCAGCCATTCGCTGCACACGCCGTTGATGGCGGTGACCAATGCCATTTCGTCGATTATTATTCTGGGGGCGGTGCTGCAGATTGGGTCTGGCAGTTTCCTGGTTATCCTGTTGGCTGCGATTTCGGTATTCTTTGCCGGAATTAATATTTTTGGCGGCTTTCTAGTAACACGGCGCATGCTTGCCATGTTCCAGAAATCTTAAGGAGGTCGTGATTATGGAATTGGGTTTTACGACTGCCGCTTACGTTGTTGCGGCTGTGCTTTTCATTCTGTCACTTGGCGGTTTATCTGGGCAGGAAAGCGCGAAGCGCGCCGTTTGGTATGGGATCGTGGGGATGGGCCTTGCCGTCCTTGCCACGTTGATTGGCCCAGGCGCTGGGCTTTGGTGGCTGTCTGCAGTGTTGATCGCTGCGGGCGGTTTAATCGGGTATCAACTGGCGTCAAAAGTTGAAATGACGCAGATGCCCGAGCTGGTGGCTGGGATGCATGCTCTGGTTGGGCTTGCGGCTGTATTCGTGGGCTTTAACGCGCATTTCGAGCTGGTCAACGTAATGGCGATGGATGACGCTGCCAAAAAAACGCTTGATGGCTTCGCGGCGCTGCTGGCGAAGAAATCAGGCGTTGAAATTAATATCTTGCGCGTTGAAGCGTCTTTAGGGATCTGGATCGGGGCTGTGACCTTTACCGGATCGGTGATTGCTTATGGAAAATTAGCTGGCAAAGTGACCTCGGCGGCGACCAAACTTCCCGGCGGCCATGCGCTGAATGCCAGCGCTGCCTTGGCCTCGGTGATTTGTTTGATTTGGTATCTAAATTCCGGCGAGTTGCTGCCGCTTTTGATCCTAACGCTGATGGCGCTGTTTATCGGCTATCATTTGATTATGGGGATTGGCGGCGCGGATATGCCCGTGGTGGTGTCGATGCTGAATTCCTATTCGGGTTGGGCGGCTGCAGCGATCGGGTTTAGCCTTGGCAATGATTTGCTAATCGTGGTCGGGGCACTGGTCGGCTCATCCGGCGCAATCCTGTCTTATATCATGTGTAAGGCGATGAACCGTTCATTCGTTAGCGTTATTTTGGGCGGCTTTGGTGGTACATCTGGTCCCCAGATGGAAGTCGAGGGTGAGCAAGTGGCGATCGAGGCAGATGGCGTGGCCGCTGCTTTGGAAGAGGCCGATAGCGTTATCATCATTCCAGGTTACGGGATGGCTGTTGCGCAAGCCCAACAGGCGGTGAGCGAGCTGACAAAACGGTTGATTGCCAAAGGCAAAACGGTGCGGTTCGCGATTCACCCCGTTGCTGGGCGGCTTCCTGGCCATATGAATGTTTTGCTCGCCGAGGCCAAAGTGCCCTATGATATCGTTCTGGAAATGGATGAGATTAACGAAGATTTTCCGGAAACAGATGTGTCTATCGTGATCGGTTCAAATGATATTGTGAACCCGGCGGCGCAGGATGATCCAAACAGCCCGATCGCCGGTATGCCGGTGCTGGAATGTTGGAAGTCAAAGCAGGTTTTCGTGTCTAAGCGTGGCCAAGGTACGGGCTATTCGGGCATTGAAAATCCGCTTTTCTTTAAAGAAAATACGCGGATGTTCTATGGCGATGCAAAAGCGTCTCTTGATAAACTTCTTGGGATGATCGATTAACCCATCTCGGCAGTAATTTTGCAAAAGGCCCCTGCCACAGGTGCAGGGGCTTTTTTTTTGTTCAATGCCTGCGTTCACCAAGGCGCTTTGAGGTCGCTGTAGGCTTTGCCTTCTTTGAAAACTGATATACATCCCGCCTACAGCACCGTTTCATCTATCCATGAGGGCCGCATGTCTGCTATCCAAGATCATCCGTTGCGTTATGAGCTGGCCAATGAACTGCACGCGCGTCCGTTTCCATCTTTAGACGCGCCGGGTCGTGTGGCCTATCTTGCCTTCACGCAAAATACTGAGGGCGAGGACCACAGCCGCTTTAACGCCCGCGACCAATTGATCGCGTTGTTAGACCGCTTTGGTGAAACCCATCCGCAACCCGATGCAACGCATTATTTTGGCGCTTTGGGTCGGCATCAGCTTAAATGGGAGCAACATACTGAGTTTGTCACCTATAGCTTGTTCAGCACCGGCGGTGCCGAGCGCCCGTTTGATCCGGCCGAATTTGAGGCTTTCCCCGAGGACTGGCTGCAATCTGTAACTGCTGAACGCATCACCTCGATCAATTTACGCGTTGAAACGCGGATTTCAGATGATGAGATCAGCAAATCACTAGCCGAGTGGTTTGTGCCCGAAAGCCTAACGGTCAGCGAAGTTTTGGATAAATCGGCCGTGGTGGCGGGTGATTTTCGTGTAGATGCATCGGGCCATCAGCGTTTTGCGTTATTTGTCACAGCCGAAACGGGGCCCAGGCGCATCGGCCGCGTTATCCAGCGGATTTGCGAGATCGAAACCTATAAAAGCATGTCGATGTTGGGGTTCTCGACGGCGCGCAGCATATCGCCGCGCATGGCGCAGATTGATGCAGAGCTCAGCGAATTGATGGCTGATATGACTCAGGCACAAAAATCCCCCGAACGCACATTGGACGCGTTGTTGAAAATTTCCGCTGAATTGGAAAACTTATCAGCGCAAGTTGCGTTTCGCTTTGGCGCCACGGGCGCTTATGAGGCGATTGTCAATCAACGTATCCAAGTGTTGCGCGAAGAGCGCTTTACGGGCCGGCAGACGTTTGGCGAATTTATGATGCGGCGATATGATCCGGCAATGCGCACGGTTAAAGCCTCTGAGCGGCGACTGTCAGCGATGGCGGATCGCGCGATGCGGGCGGGGAATTTATTGCGGACCCGCGTAGATGTTGAACGGTCTGCTCAAAACCAATCGCTCTTGGAAAGTATGAATGCGCGCGCCGATCTTCAGTTGCGTTTGCAAAAAACGGTTGAGGGTTTATCGGTGGTGGCGATCAGCTATTATGCCGTGTCTTTGGCCGGATATTTGATGTCACCCTTAGCAAGCCCACTTTCGATCAGCGCAAATTCATTGAAGGCCACCGTCACGCTGCCGGTGGTGCTGCTGGTTTGGTGGGCCATTCGGCGCATCCGCAAGCGCATTGAGTAGCTAAGCTAGTTAGCATTTTTTAACTGTGAGAGGCTTGCCCCTGTGATAAGGGGCAGGGACGCGGTTATCTTTCACGGCTTCTGGGATCTAATGCATCGCGCAAGCCATCGCCCAGGTAATTGACGCTCAAAACGGTTAGCGAGATCGCCAAGCCGGGCCATATTGCGCGGCCGGGATATAGCT
>ERZ802830.3613-NODE-3613-length-12951-cov-10.4142_pt1 | contig 12951 bp, 9 predicted proteins | sample MGYA00345654_ERZ802830 | MGnify/ENA primary metagenome ERZ802830 (study PRJEB30503, sample SAMEA104212375) | marine metagenome | biome: Westerlies Biome; feature: [SRF] surface water layer (ENVO:00010504) within the epipelagic zone...; material: water... | reverse complement strand
CCAATATCAAAGCGGTGTCTGGGTGCGTGCCGCCAGATCAAGAATGAACTGCCAGGCGACACGGCCGGACCGGGCACCCCGTTCCATCGACCAGGCCAGTGCTTCGGCGTGCAGGTCACTATCGGCAGTTGGAATGCCGAAATGCGCGACATAGGCATCGACCATCTGGAAGAACACCTCCTGATCAATCGAATGAAAACCGATCCAGAGGCCGAATCTATCGGACAGCGAGACGCTTTCCTCGACACCCTCGGACGGGTTGATCGCGGTTGAGCGCTCATTCTCGATCATCTGGCGCGGCATCAGATGCCGCCGGTTCGAGGTGGCATAGAAAATGACGTTGTCGGGTCGCCCTTCCACACCGCCATCAAGCGCCGCCTTCAGCGATTTATAGGTGCTCTCGCCATGTTCAAAGGCGAGATCATCAGAAAAAATGATGAACCGCCGATCAATCTGCGACAAAAACCCCATCAAGAAAGGCAGATCGTCAATATCCTCGCGGTGAATCTCGACCAGCCCGCAATCCTTGCCCTCAGCAAGCAGAGCGCCATGCACGGCTTTGACGAGCGATGATTTACCCGTGCCACGCGCGCCCCAGAGCAGGGCATTATTGGCACTCAAGCCAGCGGCGAAGGCGCGGCTATTGGCAAGCAGCGCATCACGTTGATGATCAATGCCGCGAAGAAGGGCCAGATCCAGACGGTTGACGCTGGCAATGGCGGCAAGATTGCGGCTGGTGGAGTCCCAGACATAGGCCTCAGCCTTCGGCAACCTGCCCGCATCTGGAGGGGGAGGGGACTGACGCTCCAGCGCATCGGCAATGCGTGTCAGTTGGGCCAGAAGGACGTTGTTTTCACTTTGATCTGTCATGGCGTGAGCTTATCAAGCCCACATCCAGCCCACAATATCCAGTGCTGCCTTTTATGAGGGCTTGTTCCATTTCGGCTAATTTTGCTTCTATTGCGAGCATCGGTCATTGCCCCCTTGGACAAGGCCGTCTATTGTGCTGGAAATTTTTCGAAACGCGTGGAGTCTAACCAAATGCTTATTACCCCTGCCTTTGCACAATCTGGTGGTCTTGCCGAAGGCGGCTTTGGCCTGTTGCCGATCATCTTCGTGATGGTGATTTTCTATTTCCTGCTGATCCGGCCCCAACAAAAGCGCGCCAAACAGCACAAGGAAATGCTGGCAGCCATGCGGCGCGGCGACAAGATCGTGACCTCTGGAGGTCTGATGGGAACCGTGATCAAGGTGACAGATGACAGCGACACCGTTGATGTTGAGATTGCCAAAGGTGTGAAGGTACAGGTCGTGCGCGCCATGGTCGCCGACATCAAAGGCAAAACCGAACCAAAGAAATAGCTGGCACCGGTGTCTGCCTCACCGGGCGGCGGCGTTTGTGCCGGGTGAAGTGGCAAATGGACACCCCAAAACGAAAGTCTGCAAGTCATGCTACAATTTGAGAGCTGGAAAAAGCTGCTGGTGCTGTTTGTTGTCGCGCTTGGTATTGTCTACGCGTTGCCAAACCTGCTGCCAGCTGGTGAGGAGAGCGACTCCGGCCTGCTTCCTGGACAAAAAATCAATCTCGGACTTGATCTTCAGGGAGGCTCGCATCTGCTGATGCTGGTCGATATGGAGGTTGTTGAAACTGAGCGGCTGAACAGTCTCAGCGAGACCATCCGTCAGGAATTTCGGACCGAGAAAATCCGGTTCAGCGATCTGAAGGTTGAAAACCGAGCGGTCAGCATAAGCGTGCGCAAGGCTGATGACGTTGGAGCTGCTGAGCAGATTTTTGACGAGCTTGGCCGGGGGCTGATCACCACCAATGACGGCCAGAGCTATCAGATATCATTCGATGAGGCTGGCCTGATCGAGCTGCGCAACCAGACGGTTGAACAATCGATGGAAATCATTCGCCGCCGAATCGACCCCGATGGCACAAAAGAGCCAATCATCCAGCGTCAGGGGAAAGACCGGGTTCTGGTGCAGTTGCCCGGCGTAGATGATCCGGAGACGATCAAGCGGCTGTTGGGACGTACCGCAAAGCTGACTTTCCAGCTGGTTGATACCAGCCTTACCGGCGCCGAGGCGATCACCCGTGGGCGGGTGCCGCCGGGAAGTGTGTTGCTGCCCGGCGATGGTGAGAACAGCCAGAGCTATGTTGTCGAGAAACGGGTGATGGTCAGCGGCGAAATGCTGGATGGGGCAACGGCGAGTTTTGACCAGAACAACCGGCCATCGGTGAGTTTTACCCTGAACGCCACTGGCGCAAAAAAGTTTGGCCGTGTCACCGGCAGCAATATAGGACGGCCCTTTGCCATTGTTCTTGATGGCAAGGTTGTCTCGGCACCGACAATCCAGAGCCAGATTTTTGGCAGTGGCCAGATCACCGGACAATTCAGCGTGGCGGAAACCAATGAGCTGGCGCTGATCCTGCGGGCTGGTGCGCTGCCGGCACCGCTGATCGTTCTTGAGGAACGCTCTATCGGCCCGGGCCTTGGCGCTGACTCGGTGGTGGCTGGCAAGATTGCGGCGGCGGTCGGGCTGGTGTTGGTGATTATCTATATGCTGCTCAGCTATGGCCTGTTCGGGGCGCTTGCCGACGTGGCCCTGATGGTCAATATTATCCTCATTCTGGCGGCGCTGTCGGCGCTTCAGGCGACGCTGACCCTGCCCGGGATTGCCGGTATCGTCCTCACCATGGGAATGGCAGTTGACGCCAATGTTCTGGTTTTTGAGCGTATCCGTGAGGAATTGCGGCGTGGCAGATCGGTGATGGCAGCCATTGATGGCGGGTATCAACGTGCCATCTCGACCATTGTCGACAGTAACCTGACAACGCTGTTTGCGGCGTTGTTCCTGTATCTGTTTGGCTCTGGACCGATTAAGGGCTTTGCCGTGACATTGGCGATTGGAATTCTGACGTCGCTGTTCACCGCGGTAATGGTCACGCGGTTGCTGATTGTCATCTGGCTGGAGCGTAAACGCCCCAGAGCGCTTGAGTTGTGAGGATTGAATGATGCGGTTGAAACTCGTTCCAAGCGATACCACAATTGATTTCATGAAATTGCGCCCGGCGGCGCTGGTGTTTTCTGTGCTGCTTGTGCTGGCCTCGAGTGGCATATTTCTGGTATCTGGGCTCAATCTCGGTATTGATTTCAAGGGTGGAATTCTGATTGAGGCGCGCAGCACCGCAGGCCCGGCAAATGTTTCGGGTTTGCGCGGCGGGCTGGAACAGCTTGATCTTGGTGATATCAATCTGCAGGAATTTGGTACCGAGACCGACGTTCTGATCCGTGTTCAGCGTCAGGAAGGCGATGAGAAGGCACAAATCGCAGCCATCGAGGCCATCACCCAGAGCCTTGGCAGTGATTATGAGGTGCGCCGCACCGAATTTGTCGGCCCAACTGTAGGTGCTGAACTCGCTGAAAAGGGCATGCTGGCGGTGGGGTGCGCATTGCTGGCAATCATGCTGTATATCTGGTTCCGCTTTGAATGGCAGTTTTCGATCGCGGCGATTCTCGCGCTGTCACATGATGTGATCTCAACGATCGGCCTGTTTTCACTGACCTCTTTCGAGTTCAATCTGGCAACGGTTGCGGCGATCCTGACGATTGCTGGCTATTCGATCAATGATACGGTCGTGGTTTTTGACCGGGTGCGCGAGAATTTACGCCGCTATAAATCCTATGAACAGCGTGACATCCTGAACAAATCACTGAATGAAACCCTGTCTCGTACGGTGATGACCTCGGTTACAACCTTACTGGCATTGTTGGCGATCGTCATATTCGGTGGTGCGGTTTTACGTGATTTTGCCTTGGCAATGATGTGGGGTGTGATCATTGGCACCTATTCCTCGGTGTTTGTTGCTGTCGGTATGCTGGCCAAATTTGACCTGAAACGCACCGAAGAAGATGAGGAAGACGGCGCTGCCGGAGATCAGGGCAGCACTTCGTAATTCATTGGCGAGCGAAACGCAGATGGGCATTGAAATCAAGAATTTTAACGGCGATGGCGAGCTGCAGCTTGTGCATGGATATGGCGATGGCGGCTTTCGGGTAACAAGCCAACGCTATCAGGGCGATCTGTTGCTGTTGCCACGCTTGACACGCGAATGGCGCTGCCCCGAGCCCACCAGCCTTCGCTTTGCCGATCTTGAGCCCTTGCTGGGTGAGGTGCCGCCGCCGTTGTTTCTGCTTGGCGCAGGACCGGCACCACAGCAGCATTTGCCAGAATTGGCGGCTGATTTGAAGGCCAATGGAATCAATCTTGAATTGATGTCGACGGCAGCTGCCTGTCGGACATGGAACGTGCTAATGAGCGAGGGGCGAAATGCCGCTGCCGCACTCATCGCCATCTGACGGCCCGCATTGATCGGTTGATGATGCAGGACTCATGGCAGATTTTGCGAGACAACGACAAACAGCTGGCGCTTTGTCTGCTGTTTGCCCCCAGAGATAACCGGCGGCTTCTGGCAGACATTTTCTGTTTGGCCAATGAGCTGGAAAATGCTGTCCGGATTCCGAGTGAAATCATGCTGGCGGCAATCCGATTGCAATGGTGGCATGATGCGCTGGCTGATAAGGAGACACCGCCGGAGGTGCCCCTGATGCGTGCGCTGCAGGCCCATATTGCGGCAATGCGGATCAGCCGGGATGATCTGTTGGAGCTTGTCGCCCTCTGGCAGACACGAATCAATGATAGTGAAGTCAGCCCCACCTTCTGTTTTGCTGGGTGCTGGCAACTTGCCGCAAAAGTGACATGCGGCGAGGATTTTGGCGATGTTGCGACCAGAATAGCCGACCAATTCGCCCAGAATGGGACAGGGACTCACAGGCTCAAGGCTGGCGATCTTGGCACCCTGAAACGTGGCGGCGGTGCGGCGCGCTGGCTTTATCTGGCTGGCTGTCTGGCGAACCGGCAAGCGGATGCGGCAAGCGGAGACGAGGATCCGCTATTAATCTGGCGGTTGCTGTTCTGGCGGTTCGGGATCGGCGGCGGCTGAAAGCGCAGGCGTTGCCTTACGCGGCCCAATCACCAGCCCAGCCGCGAAACGAGTCAAGCGCGCGTGCCGCATAGGCAAGTTTACGCTCACGTCCCTTGAGCTTTCGTTTGCCCTCGGGTGGTTGAATGTCTGGAAACAGGCCAAAATTGACATTCATCGGCTGAAAACTGTCGGCCATCGCCCCGCCGGTGATATGGGCCAGCAATGCCCCATGCGCCGTATCAACAGGCGGTGCCTGCCAGCTCGTGCCATGCCGGTCATTGGCCGCCATAATCCCGGCAAGCATGCCAATGGCCGCAGATTCGATATACCCCTCAACCCCGGTGATCTGTCCGGCAAAACGCAGCCTTGGACTCGCTTTCAGCCGCAATTGAGCATCGAGCAGACGGGGTGCGTTGATAAAGGTGTTGCGGTGCAACCCGCCAAGCCGGGCGAATTGTGCCGTGCCAAGACCGGGGATCGACTGGAAAACCCGTACCTGTTCGCCATGCTTGAGCTTCGTCTGGAAACCGACCATATTGTAAAGCGTGCCAAGCGCATTGTCCTGACGCAGCTGGATCACCGCATGCGGGCGCGACCCATCATGAGCATTGGTCAAACCGACCGGTTTCATCGGCCCGAAACGCAGCGTCTCACGGCCGCGGGACGCCATGATCTCGATCGGCATGCAGCCATCAAAATAGGGGGTGTTCTCCTCCCATTCCTTGAATGACATCTTCTCACCAGAAAGCAGCGCGTCAATGAAGCCCTCATATTGGTCGCGCGTCATCGGGCAGTTGATATAATCCTTGCCATCACCGCCATCGGTCGATTTGTCATAGCGGGACTGAAACCAGGCAACATCCATATCAATGCTGTCAAAATGAACGATCGGGGCAATCGCGTCAAAGAAGGCGAGATCCTCCTCACCGCCAAGCGTGCGGATCAATTCAGCCAGTGGCGGCGAGGTGAGGGGACCGGTGGCAATGATCACATTATTCCAATCTGCGGGAATCTCGTTGACCTCTTCGCGGGCGATCGTCACCAGCGGATAGGATGCAAGCAATTCGCCGACATGTTCGGCAAAGCCATCACGGTCAACAGCGAGTGCGCCACCTGCCGGCACTTTGTGAAGATCAGCCGCGCGCATGATCAGCGAATTCATCTCGCGCATTTCCTGATGCAGAACGCCAACCGCGTTGCTGGTCGCATCATCCGAGCGAAAAGAGTTCGAACAGACAAGTTCGGCAAGGTTTTCAGTGTGATGCGCATCGGTCATGCGCACCGGACGCATTTCATGGAGAACCACCGGCACATTGCGTGAGGCGATCTGAAAAGCAGCCTCGCTACCAGCAAGGCCACCACCAATCACATGCACTGGTTTGTGGTGGGAGTCGCTCATCTCAGCCATCATAACTCACTTTTTCTTAAAAATACGCGCTAGATATTCACCCGTGTGCGAACCGGCTGTCGCTGCCACCGTCTCTGGCGTTCCCTCGGCAACAATATGGCCTCCACCGTCACCACCTTCTGGGCCCAGATCAATCACCCAGTCAGCGGTTTTGATCACATCCATATTATGTTCGATGACAATCACCGTATTGCCCTGATCGACAAGCTCCTGCAACACATCGAGAAGTTTCGCGATATCATGGAAATGCAGGCCGGTTGTCGGTTCATCGAGGATATAGATGGTGCGGCCAGTTGCCCGGCGCGACAGCTCCTTGGACAATTTGACACGCTGCGCCTCACCACCGGACAGGGTCGTCGCCTGCTGGCCAATCCGGACATAGCCAAGGCCAACGCGGAACATCGTTTCCAGCTTTTCACGGATGGACGGCACCGCCTTGAAAAAATCGACACCTTCCTCGACGGTCATTTCCAGCACATCGGCAATTGATTTGCCTCGGAAGGTAATTTCCAGCGTTTCCCGGTTGTAGCGTCGGCCCTTACAGCTGTCACAGGTCACATAGACATCGGGCAGAAAGTGCATCTCAATCTTGATCAGCCCATCGCCTTGACAGGCTTCACAGCGCCCCCCCTTGACGTTGAAGGAGAAACGGCCGGGCGCATAGCCACGGGCCTTTGCTTCAGGCAGGCCGGCAAACCATTCCCGGATCGGCGTAAAGGCACCGGTGTAGGTGGCCGGGTTTGAGCGCGGTGTACGGCCAATCGGTGATTGGTCGATATCAACCACTTTATCAAGCAGTTCGGCACCAAGGATGGATTTATGCGGGGCCGGCATCTCGCGCGCCTTGTGCAGCCGCCGCGCCAGCGATTTCCAGAGCGTTTCGAGAACGAGTGTTGACTTGCCACCACCCGACACACCCGTGACGCAGGTTAGCACCCCAAGCGGAAAATCGACACTGACAGCGTGCAGATTGTTGCCACTGGCCTCATTGACCCGGATTACCCGTCCCTTGACCGGCTTGCGCCGTTTCTGCGGAATGGCAATTTCCAGCGCGCCCGAGAGATATTGCGCAGTCAGTGATTGCTCATTCTGCAAAATCTGATCAGGCGTGCCAGCAGCGACAACATGACCGCCATGGACGCCGGCACCTGGGCCCATATCAACGACATAATCGGCAAGGCGAATCGAGTCCTCATCATGCTCGACAACCAACACCGTATTGCCGAGGTCACGCAGGCGCACCAATGTTGCCAACAGCCGGTCATTGTCACGCTGATGCAGACCAATCGATGGTTCATCAAGCACATAGAGAACACCGGTGAGGCCAGAGCCGATCTGCGAGGCAAGCCGAATGCGCTGGGACTCACCGCCAGACAGCGTGCCAGAATTGCGCGCCATCGACAGATAATTCAGGCCAACATTGACAAGGAAACCCAGACGTTCGTTGATTTCCTTGAGGATGCGCGCGGCAATTTCCGACTCCTGCCCCTTGAGTTTGTCATTGAGACCGCTGAACCAGTCACGCGCATCGCCAATTGACAGCCGGGCAATGTCGGAAATGTCCTTCATGTCCACCTTGACGGCCAGAGACTCAGGCTTGAGACGCTTGCCGCCACACCCATCACACGGATGATTGGCGCGGTATTTCTCCATTTCTTCACGCACCCAGGCCGAATCTGTCTCACGATAGCGTCGGGCCAGGTTGGGCATGATGCCTTCAAAAGGCTTGGTTGTACGATAGGACCGCATGCCATCATCAAACTCCATGGTCACCGGCATTTTGCCAGAGCCATGCAGAATGATCGATTTGGTGTCATCATCAAGATCGCCGAAGGGCGTGTCGAGTGAAAAGCCAAACTGCCGAGCCAACGATTCCAGCGTCTGAATATAATAGCGCGACGTACTGGATGACCAGGGGGCCAGAGCGCCGCCGCGCAGCGTTTGACGTGTGTCAGGAACGACGAGCTGCTCATCGAAATGGCTGCTGACCCCGAGACCGTCACATGACGGGCAGGCGCCAAACGGATTGTTGAAGGAGAATAGGCGCGGCTCAATCTCGTCAATGGTGAAGCCTGACTCCGGACAGGCAAAATTAGCCGAGAACACTGTGCGATCGCCGCTATCAGCATTGTCGGCAAAGGCCAACCCGTCCGTCAAGCCAAGTGCCGTTTCCAAACTATCGGCAAGGCGCGTTGACAATTCGTCCGGGTCACCTTTGATAACCAAACGGTCAATGACGATCTCGATATCATGCTTGCGTTTCTTGTCGAGCGCCGGGGTGTCATCGAGATCATACATCTCACCATCAATCCGCACCCGGCTGAACCCTTTACGGTGAAATTCTGCCAGTTCCTTGCGGTATTCACCCTTGCGGCCCCGCACGATCGGTGCCAGCAGATAAATCCGGGTTCCTTCCTCCATCGCCAGCAGAATATCAACCATCTGGCTGACGGTCTGGCTGCGAATCGGCAGGCCGGTGGCCGGTGAATAGGGGATGCCGATACGCGCCCACAGGAGGCGCATATAATCATAGATTTCGGTCACCGTGCCCACTGTTGACCGGGGGTTTCGTGACGTCGTCTTCTGCTCAATGGAAATCGCCGGTGACAGACCTTCGATGAGATCAACATCGGGCTTTTGCATCATCTCCAGAAACTGCCGCGCATAGGCCGACAGCGATTCAACATAGCGGCGTTGCCCCTCAGCATAGATGGTGTCAAAGGCAAGCGAGGATTTGCCGGAACCTGACAAGCCGGTGAGCACTACAAGACGGTCGCGCGGCAGGTCAATATTGACGTTACTCAGATTATGCTCACGCGCGCCGCGGACAGCGATCACACGCGGTTCAGCGCTGATTTCAATGCCATCCTGAGATGGGGGATGAATAGAACCATGTCCAGGCACAGCAGCGGTAGACAGCCCCGTCCGGCCAGCAGAGGCTGGTGTTCTCTTTGTTTCGTTTGGCATGAGCTGAGTATAATCCAGAGCTTAAAAAGACCACCAGCGTTTTTGTCGTGGCGGCATGAAAATGATCCAAAGGAATTACCTTGTCACATGTGTATTCACACGCGTATTCTAAAGGTCTATAGAGATTTTTTCGTCTGTTTTACCATATTTTTTGAATCCGCCCACACGGGATTTTTTGAATTCGTCCAAATGAGACGACGCATCAGGGAGCAAATGCAACATGGCCGGTAGCGTAAACAAAGTCATTCTGGTTGGAAATCTGGGGCGTGACCCCGAAGTCAGATCAACCCAGGATGGCGCGAAGATTGTCAATCTGTCGATTGCCACATCGGAACGCTGGAAAGATAAAAACACCGGTGAACCACGGGAAAAGACCGAGTGGCATCGGGTGGTGATTTTCAATGAAAATCTAGGCCGGATCGCCGAGCAATATCTGCGCAAAGGGTCCAATGTCTATATCGAAGGCCAATTGCAAACCCGCAAATGGACCGACCAGCAGGGCGTCGAGAAATACACCACCGAAGTGGTATTGCAACGCTATCGTGGTGAAATGACACTGCTTGGCAGCCGCGGTGACAGCGGCGCTGGCAGTGGCTATGGCGGCGGTGATTCGAGTGGTGGTTTCGCCAGCAACCAGGGCGCCAGCATTGGTGATTCCGGTTCCGCGCCAACAACGCCTCCACCAATGCGGAATACCAATGATTTAGACGATGATATTCCGTTTTAAATCAGCGAGATAAAACGAAATAAAAAAGTGATGTCTGAGATTGTTCCGGGCATCACTTTTTTTTCACGCATGACAACTATATTTTGTGGTTTACCTCTGTTTCGTGGTACAAATCTGGTGTGATGTGCCTCCACGGGCGCGTCAGCTTCGCCACGTAACGCGAGATTATTTTGACTGACACAAAACCACCAGAATCCGGGCCTCTGACGCCGACAATTTCGATCTCCGACGAGATGCGCAAATCCTATCTTGACTATGCGATGAGCGTGATCGTCTCACGGGCTTTGCCGGACGTGCGTGATGGGCTGAAACCGGTCCATCGGCGCATCCTCTATGCAATGATGGAGGGCAATTACGACTGGTCGAAGCCACCGCGCAAATCGGCGCGGATCGTTGGTGACGTGATGGGTAACTACCACCCACATGGCGACAGTTCGATTTATGAAGCCATGGTGCGCATGGCACAGAATTTCTCGATGCGCTTGCCGCTTGTCGATGGGCAGGGCAATTTCGGCTCTGTTGACGGCGACCCGGCAGCGGCGATGCGCTATACGGAATCGCGGCTTGCTCGCGCGGCCGAGAGCCTGTTGCGCGATATCGACAAGGATACGGTCGAATTCTCGCAGAATTATGACGAGACACAGCTTGAACCAACCGTTCTGCCTGCTGAATATCCGAATCTACTGGTCAATGGCGCCAACGGGATCGCCGTTGGCATGGCGACCAACATACCGCCGCACAATCCGGGTGAGGTGATCGCTGCCTGCGAGGCCTATGTCACCAATCCGGAGATCAGCACAGAAGAATTGACCGAGATCGTTCCCGGCCCGGATTTTCCAACCGGTGCGTTGATCATGGGGCGCCATGGCATTCGTGAGGCCTACGCCACCGGGCGTGGATCCATCATCATGCGCGCCAAGGCCGAGGTGCAGACAAACGCCAAGGACCGCGAATCAATTATCATTCACGAAATCCCCTATCAGGTGAACAAGGCGCAGCTGCTTGAGCGGATTGGTGAGATGGTCCGTGACAAGGTGATTGAGGGTATCTCAGACATCCGTGATGAATCTGACCGTAACGGCATGCGCATAGTCATCGAGATCAAGCGCGATGCCTCGGGTGATGTGATCCTGAACCAGCTTTACCGGCATTCACGGCTACAGACGAGCTTTCCGGTTAATATGCTGGCGATGAATGGTGGCCGCCCGATTCAGATGGGCCTGAAGGATGTTATTTCAGCATTCTGTGAGTTTCGCCGCGATGTCGTCACCCGCCGTACGATCTATCTGCTCGGCAAGGCACGCGATCGCGCCCATATCCTTGCCGGATTGATGGTGGCGCTGGCATCGATCGACGAAATCATCGAACTGATCAAGGCTGCGCCTGATACCGAAACCGCCCGCAATGAATTGTGCGGCCGCTCCTGGCCAGCACGTGAGGTCGAGGCGTTCATCACCCTGATTGATGATCCCGGGCATGAGGTGGTTGACGGCCATTATCACCTCTCAGAAACGCAGGCGAGAGCCATTCTGGAGCTGCGCCTGCAACGGCTGACCGGCATGGAGCGTGACAAGCTGGCCGATGAAACCCGTGAGCTAGCTGATAAGATTTCGGATTATCTGGACATTTTGGGATCGGCAACGCGGGTTGATCAGGTGGTTCTTGAAGAACTGTCAGCAGCTCGCGAACGCTTGAGCGACCCGCGCCGCACCGAAATTTCCGACCAGCTGGCGGATCAGGATGATGAGGATCTGATCCAGCAGGAGGACATGGTCGTCACTGTCAGCCATCGTGGCTATATCAAGCGCGTGCCATTGTCCGTTTACCGCGCGCAACGCCGCGGTGGCAAGGGCCGAGCCGGAATGAAAACGCGGGATGAGGATTTCGTCACAAGCCTGTTTGTCGCCAATACGCATACGCCGATCCTGTTCTTCACCTCAAAGGGCATGGTCTATCAGCTGAAATGCTACAAACTGCCGGAAGCAGCCCCGCAATCACTTGGCAAGGCGATGGTCAACCTGCTGCCTATCGAGCCGGACGAGACGATCAATACCGTTATGCCTATGCCAGATGATGAAAGCAGCTGGGGCGATCTGAATGTGATGTTCAGCACCGCCTCAGGCAATGTCCGGCGGAACAATCTGAGCGATTTCACCAACATCAAGCGCAATGGCAAGATCGCCATGAAGCTGGGTGAGGGGGATGAGCTTGTCGGGGTGCAACCCTGCAACGATGATGATGACGTGCTGATGGCAACACGTAATGGCAAGGCCATCCGCTTTGCGGCATCAGCCGTGCGCGTTTTCCGGGGGCGTGACAGCACCGGTGTTCGTGGTATCAAGCTGGGTGGTGATGACCGGGTTGTCTCCATGTCGGTGATTGCCGATGCCGAGCAGGAATTCATCCTGTCTGTTACTGAGAACGGCTATGGCAAACGCACGCCTGTGAATGATTACCGTGTCACAGGCCGTGGTGGCCAGGGCGTCGCCAATATCGAGATTTCGGAACGCAATGGCAAGGTCATGGCCAGTTTTTCCGTCGTTGAGCAGGACCAGTTGATGCTGGTCACCAATGAGGGGCAGATTATCCGCATTCGCGTGCATGGTGGTGAGGGTGATTCGATCCGCATCGCCAGCCGTAAGACGCTGGGGGTCCGGCTGTTCGATGTTACCGACAATGTCACCGAAAAGGTCGTGTCTGCCGGAATCGTCCGCGAAACAGATGATGATGGCGATGACGATAGCGATGAAGGCGGCGATGAGACGCGGCCGGACGTTTCCGTCCAAGATAGCGCGCAAGATAGCGCAAAAGATGGCACGGCAGTTGATCCATCACCCAATCCATCACCCAATCCATCAC
>ERZ802830.3610-NODE-3610-length-12954-cov-6.70719_pt1 | contig 12954 bp, 15 predicted proteins | sample MGYA00345654_ERZ802830 | MGnify/ENA primary metagenome ERZ802830 (study PRJEB30503, sample SAMEA104212375) | marine metagenome | biome: Westerlies Biome; feature: [SRF] surface water layer (ENVO:00010504) within the epipelagic zone...; material: water... | reverse complement strand
GTATTTCCAGGTCCGGGCATTTCTAGATCAAGGCCTCCATTAGCATTATCAATAGTTTCTAATGCTGCTCCCCAATCACTAACCACATATCCATCAAAACCCCATTCATCTTTTAAAATATCAATTAAAAGTTCTTTGTGAGAACTACAATAAATATTATTTAATTTATTATATGCGGACATTACTGATTTTGATTTTCCTTCTTTAACTCCCATTTCAAAAGGTAATAAATAAATTTCTCTTAAAGTTCTTTCATCAACATTTGAGCTCACTGTATGCCTTTCGAACTCAGTATCATTGGCAATAAAGTGTTTTAAACAAGCTGAGACATTTTTAGATTGAACCCCTTTCACATAAGCCGTTGCTAATTTACCAACCAAAAAAGGATCTTCAGAGTAATTTTCGAAATGTCGACCGCCAAGAGGGTGTCTGTGAAGATTAATTGTTGGACCTAATAAAACATCAACATCTTTATCTTTGGCTTCTTCACCTAAAGCTTTTCCAATTTTAGAGAATAGATCTTCGTTCCATGTGGAGCCCATAAGAATTGGGCAAGGAAAGCAAGCAGACGACTTGCCAGAATTACCATCTCCTCTGATGCCATTCGGACCATCGGACATTTTTATACTTGGAATATTTAACCTTTCAATTTTATTGGTGTACCAACTGTCAAAACCGCTCAATAAACTAATCTTTTCTTCCAGAGTCATTTTGCTAACGACTTTTTTTATATCAATCATCTCTTGATGCTACTTTAAATTTTGAGGAGAAAAACCTTCAGGCTGATCGGTTGAATCATTAGATAAGAATTTCTCTAATTGATCATTTAAATATTTTCTTGAGGAGCTGTCAGCTAAGCTAAGTTGTTTTTCGTTGATTAGCATTGTTTGAAGAGAAAGCCATTCTTGCCATGCTTCTTTAGAAACAGTATTGAAAATTTCTTCTCCATTTGGGCCTGGATAAGGAGGTCTATCCATTTTAGGCAGTTCTTTTTTAAATTTTCTACAAAAAACTGTATTACTCATAAATGATTTTCTAGAATTAATTTGACTGGTTTAGGTATTCCCATTTTAACCGATTCCTTTTTGTTTACCCAAACGAATCCTCTTCGATCTATTGGCAGTCTATCTTTATTTTTAAGAAAATATTTTTTTGTTGTAATAGAAAGTTTCTGATGAGACAAATTATGAGTGATTAACGGCAAAGATTCTTTTTCCTCAAGTAAGTTAAATTTCTTATCGTCAAAATAATTCTCTTCTGGAAATAGCCATAGATTCTGCCAAACTCCTTTAGATTTATTTCTTTTTAATAAAACCTTATCTTTTGAAGAAATTAATACCCAGTTTATATTTCTTTCTTTCTTTGGATTCTTGGAAGTTTTTACAGGAATGCTATTTTGCAAGTTTAATTCGAAAGATTTACATATACTTTTGATAGGACAACTTTCGCATGTAGGATTATTAGAAGTGCATATTAAAGAACCTAAATCCATCATTCCTTGAGAGTAAGTGCGAAAATTTTTTTTAGGCAATATCTCATTTGCGAACTTTTTTAATTCATTTTGCGTCTTAGGTTGATTGATTGGCGACTGATTTGCTAAAACTCTTGATAAAACCCTTTTGACGTTCCCATCTAAAATTATCCCTGGTTCGTCAAAGGCAAGACTTAAAAGGGCGCCGGCAGTTGATTCTCCAATACCAGGAAGTTCGATTAGCTGATCATAATTATTAGGAATTGAGCCATTGTATTTTTCATGAATAATTTTTGAAGTTAAATGAATATTTTTAGCTCTAGTGTAGTAACCAAGACCAGACCAACTTGCTAAAACATTATCTAAATTGCTTTCTGCTAATGATTTTATTGAAGGAAAAGAATTTATAAATTTATGGAAATAAGGAATTACCGTTTTAACTTGAGTTTGCTGAAGCATAATTTCAGAAATCCAAACGTGATATGGGCTTTTTGCCTGCCATGGCAAATTATTTCTACCATTTATTTTTTGCCAGTGAATAATTTTTTTTGAGAAGAAAGACATCTTATGCATTTTAACCTTTTACGTCCGTTATAATAGTTGCACAGAGGAAAAAGATGAGAAACGCTAACATTGAAAGAAACACTAAAGAAACGCAAATTAGGATCAATTTAGAATTGGATGGTTCGGGAAAAAGCTCTCAAGAAGTAGAGCTTCCATTTTTTGCGCACATGCTTGATCAAATAGCCAAACATGGATGTTTCGATATTGATCTCAAAGCTACCGGCGACCTTGAGGTGGATGCTCACCACACTGTTGAAGACATAGGTATTACCTTGGGAGATGCTTTTAACCAGGCGCTTGGCGATAAAAAAGGAATTACTAGGTATGGTCATGCATACGCGCCTCTGGATGAAGCTCTATCAAGAGTGGTAATTGATTTTTCAGGGCGTCCTGGCCTTTTGTGGGATGTTAATTTTACTAAACAAACTATTAATGATTTTGATTTACAACTCCTGAGAGAATTTTTTCAGGGTTTTACTAATAAATCATTGGCTACAGTCCATATCGATAATTTAAAAGGTGAAAATGCTCACCATCAAGCTGAGACTATATTTAAAGCATTTGCTTTAGCGTTGAAGCAGTCTTGTTCTATCGATGAGCAAAAATTAGATCAAATTCCTTCTACTAAAGGAAGTTTATAATAGGTAAAAAGTATGAAAATAGGCGTCATTGATTATGGTGCAAGCAATATCTTTTCAGTCGTAAGAGCATTAAATAGTCTTGGAGCTTCTACAAAAATCTTAAAAAAATCTAAAGACTTTGAAAATATAGATAAGTTAGTTTTTCCCGGCCAAGGGTCTATGGGAGCGTGTTTAAAGAAATTATCAGAAAATGATCTTAGAGATGCTTTAATATTTTCTTTAAAAAATTTACCCTTTTTGGGAATATGTCTGGGATTACAGATTTTATTTTCTGAAAGTGAAGAAAGCGAAGACGAAAAGGGATTAGGAATTTTTCCAGAGAAAATAAAAAAATTTAGTGAATTTAAGGATAGGACAATAAAAATTCCTCATATGGGGTGGAATCAAGATGAATTTAGTCAAAGTCATTTTATATGGGAAGGATTAGAATCATCTAAAGATTTCTATTTTGTTCATTCTTATGCTTCTAAAGAAATTGATGAAAAATATATATATTCAAAGACATTTCACGGAGAGTCTTTCAACTCAGCAGTCGCTAAAGATAATATCTTTGCAACGCAGTTTCACCCTGAAAAAAGTGGCAAATCTGGATTGAATTTATTACAAAACTTTATAGATTGGAAAATTTAATATGTTACCTATCCCTGCGATTGATATTCAAAAAGGAAAGTGTGTAAGGTTAAAAATGGGTGACTTAACTAGTGCAAAAATTTATTATGAAAATCCCTTAGAAGCAGCTGAGTTTTGGATAAAAAAAGGGACAAAAAGACTTCACTTAGTTGATTTGGATGGAGCTTTGCAAGGAACTTCAGCAAATTTTTCCTCTATTTTAGAAATAAGAAATGCCTTTCCAGATTTAAAAATCCAAGTTGGCGGCGGAATAAGAAGTTTTGAAGCCATAGAAAATTATTTTAATAATAATATAGACTTCTTAATTCTTGGCAGTGTTGCTATTAAAGATAAAAACTTTTTTATAGAGGCCTGTAGAAATTATCCAAATAAAATTATTTTAGGGCTTGATGCAAAAAATGGTTTTGTTTCTTCAGAAGCTTGGACAGAATCATCAGAAATTAAAGCAACAGACTTAGTAAAAAACTATTCTCAATTGCCAATAAACTCAATAATTTACACAGATATAAGCAAAGATGGAATGTTGAAAGGTCCAAATATCGACGAGACAGAGGAATTAGCTAATTTCTCGAATATTCCTGTTATTGCTTCAGGGGGTGTAAGGAACCTTGAAGATCTTAAAAGCCTTGCAGAAAGTAAGAAGATATTTGGAGCTATTTGCGGTAAATCTCTATATGAAGGATCTTTAGAATTAGATGAAGCTATAAAGTTTTTTGATAAACAATGAGCGTTACAATAAGAATAATTCCATGTTTAGATGTTAGAGAAGGCAGAGTAGTTAAAGGTATTAACTTTGAAGATATCGTAGATGCAGGAGATCCTGCAGAAGCAGCTCAAAGATATGATAAGGAAGGTGCAGATGAAATCTGCATGTTGGATATTGATGCATCTTATGAAGCTAGATCAACTACCTTAGAGACCGTAGAAAAAATAGCTAATCAAGTTTTTATTCCTTTTACAGTTGGCGGGGGCATAAAAAGTGTTAACGATGTAGAAGTTTTATTAAAAACTGGAGCAGATAAAGTCTCGATAAATACTTCAGCAATAATTAATCCAAAGCTCATTGAAGAGGCTTCAAGAGAATTTGGATCTCAATGTATAGTTGTAGCAATAGATGCAAAATTCAATGGTAAAGATTGGAGTGTTTATACTCATGGCGGCAAAAATAAAACAGATCTAGATGCTTTGTCTTGGTCAAAAAAGGTGGAACAACTAGGCGCTGGAGAAATATTAATGACTTCTATGGATAAAGATGGGACTAAATCAGGATTTGATAATATTTTAAATCAAACTTTAGCTGATAATTTAAATATACCTTTAATTGCCTCAGGCGGAGCAGGGGAATTAGATCATTTAGTAGATGCAGTTAAGTTGGGAAAGGCAGATGCTGTATTAGCAGCAAGTATTTTTCATTACAAAGAAATTTCTATTAAAAAAGTTAAAGAAGCGCTAGAGAATCAAGGCTTAAGTGTAAGATTATAAAGTTTCTTTTTTAAAAGATTCTCCAGAATTAAAACTATATAAAATAGGTTCTCCTGTGCCTATTTCAACATTTACAATTTCTTCCGAAGAGATATTTTCTAAAGACATTATTAAAGATCTCAGAGAGTTCCCATGAGCACAAACCAAAACATTATTACCGTTTTTAACTAGAGGTTTAATTTCAGTTTCAAAGTATGGAAGGACTCTCATTGAAGTATCTTTTAAGCTTTCTCCACCTGGTGGAGGAGTATCATAAGACCTTCTCCAGATATGAACTTGATCTTCTCCCCATTCCTTTCGAGCTTCATCTTTATTCAAACCAGAAAGATCTCCATAATCTCTTTCATTTAAATTTTGATCTTTAATTTTAATAAGATCTTTTTGTTGTAGTGTATTAAGAATAATTTCCCCAGTTTCTTGGGCTCTAATTAGCGCAGAAGTAAAATAATGACTAAAAACAATCTGTAAACTTTTAATTTTTTCTCCAGCATTCTCAGCTTCTTTTATACCTTTTTCTGTCAATGGAGGATTTTTCCATCCAGTAAATAAGTTTTGTTCATTCCATTCACTTTGACCATGCCTAATGAGAACAAGATAGGAAATTTTTTTTTCTTTATTCATAGTTAATAATTTTATTTCGGTTTATGATACCTCTCCAATGCCTTATTTTGTTCAATTTTTAATAGATAACTGGTTCATAGTCATACCTTTAATCGTATCTATTGTTGTATTTTTAAGAATTGAAAAAGTTAGAAAAGCATCTATTTTGGATCCTCAGCAAGTCATATTTTACTTGAATAGAAAAAATGCGACGCTTATAGATATTAGAAATAGCAAAGAATTTTCTGAGGGAAAAATTAGCCAAGCTAAACATGTCGGTCCCGATATAGATTTGTGCAAGAAAGAGATTAGTAAATCTTCTGAAAAACCAATTATTATTATTTGTCAGAACGGCAACTACTCTTTAAGAATGGCAGCAGATTTAAAAAAAGAGAATATAAACGTCTTTACAATGAAAGGCGGAATCAATTCTTGGCGCGGTGAAAATTTACCTTTGATCTCTTAAAGATCTAATTCATTCATTTTTCTTGCTAAAGTATTCCTGCCCCAACCTAGAAGATTGGCCGCTTCACTTTTCTTGCCCTTAGTAGCTTTCATCGCAACTTTTATCATTGTTTTTTCGAAAACGGGAATTGTCGAATTAAGGATATGATCATCTCCATTTGATAACCTTTCTGTCGCCCAAACTTCTAGCAAGTCATTCCAACTTAACTCAGGTCCTTTCTTTTGAATTAACAAATCATTTGGCAAATCACTTATGTTTATTTCTTGTGCTGAAGATAAAACTGTAAGTGAATGGCAAAGATTTTGAAGTTGCAAGACATTTCCAGGCCAGATTAAGTTAGAAAAAAGGTCAATTACTTCCTGAGTTAAAATTTTTGTTTCCGATTTTGTTTCTTTAGAAAACTTCTCAAAGAAGTATGCAGCAAGCAAAGGAATATCTTCTTTTCTATCCCTTAAAGATGGCATTGGTATTCTTATAACATTAAGTCTATGAAAAAGATCCTCCCTAAAGGCTCCAGTTTTTACTTTCTCATTTAAATTTTGATTCGTTGCAGCAATTATCCTCACATCAACTGTAATGGGTTCACTTCCCCCAATTCTATAAAATTCTCCGCTTGATAAAACTCTTAAAATTCTAGTTTGAGTTTCATAGGGCATATCTCCTATTTCATCTAAGAATAACGTAGCTTTGTGAGCCTGCTCAAATCTTCCTATCTTCTTTTTTTCAGCGCCTGTAAATGCTCCTTTTTCATAACCAAAAAGCTCAGATTCTAAAAGTTCAATAGGGATGTCTGCCATATTGAGGGAAATAAGTTTTTTTCCCGCTCTTTCGCTGTGCTCATAAATAGCTCTAGCTACCAGTTCTTTGCCTGTTCCAGATTCACCTACTAATAATACTGTTGAATCTGAATGCGAAAGTTTTCCAATTGAATTAAAAAGATCTTGCATTGCAGGTGATTTACCAATAATTTTTCCTTTATCAAGGGTGATTTCATCTTCTTTATTTCTTTTTTTCGATCTAATTTTTCGTTCTTCTAGAGCCTTTGAAATTTTAGATATTGCATCATTTAAATCAAAAGGTTTAGCAATATAATCCCATGCTCCGTTTTCAAAAGCATCTACTGTAGTATCTAAATCTGAATGTGCAGTCATCATAATAACTGGAATATTAGAAAATTCATTTCTAAAAGTATCTAATAAGTCCATTCCGTCTCTTCCTGGCATTTTTAGATCTGTTAATAGTACGTTGGGTCTATCAAGATCTAGCTGATTTACAACTTCATTGCCATCTTCAAATACAGATACATCAAAACCTGCGTCGATCAAGCCTTTTTCTAAAACAAACCTTATAGATTCGTCATCATCAGCAACCCATACCTTTTTTGATTTAGACATTTAAAACCTCCGCATTTTCTTCTTTGAAACTTTCCTCAGGAAAAGGAATTAAAATTGAAAAATTTGTTCCACTAGAATCGCTTGAACACTCAATAGATCCTTGATGTTGATTTATAATTCCCTTTGCAATTGCAAGTCCTAGACCGGAGGACACTTTTTTAGTAGAAACTAAAGGAAAAAATATTGAGTCAATAAATTCTTCAGGAATACCAGGGCCATTATCAATGAAATCGATCTCACAGGCGGTTTTACAAAAACTTCCATTAATAATTACTTCCGAAGCAACTCTTGTCCTTACAGTAATTTTTGTTCCAATATTTGCTTTAATCATCGCCTCAATTGAATTTCTAGTTAGGTTATAAAAGACTTGCATGATGAGAGAAGAGTCTATGTCTACTAAAGGTAAACTTGGATCATAGTCTCTAATAAACTTTATATCTTTGCTATCTAAAGAACTAATGAAATCAGGTAATTTTTCTAAAACAACATGAATATTTTCTCTAGCCAAACTAAGTTGAAATTGTTTTTTGGAAACTTGATTTACAATATTGGTAATTCTGTCTGACTCCCTTGAGATAATATTTAGCAGCTCTTGATTTTCTTTTGTTTTTAATTTGTTTGATAACAATTGTGCAGCTCCTTTAATTCCGCTTAAAGGATTTTTAATCTCATGAGCCAATCCTTTAGAAAAAGCAGCAGTAACAACTCCTCCTGTAGATTTTCTTCTAGCCTCTTTTTCTAAAATTTGTTTCTCTGCATCGAAAAATTCAAAAACAATTGATTCGCTTTTTTCTCCTAAATAATAGGCAACAAAGGAACACTTTTTTTTCAATCCTCCGTCTAAGAAAAGAGTTGTTATGTGCCTTTTGAGATAGGTTTTCTTTTCTAGAAGATCGAGTAACTCAAGATTGTTAGTTGGCTTTTCAATGAAAACATCATGAACTAATTTACCTATACATTTTTTAGAAGTTGTATTTAAAAAGTTTTCTGCAGAATTATTTATGAATAAAACTTTTAAATCTTTGTCAGTTATTAGTAGTTTAGAAGAGATCTTCTGTAAAGCTATTTCTAACGATTTTTGCATTATTATAAAAAAGTTGAGCAAATCTCAGGTACTGATTCAAAGACAGTTTTTTTGTCTTAGTATCAGCGAGTCTGAGATCAACTCATATCACTTTTCTCCCAACTTTTTATTTAGTCAGAGTCCCTACAATGTGTGAAAGTATTTTGTAAGGGTCTGCGTTAGAAGCAGGTCTTCTGTCTTCTAAATATCCATTCCAATCATGTTCTACTGTGTAAACAGGAATTCGAATACTCGCTCCTCTATCACTCACTCCATATGAAAATTCAGTAATTTTTTGAGTTTCATGAAGTCCAGTAAGACGCATATCGTTATCTGAGCCATATGAAGCTATACCCTCATTATGCACAGCACCAAGTTTCTCACAAATAGATGAGAACAATTCTTCTGATCCTTTTGATCTCATTTCTTCATTTGAAAAATTACTATGCATTCCCGAACCATTCCAATCACCTGTTTTAGGCTTAGGATGAAGATTTACTCCAACGCCGTATTCTTCAGCAATTTTAAATAAAAGGTATCTGCTAATCCAAAGATCATCAGCGGCCTTTATTCCTTTACCAAAGCATTGATACTCCCACTGACCTAAAGCAACTTCTGCATTGGTTCCAGTTAATGTAATTCCAAGATCAAGACATGCTTGTAAGTGGGCATCAGAAATTTCTCTTCCAACTACATTTCCTGCGCCTACACCGCAATAGAATTCTCCTTGTTCTTTAGGAGTTCCATCTTCCCATCCTAAAGGCTCACCCGTTTTGGGATCAGTAAAAAAGAACTCTTGTTCAAATCCGAACCACCACTCGTCTGTAACTACTTCTGCAGCAGCAGCTCTAAAATTCGATGGATGAGTCGTATGATCAGCTGCTTGAACTTGAGTTAGCACTAAGTCATGACCATTTGGATTAGAATAAGTTTGAACAGGAAGCAATAAACAGTCGGAACTTCCACCTTCTGCCTGTTGAGTTGATGAACCATCGAAAGACCAGTCAGGGGCTGTCTCTTCGTCAGTAGCCTTTACTTTACTTCTCATATTAGCTTCAGGTGTATAACCGTCTAACCATATATATTCGTATGTTTTGAAATCTGCCATAATTTTTTCTCCTATCTAATTACAGTTTTTAAACGAAGAGTAATGTTATCAAAATAAATGCAACTAAATAGTGCATTAATTGTATTATTTTAATGCTCAAATTGCACTATTTTATAGCAAAAAATCTAAAATATAAGGTATTTTATTCTCAAATCCAATATATTCGTGAGATCCTTCTGTTTCAGCACATAAATGACCATCTTTATAATAAGACATTGTTTTTATATGATTCAGAACCTTGTCTTCCAGCTGAATTAAAGCTAAATGATTTTGAGGGTTTTCTAATTTATTAATTTTTATTTTATCCAGAAAATTATACATTTCTTGTGTAAAGAAATAATTTTCGTTGGTCTGATAATTTTGATGTTCTCCAATAAGATTTTTCATATTTACTAAATGATTAGGTACAACTGGATTTATATTCACTGATTTTAAATTATAGGCATCAGAAATATAGGTAGCGTAGAAACCTCCTAAAGAACTTCCAATGAGAGAAATACTAAAATTATGTTTCTTTACTAGATTCAAGATATCTTTTATTGCTTCCTTTGGAGATATAGGCAGATCAGGAAAAATAACTTCTACTTTTGAATTTTGAACAAATTTAGAATTCTTAAAAATTTGTGCTTTGTTTGAATTCGATGATGAATTAAATCCGTGAAGGTATAAAATTTTCAAGCGATCTTCCAGATTCTTTACAAATTATTAAAAATTTATTTAGGAATGAATTCCATTGAAACTTTTCATCTTTAGTAAATCCAAATTTAATCTTACTAGGAAAAATTGAAATTAAACTTTGATGAAATCCCTGAAATCTAATTACTTCACACATTTTTGCTTCATGATACAAACGAACTTCTATTTCAATCTTTTCCGATAGTTCTGCTGAAAAACAGATTTTAATATCGCTAGTAAATTTAGAAACTTCGCTTAAGTAAATGGAAACTTCATTTAATTTAAAGTTTCCCAATGGAATTCCAAAAGATAAATTTTTTTCTTTTTGTAAATCAGGCAGTAGTTGGGAAAATAAAAGATAGTTCTTCTCGCATATAAAGTGAAATTCTTTAAGCTCTAAATACTTTTCTTTATTTTCCATATATGTAGTCTACTTTTAAAATCACTATTTTTAAATCAGTCGTGAGAAGCCCATAGCACATTGGCTGCTATCGATCTATAAGGCATCCATGAAATAGCTAGCTCAAGCATTTTTTCCTCATCAGGCCTAGAATTTAAATTTTTTATTTCTTTTAAGGCTGCCTGTAAGCCCAGATCTTTTACGGGCCATATATCTTTTCTTCCAAGTGATGCAAGCATATAGCATTCTGCAGTCCATTCACCTATTCCTTTAATTTCACATAATCTTTTTTTTAATTCATCGTCATCAAGCTTATGTAAAGATCTAAAAGAAAGCTCACCAGATAAAATTTCATTAGCTAAAATATTGCAATATTTTATTTTAGGGCGGCTTAGCCCAGTTTTTTTTAAATTTGAGTTACTAATCTTTAAAAATTGTTTAGGAGAAAAAACTGGTATAAGTTTTTTAATTCTCAAAAAAATAGCTTTAGCTGAAGCAACTGAAAGTTGTTGCTCTGTTATTAATCGGACTAAACCTTCAAAACCCTTTGGTCTTTTGAACGAAGGAAATTCTGGATATCTTAATAACAAATTTTTTAGATCTTTATCTTTTCTCGAAAGATAAATGATTTCTTTCTTATTCGGGTGATCTTTAAATAGATTTGAAAGGGAGATATTTTTTTGCTTCTTTGACATATCGTTTGATTTGAGACTCTTCTCGTATAACAAAATCTTCAATTGCGGTTTTAAATTTTTCGTCTGCAATCCAATGAGCAGAATATGTTTCAATAGGTTTGAAACCTCTTTTAATTTTGTGTTCTCCTTGAACACCAGGATCAAATCTTTTTAAGTTATTTTTAATACAAAAATCAATGCCTTGATAGTAGCAGCATTCAAAATGCAAGCAGTCAAATTCTTCATTGCACCCCCAATAACGACCATACAGATTTTCTTTGTCTTTAAAAAACAATGAGCCTCCAACAACTTCGTTTGAATTTTTTTCGCTAGCCATTATCAAAACAATATTTTCAGCTATTGATTCGGGCGCCATTAAAAAAAATTCTTTAGAAAGATATCCTTCGTGACCACTTCTTTTTAAATTTGTTGATAAATAGAAATCATAGAAAGAATTCATAAGATCATTATTTAAATCTGATCCTGAAAAATGATTTATCACCAAATTTTGACTAGATAATTTTTTTCTTTCCTTTTTAACATTTTTCCTATGTCTAGCCCTAAAAGACTCTAAAAAATCATCAAAACTTTTATAATCTTCATTAAACCAGACAAATTGTGCGTTTTTTCTTATGCTTAAATCATTTTCTTGATAGTGATCTATTTCGTTTAGTTCAGGAAATAATATATGCCAAGAAGAAATATTATTTGATTCCGATATTGATTTGATGCCGTCGATAATAATTGGAAGAACGTCTCTTTTATTATAGTCTTCGCTGACTATAACTCTTGGCCCAGTAGCAGGAGTATAGGGAATAGAGCTTACTAACTTAGGATAATAATCAATCCCATGATGATAAAAAGCATTAGCCCAAGAATGATCAAAAACAAATTCACCTTGAGAGTTGTTTTTTAGATATAAAGGCATCCCAGCTATTAATTTATTTTTATGTTCTAAAGTTAGGTGCATCGGTACCCAACCTGAAGAGATTCCAGTTGAGCCAGTAAGTTCTAAAAGTTTGAGAAATTCATATTTTAAGAAAGGGTATTCATTTTTAGGAACTATGGCATCCCATTGTTCTTTATCAATTTCGTTAATTGATTTGTTAAAGATTATTTTCAATTAAATTAGTCCTATGTAAAAAGAGATAAAAATTAATAATCCTATGTAGTTATTTTTTTTAAAAAAAATAAAGAAAGAATGCTTATCTTTTTCTTCAATAATAATAATTGAATAAACTAAAAATAATCCATTAAGTAAAAAAAAGATATAAAAGTATGAATTTATATTTTCTCCTAAACCCAGAAAAAAAAGTAATAGAAGATTTATCAAACTGCCGATAAAAATAATAAGTTTTTCTTTTCCCTTCAAATAAAGAGCTGAATTTCCAATATTTAGAAGTTGATCATCTTCTCTATCAGTCATTGCATATGCAGTGTCATAAGAAAAAATCCAACAGAAGTTTGCAAGCATCAAAATAAAAGCGGAGTAGGGTAAGTCATTTAAAGTTGCTGAGAAAGCTAAAGGGATTCCACCTGAGAAAACTATGCCTAAAAAAATTTGAGGCATTTTCATTACCCTTTTAGCCAGAGGATAAAGAATTACCAATATCACAAAAACTAACGCGATTAGAAAACTTAAAAAATTTAAAAAAGAAAGGAGCAAAGAAGATATTGTTATTAAAAAAATAAAAAGAGATAAAGCCTCAAAATTTGTTACTTTTCCAGAAGCAATAGGTCTATTTATTGTTCTAGAAACTTTTTTATCAAAATTTTGATCTAGATA
>ERZ802830.3609-NODE-3609-length-12960-cov-8.50143_pt1 | contig 12960 bp, 11 predicted proteins | sample MGYA00345654_ERZ802830 | MGnify/ENA primary metagenome ERZ802830 (study PRJEB30503, sample SAMEA104212375) | marine metagenome | biome: Westerlies Biome; feature: [SRF] surface water layer (ENVO:00010504) within the epipelagic zone...; material: water... | reverse complement strand
ATTGACCGATGATCAGGATGAGCAGTCCCGCTAAAAAAATCTGATTTATCGATAAAGTCATAAACGTGTGCTGCTTTTAAATTGTTGCTTTTTTCTATTCCTTCCACGCCACCTTGTTCTTTCAGCCAATCTAAGACAAGAGACATCATGTAAATAGCAAAGGTGTTGTTTGTGTTTGCTAGTGAATGTTGTTCGTCGTAGACCTTATAGTTGAGAAGCATTGGCGTTTCCGCCAAAGCATGGTCCAGGAGATCTTCCCTAATGATTACTAATGCTAGCCCTGCGGGACCTAAGTTCTTCTGCAGGCCGGCAAATATAACTCCAAATTGTGATATATCTATCTTTCTTGATAAAAATTCTGAGGTCATGTCTGCGACAAGAGGCACGTCGCCGGTGTCTGGAAAGTTATGCCAACGAGTGCCATACAACGTGTTGTTGCTAGTTATGTAGGCATAGGAAGATTCCTGGTCTAACGCATCGGTATTCCAGTCAGGGATACGATCAAAATTTGAACCTTCACTACTCGCGACATTAATACTGTTACCGTAGCGAGCAGTCTCCTTACTGGCTTTAACTGCCCAATTGCCAGTCAGCACGAAGGATGCTTTTCTGGCGGGTCTATAGTTAATTAAGTTCAGAGGGACTGCTGAAAATTGCATTTGTGCGCCACCATGCACATATAAGATTTTATAATTATCGGGTACTTCAGCCAGGGTTCTCAGCATGGAATCACAATGATTTATGATATCTTCAAACTCCGGTGACCGATGGCTAATTTCAATGACCGACGCACCCATATTTTTATAATTCAAAAATTCTTGCTGAGCTTTTTCCATTACCGAGGTTGGTAACATTGCAGGTCCAGCGCCAAAGTTAATTATTCGATTCATGTGTGCTAGTTTCCTCTTATATTTAAAGCACGGTGACTTTGATTACATCATCTATGTCTGCGATCGCGGCTATAGCCTGATCAGAGGGAGTAGCCTCCAAGTCAATCAAGTTATACGCGACTTCATCTCGGCTCTTATTGAGCATGTCGATAACATTAATATTTTGGTCAGCTAGAACAGATAAGATTTGCCCTAACATTTTTGGAACATTTTTGTTGCTGATTGCAAGTCTGCTTCCTTTTTCTGCGGAACTATCTCTATCAAGATGGAGATTCGGGAAATTAACTGAATTCTTGATGTTGCCATTTTCTAGAAAATCTCTGAGCTGATTGGCCGCCATAATTGCACAGTTTTCCTCTGCTTCCGCTGTGCTAGCTCCTAAATGGGGCATACAAATTACATCTGCTCTTGGAGTTAATTCTGGACGAGGAAAATCGCAAATGTATTTCCTCAAATTGCCTGAGTCTAGAGCCTCAAGAAGAGCAGATGAGTCAACGATTTCGTCTCTTGAAAAATTAAGCAGGCAAGTATTCTTTTTCATGGTCGCAAACATTGACGTATCGATCAGATTGCGAGTCGAATCCAAAACTGGCAAGTGTAATGAGATAAAATCAGAGGTGCCAATCAATGTGTTTAAATTTTCAATTCGCTTAACTTCGCTGGGTAACCTCCATGCTGCATCAACAGATAAGGCTGGGTCGAAACCTTGGACTTTCATACCAAGCTTAATCGCCATATCGGCTACCATCGAACCGATCGCTCCTAGTCCAACTACTCCTAGAGTTTTGCCAGCAATTTCATTTCCTTTAAACCGTTTCTTTTCTGCCTCAACCAATTTTGAAAGTTCGCTATAGTCAGTGACATTCTCTTGGCTTGTCGCAAAACCGATTCCCGGTATTACCCCCCTCGAGCCGAGGAGCAATCCACATAGTACTAGCTCTTTAACTGCATTGGCGTTTGCTCCTGGTGTGTTGAATACTACCACCCCCTTTTGGGTGCATTCCCCGACGGGAACATTATTTACGCCAGCACCAGCTCTAGCGACTGCTTTAAGTGGGTTTGTAATTGACGCTGCTTCTAACTTGAAACTTCTCAATAAAATTGCATCGGCACCAGTCAGGTCCGGGCCTACGTCAAAGTTTTCCTTGGGTAACTTTTCTAAGCCAAGTTCAGAAATTGCGTTGAAAGTTTGTATCCTATGCATTTTTCCTTCCTGCAGTTAAATTTCATACGAAAACGCGCTCAGCTCGCAGCTATTTCGCTCGCAAGTCTTTAGCCGATCAGGCTTGAAGTCATCTATTTTTAGTCCAATTGTCGACTCAGCAATTCAGAGTGAAATCAAGAGAATTTTAAGAGCGCTAATTATGTCGTGAATTGAGTTTAAGTTCCAGTGTGTTTTGTTTTCTGATACTTGTTCTTAGCTTCTGAAATCAACAAAGGTTATTATCGCTATATCGATAAGAATGGGGCCAACAATGCAAAATATAGAACCAGGAGTGCCAATTCCAATTCAAGGCACAGAGATACCGGTAAAAAGAATTTTAGGACGCAACCCAGGGCCAATGACTGGTCCGGGGACAAACACCTACCTTATCGGTAAAGAGAAGTTGTGTTTGTTAGATCCAGGTCCGATTGACGAGGAACAATTATCGAATTTTTTGAGCGCGATTAATGGAAATAAACTCGAGTACATCCTTGTCACTCATACTCATGGTGACCACTCTCCTGCAGCGAAAGCGCTGCAAGCAGAGACTGGTGCAGAGTTGGTTGGTTTGGTCGCTCCTAATGCGATTGGGCAGGATCATACTTTTACTCCTTCGAGAATTTGGAATAACGGGGATGAAATAGATTGCGATGAATATCAACTGCGATTGATACACACGCCTGGACATGTATCAAACCACATCTGTTATTTCCTAGTGAGCGAAGGGTTGCTTTTCACTGGAGATCATATTCTTCAAGGCACTACCTCTGTAATACTGCCGCCCGATGGTGATATGGGAGCATATCTAAACTCGTTGCGATCAATCAAAGAGTTACCATTGCGTTATTTGGCTCCTGGGCACGGTGCTGTAATGGATAAGCCCCATGAAGAGATAGATCATCTAATTGATCATCGAATAAGAAGGGAGCGCAAGGTATTGTCAGGTTTGGCTAAGATTGGAAGGTGCACAGTAAACGAATTAGTTTTGGTTGTTTATGACGATGTCGCGGAACACTTAATTCCATGGGCAAAGAAAACACTGTTAGCTCATTTAATCAAATTAGAGCGAGATGGGCGTATTATTGAGAATGATGGTTTTTGGAAGATTCTCTGAGTAATGAGCAATAAACCCGTTTGGTTTCTGTATATTGTTAGAGGTTCTGATAAAAGTTTGTATACAGGTATAACTACCGACGTTTCTAGACGTTTCTCAGAGCATGCTGGTCTTGAGCGAGGTGGCAAGAGTAAGGGAGCTAAGGCTCTGCGAGGGAGGCGACCTTTAGTGCTTGAATACTCTTGTGAGATAGGTGATAGATCCGAAGCATCAAAAATTGAGTACCGAGTAAAAAACCTCGCAAAAAATGAGAAAGAAGAACTAGTTGCAGGAAAAATAGAGCTTTATTGTCTTCTGCGAACTAAGGCGTGATTTGATGGCGGAAGAGTTACACATAGAGAATTTAAAAATACCGGTTGGAATCAGTAGTTGCCTGCTTGGTGAGAAAGTACGGTATGACGGAGGCCACAAGGGGCATTCCTATATTAGGCGAACTCTTGGCGAATACTTTGATTTTCGGTCCTTCTGTCCGGAGGTGACCATTGGATTGGGGATACCCAGAAAGCCAATTCGACTTTGGAAAAATGAAAATGATAAAATTCGATGCGTTAGTGTTTCGGACTCAAGCCTCGATTTCACCCAGCAGTTAGGGGATTGCGGGGATGCCCAATATGATTGGCATAAGCACCTGTGCGGATACATCCTCAAAAAAGATTCTCCTAGCTGCGGCATGGAAAGGGTGAAGATTTGGGATGATGTGATGCCAAAACGCGAGGGCGTTGGTGTTTACGCCGATAAATTAATCAAGAATTTTCCCTATTTACCAGTCGAGGAAGAGGGAAGACTTGGAGATGCGATTCTGAGAGAAAATTTCATACAGAGAGTTTTTGCCATGCATCGTTGGTTTAAATTTGTGTCGCAAGGATTGGGCGTTGGGCAGTTAGCTGATTTTCATGCCCGTCACAAGCTGATTCTCATGAGTCATGATCAAGCCAGTTGTCGTGAACTTGGGCAGCTTGTTGCAGGAACGACGAGGGAATGTCTTTTGGAAGATAGTAAGAAATATCTACTGGGGTTTATGTCGGCTCTAAAAAAACGGGCATCTAGAAGAAATCACGTGAACGTGTTGCAGCATATTCAAGGTTATCTGAAGATTTCGTTAGACTCTGATGATAAAAAAGAACTCGTTAGAATTATAGAGAATTATCGAAAAGGACAAGTTCCTTTGATCGTGCCAATAACACTTCTAAATCATTTTTTCCGAAAGCATCCAAACGTCTATATCTCAAATAGCTGGTATATGAAGCCGTACCCAGAAGAATTAATGCTGCAGAACGCAATATAGTAAACAGTAATTTGTATAGGTAAGGTATTCGAAACCGGCAAGCTGAGTGCTCCCTTACTCTATTACTGCTGGCTCTGTCTCCGGATGAACCTTGATATTTAGAAACCCGTAAATAAGTGCAATTATCGGGTTAATAATGTTGAAGAAGCAGTAAGGTAGGTACGCAAATGTGGCAACACCTAATGTAGCGGACATGTATGCCCCGCAGGTGTTCCAAGGAATCAGGGGTGAGGTGATGGTTCCCGCATCTTCCAATGTCCGAGATAATATTCTGGGGTCCAGCTTTCTGGATTGATATTCAAGCTTATACATCCGTCCGGGGAGAACGACTGATATGTATTGATCGGATGTAATAATATTCGCACCGATACAAGTGGCGATTGTAGTCGCTATTAGTGTTCCAGTGTTGTGAGCAAATGACAGTGCATAGTCTACTAAACGCTGAAGCAGTCCGGTTTTTTCCATGACTCCTCCAAATACCATTGCGCAAAGCACGAGCCATACCGTTGATAGCATTGAGCTCATGCCTCCTCTTGTCATTAAATTATCAAGAGTGTCATTGCCACTATTTAGGACAAAACCATCAAATAAAGTTATCCAAATACCTTTAAATAACGCAAGTAAATTGTTTGTTGTTTCTCCACCAAGAGACGATATTGCGCTGCGTTGAAAAATTAAGGCAATTAAAACGCCAAGAATTACTCCAGCTAAGATAGTTGGTATGGGTGGGAATTTCTTATTCGCCATGACTAAAAGCATTATTACGGGCAGAAGCATGAAAACATTGATTGAAAAATTCTCGCTGAGAAGTTGCATGGTTATTTCTAAGTTTGAAGAAGTATTTGTAGTATCGATGTTAAGTCCAATCGCTGTGAATAAAACAAGCGCGATTAGTATGCTTGGTAAGGTAGTCCATATCATATGTCCGATATGCCCGAACAAATCTGTTCCTGCTACAGCGGGTGCAAGATTAGTGGTTTCAGATAAGGGGGACATTTTGTCTCCAAAATAGGAGCCTGAGATTATTGCGCCAGCCGTGATTTCTACGGACATGCCTAAACCTGCAGCTGCTCCTATTAAGGCAATGCCGACGGTTCCAGCTACTGTCCAAGAACTGCCGATTGAGAGAGCGATTAGTGCGCAGATGATGCAGCTTGCAGAATAAAAGATCGAAGGATCCAGAATCAGAAGGCTGTAATATATCATGGTGGGTACCGTTCCAGACATGATCCAGCTTCCAATCAAAGAACCGACACAAAATAGGATCAGAAGCGGTTTTATGGCAACAGTTATGCCATAAACAATGCTCTCCTCAATTTCAAGCCATAACTTCCCGTTTCTCCAGCCGATAAGGGCAGCAGCGGCAGCACCAACGCACAAAGCTATTTGATTCGGCCCATAGCTCGAATCTTCACCGAAGAGATAAACTGAAAGCGAAAGAAGTAAAACCAGAACAGTAACTGGGATACAAGCTTGTAGAACAGAAGGTGCGCTTAAAGTCTTATTTTCTTGGCTATCCGGATTATTAGAGGACGTCACTAGATTTCTACCTGATTCTCCAAAATAAACCCGTTGCCTATAAAAGAGTGAAGTCTCTGAAAAGCAGTTTGGGCACGAAATAGGTTATACTAAGGTTTGGATATAGAGTAATTATATCGTTGGTTAAACACAAATATAACAGATAATTAAGAGCAGCAGAGGCGCGTGATGGACATCAAGGCCTATATGGCAGAATTAGGATCGAAAGCTAGGACAGCTTCTCGACATATAGCTAAAGCAACTACAGCTCAGAAAAATGCGGCATTGCTAAATATTGCGGACTCAATTAACCAAAATCGAGAGGCTCTATTGGATGCAAATCAACAGGATATGGCGGCTGGAAAACAAAAGGGGCTCGAGGCTGCTTTGCTTGATCGTCTTGAGTTAACTGATGCGCGAGTGAACGGCATGTTAGAGGGAATCAAACAGGTTGCTAAACTTGACGATCCAGTTGGCGAAATCAATGATTTAAAGTACCGTCCAAGCGGTATTCAAGTTGGTCGGATGCGAGTTCCTCTTGGCGTAATTGGCATCATCTATGAGTCGAGACCAAACGTGACCTGCGAAGCTGCCAGCTTGTGCCTCAAATCAGGTAACGCGACAATATTGCGGGGCGGATCTGAAGCTATTCATTCGAATAGAGCACTAGCGAATTGCATAAGTTCAGGCTTAGATGCGGCTGGCATGAGCGAGCATATTGTGCAAGTTATTGAGATGACCGATCGAGCAGTAGTGGGTGAGCTGATTGCAAGTCCTGAATATGTAGACGTCATAATTCCTCGAGGTGGGAAAGGTCTTATTGAGCGCATCACAAGAGAGGCTAAGGTTCCAGTTATTAAACACCTAGATGGTAATTGCCACCTCTACATTGATGACAGTGCTGAGCTGGACAAATCCATAACAGTGGCAGTTAATGCGAAAACACAAAGGTATGGAACATGCTGTACTCTTGAGTCGTTGCTAGTAGCAAACTCAATTGCCGGTACAGTTCTGCCAAGGCTTTGTGAGAGATATGCAAATCATGACGTTGAGCTGAGGGGCTGCGAAAAGACGCAACATCTTATCGCAGGCGTAAAGGCTGCTACTGAGGAAGATTGGGAAACAGAGTACTTGGCGCCTATTCTTTCCATAAAAATTGTAGAAGGTATAACCGAAGCTATTAATCACATTAATAAATATAGCTCCCAACATACGGAGTCCATCATGACCGAAGATCATGAGCATGCACAGCGTTTTCTTCGAGAGGTCGATTCAAGTTCGGTGATGGTTAATGCTTCGACACGATTTGCAGACGGTTTTGAATATGGCTTGGGAGCAGAGATCGGCATTTCAACCGATAAACTTCATGCGCGAGGGCCTGTAGGGCTTGAGGGTCTTACTTCTCAGAAATTCATTGTTTTAGGGGACGGGCACATTCGCACATGATGTCGAGACTCGGAATTTTTGGAGGTATGTTTGATCCCGTGCATGAGGGGCATCTGGAAGCTGCAAGGTACGCAAAAGAGTTACTTCATTTGGATTGTGTAAAACTGATTCCCTGTAATATCCCCAACCATCGGACCCCAGCTTATTGTTCTGCAGCCCATCGATTAGCAATGCTCGAGTTGGTAACCAAGAATGAATTCGGTATCGAAGTTGATGATACAGAATTACGAAAGGCCTCCGTCTCCTATAGTTTAGAAACAGTCAAAGTAATGAGAGCCAATACCGTTGCTGATAGTATTGTATTTATTTTAGGGATGGATTCCTTCAATTCGATTATCAGCTGGTTTGATTGGGAGGAACTTTTTTCAATCTGTAGTTTTTTTGTATTGGGTCGGTCAGAAGCTAGAGTGAACAGAGAAGTCTCGCAAGCAATTGGGCTTAAGGAGCGTGTAACTAATGACGTTGCGAAGTTTTTCCAGAGCAACTCCGGAAAGATATTTGTAGCAGATGAATTTGATTTTGATTTGTCTTCAACGGAAGTTCGTATGAAACTCAAGAGGAATTTGAGTGTAGGAGAGTCTCTTGATGAGAGAGTTTTTCAGTATATCCAGAAAGAGAACCTATATCAGTGATAGTAATTTTGGTGAATAATTTTGGAAGATAGCAAGCTTAGAGAAATCGTTATTGATGCCCTTGATGACTTAAAAGGAGAGTCGATTAGTTGCTTAGAAGTTGGGCATCTTACATCGATCACAGAGGTTATGATTGTAGTTACGGGGCGGTCAAGCACGCACATTAAATCTTTGGCTGATAATGTGGTTAGAAAAGTAAAGGAATCAGAGATTAAAGTCGTGGGTATTGAGGGTCGTCAGCAGTCAGAGTGGGTTCTGGTAGATATCGGAGGGGTCGTGGTTCATATTATGTTGGCTTCGGTTCGTGCTCTTTATAATCTAGAAGAGTTGTGGAGTTTTGAAAAACCTTTACCTTCAAGCTAGAAGCTGAATTTAAAGCCATGAAATCTTAATAATGCGAATTTCAATCATGGCTGTAGGTAAGAAAATGCCCTCCTGGGCCCAAGCAGGTGTGAATGAATATTTGAAACGGTTGCAGCGAGAATATGAACTAACTGTTGTCGAAATTGCCAACTCTTTACCGGGAACAGCATCCGATAAGAATTTAAAGATGAAGAAAGAAGCAGATGCGATCCTTGGCAAGACGAAATTGGAAGACTATGTGGTCGCGCTTGACTTAAGGGGAGCGCGTGTAAGCACTTCTTCTATGGCCTTAAAACTAGATTCTTATCGTGCACTAGGTAGGGATTTGGTATTCGTGATAGGCGGCGCCGACGGTTTGCATAAGCGCTGTCTTGAAAGGGCTGAAGAGAGCTGGTCGCTTTCTGATCTTACTTTGCCGCACTCGCTCGCTAGAGTGGTTTTGATTGAGCAGCTATATCGTGCAAATAGCATCCATAAAGGTCACCCCTATCATAGAGAATGAGCAAGCGTGGATTCAAAACTATAGGTGTCGGTAGTGGCTAAAAACAGGTCAAAACAGGTTATAATCACTTGTAAGTCGGTTTTAGCAACTAATCTTAAATTGAATTGTCTAAGACAGCTCTTAAGCTGCAATCTATAGTAGTTAAGCACTTAGCCGACTATGTCTTGAGATAGAGAAAATTAGTCAAGGGTTAGTTTATTATGCTGGGGAAATGGCAACTAAAGGATCATGAGGCTGAGCGCCGGCTATTCGATGGTAGGCTCCTGACAGCGGTTATTTTAATTGTCCTGCTTTTTGCCGCGTTAGTATTAAAATTGATCAATTTACAGATTACCCAGTTTGAGTACTTCTCTGCTCGTTCGGACGGCAATAGGCTTCATTCCCAGTATGTCCCTCCCGCTCGAGGCTTGATTTTCGATAGAAACGGTGAACTCCTCGCCGATAATCAGCCAATCTTTAATCTTACGGTTATTCGAGAACAGGTAGAGGATTTTGACGAGACTTTGAGCTTTCTGGCTACTCTTATTCGGCTTACAGATGATGATATTTCTCAATTCAATACCCGCCTAGAAAGAAACAGAGTTCCATTCGCGTCTGTACCTTTGCGTTATGTCTTAACAGAAGAGGAGAAATCACGGATCGCGGTAAACAGTCATTTGCTAACTGGAGTGGCTATCGAACCGCAGTTTGTTCGGCATTATCCATTAGAAAGTCTGACTGCTCACTCCGTAGGTTACGTTTCAGAGATAAATCAGGATGAATTAGATCAGCTCTCTGAAGAGGATAAAGAAAATTACGGTGGAACAAATCATATCGGGAAAACTGGTGTTGAAAGAAGTTATGAAGATTTACTTCATGGGGTTGTTGGTTATGAAATAGTAGAAAAAAACAATAGAGGCCAGGTTATGCGATATTTAGATCGAACAGATCCTATCGCAGGCAAGAATATTGAGCTACATATGGACGCACGACTTCAAAAAGCTGCAGAGCAGGCGCTTGGAGATTTTCGAGGAGCAGTTGTTGCGATAGAGCCTTCTACGGGAGGCATACTTGCTATGGTCTCCAAGCCAGGTTTTGACCCTAACCTTTTTGTAACTGGTATCAGTAGCAAAGATTATAGAGTGTTAGTTACCGATGAGATTAATACCCCCTTGTTTGACCGAACAACAAACCCTTATCCACCCGGCTCTACAGTAAAGCCTTTTTTAGGATTGGCTGGGTTGCATCATGATTTCGTGGACTATGAGTTTGCGATAGAGGATCCAGGATATTTTCGTTTGCCTGGTGTAAGTTATCGTTGGGGAGACTATACCTTACGGACTGCCATTGGCGGGGGGCATGGGCGCACGGACTTATTAAAAGCGATCTATCAATCTTGCGACACTTTTTTTTACGACTTGGGTAATCGCATGGGGATAGATACGATCCATGAGTTTATGTCCCGGTTCGGGTTCGGACAAAACTTTGCCTTAGATATCGCATACGCGCGAACGGGCGTCTTGCCTTCAAAGGACTGGAAAAGGGAAAGCCGAGGAGAGCCCTGGTATCCAGGAGACACAATTAATTCCTCAATCGGGCAGGGGTATATGTGGGCGACGCCTTTGCAGCTAGCTACTGCGGCTTCAATTGTTGCCAACAAGGGTAAGGTTAATAAACCCCGAATGTTGAAGTCTGTAGATGGAAAACCTTATGACCCAATTATTGAGACGGAGTTACCAGACGTATTCGTCAAAGACCCAGATTATTGGCGATATATAGAAGAAGCTATGACTATGGTAGTGCATCGTCCATTCTCTGATAAATTTAGAGATTATGGCACCGCTTTTGAGGCGATTGCCATGGCAGATAGAGATATGTCATATAAAATGGCTGGAAAATCGGGGTCTGCTCAAGTGGTTGGGATTAATCAAGATATTTTGTCTAGTACGGATATTGTTGTATCTGACCTGAATAAGGATCACGGACTCTTTATTTCTTTTGCTCCGTCACAGAATCCCCATTTAGCCCCGCAAATAGCAGTTGCGGTCTTCGTTGAAAATGGTGAGCATGGCAGCAGTGTGGCAGGTCCGATTGCGAAGGCAGTAACAGATAAATATCTGTTAGATATCCTACAAATTGATTTCAATAGTTTGAATGATTCCCCGGCCCCTGCACAGCCTGTGAAACTGCCTCTAATTACTAGTTCCGATGAATAGTCGAGATTTTATCCGACAAACTCCGAGTTTTTATGCTACTGAAAACCGATATCACAGTATTTGGCGCTCTATTCATGCGGATCCCCCTCTATTAGTGGGAGTTATCCTGCTCTGTGCTTTTGGCCTTTTTGTACTTTATAGCGCGAGCGGTGGTGAATTAGCCGTGGTGCGAAGACAGGCTTTGATTATGCTGGCAGGGATTCTGGTCATGTTTATCGTATCGCAGTTTAATCCGCATGTTATTCGCCGATGGGCGCCAACAATTTATGCTGGTGGGTTAGCCCTTTTGATTTTGGTATTATTTATTGGGGTTGAAGCGAATGGCGCAAAAAGTTGGTTGGATTTGCCGGGTCTACCAAGTTTCCAGCCTTCAGAAATTTTAAAAATTTCGGTGCCTCTCTCCATCGCTTGGTATCTAGCCAGTCGCCCCTTGCCTCCGAGATTTAAACATCTTTTTTGGTCTGCGGTTCTCATAATTTTACCTGCAGCTCTAATTATCATTCAAAATGATACCGGCACAGCAATTATGGTTGCCATGTCGGGTATCTTCGTTGTTTTGTTATCAGGCATTCGATGGCGGATAGTATTTTTTGGCCTTTTCAGCCTTCTACTGGCCTCGCCTGCTTGGTATTTATTTTTAGCTCAGGAACACCAAAAAAATCGTATTCTCACTTTCTTTGATCCATATCGAGACCCGACAGGGGCTGGATACAACATAATTCAATCACAAATTGCAATCGGTTCGGGTGGGCTCTATGGAAAAGGATTTGGTAACGGCGGGCAATCTCATTTGGACTTCATACCGGAAAGCAATACTGATTTTATACTAGCCGTCCTTGCTGAAGAATTTGGTCTATTCGGTGTCTTATTCCTAATTTGTTTGTACCTGTTTTTGCTTATTCGAGGGCTTTTCATTGCCTACTTTGCGAGAGATATGTTCAGTCGTCTATTGGCGGGCAGCATAACTTTGACACTCTTTTTCTATATTTTTGTCAATATGGCCATGGTATCCGGACTGGTTCCTGTCATAGGGTTACCTTTACCCTTGGTTAGTCGTGGGGGGACCGCGATTTTAACTTTGTTTATTAGTTTTGGTTTGCTTATGTCCATCCAAACTCACGGGAAGGAAAAAAGTAACTAATTGAAATAGTTGTATTTTTTATACGCAGTTTGTTTTCATTTTGCTTTTACCTCCCAGCTTTGGGTTTCGTATTAGTGCTGATTTAGATCGGCATACTAAAATTCCTGAACTTTTGGACGTTAAGTAACTCAATTAGCTAGGATTTTTATTTCAAAGTTATGCATATACTAATTTTTAAGATCGTCGCTTCAGTGGCTACTTTGTTTGCCATTGTTTCCTGTTCGTCGGTTTCATCTCCTCCCGAGAACCCTAATGATGGGCGCTACTCAATTACGCAAGACCGGGCGCCAAGTAAGCCTATTGAGCTTGGCAGTATCCCGGAAGTTGTGCCTGCTCCTGTTGTGAGGACGCTTGCAGGCAATCGGTCACCTTATTCGGTTCTAGGAGAGACTTATTTTGTATTGCCATCTGAGGAGGGCTATAGTGAGAGAGGAATAGCTTCTTGGTATGGTGAAAAATTTCATGGTCATAAAACATCAAATGGTGAAGTATTTGATATGTACCATGTATCTGCGGCACATAAGTCATTGCCAATACCGAGTTTCCTTAAAGTAACTAATTTAGATAATAATCGCACTATAGTTGTTCGAGTCAATGACAGAGGGCCGTTTCATGGGGATAGGATAATTGATTTGAGTTACGCGGCAGCCCTTAAGTTGGGTTATGCAGA
>ERZ802830.3605-NODE-3605-length-12970-cov-12.4453_pt1 | contig 12970 bp, 11 predicted proteins | sample MGYA00345654_ERZ802830 | MGnify/ENA primary metagenome ERZ802830 (study PRJEB30503, sample SAMEA104212375) | marine metagenome | biome: Westerlies Biome; feature: [SRF] surface water layer (ENVO:00010504) within the epipelagic zone...; material: water... | reverse complement strand
GGCACGACCGGCAAATTCTTCGCCGTTGAGACCTTCGATCGCTGCATTCATTTCTTCAGGGGTTTCCATCGAGACGAAAGCAAAGCCGCGGGGGCGGCCAGACTCACGGTCTTTAACGATGAACACGTCACTTACGGTTCCGTGTGCTTCAAAAAGCTCGCGGATATCACTATCAGTTGCGTCGTAGGACAGATTGCCTACATACATTTTGGTATTCATTTATTTATCTTTTATTGGGCTATGCCACTTGCTTCTTTGCTTTGAGTTTCGCTAAGACGCGAATTCGACCTGACTGAATACATTTTTACTTTATCCAACTGATACTACCCATGCTCTGAATATTAACATGTGCTATAGAGGTTTTAGGCTTATTGACAATTCGGTATAAATAGCAAGCGACATTATTGGGCATTACGGTAAATCAACTTTTGGAATACTTTCCCAGAAGGGTCGTTAGCGCCAAGGCTTTTCAGGTCAATCGACACAGGCTCGAGCAAGCACGCAAGCTACGGTTCAACTACTCGTGGTGATACTTAGATCCAGTCTGGATAGCCACGGCTCGGTAGAGCTGCTCGCAGACGAGCATACGTGCGATTTCGTGTGTGAAAGTGAGTGGCGAGAGGGCAAAAAGTGCGTCGGCACGTGCCTTGACCGTATCACTTAGACCGTAGGCCCCGCCGAGGATGAAGATGGCGGGGCGACCTTGTAGGGCGTAGAGTTCATCGGCCAGTCTTTGCGAGGTGCGGGTCATACCCTCTTCTGCCATCGCGTAAATGCGAGCGTCGCTGCGCTTAGCGAGCGCTTCAAGGATACGCAACCCCTCGCTCTCAACGTCGCCGTCTTTTAACTCGATCAATTCAAAGTTGCCCTGCCGCTTCAGACGCTGGGAAAAGTCGTCGCAGAGCATAGCAAGCGAGCGGTTTTTCATTTTGCCAATCGCGATAACGGTGTAGCGGAACATTTCGGATTAAAGATAGAGCTAAGAGATAAGAAGGGTCGATGTAGTTCGCTAGTGAATTTAACAGCTCTCTTCTTCCTTACTCTTAAATCCTTATCTAACTCTAACTTACGATTCGTTTGCGTCTTTGACCGATTTAGCGTAGCGCGAAACTGCCTTAAACAAACTGTCTGCAAAAGAGGCAATCGTGATCAATATAAGCTGCAACTCACGATCGGTAAAGGTCAGCATGTCACCCTCTTTGAATACTATGCGCTGATCGACGAGCTTGCCCTTGGGCTTTTCGGCGGTGGCATCTCGATTGAGGACTTTGACCGCCTTCAGCTCCAGCACCAGCTCACCATTTTTATCGACTTGCGGTTCTTTGAGCACACCACCCTGCTGCATAAGCGCTTGCATGATAAAGCCGAGCGAGATGACACTATCCTCCAGCTCACACAGGATGCCGTAGTCCTTTTCAAGGCGATTAAACTTATCGTCGAGCTGCGAGGGGACGAAGGCTTGCTGTGTTTTTTGGGCTTCCTGTTGCGCTTCGGGGCTAACGCTCGAGTTGGCCTTCGTTATCTTGACCAGTGCGAGAAAAAAGTGCGCGTTATTCATCCCTGTTACTGCGAGATTCATGCAGTCGTTGATCACCTGGCGCACAAGCAAATCCCGGGCGTAGGCCTGCATTTGCTCGAAGTTCTGGTGGTGCTGAGCCGCGGGCATAACTCTGGGCACGTTCACGCGGCTATTGTAAGCGTCCTCCTGCACGCTCTCGCGAGCAACCATATTAAATGCGAGCATATCAAAATGGCGCTGTAGACCCGCCATGAACTGGTGAGCGAACTGTTGCAAATTGACCTGCTGGGGCTGACCTTGATTTGGTTGTGGGTTTTCTGACATACTGATCTCTAGGCAACGCATATCGGGAGTTGGCACAATACTGTAATCGTATATCTATAAATTTAAGAACAGGTTAGCTCGCCGATTAGACCGCTCATCGTCTACAAATTACAATGTACGCTAGAGACTTACTATCTAAACGCAGAGAGCCGATCATCCTGACTGTCGGCTACAGTCTTGGAGCTAGATTCATAAGAATGCCCCTAGCCTAGCGCAGCACGGTTTGTCTACGAAAGAGGTAAACAAGCCTGTTTTTGTTTTGCCGACACAAATCCTCTAGGCCTTATTCGTGTAAATGCATCTTCGGCTCTACATTCTATTACTTGCATGCGCTGGCCTAGCAGGCTGCGGACAAAACCAATCAAACGTTGAAAAGGGCAATGCCGAGCAGGAGCTCTACATAGGGATCGGTACTGAACCGGAAGGTCTAGACCCACACATCGTCACAGGCGTAACCGAGCACTACGTTCTACTTTCGCTCTTTGAAGGGCTCACAACGGTGCACCCCGAGACCCTTGCCATCGAGCCGGGCGTCGCCCTAAGCTGGAACATCTCCGAAGACGGCCTTCGCTACACCTTCAAGCTCGACCCCGAAGCTCGCTGGTCCAACGGCGATCCACTCACCGCCGAAGCATTTCTATTCGCATATGAGCGCATCCTCACTCCCGCGATGGGTGCTCCCTACGCCTACATGCTCTACTGCATACGCGGAGCTGAAGCGTTCAATAAAGGCGAACTCTCTGACTTCGCTGAAGTCGGCCTGAGTTCGCCCGAACCGTATACCCTCATTATCGACCTGGAAGCCCCCACCCCTTACTTACTCAGCCTGCCGACTCACTACACCTGGTTCCCCCTACACAAGCCGACCGTGCTCGCCAACGGCGATATGACCTCCCGTATCTCTAAATGGACGAAGCCTGGCAACATGGTGAGCAACGGCCCCTTTACACTCAAGGCTTGGCGGCTCAATCACTCCATCCATGTGACCAAAAACTCTTACTACAACGCAGCCGAAACCGTGCAGCTAAACGGCATCCACTTTCTTCCCATTGCGACTGATGCGGAAGAGCGCGCCTTCCGCACCGATCAACTCCACATCACCAGCACCGTGCCCATCCCCCGCATCGACTGGTATCGCAAAAATCAGTCCGAGCGTATGCGCTTTGATACCTACCTCGGAGTTTATTACTATCTAATCAATACCGAACGTGGTCCTCTAAAAGACCCGCTCGTGCGCAAAGCCCTCGCTTATTCCATCGACCGCGAGTCACTCACCGAGCATGTGCTTAAGGCAGGGCAAAAGCCCGCCTACCATTTTACCCCGCCGAACACGGGAGGCTACACAGCCGAAGTTAAACTGCCCTACGATCCAGATCTCGCTCGCCAGTTACTAGCCGAGGCAGGTTTTCCAGGCGGCGAAGGTTTTCCGAAATTTGAACTGCTCTTTAACACCAGCGAGTCGCACGCTACCATCGCCGTGGCTATTCAGCAGATGTGGAAGGAAGAGCTCGGCATCGAGATCGGCCTTTACAACCAAGAGTGGAAGGTCTACCTCGCCACACGCAAGGCACGTAATTTCGACATAGTCCGCGCAGCATGGATCGGCGATTACGTGGACCCTAACACTTTTCTTAGTCTTGTGACCAGCGACAACGGCAACAACCACAGTAACTGGGGCGAGTCCACATTTGACGACTTGATTCGCCAAGCCGCCTCCGAGTCAGACCACGCCGTGCGCTTCGCACTCTTTCAAAAAGCCGAGAAAATATTGATCGATGAAATGCCCGTCATCCCGATTTATTTCTACGTCCGTAGCACCCTGATCGACGAAGCCGTCAAAGGTTGGTATCCCAACATTCTCGACTACCACCCTTATCAAGATGTCTATTTGGATAAGACTACTCCGTCACAGCCTTAGCCTCGCCGCGTAGCGCCGCTTGATAGGTGTGCCAAGGCAAGGTCGCGCACTTAATCCGTGCAGGAAAATTTCGTACCCCTGAGAGCGCTGCGATCTCACCTTGAACGTCAAGGGTGACCGTTCCTGTATCCGTTTTTAAAATACGGCTAACTGACTCTTGAAGGGACTCGCCAATAGATATACTTTGTCCCACTAAAGCCTCAGCCATGATCGACGCGCTCGCTTTACAAATCGCGCAGCTCGCGCACTCGAATTGAATGGCCTCGATTTGATCCCCCGAAAGTTGAAGAAAGACTTCGATCCTATCCCCGCAGAGCGGGTTGTAGCCTTCGGCCACGTGGGTGGCATTCGCAAGCGCGCCATAATGGCGAGGGCGCTTGTTGTGATCGAGGATGATCCCTTGATAGAGATCGTTAAGGTCTTCGGACATGGGTTGTGAGTGTTGATTGAGGCTTCAATTGTGACGCACTTACAGAGGAACCATCGCGGTGGCTAAATCATCCTCGGGTGCGAGGCATTGAGTGCCAAGGCAGACTTGAATCTGATTTGGCGATAAGTCCATACTTTGTTGGACAAAGGTGCGTCGCCAAGCTTTAGCAGCGAGGGCCTTGCGCAGGGCGTTCATATCGACGTCCACTCCTACCTTGATCACTGCAACACCCGACTGGTAGGTGGCGGCGGCTTCGAGGCCATGAGCAACACCCGCAGCGACTTTGCCCGCATAGTCCGCATAAGCAGGTAAGGTGGCTTCAAGCTCAGCCGCATAGCGAGCGTCCCCAGTTAGTGCGTGGAGACCGCTGAGCGCGTGGAGCATGACGGAATTACCCGACGGAGTGGCGTTATCGAACCACTCTTTGCGACGGGCAACGGGGGTTTCAGCACCTTCCGCTGTAAAGTAGTAGCCGATACTATGTTCGTCCCCGAAGTATTGCATCGTTTGATCGACGCAGGCTTGAGCGCGGGTTTGATAGATGGCAGAAGCACCAGGCTCGATCCAGTCGATTTTGGAGGCCACTGCAAGGCAGGCCTCGGCGAGTAAAGCATAATCATGTAAGAAGGCGTCGACATTTGCGCCGCCGCTTTCGTAGTAAACTGCCTTCAGCTGGATTCCCTTTGAAGTTTCAGTGACAAGTTCGCTCCAAAGAAAATCGATAGCTTTACGGGCACGCTGCGTCCACTTTGGGCGATCGAAGTAAAATCCTGCATCAGCGAGCGCGCGAATCATCATGCTGTTCCACGCATTATTGATTTTAGTATCTTTACCGGGCGGCACACGCTCGGCCTCACGGTGCTCGCGAAGTTGGCGGCGTGCATCGGCCAATTTAAAACGAACGGCAAAGTCTTCCTCAACAAGGGCAGGATTGCTCTTGCCGTGCTCGAAGTTACCCTCGCCCGTGATGTTATAAGCAGCGCGCAGCTCGCGAGCAAGCGAAGGACCCAATACGGAGTCGACCTGCTCGGGTGTCCATACGTAGTAGCGACCTTCTTCGCCCTCGCTGTCAGCATCGAGTGCGGCATAAAAGCCTCCTCTAGGCGCGGACATTTCGCGATCAATCCAGCCAATAGTTTCTTCGACCACGGCGGCGTAGAGTGGATCTTGCGTATCGAGCCAAGCACGGGTATAAGCATCGATCAGCAGAGCATTGTCGTAGAGCATCTTCTCGAAGTGCGGTATTAGCCAGTGGGCATCCACGCTATAGCGGGCAAAGCCACCGCCAAATTGATCGAAGAGGCCGCCGTGCGCCATGGCGCGGAGAGTAATGCGGCTCACTTCATCAATCCGCGCAGCCAGATTAGACCCGGCCGTTGGACGAAGTGCTCTCAGGAAATTAAGCGACATGGAGGGCGGGAATTTCGGTGCTTCGCCGAAGCCACCATATTGATCATCGTGGTTACCGCAGATGCCCTGCGCGGCTTCGAGCAAACATTGGGGATTCCAATCGCTAGAGGCTCCGCCCGTGCTAGCGGCTTGAGTGCCCGCGAGGATGTTTTTTTGAATGGCCTCGGCGTTTTCGATCAGTTCGCCCTTCGAGCGTTTATAAAAATCGGCGATGCGCATGCAAATCTGTGGCCAAGGAATAAGCCCTTGTCCTCGGTCTTCGGGCGGGAAGTAGGTGCCACCGAAAAACGGTCTCCCATCGGGCAGGCAAAAAACGTTAAGCGGCCAACCACCCTGCTGTTGGATCATCTCCACAGCCTCCATATAAATCTGGTCAATGTCAGGACGCTCCTCGCGGTCGACCTTCACACAAATGAAGTGTTTATTCATGATCCCAGCAATGTATTCGTCCTCAAAACTCTCGTGCGCCATGACGTGACACCAGTGACAAGAGGAATAACCGATTGACACCAAGAGCGGCTTCCCGGAGGTCTCTGCGGCCTTGATCGCCTCTTCGCCCCATGGATACCACTCAACTGGATTAGAGGCATGCTGCTGCAAATAGAGGCTATTTTCCGTTGAAAGTCGGTTCGGCATATCGTTTTTTATAAACAATTTAAGATATTTTTCTAGTCAGATTTTACACTCTGAATGTGTAGGCATAAGTGTTTAATATATTTAGTCGTTACTGTAAGCCTCGCCTAAAAACCTCAAGTGCGGATTTACTTTAGTCCAGATAGTGATCTGCAGTCAGTTGACAGAGATTATTTAGACTACGCAGTCGGGGGATAGGAAGAAACATAGAAATTGCGTTGCAGGCAGTGCGCTCTGCTTCAATAGAAGAGTCTGTAAAAAGATACATGTCCTCGATTCGCATATTATCCGACCGGGTCGCCAACCAAATCGCTGCTGGCGAAGTAATTGAGCGCCCTGTCGCTGTGGTCAAAGAGCTCGTCGAAAACAGTATCGATGCAGGTGCCACACGGATCGAGGTCGAGATTCGCAACGGTGGCAAATCTTACATTCGCATCGAGGACAACGGCAAGGGTATGAGCCCCGATGAAGCACTCCTCTCGCTAGAACGCCACGCCACCAGCAAAATTCGCGAGGCGGCCGATCTAAACGTAGTTTCCAGCTTTGGCTTTCGCGGTGAAGCGCTGCCCTCGATCGCGTCGGTCTCGCGCTTTACCCTACGCAGTCGTTCTGAGGGCTGGGAGCACGGCACTGAGATTAAAATCAACGGCGGCAAACTAATCGAAAAGAAAGACTGCGGCATGCCCGTCGGCACTGTGATTGAAGTCGCACAGCTCTTCAATTCAGTGCCTGCACGGCGCAAGTTCCTCAAGACCGATCCGACTGAGAGCGCCCATATTACCTACAATACGCGGCTCTTTGCGGTGGCGCATCCCAGAGTCGCCTTCCGCGTGCTTGATAGTGGACGCACCATCTTTCAATCCCCAGCCTGTGAGGATCTCCGGGATCGCATAGCCGAGATCTGGGGGCGTAGCCTAGCCGACGATTTGATCTCCGTCGATGTGAGCGATCCCAAGACCGGATACCGATTGACTGGACTCACCGCCAAGCCAGGCGTCGGTCGTTCTACCCGCCGCGAACTTGTTACCCTAGTCAACCGCCGACCAGTCGACAGTCGCACACTCGGTTTCGCCGTGCTCGATGCTTATCATGGTCGCATTCAAAAAGGGCGTTATCCGCCTGCCTTTCTCTTTCTCGAAATCGAGCCACAAGAGGTCGACGTCAACGTCCACCCCGCAAAGCGCGAGGTGCGTTTTCGAAACGACGGCGCGATCCGTCGCTTTGTGCTCGGAGCAATCACCGACACCCTGACGGTCGCGACCGTAGCCGAGCGCCCAAAAGCGGAGTTAAGAGCGCCGGCAGCCAAAAATGAAATCGATCCCGCTCAACCTTTGAAACCTGCCGTCTCTCTAGGGCCAATTTCAACGAAACCAAGAGCGGCCAAGACATCGACTGCGCCAAGAATTATTGAATCACAAAAGCTGGCAGAACCTGCAAAAGTCAACACCCCGGCATGGCGGCTGATCTCAATTTTGAAGAAGCAATACGGGCTCTTTGATACGCCGCGCGGACTCGTCATGCTGCACATACGCTACGCCGACCAGCGAGTGCGTTTTGAGCGAATCTTGAAAAGCTACAAAGAAAGCGCGCCGCCAAGCCAAAGCCTACTCATCCCGCAGGCCATCGAACTAGAACCGCTCGCCTCTGAGGCACTGCTCACGCACTTAGATTTGATCAACGAACAGGGCTTCCAAGTTGAAGAATTCGGCCGTCACTTTTACCGCATAGAATCCTTACCCGCATGGCTAGAGCCGGAGCAAGCGGAAGATTTTATCCGCGACATGGTCGACCTCCTCCGCCAGCGTGGAGGATCTCGCAAGCAAAGCGAACTCATTTGGGAATCAGTAGCCAAGCTGGCCGTCGGAGGCAGCTACCGCCGTAAGGACACTATGAGCGAGGCCGCCGTTCAGCAACTAGCCGAAACCCTAATCACTTGCGAGACGCCTCATACCTCACCCTTCGGTAAGCCCACTTTTAACGAAATCACTTGGAGCGAATGGGAACGCCGTTTTGGCAAAGGATAAATCCATACAACAACAATCCACCTAGACTAAACTATGACACTACCCCGTGATCCCTCCCCCGAAGATTGGCCACTTAAGGCTTATAAAAACCTCAGTTTCTTAAATAGCGACCCTGCTCGTAACATCCGCGTACTTTGCGAGATGACGGAACCCGGTCTCCGCTTCGCGGAGCAAAAAGTCGAAGATACCATCGTGCTTTTCGGCTCTGCCCGGACGAAAACGATCGAAGTTGCCGAGAAAGAACTCACTGCAGTCCAAGCCACGATCAAAGACCCTGAGAACCTCACGGCTCAAGAAAAGCAAAGCCTCCACCAAGCGGAGTGCGCAGTCAAATCTGCGCCCTACTATAATGCGGCGGTGCAACTATCGGAGTCGTTGACCCGATGGTCGATGAGTCTTTCTAAAGAGCACCAACGGCGTTTCCTAATTTGTTCAGGCGGGGGACCTGGCATCATGGAGGCGGCCAATCTTGGCGCACGCAATGCAGGCGGCAAATCTGTAGGCCTCGGTATCAGCTTGCCCTTCGAACAAGGCGTCAACGAATTCATACCCGAAGAATTGAAGTTTGAGTTCCACTATTTCTTTGTGCGCAAATACTGGTTCGTCTTATTAGCCAAAGCACTCGTCGCCTTCCCTGGCGGCTTCGGCACGATGGATGAACTCTTTGAAACACTCACTCTAGTACAAACTAAGAAGATCGAGGAAGCGCCACCCATCGTGCTGTTCGGAAGCGAATTTTGGAATGACGTCTGCGATTTCGATGCACTCGTCAAATGGGGCACCATTTCGCCAGAGGATGTCGATCTATTCAAGATTGTCGATACGGTCGAAGAGGCGCACGACTACATCGTCGATTGCCTTACAAAACGGTTTTTGTCGTAGTGGGTAACAAAGCAAACAAATTAATTCTTTTCGATCACGACGTGCTGCACGTCAATCAGATCTGCGTCAAAGCCTGCCTCGCAATAACTTAGATAGTAGTTCCACTTGCGACGAAAAGCCTCATCAAAGCCGAGCGCGTCCACAGTCGACTTAGCGGCATTGAAACTCGCCGACCAACGGCGGAGAGTTTCGGCGTAGTCGTGGCCGAAGGCTTCCATCTTGATCACCGCGGCTTCGCCAGCACTCGCAAGGTGCTCGCAGATTGCACTAGGCGAAGGCAAGTGCCCACCTGGAAAAATGTGTTTTTGTATCCAATCGCAACTCCGGCTATAGCTTTCATAACGCTCATCGGGAATCGTGATTGCTTGAATGACTGCGCGCGCCTTTGGCTTGAGCGACTGACTGACAATTTGAAAATAACTGTCTAAATATTCGCGGCCGACGGCCTCAATCATTTCACAGGAGAGGACGGCATCGTATTGACCTGTTTGAATGCGATAGTCCTCTAGCACGATCTCAACTCGATCGCTTACGCCCTCGTGCTCAAACAGATCCTTAGCGTAGGCAAACTGCTCTTCAGACAAGGTGATCGTTTTTACGCGGCAGCCACGCTGCGCGGCACGGAGTGCGAGCGCCCCCCAACCCGAACCTATTTCGAGGATGGTGTCACCCTCACCCACGTCTGCCAGGTCTAGCATGCGGTCGATTTTATTAAACTGTGCTTGCTCTAGGCTCTCCTCGAGCGACTGAAAGAGAGCGCTGGAATAAGTCATGCTCGGATCAAGGAAGGTTTGGTAAAAATCGTTACTTAAGTCGTAGTGCGCTTGGATATTTTCCTTACTTCGCTCCAGAGTATTGCGGCGAGCCTTGTGGTAGATAAGGTTGGCTTGCTTTGCTAGGATCGAGAAACCTCGACCTATGCGGCCTAAATCTTTTTGATTTTTTGCGAGCAGAAGAAGTAGCCCAGAAAGGTCGGGTGTATCCCAATCGCCTTCGACGTAGGATTCCCCAAAACCAATGCTTCCACCGGAGAGAACCTTATTAAAAAAATGGGGGTTTTTAATCTCAAGCTGGAGCACCGGAAAACTGCGATCGCCAACAAAAGCTCGAACCCCACTCGGGAAAGTGATTTGTAAAGTACCACCATTTAAATTACGTAGGATCCAAGCGAATACGCGCTCGAGCGCGCGGAGGCGTTTCCTAGGCACACTCTTAGCAGATGCGGGAAGCACTCTCGAATCACCCCCAAGCGGACTGACTCGCTCGAATTTGGCTTCCGACTCCGTAGTCTTTGACGGTGTGATTTCCGAAGACTGAAACTCACTCGCTGGACGCTGACTGTTTCCGGTTAAGCTGACTTGTTTCGAGGGATCCATGGGAAGAAGGCATTCGTCGACGATTGGTATCGGCGGTAAGCCTCACCGCGACTCTTGAGCGAGGACATCTCAGCATAGGGCACACCGGTCAAAAAACGAAGAAAAATGAACATAGCAATGGGACCAACCAGAGCGAACCAAACCGATGATGAGCCCACAGCAAAAGCGAGGTAAGCGAACCAGTGCAACCATTCGAAAAAATAGTTCGGGTGACGTGAGTAGCGCCAAAGGTGATCCTGACAGACGCAACCTTTGTTGTCAGGATTGGAGCGAAAGGTAGCTAATTGGCGGTCAGCGATCCATTCCCCTAACATCGCAGAAATCCCGATTAAAACGGCTAGGGTGTCTGTCCATGCCCAAACTGGTTGGGGATTTTGCATCGCGATGCTGACCGGAAATAGAAAGAGCGCGATAAAAACAATTTGGGCGAGAAACAGAAAGAAAAAGTTTCGGGCAGACTGTGCGCCCCAATGTTCCGCGAGTGCCTTGTAGCGGGGGTCCTCGTGCCCCGCGAAGACACGGTCTTTAAACAGGTGAAAGCTGAGCCTAAAAGACCATAAAAATATGATCAATAAAACCGCCCATGAGCGAATGGATTCCAACTCCGCTACCGTATGATAAACTAAAGCAGATAAGCCCAAGCCAGCAGTCCAAATGGTATCAATAATCGCCATGAGCTTGAGTTTGCGAGCGATCAGGTAGCCAGCAGATGCCACAAAGAATCCGATGCAGAAAAAACTAATCCAGAAGCTTAGCATCCTAGGATTCGATAGGCGGGGTCGCTTCGGCTTCTTCGTAGATTTTCTTGGGGTATACTTTTAAATCCCAGACGAGGCCTAACTTTTCAAGCGCACAGAGCCCCCAATAGCTCATATCAAACTCCCACCAATACATGCCCTGGCGTGCGGAAAGTGGCCAGCGGTGGTGGTTATTATGCCACCCTTCTCCAAAGGTGAGCAAGGAGACCCACCAACTGTTGCGGCTTTCGTCGTCGGTCACAAAACGCTTAGTGCCGACGATGTGAGTGACTGAGTTGACGCAAAATGTGACGTGATAGACCAAGACAGTACTAAGAAAGAAACCCCACATTACAAGCTGCAGGCCGCTGGTGCCCAGCGCAGGGTAGAAAGCATTGAGTCCCGCACCAGTTACGAAGAGTAGAACGATCAACGAAAGCACTGGCAGGACATGGAAACGATCGATGAAGCGCAGTTCCGGATACTTGGTGAGGTCTTTGATACGGTCATGCTGGATCGAACCGTAAGCACGACAGAGCACCCAGCCGATGTGCGCCCAAAAAGCGTCCTTGGTCACTGGCGAGTGGATGTCTTCCTCCTTGTCGGAATGTTGATGATGGTGTCTGTGATTGGCTGCCCACCACATAGGGCCTAACTGCGCGGAAGAAGTACCCACCCAAGCCATGATGAACTGAAAGGTACGACTTGTTTTGAATGCACGGTGAGAAAAATAGCGATGAAAACCAGCAGTTAGTGCAAAGACTCTAACTACGTAGGTAACCGCGAGTGCCACTACAGCAACCCAGCTGAAACCAGTAAAAAAGACCCCGAGCGCGAACAAGTGCATGAAGAAAATGGGAGAAGAAGCCATCAATAGACGGTTATCCTCATCACGAAGCGCATGTTGTAGAATCGTTCGTATTTTTTGCATAATAGAATAAATTGAAGGAACGTTCCCTCACAAACTAACTTACAACAAAGATCAAGTAAGGCAAGTTGCTGCAAGACGATCTTTTCAAATGCCCAAAATCCACCAACTCCACAGTGAATTAACGATCCAGACAGATTTGGACACTGCTTGGGACTTCATACGCTCGCCAAAGAATCTAGACCTCATCACGCCCGATGACATGGTCTTCGAAATCGTCAGTGATCTACCTGAGGAGATGCACGAGGGCCTTCTGGTCGAATATCGAGTAGGTATTCCGATGATAGGGAAGCAAACTTGGCTGAGCGAGCTAAAGCACATCCGCGAGCGGCAGTCCTTCGTAGACGAGCAACTGATTGGCCCCTATAAGCTATGGTTCCACTATCATGAGATTTCCGAGGTCGAAGCCGGCGTGCGATTCGTCGACCACATAGACTACATTATGCCATTCGGCCCCTTAGGCGCAATCGCCCGCGCAATTTATGTAAAGAGGGAGCTGAAGCGGATATTCGACTACCGCACTGAGGCGATGATTCGCCACTTTGCTTAGATTGATTATGTACACTCAAGCTTCTATGAGGCGTCTTTCTGCATAGGCAGACTAGATTCTGCTCCCAGCGAAGACGCGACAGCCTCCAGATTATAGTCATTGACAGGCCGAAATGATTACCGCTTAAGTTGTATATCGCGTTACGGAAAACGTACTCATAATGCGCCGCATCATTTGTCCGCATGGACAATTAACCACATGCAAAATCAGCCCTGTGGATGATCGACCCGATGAGAGAC
>ERZ802830.3600-NODE-3600-length-12984-cov-5.73656_pt1 | contig 12984 bp, 15 predicted proteins | sample MGYA00345654_ERZ802830 | MGnify/ENA primary metagenome ERZ802830 (study PRJEB30503, sample SAMEA104212375) | marine metagenome | biome: Westerlies Biome; feature: [SRF] surface water layer (ENVO:00010504) within the epipelagic zone...; material: water... | reverse complement strand
TGGTGGCTGATGCAAGTGCTTCCAATAATGATTTCACCACCACCGAAATCCAAACCATGGTTATCACTCATATTACAAATGGAACCACAGAAGGAACTGACTACCACAAATACACTAATGTATCTCTTCAATCATTTGATGGTGAGACTTTGACCAATGCTTTCAGCAATATTAATAGTGCGTCCATTACACCCATCGCAGCGGATGGTGAATACAATGTAGTGGCCGTTGGGGAACAAGCAGGGGAGTATGTGGTGGGTCAGATGGGGCCATTGCCCCCGCCGCTGCCGATTCCGTTCACCTCCGAAAGTGTGCCGAACGTAGCTCAAGAAAACATTCTTACGCGGGACGTGGATGGCGATCCCGGGTACATTACCATGCAAAATACATCAACTGGATACAACAGTGCTACAGAGTGTTCCAAATTCGAGAATATAACGTTACCCAACGTTCCTGGATCTTCCATGAAGTTTGCGTTAAAACGCACAAATAGTTCCAGTCAAGATTGGGGCACCATGGCTATGGTATTTGGGAATCCAGTACACGATTACGAGTATCATGATGGGCGTAATAATGGTACTATCATAGCGACCTACTCGGCGAATTGGTTCGTTGACGGGAATGACAAACTCACTGACGCTAAAATGCCCTTAGACACTTGGTGGTATTACAAAGTGGTGGTGCCTGAAACTTTGGGTGATTTGGAATGGTCCGTGTACAGCGACTCGTCCCTTGATGAAGCCACATTAATCGGACGTAAAATGCAATCGGAACTCGTATACATAGCTCCTGCTTACAAACAAAATGGTAGAATACCCACTCAATTTACAAGCACAGACGACGTTTGGCAATTCTTTTTTGGTGTTGGTTGGTATGGTCACACACGTGCGTGGGCGGAGCCCACATTCCATTTACGCAATTTTATCAGGACGTAACATCGGGGATGGGAGCTGTTCATACGCGACTATTCAAGCTTGACGGATTTCAACAATTACACCACTGCTGATGTATTGAACTCATGTTGAACGTAACAAACGGGTTATCGGACGCAGATATTAAAAAACAGACGATGTTAAGTTGGAACTTTTACATGTAAAATACAAGTAAAATTGTAAAAAAAAATCCACCAGTGAAACAACGAAATGAAAAACAAAAACGTTTCGTACTCATGAACTTCTTTTTTTGAAAATTTTAAAATTTTAAAATTAAACCACTTCGGGGATCGTTTCGTGATTTGAAGTGTGTGTGGAACAACACAAATCAAGGACCATTTTCGGGTAATTACCAAAAAGACGAATTTAGGTGGGATGGATCTAAGTGGTATTATTTCAAAAAATATTGATAACTCATTTATTCTAAAACCTTGATTTAAACAATATCCATGAAACCTCATATATAACCCGTGTAAACACTTGTGTGTATGCTTACTTCAACTCGAAGCCATTCTTTATCCAACAACCCCGCTACCAAATCCATAGATACATCCAATTCACTATCGACCACCTTATCTCCGATTAAAACTTCACTTTCTTTCCTCGAAACACCCACGAACTCATCGACATTAACACACACACAAACACCTACATCACCACATGAAAGTATGGATACTGACATTACTAATGAACCCAATCCATATCAAGAAATCACAGATTGGTTCGCAAGGAAAGTCTTAAATTATCCAGAAGGCTCCCTTCATGGTATCACCGCATTCAGTTCTTCGGACTCTTTATATACTTCTCTCTTCATAGCAAAACAACGATTTTACAAAGAACACAACAACCCTCAACCTGTCGTGTTCGCATCGAGTGAAGGGCACTCCTCCCTACAACCGATATGTAAGCTGTTGAATCTACCACTATTTCGTGTAGCTTCACAAAAAAACAAAGGGATGGACATGAACTTGTTAAAAGAGATCGTCGATGATGAACCTCATGTGATTGTGGTATTGACCATGGGAACTTCACACCACCAATTGTATGATGCTATCGATCATTTGTATTCTGATGTAATCGGGATATTGAAACACCAAACTACATTTCATGTTCATATTGATGCTACTTTTGGTGGATTAGTGTACCCATTTTTATGTAAGAAATGGATACCTTATCCATTCGATTCCATGAATGTCAGTCTACATCGTCACTTAGATCTCCCTTACCGATGTTCTCTGTTTCTTACCACTTCCTATTACAAAGACGATCTATACAAGTTTAAGAAGAATGTATGTCATACCAATTTGTTTATGTCCAAAGTATCCTTGACTCATTTAATAGACCACCATTTGTTTGGTAAAAACATGATAAACCACCATAAAGAGTGTTTGATGCATCTAGTCAATAAGAAGAGATACTTTCTAGACATGAATAAAGACTTTGCTGTATGTTACCATGCCTTGAGTTTCAAGATCTTTATTAAGAACATCCCAAATCAACTTCGAACTCGTCTATTACAATTTAATGTTGTTGGATACAACACCAGGAGAAACAATAATGACAGTAATACCTACGATGGGTTCATACATATTAACAAAACGATCAGTAAATTCATGCTAGAAACCATTACAACCACTTTAGCATGCTACAGCAAACACTTTACTTCTATGGATGATTTTAATCCTGAAGAATGATATTGATGAAATAGTTTGGTAGTTACATTAATGATTCCTAAAACTTGTGCTAAGAGTAAGATGTATTTGAATGGGTTCTTCCCTTTCACACCATCAACACTTACTTGTGTTTCATTCTTCTTTATGGATTGATTTTCATCATCAATCCTTTCATTATCAATCCTTTCATCAATACTAAAATTATTTTCAGTAGTAGTATCATCTTCTTTTTTAGTATGATCATTTATTTGACCAAAAATCAATGATTTTCGATGTGCTTTTTGAGCGTGTGCGTAAAACAACGCCTCTTCCAAATCCGTATTAGGTTCATGCTCTTCCATGTTCTCTTCTTCATCCACCATACTATTCGAACCATCTTCCACAACGGAGCCATTGTCTTGTGAGCCTAATTCCATCTTACACCCACTCACTAATTCTTGTTGGATGTATCTTTGGAGTTTGTTTTCGGTATACAATCGTTCCAACCATATCTTATTGATATAGTCGGATACCGCATGACCCCCTTGTTTCACTAAGAAGTTCTTTGTTTTCGCACTAATGGTAAAATCAGTGGCTTTCACCATATATGTATCGATCTCAATCATTCGTATGTTGCTATGAAGTGTATGCATCGCATCGGTGATCGCCAAGTCGTTACAATATTTGGAAGTGGTATCAATAATCGAATATACAAATTGTAAGATGTTTTTGATAGGCTTCTTTCCTCCATTCTTATCATACTGATTCTCTTTGAATCGGAAGAACAAGGTTTTGTTTTCAGGGAAGGCTTTGATCGGCAAGTTTCGAAGAACCGCACCATCCACATAATATTTCCCATTGTATTTGACTGCCGCATAAAACAAAGGTACGCAACTGGAGATTTGGACTGCCTTACATATGGGCATGTGTGGGGACAACTTGTAATCAAAGTACTCTAACTCTCGTGTAGTCAAGCAAGTCCCTGTGATCCGTAAGATCACTTTCTTCTTTTCATACAAATCTAGAAAGGTGGTTCTGTTATTGCCTAGTTTGTCTGTGATTAGTTTATCGATGAAGTCTTTCATAAAAGTGCCTTTGTTGTATCCATAACTCCATAAGATACGATGGATGTTCCTAAATATACCAACACTACCATCATTGTATTTATGAAAAGGTATGTTGCTGAAGATTGCCTCTAACTCCTCGATATCATACCCTACTGCTAATAGAGTTGCGATTTGGGAACCCGCGCTTGTACCCGCAAACCTCTTTATCTTATTCATGTCCAATCCATACTCTTGTAGTTGTTTCAATGCGCCTATATAGGCTAACCCTTTGATCCCTCCCCCTTGAAAGCCTAATGCTTCAATGTCCATTTGATGTTTAACACGATATGTTGATTGTTTACTGTTTTTTAAATTTCATGCCACCCGACAAAAATTGAAGTTAAAAGTAATGATCCAAGTTCCAATTAACAGATTACAACAACATAGCACTTTTAGAAAGTCTAGTACCAAGTGTATGCTCATAAAGCATCTTCTTAAACCACCCAAACCCCATTACAATATTCTCAAAACTATGACTACTTGTAACTACTCTCCTATGCTTTCGTCTGAGATCGATGAGATGGATTCGTATTTTGAGTTTGTGTATCCTATTGAATTCGAAAGCTTCTGTCTCGAAAACGACTTGAAGCCCCCTAAGATTCAATCAGGTAATGGTAAAGCACTCTCTGCCATGCTTCAATTCCCAAACAAGTATTGGGACAGGAAGGCATGTGATGCTTTTGTCAAGAAATATGAAATCCCTACCAAAGATAGTATCCAACTGTTTAACAAACACTCCCAATGGGGGATCAAAACCAATAGTGACGAACATGTGAAAGGTAAATTGTATATTGTTCAGCCTTTTAGTCAATCAAACAAACACAAGATGCGTAAATCATTCAAGTTTGATGGAACTCAACAAGAAAAAGAAAGCGAAATCTCGAAGATCAAATCGACCATCCAAGAGGACTATATCCATATACCTCATGACCAATGGCAACTCGGACACAAGAACCCTGGGTCGACAGACAACTCGACGAACAATCTCATCCTTCAACCCCCAATCCAAGCGAAATACAAAGATGACTACCTATTCTTTAATACCCTCACCAAGATGCCCTTGCCCAACAAACTAGAGCGTCTCCTCGATAAGAAAGAGATCACCTTAACCCAAGACCAAATCGAAGACTACATGAAGTTGTTTATGAAACTTAAAATGAATTGTGATGAAACCCCTAAGACTAATGAGCAGACCAATGAGCGAACCAAGACTCATGAGCGAACCAATGAGCAGACTAATGAACAAACCAAGACCAATGAGCAGACTAATGACAACGAAAATCTATAAAAACTGGCACATTTGAATCCTTAATTTCTTATTCCTAAGGGTACATTTACATTGATTGGTAAGTGTAATCGTATGGGTTTCGTTCATGTTGTTACTCTTTGCTTTCATAGCTGACATGAATGATTGGACACTCTTTTTGGATGGACACTTTCGTCCAAATTGATTGAACAACTTCATAAACACCACATTCCAGAAACAAGCTGGATAATCCACAACCTTATCAATATTAACTATGAACCCACTGTCTTCTACTTCTAGGCTATTCATAAAAGGTGTAATGATTGCCATCTCCACAAGCTCATTCCATTCATTGGATTGATTGCTCAATCCTATCAAGTTGTCTTTGACATGACTGGTGAACGCATCTTCTAGACTTGGGTAAATGACATTTCTATACTTCCCTCGTACAGACCAAGCAGGTGTGGTGTCTTTGAAATAGGGAACTTGATACCTATGAGCAAATTCATAAATGGTATCTTTGTAGAAATCATTCATGGGTCTTCCAAAATGAATGTTGTGAATGAATGAGTCTTTCTTAATGACCGCCAAGTCCAATAGATTTCGACCTCTACATACATTGGCAAATATATTCTCTACGATGTCATCTTTGTGGTGGGCGAGTAACACACAATCTACATTTTCTTTTTCCATCACTTCTTTGTAGAAATCAATACGAATGTTCTTGGTGATCGATTCATAGTCTGTACGATTCGTTGTACCACGCTTCAAATCATCGATTGATTTGACATACAAAGGGATCCCATTGTGGTGGCACCATTGTTCAAGAAATGATTGCTCTCTTTTACTCTCCTCACGATTGTTGTAGTTTATATGGGTCGCAATCACTTCGTATTCAAAGTAATGTAGAATGGTGATTAATACCATGGAATCCACTCCACCAGACAAAGACACAATGAACTTCTTGTTTCTCTTCTGTTGACAATATTCGAGAATGGAAGCAACAAGCTCATTCTTTTCTATTGATTGACTGTGAATATGGGTTTGGATGGTGGGTACATATTCTAGAACATCTTCGTAATCGTCGAAATCCATACGAAGTGTAGTAAACGAAAAGAACTCATTCAATAATGAAAACATTGTTGTGTTTTAAAAGCTATGATAAAGAGATTAAATAATAAAGAAGGTAAAAAGGGATTCCCTAATTCAATTTTTTCAATAATAACCAAGCATTTTAAACACTACAAGATGTAAGTTGATCCAACTCTTGGAACTCTTGTAGGAGTCTATTACGACCAATTACTGTATTTGGACTATAAGCATACATGATCCATGCTTTCTGTATTTTTTTTACTTTATGATGAATATGTAGAGAATATTGATCAATGATACCTTCATTCAAATAGTTGTTCATACTTTTCTTTACCCAATACCACTCCTGGTTTTCAAACATTTGATCAAATTCATTTTCGTACCAGGTTGTAAAATCGAATCCTTGTTCGATTAAATATCGATAGCAAGGTAATCTGTTTTCAAAATAAGGTGAATTTATAGAGATGTTGTAATGGAAGTCGAAACATGGCACGCTTTCATTATTACAAATCTTATTTTCAACCAAATATTTTAAACAATCTAATGACCCAAAATATACAGCACATTTGTGTGAATGAACAGGGCAATTGAATCCATTTTCATGGAAATATTTTAGACAGTCAATATGATTGTTTTGAATGGCAAGTTGACTTTCGTGTATTTCATTAGGAAACCTTTTCGTGTGATCACCTTTTTTGTATCTTTCCACCAAGGAGCAACAGGATTCAAACATCTTTTTTACTCTGCTTTTAATTCTGTCTTTGTTTTTGTGTTTAAAAAGAAAAACTACTTCCGATTCAATTTTTCCAATTTACTTATGTCTTACAATCCACATCGCTCTAAAGCGATATCATAGTACTCCTTATTCAACTCCATCCCCAAACACCTTCTCTTAGTGTTCTTACAAGCAAGTGCTGTCGTTCCACTTCCCACAAATGGATCTACCACCAAAGCACCTTCTTTGCTAAACAATCGGACTAAGTGTTCCATTAGACTAACTGGTTTCACTGTAATATGTGTATTGTTTTCTCCTCTTTCCTTTTTACTTGGCTTTCCCACTAAGAAGTTCTTGTCATAAGTCTCATTGTACTCCTCTGTAGTGATAATGTTTGCTGGAATATGGTCTTCATAGATACCCACTTTTTGTGAAAAGTCCAACAATCCTGTTTTGTATTGGAGTTCATTTTTAATGAATGTCAATTTACCAATAGGCTTCATGGCTACACAAATAGGCTCGAAACAGGATCGTATTTGTGGTGTCTTGAAGTCCTTGTACTCTTCCTTCAACCTGATCTTTTCCTCCTCAGTTAGATCTTTCATTTTGTCAATGATATGAAGCATAGACATCCCCTTCGGCATCGTTTGAGTGTATGTCCAATTGATCATGTCTCTTATTTCAAATCCCGCAATCTCATTACTCATCGCAATCGCATGGTACAACCTTGGAGATGAAAACGATAAGAAGTAACCTCCTGGCTTCAACTTCTGAAACAACAACCGTGACAACTCCAAATAGTAGTCGTACAATACCTTGACCTGTTTCTTGTCGAACTTCATCCCTTTCGGCAAATGTTTGATATGACTATTCTTCTCATCCTCTTGTATCTTCTGAGCAGACCATTTGTCATCTAGTTTGTCAATGAAATAAGGAGGATCTGTAATTACACAATCAATCGTATTGTCCTCTAGCTTCTCCAACTCTTTCATACAATCATTGTTCACAATGGTAATCATCTTAAGTTAATAGATTATTCTTACTTCTTTATGATAGTTGGGGGAAAGAATCAATTTTTAAACAATAATACACTTTCTCTTCTTAAGTAAAAAATAGAACCAATCAACTTGGTTTTACATATATAAAAATGAATTTATTTACCTAACCCTAACATATTACCATATCATATCATATCATATCATCAACAACCCTAAAATAGAAGATGCGAATCATAAATGAACTTACAAAGTAGTCCCATCATCGCCATACGACCATTCAGAAGTTCCAGATTCGTGGTGAAGGGAGCCTCTTCCACTACTTCCAAGTTTCGAGTCTTCAAAGTCGCGAAACTAACGACACCAACCATCACCACAAGATAAGGCCATGTCATATGAACTTGGTCAATGTAGTTCATTCCTGTAACATACTCGAATCCACTTCCTGAAAGAAAACCAAGCATCGCTAGACGACCATTGAGCTTCTCTGCGGTTTGTGAAATATTCTTCGTCGGCATTACATCGTTGAGATTGGAGGAACACACCTTTTTAGAGGCTTGGCTCTTAGCCCGTACATGAATCTTACCACTCCTAACAACATTGGTCACATTCGACTTTTGGAAGAGAGAACCCCTGAGTACAACCGAGTTGATTGCGTTGATGGAAAACATGATTATCTGGATATATGGTACTATATAAATAGTTTTAAATAGGTTCGAGATTGTAATTTAATCCAATCAAATAGGACCAGTAAATATTACTCAAACAATGATCATAGTTAAAATGAACGAACATCGAAACCACTAAAGATGTAATGATATTATCATATACAGAGTCACTTGTTGAATCACTTCTTGAATCATGATCATAGGTCATGAATAGTTGATGGTGTAGATATAGAGTGTATAAAAACATGATTGTATTGAATTGTAGATATCTTAAACTATTGGTTTTCATAATCGCTTATCCATTGTTTTCTGAAAGTGCTTTAAATCATTATGTTACCTTCAAAGAGGATGTCCATGAAACACTATGGTGTAAGTCATTGGCTTTTGGGTCTTGTTGAATAGGGATATAGTAATTGAACTCCTCTAGATATTTGTGGACAAAGAAGGTATTTTGGATCTCTTTCTCTTTCCAATCGATGTCGTTGTCCTTGATACCGATAATACGAACTTTGTCTACTAATGATATAATGTCTCCATGGGTGAAGGGTAGATTGAGACGATTGGTAATCTCTTTGATTTGAGAAGGTCCATACAATTCATACTTGAGGGTTACATTGGAAAAGATGTTCCAACATTGTACTTGTTCACAATATTTAATCATTTCATAGATTGATTTACATATAGTTCTACAATCTCGAATACACAAGATAACATGGTCGAATTGTTTGATGTCTGTGTAAACATCCCAAAAGTGGGTACACAAACATACTGTAGAGGACTCATTCTTTGATAATTCTTTCACCGAAGAATCTTTTTGGTAGTTTTGAATCACATGTAAAGGCATGTTTTTGTTTTTGAAAATATGAATTACAAGTCGTAGTATCCTTTCACAACCAGAGTTTGACGATCCACAGATGAGGATATTCATCATTATATTATTATCACAACATCAAAATATGAATCCCACTAATTTACACATTTAATATTCTTTTTAACATGAGAATAAGATTGCATATTATTATTATCTTCAGAGAATATGAACTCCTTGATCACTTCTTTTTGTAGTCGTCTTTCGAACTCTACAAAAGGAAAATGATCTTGGTTTCTTCTCCTTGTTTCAGATTCACCATTACAATAACACATCAATGTTTCTATCTTTACTCATTCAAAATATATTAACATCTACTACTCATATGTAAAATATATTCTTTATCTTTGTCATCATCTACATCATCATGTATATTTATATTTGGATTGATCTCATCTTGAATGTAGCATTCAATCCTTTCTCTACATTCTGGACATTTACCACTACCATTCGATACAGATGGAATGAACCAATTCATAATACATGCTTTATGAAATGTGTGCCCACAACCACATAATGTCATGACATCATCACACTCATTGAAATCTTCCATACAAACACAACATGAAGCATCTACAGGAATCCCCTTCACATCACACTTGGGAACCATTCTTTGAAAGTATGAAAGAATCGGACGATGTTCTTCTGATACTTCATCATACTTCATAAATTGTTCACAACTATGTATGTGTTCGATAGAAGTCAAATACTTTACAGTTTCAGGACTGATCTCTTTCAATTCATCAATGGGTATGAGTAAAGGCAAATTGTATGTAGGCTTAGGGGCTTCCTGTTCAGAAGAATATTGGGAATCTGGGGATTCTATCATTTCTTCTAAATCATCGACTACCATCCATCGAATTGCCAATGGATTCGGATATGGAATGAAAGTGTTATTCATAATGGAATGAATGATGACCAGCGGAGGATTCTCATATTCATTCAATCGCTTTCTCAAATGTAAACGACATGTGACCACCACATTTTCATGATTCTCATCACATAGCTCATATCTAGCAGCATAATTACAAGTTCGGTTTCCATGAGATAAGGGTGTATTACATAGAATGTCTGTCATTGTTCAACAATCTCAATAAAAAAGAAATTCGATTTAACTCAATTTTTTGGTCATCATATGCTTGGAATCATATGATTACTATCATATCATTCACTTTCATAAACAATCTTACACTTATGTAATTCTTCATATTGTTTCTCAAATGCTTCTTGGTCCATAGGAAACGCATTCTTACCCAACTTCTCATTCATTTCTTCAGCACCCTTTCGACAAGCTTCCTCTAGAGTCAAGGATGGATCCTCTTTCATGATCTTAGCCATCTTATGGGATACCCCTAGACAATACTTATGTTCAACCACTCCTCGAAACATCTCTTTTACCATTTTACAATTATTGGATATTGCTTTATGGTATGTGGATTTAGACTTGTCATGACTTTGATGTTTGGTAACTCCCATTTCTTTATTGAATACTTCATTGAGATCTTGATTCAATAAACCATGATTGTCAATTACATCTCGAATCACCGTAAGAAGCTTGTTGTATGTTTTTTCAAGGTGGAAGGACCCCATCTTTTTGAAGTTGAACCTCCTTACACACAACTTTAATTTCAATTTTTACTCTCCTCTAATTCATCTAATTCGTTCAGCACATTTCGAAGCTCCCTCCATACCGCCCATTCTTTCATATCACAAGACATGCTTTGAACATGATTAGGTCTTTTAGGTTTAAACACTTCAACCGCAACTCTTGTATGTGTTTTTAGTTCTTTGTACAGTACTTGTTTTCGCTTTTCATTTTTGTAGATTTGAATAGGATTGGGAAACCATTTAGTGGATAGAATGTGTTGTGTCATATTGTTGTGTTATTCATTTTGAATATTTACTGTTCTTTTTATATCATTTCATTCATACACAGAATCATTCAAGCATTCAATCATTCATTCATACATGAACATTTCTTTCGCGTATCCGAATATCACATATGCTAATGCGTAACAAAAAGAAGTGATCAACCCATCCTTGAATGAAATGCTTGTATTTCGTAAGTAGCCAGAGAGTAAATAACGAATTACCATAAAATTAATAAACATAAGTATGAAACCATTGATTCTGTTTCGATCCTTCTTCGATAATTCCATACCCTTTTTTACAATATCAAAATATTTTAATTAAAGATAGTGTATGAATAAACCACTAAATCAAATCCAAAACTTAACTATGACAACAATAACTATCACATCTTCTCTCCTATCCACTTCTTATTCTGAATCCTTCTCCTCATCATTCTCTCCTTATCGTACGGTGTTGCTTCCTACTTTGAAGTTCAAAACCAACCATATTCAAAGATGTAAGATCGCTTCTCTAAAAAAATCCAACCATCATAAACCCATCGAGTACATCCCAATGCAACCCTATGGTGATGATACCGAAGGAGATATACAACTAAAAAGAGATGGCTACAAAATTGTAAGAAATGTGTTCAAAGACAAAGAGCGTTTGAACTTCATTCATCGTTTAGCAGATGTTTATGACATGAACATGTTCGAGTTTGTAGATAAAGATGGATTGTTTAGGCACATTATCGAACCCTTAATGAAAGATGAGACTTTCATTAAAGAATATAGAAAAGTATATGGAGGTCCGTTTCTATGGCAAAAGGCGACCATTCACCGTAAGAAAAAGAAGATCCCCAAAATGTATACTGAGCAACAAATTCGTCAATTTGATAAAGAGTGTATGACTGCGGAACATTTGGACATTACTGAAACCCCAAATAGTCCTCTCACCATCACCGCATACATTGCTGTTTCAGATCAAACAGCAGAATATACATCAAAACTCCTCATCTATCCACAAAGTCATCTTGAAGATATCAAGATACCTGTAGACAATTTTGATTATGTCAGCTCTCAACCATTCGCATACCATGAACATTTACCTTTGTTTTCTAAAATCAACTCGATTGTAGACTGTTATCCACAACTCGACTGGGTTCGTGAATGTTTGTATCATTTGATTGTGTTGGATCCTCCTGAATACAAAGTATTAAAATCCACTTTTCTTCTCATGCTCTTCAACCCATCTATGTTCAACATCGAACCTGTTCCTATCAAACTAGCTAAAGGGGATGTTTTGTTCTTCTTGTCGAATGTATTACATGGTTCCACTCCCCATCAAAATGAATTGACTTCTAGAGTGTCATTGGCTGTTCGTGGTGGTTACCCTTATTATGAAGAGAGTTCACTCATTTCAGAATGTGTGAATGACATCTTTTATCAACGAGAACAAAAGAGACAAGACCATTTCTTATTTAGTGGAACACCAGATATGATCGCAGATATCCACGACAAACACAAGTATGAAGATATCATTTATGAAATTTGATTAACAAAGACCACAAAAAAATTGAAGATTTTCGTTTAAACCCTTCAAAACAAAACACACTTTACAAAAAGCAGCATATTCGTTTCAGCTTATTCGTTTCAGCTTATTCGTTTCAGCATATTCGTTTCAGCATAATAATGGTCTTCTTTGACATCTGTTTTGTGCCATTAGCGTTTGGTGCCTTTCTCTGTTGTTTCGGAGGAGGTTGTAATGCGGTGGCTGGAGCAGCATCATTGTGTGCCAATTGTGCTGATAACCAAATAGGTCATTGTGATGACTTAACCAGAGGATTTACGCGAGAGATA
>ERZ802830.3597-NODE-3597-length-12998-cov-8.2433_pt1 | contig 12998 bp, 13 predicted proteins | sample MGYA00345654_ERZ802830 | MGnify/ENA primary metagenome ERZ802830 (study PRJEB30503, sample SAMEA104212375) | marine metagenome | biome: Westerlies Biome; feature: [SRF] surface water layer (ENVO:00010504) within the epipelagic zone...; material: water... | reverse complement strand
TCGGGTAAATACTGTTGCTCCTGGACCAGTAAAAACAAAATTATCTATGGCAGTCCATTCCCCTGAAATAATAAAAGCATATCATGACGCAATTCCATTAAATAGATACGGTTCAGAGAGAGAAATTGGGGAGGTCATTTTCTTTCTTTCGTCTGCAAAAGCTTCGTTTGTGACAGGTCAAACACTTGCTGCGGATGGTGGTTTTGAAGCAACAGGGGTAGGGTTGCCAGCGCTGCGAGAGTGAAAACGGCAAGAATTGCAAAAAGATTAAGGTTAGAAAATGAAAATCACTTTTGATCATATGAAAAAATTCTCATCAGATGGAGCTGTTTTGTTAAAAGGGGCATTTCGTGAATTTGTAGAGGGCGCACGGAATGCTATTGAGGAAAACATTAGAACCCCGAGTTGGAGAGAAAGAACATATCGGCCAGATGACGGTGGGCAGGCTTTTTTTCAGGACTATGTCGTGTGGAACAAATTTGACGGATATAGAAATTTAGTCAAAAATTCAGAAATGCCTTCGATAGCCGCACACCTTATGAATTCTGACACTGCACGTATTTTCCATGATCATATCTTAGTAAAGGAGCCTGGGAATTCGGTTGTTACACCATGGCATCAAGATCAACCATATTATTTGTGTGAAGGCGAGCAGACTATAAGTTTTTGGGTACCCTTAGATTATATTCCACGGGAGAGAACAATTGAATATATTGCAGGTTCTCATGCTTGGGGTAAAAATTTCAAACCGCAAAGATTTGATGGAACTGATTTATTTGAAGATGATAAAAGTGAAGTTGTTCCTGATATAGAAAATAGCCGTAATCAATTTAATATTCTTGGTTGGGAAATGGAACCAGGAGACGCAGTAGCTTTTCACTTCAGAACCCTCCATGGTGCCCCGGCGAATTCATCTAATAGTCGCCGTCGAGTCATTTCTGTAAGATGGGTCGGTGATGATGCAAGGTATGCGAAACGTTTAGGTTCAACCTCACCGGCATTTCCTGAACTAAATTATAAACATGGTGACCCGTTTGATGGTGATGAGTTTCCTATTTTATTTCACAAACCCTAGATAAATTATAAATTACTCAACCTTATAATCTACTGTAGGGTGTCCTTGCTTTTTCCAACCGACAATGCCCTCACTCAGGTGACTAACATTTGTTTGGCCAACCTGGTCAATGAGAGCTTGCCCTAAAATACCAGTTCTATTTCCTGTTCTGCAATAAAGTAAAATTGGAACATCGATATCATTAATTAAATCAAAAAATTTCTTTGGAAAATCTGGATGAATATTGCCATCTTTAGTAAACGCAGTGATAGTATTACTTCCTTGTAGAATTCCAGTTTCTTTCCATTCTTCTTCTCTTCTAATATCGATAACTATTCCACCGTTCTCTTGAGCATCAATGAAGTCATTTGGAGATAAATCTCTTAGGGTAATTGGCATTGTGACTTCTAATAGTTCAATATCAAAAATCAAAGTAGCATTAGGTGGTATCGTCGCTCCAGCTCCACGTATTCCATAGCCTAGATGAGGTGGGATCACTAAACTTCGTTTTTCGCCCAATTTCATTCCTTCAACCCCTAGATCCCAGCCTTTGATGACTTGTCCAGCGCCGAGAGTGAACGTAAATGGCTGTCCACGAGGGATTGAGCTATCGAATACAGTTCCATCCTCAAGTTTACCTGTATAATGAACTGAAACTGACATACCCGTTTCTGCACTGTCGCCTGACCCATTTTGATTAATAGTAATTTTAAGCTCGTTTTCAGAAGAAAAGGCTAAATTCCCGTTAAATAAAGTCAAAATAGCAAGAGAGACAAAGAAAGAAAGGTTCTTCAACATGTACAAAATCCCCAAAAATTATCTATGTAAATTAAATTTTAGAATCCTTTTTTCAACGCTTTTAGATAATTATTTTTAAATTCCCATTAATTTATCTTCTTGAATATAAAATTATTATTTAGATTTGAGCTATTTTATTTCATATTTGATTAAAAGCCTGTATCCCGCTGATTTACTAAGAAGGTTTAAGGTAGAGCTTTAAGCTATTGGTATAAAATGATTAAAAATTTTATTTATGTCATTATCATTTTAATATTTAAATTCTATATTTAGTTAGTGTGGCGCAAAAACCACAATTTACTGTAGTTTTACACTACAATTTGTAGCTTTTTCATTGACTAAGCGGATTATTGCCGATTATGTTCCGGCAGTGGTCCGTTAAGCGGTCCATGCAACATACAGGAGAAAAATAATGTTGGATAATGCAAAAAAAGCAATTGCAAACTTAACCGAAATCGGTGTTGCTTTGCTAGCTTTAGCAATCGTGGCATCACTACTTGTTGGTGCTTCTAATATGGCCTTTTTTGGCGGCGTAGTGGGAAATATCACTTCGTTGGTCAGCCAGTTGGGTAGTGCAGGTCTTGCAGGCTTGATTTCCCTTGGTGTGGTCCTTTGGCTATTCCAGCGCTAATCGAGCTATAAGATAATTCTCTCAGCATTAGGATAACGTTTTGAATGACTTTGATAATTTAACTAAACAAGCTAAATTTGCTTTATTTAGAGTTGTCGAGGTTCTTGCACTTATAGTTGCAATTCTTTTACTACTTTACCTTTTGCTGGGAGAAGCCTCCGGCGAATATATTACGAGTGTTGCCGTAAATGTATCTCTTTTGATATCGGCTGTAACGCCAGAAGCTTTAGCAGCAGTTGCATTAGGTATAGCTTTATACAGCTATTTTCATAAAAAATAACGTATCAACGAAACATTGGAGGCCTAGCGTCTGTCCATTCTCCAGTGTTTTTAGCAGACTTGGTCGCTGCATAGACAGCCGCCATCGAGCGTAACCCATCTGAAGCTGTTGGTAAGTTTTCTCTAGAGTTTCCATTTATTACGGCCGCAATATCTACATAGATATTTGCCACTGCTAAAGGGAAACCTTCTGGATGAGCAATAGCAACTCTAGAAAGACGCACTGCGTCGTCATATAAATTCTCTTCACCTTTTTCAATTATCTCTGTTCGATTTCCAAGCTTTGAGTAAATAAGTTGATTGGGTTGTTCAGAGATCCATCTTAAGCCTCCTTTTTCACCAAAAACCTGAATATCAAAACCATGTTGCCGACCAATTGCAACAGATGATGTCCATAACCGTCCTACAATTCCCGATGACGTTCGAAAATTCACCATCGCGTCATCTTCAAGTTCACGTCCTTGAATTGTTGAAGCAAAATCAGCCGAGACAACTTCTACCTCATCATTTCCAATGAAGCTGGCCATATGCAAGGCGTGGATACCGCAATCAGCAAATTGGCCAGAAACACCAGCCATTTGTGGATCATAGCGCCATCGAACTCTAGGATTATCGGCATCGTCTGCGTCCCCGTGATGCCCATGACTAAAATTAGTTACGATAAGACGAATTTTTCCTAATTCACTATTTTGAACCATAGCACGAGCTTGCCTGACCATAGGGTACGCTGAATAACAATAATTAACTGTACATAATTTACCAGTTTTATTGGCTACTTTTACAATTTCCTCGCCTTCCTCAACTGTCATTGTCATTGGTTTTTCACACAGGACATTGAAACCAGCTTCGAGAAATGCCTTTGTTATTTCAAAATGCGTTGAATTAGGAGTGGCAACCGTAACGAGATCAATGCGATCGTCTCTTTTTACTTCGCTCGCCAACATCTCCTTCCAATCGCCATAAGCCCGATTTTCTGGAACGCCTAATTTTTTTGCGAAATCTCTGCCCACTTGTGGACGATGGTCGAGAGCTGCTGCAGCGAATTCGAAAAGACCATCGGCTAGTGCTCCCAATCTATGAGCAGGTCCTATTTGACTGCCTTCGCCTCCACCAATCATGCCCCATTTGAGTTTTGTCATTTGTGTACGCCTTTAAGAAAAACCTATTGCTTCAAGGTATTCTCTGTTAAGTTTTGCATCGGATAGTGGGTTCGGATCCAGTAATGGATCACAATCCTGCTCAACTGTGCACCAACCTTCAAAACTATTTTCTAATAAGATTTTTCTTACTATTGAAAAATCAACGTCGCCATCTCCCAGATTACAGAATATGCCCTGGCCACAGGCGTCATAAAAACCCGTACGGTTTTCTATGACGTTTTGTTTAACCTTGGGATTTATATCTTTAAAATGCATATAAGAAATTCTCGACATATATTTTTGCATAAACTTGACTGGATCAAACCCAGCATAAGAGTGGTGGCCAGTATCGAAGCATATTTTAAGTATATTTTCGTCCACCTCGGATAATAGTCTTTCTAATTCTGGTTCAAAATCCATAAATCCAGCGGCATGTGCATGAATACCAACCGTTAAACCATATTCTTCCGCTCCAATACGGGCAGAGGTTTCTAGTCTACTTCGATAGGATATCCATTCTTCTTTATCCATCTGAGCAGCTTCATCTGCTCTACCGGCTGTTGGTGCGCGCCTCTCAGAAATTGAATCGATAAGAACTAGGTGTTGAGCTCCATGGGCAACTAGAGCTTTACAGGTTCTATGTGTCCCATCTAGAACATTATCCCATTGTTTTTCATCGTGATAGGCTCTGAAAACAACACCCCCAATTAACTCAAGTTCAAATTTTTCCAAAGCTTCACCAAGAATTTCAGGGTTTTCTGGCATAAATCCAACAGGTCCCAATTCTATACCTTTATAACCAGCAAACGAACATTCCTCTAAAACTTTTTCCCAGGTAGGGTTTCTTGGATCATTTGGAAATTCTACACCCCAGCTACATGGTGCATTACCTATTCTTATACTCATATTCTCCATTCTCCATTAGACATCATCGATATCAATCCAATTTTTTGTTTCAGAGGATTTATGACAAGCTGCCACTACAGTTGAAACTTCTAAGCCATCCTTAAAGCTAGGCCAAATTTCAGAATTGGTTTCTATAGCTTTTAGAAAATCTCTAGCCTCGATTATAATTTGGTCTTGATAACCTGTTCCGTGACCTGGTCCCTGACAAAATGGTTCATAGTCTGGGTGGTAAGGACCAGTTAAAATTTTCTTAAATCCTTGTATTTCTGGGTTATCATTTGCCTTATACAGCCAGATAGCATTTTGATCCTCTTGATCGAAACGAATTGCTCCCAATGTGCCATGAATTTCATAAGCATATCCCATTTTTCGACCAGTAGCGATCCTGCTAAAATAAAGGTGCCCCATTGCTCCATTTTTGAAGGTGCACATTAGCTGGGCATGATCGTCATTATCGACGGTGCCCCCAGGACGCGATGAATGAACGGTTGCAACATCGGCACTTAACCGTTTGATGGGTCCCATTAGAGCTAAAGCAGCATTTATCATATGTGGAGCTAAATCGCCCATTGTCCCGTTTTCAATACCTTTTGCGCGCCAGGTTGCCGGACTGTCAGGATCTGAATAAAAGTCTTCGGTATGTTCTCCGCGAAACCAAGTAACATCTCCAATTTCACCCTCAGCAATCAGTTTGCGAACAAACTGGCTCGCTGGCGTTCGAATATAATTAAAGCCTATCATATTGACCACGCCACTTTGTTCTGCTGCAGCAACCATTTTTTTTCCGTCTTCTACGTTAATGCCCAGAGGCTTTTCGCAAAAAACAGGCTTTCCTAAATCAAGTGCTTTTAAAGCTATTTTGAGATGCGTGCTTTGCGGGCTCGCAATAATTACAGCTTGGACTTTTGCATCCGTCACAAGCTGTTCCCAAGTATCTGCTGCCCGTCTAAAGCCATAAGCCTTGCAATATTTCCTTGATGTTTCAGGTGAGGATCCGCACACCATTTCAAGCCTTGGTCTTAAATTTGTGTCAAAAACTGCGCCAACAGCGGACATTGCCACAGCGTGAGCTTTACCCATGTAGCCACCACCGATGATGCCAATACCGATTTCTTTCATATCTGACCATTCCTTCAGGAAATTTATTGCAACCAAGGCAAAAACTTGTTAGCGCAATCACTAATCAGAAGCTGCTTATATGTCCATTCTAAATTTTGAAAAGAGAGCATAAATGGGACAAGAAACGATCAAACTGACAACTGCACAAGCAATCGTTAAATGGCTATCAAACCAGTTTATAAATATTGACGGACAAGAATATAACCTTTGTGGTGGAGGTTTTGGTATTTTCGGACATGGAAACGTTACCTGTTTAGGTGAAGCTTTATTTTCCGAGCAAGATGTGTTGCCTCTTTACCGTGGGCAAAACGAGCAGAGTATGGGATTTGCGGCTGCAGGGTACGCCAAACAATGGTTACGACAAAGGTTTATGTTTTGTACTGCAAGTGCTGGACCAGGAACTGCAAACCTGTTAACAGCTGCTGGCTTGGCTCATGCAAACCGTCTCCCTCTTTTGATGCTATGTGGAGATACTTTTTTAACTCGGTTGCCTGACCCAGTATTGCAGCAAATGGAAAATTTTAACGATCCTACTGTTGGTGTAAATGATGCCTTTAAACCAGTTAGTCGATATTGGGATAGGATAACTCATCCAGCACAAGTTATACAGTCGCTCCCAAATGCTATTGCGACAATGTTAGATCCAGCAGATTGCGGCCCCGTTTTCTTAGGTTTACCTCAAGATGTCCAAGGTTGGAGCTATGACTTTCCTTCTGTTTTCTTTGAAAAGAAAATTCACCGTATTAGAAGGCAAACACCAGACATTAATGAAATAAACGATGCAGTTGATATTCTTAGTTCTGCAAAAAGGCCAATGATCATTGCGGGTGGAGGCGTTCAATATTCGAAAGCTACCGCGGAATTAAAAAATTTTGCTGAAGAACACCAAATTCCAGTAGTCGAAACTATAGCTGGACGTGCAAACCTAAAAAATGATCATACCCTTAATATTGGGCCTATTGGGGTTACAGGTTCAGAAAGCGCAAATCATATAGCTCAAAATGCTGATGTTATCCTTGCTGTAGGAACACGGTTACAGGATTTTACTACTGGATCATGGACAGCCTTTGCGCTCGATGCCAAATTTATCTGTTTGAATGCCGGGCGGCATGATGCTGGTAAACATTTGGCATTTTCAATTGTTGGAGACGCTAAATTATCATTGGAAAAATTATCAAAAAATTTAAACTACGTGGCACCAAAAAGTTGGGTCCAATTAGCGCGAGATGAACGAATTAAGTGGGATAAATATGTTGCTGAAAATGTTTCAGCTGGAAACCAGCCTAATTCCTATGCGCAGGCCATTGGAGTGGTGAATGAGAATTGTGATAAGAGAGATCGAATTGTTGCTGCTGCGGGCGGTTTGCCAGCTGAAGTTACCGCTAATTGGAAGACGTTAGACATCAGTACGGTCGATGTTGAATTTGGTTTTTCGTGTATGGGTTATGAAATCTCTGGTGCTTGGGGAGCAAAAATTGCTCAAGACGAGAGGGAACCAGGTAATGATGTCATTACATTTTGTGGAGACGGCTCATACTTGATGCTTAACTCTGATATCTACTCATCAGTTTTATCAAAAAAGAAAATAATAGCGCTTGTACTGGATAATGGTGGATTTGCAGTGATTAATAAACTGCAAAATAACACCGGTAATGAAAGTTTTAATAATTTAATTAAGGATTGTCCGACGATACCTGAGGCATTCGGAGTGGACTTCGTGGCTCACGCTAGCTCAATGGGTGCGACGGCAGAAAAAGTCGCAAATGCTGGTGAGCTTAAAGAAGCTTTTAAGCGTGCTAAAGCTTCAGAGAAAACATATGTAATTGTAATGGACGTTGATCCTTATGAGGGATGGACGACAGAAGGTCATGCTTGGTGGGAAGTGGGAACGCCTCATGTCACAACGAACCAAAAAGTTCATGATGCTCACAAAGACTGGGAAAGTTCCCGTGGAAAACAGCGTAAAGGTGTTTAACCATGGATCTTATCGAGGGGATAAAAGGTAATAGGTTTGTAGTGTTTGGTCGCGCTGGCATGGATATGTTCGCAGATCCAATTGGCACCAAGAGTGAACTTGCTAATACCTTTAGATCTGATCTCGGTGGATCATCGGCAAACATCTGTGCTGGATTATGTAAACTTCGATCACAGGCATCCCTTGTTACATCTGTTTCTGATGACGCTGTTGGTCGCTTTTGCATTAACCGACTGAACTATTATGGAGTAGGGACAGAATACGTAAAATCAGTTGGTGGAGAGTTTCGAACATCCTTGGCTATTTATGAAAGTTGTATAGATAACTTTCAAAACGTCATTTATAGAAATGGTGCTGCTGATTTTGAAGTAAAGCCGTCTGAAATGGATCAGGTGGACTATTCTCGGTTCTCAGCCCTAATAACTGCAGGAACGGTGTTTGCCGGACAACCCTCCCGCGACGCTACTTTTAGAGCTTTTGAGAATGCCCGGAGGCAAGGCCTGCCAGTAATTTTTGATATCGATTATCGGCCATATTCTTGGCCAAGTGCTGAAGTGGCATCAGAGGTATTGTCACGCGCCGGTGAAGAAAGTGATATGATTGTAGGTAATGACGAAGAATTTGGATTTATGGCTGGCGGAATTGATAAAGGCCTCGATAAGGCAAGAGAACTTGCATCAAAAGGAAATAGATTAATAATTTATAAAATGGGTGAAGAGGGCGCTATAACCCTATATAATAATGAGGAAATAAGGACAGGTGTTTTTCCTACTCAAGCCGTTAAACCAAATGGAGCTGGTGACAGTTTTATGGCTGGTTTATTGTCTTCCCTTGCATCTGGATATAATCTTGAAAATTCGGTTATTCGAGGTTCAGCATGCGCATCTATTGTCGTTTCATTACCCGGGTGCGCTCCGGCTATGCCGGATGAAGATCAGCTAAATGAATATATTATTAATAACCCAATAAAGGACGTAGAATAAAAATGCATATAGCTCCTCACGATAATTCAAATAAACCTATTGTTGATACCGACAATGAGCTCGTTCCCTTGAATTACTTCAATATAATAAAATTGAAGAAAGGTGAGGTTTTCAATTATTCCCTTAGTGGTTATGAAACTTGCATCGTTCCTGCGACGGGAACAATTTCTATTGATATTGAAGGTAAGAGCTTTGATCAACTAGGAAACAGAGGCGTTGACGTTTGGGATGGAGAGCCAGAGGGTGCCTACGTGCCTGTTGGTGCAAAAGTACGAATAGTTTGCCAATCGGATAAAACTGAAACGTTTATTGCAGGAGCAAAATATGATAAAGTGCTGGAGCCTTTTGATGTTCGAAAAACTGAAATAGATCTTGTTCAATATGGTTCCGATGAAACTAAAACACACCGAAAAATTAAGCATATATTGGGTGCAAATCAGCATGGTAAAGTAGGTAGATTGCTTGTCAGCGAATTATATACAGTTGGGCAAGGCGGTTGGTCCGGATTTCCGAGCCATAAGCACGATACAGATCAACTTCCAAATGAAACCCGGCATGACGAAACCTATAATTTTCGGTTTAGGCCAAATTATGGTTCAGGACTGCAAATGCTACAACGAGAAGACAACGAGCCGGGCGACGCTTATCATATAATGGATGGGTCAACCATGTTGATCGATAAGGGTTATCATCCTTGTGCTGTTTTACCTGGTTATGAAATGTACTATTTTACAATCTTGGGGGGGTTAAGTCAGAGATCCCTTAAGCAGTATTTTCAACCCACCCATGAAGAGCAACTTCATACAATACCTGGTATTATGGATATGGTAGCTAAGTTTAAATAATGCTTGTAACTCTCAGAGAAGCTTTGCAAAAAGCATTTAATAATAATTATGCAGTTGCAGGTTTAGTCACACTTGGTTGGGAAGATATGAGGGCTTATGTCGAAGCTGCTGAAAAAGAAAATTGTCCCATAATTTTGCAGGCGGGTCCGTCTTGTAGGCAACATACTCCACTGCCGGTTTTAGGCAAAATGTTTAATTATCTAGCTGAAAATACTAAAGTTCCCGTCGTAGCTCATCTCGATCACGGTTATACGAAAGAAGAGTGTATAATGGCTATAGACAGTGGCTTTAGTTCTATTATGTTTGATGGTTCAAAAAAAACTTTACATGAAAATATAGATGCAACGGCCACGATTTGTGAGCTCGCCCACTCTGCAGGGGTCTCTTGCGAGGGAGAGATTGGATTTGTTGGGTATTCTGGTGGAGAGGGATCTGCCGGCACTGTTCCCGAAGAGGCATCGAAGTTTGCCCTCGATACGAATATAGATGCAATGGCAATCTCAGTTGGAAATGTTCATTTGCAGGAAAATAAAGAGGGGGGTTTAGATGAAGATCGCATAAGAGCAATTGAAAAACTCACGGATGTACCTTTAGTTATTCATGGTGGATCTGGTGTTCCTGTCGCTCAGAGAACATTTCTGTCTCAAAACTCAAAAATTTGTAAATTTAATATTGGAACAGAACTCCGGTCTTCCTTCGGTCACGCCTTACGGAACGCTGTAAACAAAGATTTAAATCGTTTCGACCGTGTTCAAATACTGAAGGATACTCACCAACCACTTGTTGATAAAACAAGAAGTGTTTTGAGGGCATTTAAGCCCAAAAAATTGTAAAGCTGGAATAGATAAAGAAAAGACTATATATCAATCACATTAAGTTTGGTATTTTTTATGGCTCCAGTAAAATCCAATAAAAACGATAAAAATATTAAAAGCTCGGCCCGTTTTAGTGTAGCGCCTATGATGGATTGGACGGATAGGCACTGCCGTTACTTTCATAGAATATTTACGAAAAAGTCTCTTTTATATACTGAAATGATTGCGGCAGCAGCACTTGTTCGGGGTAAAGCTTATCATTTACTCGACCATTCAAACGAAGAGCATCCGTTAGCTCTTCAGCTTGGTGGTTCTGACCCTACTCAACTTGCAGAAGCTGCCTCAATCGGTGAAGCGCACGGCTATGATGAAATAAATTTAAACGTAGGCTGTCCTTCAGATCGTGTGCAATCAGGCTCATTTGGTGCTGTTTTGATGAAAAATCCAAGACTTGTTGCAGAATGCTGTGAAGCGATGAAGAAAAACACCTCGATAGACATAACAGTAAAATGTCGTATCGGAGTAGACGATCAGGATCCGGAAGAAATTTTGCCAGAATTTTTAGGCCATATTTCTAATTCGGGTGTAAACAGAGTTATTATCCACGCCCGCAAGGCCATTCTTAAAGGTTTGAGCCCAAAAGAAAACAGAGATGTTCCGCCCTTGAACTATGATATAGTCTTTAAGATGAAAGAAAAATTCCCCAATCTTCATGTTTCACTTAATGGGGGGGTCACCAGTATAAACACGGCGAAGGATTTAATTGCGAGAGGTATCGATGGCGTAATGATTGGTCGATCGGCCTATCAACAGCCCGCTCAAATCCTTTCAGGTGTTGATAGAAATATTTTTGGGGAAGTATCAAACAGATCACCTTTTGAAGTTGCAGGTTCGATGCGTGCATATCTTAAAAAGCATTGTGACAAAGGGGGAAGGCCTCATCAAGTAACCCGACATATGATTGGTTTATTTCATGGATTACCTGGTGCAAAGATTTGGCGGCAATATTTATCCAACGGTTCAGGTGATATTAGCATTGATTTTTACGATGAAGCCCTGTTGGCTGTGACGGATTCAATTAATAAATCTGCTGCTTAGATGCTTTTATGTAGCTATAGAGCTTAACACAACCTACCTGGCTCTTATAATCTTACGATATATAATAGTGGAAGACTGACTTTAAGCTCTTGGATTAATTTTTGGAAAAAGTTTACGATAATTTGATTTTTTATTGTTTATATTTACTCTATACTTGTCAGTTTATTGGTTTTAACAGGTCCGACACAAAAACTATATAATATCAATTATGTGGATCGAAATACCGATTGATTGTCGGCGGGCCAAGTGAGCAGTAAATTGTCCCTCCCCAAAGCTTTATTGCTTACTTGCCCGTTTCTAGGTTCTTATGTTTATTGTTCATGAGATAAATTCGATTTATCAGTTTAACTTAAACATTTTTTTCTGTACCGGTTATTCACTTATTGAGGTGAATTGATTTGAACTCTTCCACGGCGGGAATTTTGTCGATTATATTGGCATGTGTTATTTGGGGGTTTGCGCCTGTTTACTATAAGTTACTGGTAAGCGTTCCGCCATTTGAATTGCTTTCCCACAGAACGCTCTGGTCATTTATTTTCTTCTTTCTTGTTTTGGGTGTTAAGGGCCAAGTTAAAGAGTTTAAAAGCGCAGTTTTCAGTTTTAAAGGTCAGTTGCCAATAATACTTTTAGCTTCTGTTCTCATCGCGATTAACTGGTTCTTTTTCATCTACGCAATCCAAACAAATCAAACTACTGAAGCTAGCTTGGGGTATTTCATTATGCCATTAGTCACAGTCGTTTGGGGTCTAATCATTTTCAATGAAAAACTATCAGTATTTCAGTGGTTTTCAGTTTTATTAGCCGCTATCGCTGTTTGTATTCTAACTTTTGGCTTGGGCGTACCTCCGTGGATCGCGTTAATATTGTCATTTAGTTTTAGTATTTATGCGGTTCTTAAGAAAAAACTTGGAATTTCACCAATTGTTAGTGTCACGGGGGAAGTTTTTGTCCTCGTTCCAATAAGTTTGTTGCTGCTGCTGTATTTCCATACGGGCGGGCAGGGTAGTTTTGGAAGTGATTGGAAGATAACGTTTCTTTTAGCCTTATCCGGCCCCTTAACGGCCGCGCCACTGATACTATTCTCATATGGAACCCGGAAAGTTAATCTTTCTACGGCCGGTATTTTACAGTACCTTAACCCTAGCCTACAGTTTTTCTGTGCGGCTTATATTTTTATGGAGCCTCTCAGTAAATGGCACATGGTTGCTTTTCCGCTAATTTGGGTGGCTTTATTGATATATAGTTGGGTTGGGATCAAAAATAGCCGGGAAGTCTAATGTTGAAATCGATTAATTATTTTCGTTCTATTTCTTGACTTTTTATTTTTTTAATCTTGTGCGCTTGTTGTGTTAGTGG
>ERZ802830.3596-NODE-3596-length-13001-cov-6.30164_pt1 | contig 13001 bp, 9 predicted proteins | sample MGYA00345654_ERZ802830 | MGnify/ENA primary metagenome ERZ802830 (study PRJEB30503, sample SAMEA104212375) | marine metagenome | biome: Westerlies Biome; feature: [SRF] surface water layer (ENVO:00010504) within the epipelagic zone...; material: water... | reverse complement strand
CCCTGTTAGTTCCTGGGTGTTTTCTTTATGCGAAAACGGTAGCTTTTATTGCTTTGTCTCGGATACCTTCGTCCTCAAAGAACCCTATTAGAAGTTGTAGCTGTGGTACATCAAGCTTCCACAATGCATCCTCTGATGTTCCAAAGTATCTAAAGTATTTTCTTTTTTCAGCAGCAGGTACTGATCTAGCTTTAGATTGTAAGTCCTGTATCAGTACAGCTTTTCTAGGTTCATCTGCAGATTGAGCCATCATCGTTTTTTCAGCATCATCCTTAGCTTCTGTAAGAAGGTACCTTAGAGCCTTTCTTTTTTCTGCAGGTGTTTTAAGTGAATCCCAAGATCCATCTTCAAGGACTCTATCAGCATGATACTCTAACACAGGAAATACGTACTTCTTAAATAAGTTAGCTGACTCAGGTGAACCGTAAATACCAGTGTACCATTCGGGTCTGTTGACATCATTGAAAAGTATATCAATACTGTTAGGTGCATCAGACGTTCTATATCCAAAGATTCTACCAATAGGTGCAGCACCTGCTGTCTGTTGTGTAGCACTCTCCTTCTCAGGAGGTAGATACTTTTCATCAACTAACATTTCAAATACTTGATCAACATATCTAAGACCATCATTTAAGAATCGTGTACCTTGATTTCTATCTCTTGGTACATAGTCTTCACCTCGAGTTACGGCAATAAGTTGATTTACTGGATCAGCCCATCTAGTAAATCCAGACAAGTACATAGCCATAGAGTCACCAACTAACATCTTTGCATGTCTTTTGGCCTCAGTCATTTCCCCACCAAAAATAAACTTAACCATCTCTGTTGCAGTGCTACCTGCTTCACCGATAGATCTAGTAAGAGACTCTGGACCTGCAATCTTAGCAAACTCCTCAAGTAACTCAGGGCTTAGTTCATCATTCTCTTGACCATAAGCTATCATTCTACCTATAAGTTTGTAGTGACTATATGGAAAGTCTAACTGTCTTGAGATAACACTACCGTCACTTGCTCTCTCTTCATGCCAAGCAAGACCTTCGTCCATGTTCTGTTTTTCTCTTGCGGCAACGACCCCCAAGATTCCTGCAGATGCTGCAAACTTGGTGAAAAGTCTCATTGGATCGTCTTCTTTTAAAGTTCCTGTCATAAATTTATAACCTAAACTTACACCACTGTGATTAGCCATGAATGCTATAGTGTTGTTGAAGAACTGCCCAAAGGGAACAAGAGCACCAATAATAGGTACATTTCGTGCTGTCTCTATTACTTCTGCAACTGTTCTAATAACTCCTTCCACTTCTTCGTAAGACTTTGAAAAAGTATTCTCTAATGCTTCACTTACTGCTCTTGATTCAATTTCAGCAAACTCTTTGTAAGCATCAGTAACACCCTCAGAAAGATACTCATAAGCATTATCTCTACTCATAAACTCTTGTAGTGTCTCTCCGTATTTTAGTCTAACCTGTTTATCAAGGGAGTACATATACTCTTGGGTTTTCATCAAGAAGTCCTGAGCCTTAACACCATAAGCAGTTTGAATAGTGTTCATCAACTTATCGAGTTTAGTCTTTGTTAGCTTCTCAGTTGGATCTATTTCTAATTCTTTAAGAACATCGTCAATCTCAACACCACCAACTAGGTATCGATACAATTCTTTTCTTGCCTCAGGTCTGAATGTCAACAAGTCCATAGCAGTCTCGTATGTCATATACGGATCTACTAGGTTGTTTAGTTTCTGTGTTTGAAGAGACAACATAAGTCTTGCTTTGTTTCTGTACTCAACAGCAGAAAGCTTATTACCCTTTAAGTCATTCCACAAAGATGCAGTTCCGTAAAGGGTTCCTCTTATTATATCTGAGCTAGACTGAAGGGTGGTGGCTTGCATCCAACCTTTTAAGTTAAGGGCTGTAGTACCAGGGTGAGTAACCAAGTTCTGAATCAGCTTATTCTGTATGTCTGATCCCCTCCCCCAGTAAGACTTTACTTTCTCATTGATAGTTGGCAACACACCCTCAACAGCTTCTTTGGCTGTCATTTCTTTCAATGGTTTATTGACGAGGTATGTAAGGTTATTCAGGTGCTTTGATAGTGCCAGAATCCTACCTGCATCTGACGACATTGAAGAGAACTTTGAGAAAAATTCTTCGACAGTATTTCCTTTAAATGTGTTGTCAAACTTATTAAAGATATTGTCGTACAGCTTTTGTACTTCATCCTTACTTTTCTTATCAAGTAATCCGTAAACATCTTTCATGTACAAGTTGAAGGTGTCACCTTTTTCTCTTGGTTTCCATGCCCCAACACCATTGTCATACAGGATATCACGAAGACCCCTTTGACCATTAGCCTTCTCACCAAAGTAAAAGTAATGAACGAGCTCATAGTCAAACAAGCTATCCCATACATCCCCCGTTATCTCTTTGTTAGCAAGCCTAAGGTCTAGACCTTCTCTTACTTGCTCTGCCCAACCCTCTGCATTGTTAGTAAACTCAGACAGTTCCCTATTAAGTCTTTGAGCATTGGCTGATAAATTTTCCTTACCAACTTTAAGGTCTGCTGCTTCTCTTCTAGCTGCCAGTGTTAGCCTCTCTGAGTTATCAATCAACTGAGAATAAATAGGGAGCCTTTGTGTTCCTCTAGTCTTTTCTAGAACATACCCAAGACCACCACCAGTAAGGCCACCAGTAAGAGCAAGCATTCCTGCAACTGGGTCATACTCTTGTTGCACGTCTGCTTTCTTACGGGCAGTTTGTTGTGCCAAGTCAATACCCCCTGCTACAAGTGTATCAAATCCTGTTGCCCCAAGTAGTTCATTTTTAAACTCTCTGTTTCTAGCATTTTTATAGGCAGCATCATCTAAAAGAGTTTTCATAAATTCTTTTTGAGCTTTCTCCTGCAGTTCTTTTTTGCCACTAGCAGTAGCAGCTTTTCTTTTACCCATCTTCTTAACAAGTTCTTTTGCTGCTCTTTCCCCTGCTTCCTTGGCTAACGTTTGAGAGGTCTTTACTGCTGCAGACTTAGCAGCCTGTGTAGCCGCTTTGGTTGCACCTGATGCTGCTAACTTCCCAACACCAAAGCTAAGGACGTTGACTGGATCCCATATCAAAGCACGAGCATAGTCATAGACTGCATCAGCTTTTTCACCTAATGTCCTACCCTCACTGAAAGCACCATCAAGGCTATCAAATAGTTTGTAAGCATCCCCTGCTTTCTTTCTTCTTTCTGCAAGCTCTCTGTCATCACCTTTATTTAGGTGAGCTAGTTCTTCTAGTGTTGTGATAGACTGCCCAAAGTTAAACTTACGCATGTTGTTGATATAAGCATCTACGATCTCTCTTCTATCGTAGTTTCTTTCGGTCATACCCATACGGTCTTCCATGTAGTCTCTTACGACTCCATAGTTACTGTCATCCATCAGTGTATCAATTAAAGATCTTGGCTCTTCATCCTCTCGTTGAGAAAGAGGTTTCATAGCATCTAGTTCTGCTTGGGTATAAGTAGCCATGTTTATCCTACTTCTTGTATTGTAGACCTACCGTCTTCATCAACAGATCTTCTAAACATTCTTTTTGATCCATCTGGCATGTTGACTTGAATCATATCCTTACCCTGATTACCTTCTCTACCAAACCATGATTTAGCTTCCACAATTGGATCTTGACCATCAGATAAAGTTAGTTCATCAACCGTAACTTCAAAAGTATCATTGTTGGATGGTGTAAATTCTTCATCACCTGCAATATAACTTTCTACGTAGTCACTTGAAATAAAGCTAGGCTGATCATTAAATACTTCAGGGCTATTGCTGTAGTAGTCCTTTGCAATATCAAACCCTAAAAGTTCCATCATCTTTTGAAGCTTGGCTTTCCCATTATCCATTGCTTCTATTTCTTTAGCTATCTCTATCTTTGGTTGGTTTTTACCACCTTCATTATCGTTACGGAGTGCTTTCGTATAATCTTCTAATGCAGTGTTATAATCAACAACTATATCCTTCTGTATGTCTCTTATAAGCCTAGTATCAACAGGCTGCAATGAACTATAGTCAATGTTACCTGATCTCTGACCTTCTTTAGACTGGTATGCATCAGCTTGCATACTAGCTGCAATGTCTGCACCAGAAACACCTGGTAAGATTTCACTCGAGTAGACATCCCCTGCAACAACATCCATGCCCGGACGTTGGAACAAACGTTGAAGCATGTTACGATTGTCTTCGGCTGCAGGTATCTCAGCACCTTCAACAAAGTCTGGGGTAGCTTTCTTAATTAACTCTGAAGGTGTCATGTCAGGAGCTTGAAAGTTTTGTGCTAGTTCAACAGCAGCATTCAATGCCTGTGCACTCAAAGATCCATCAAGCTTTCTTTCCTCTGCCATTTTAGCTAGTCTCATTAGCTCTTTTGGATCTTCAGACAACAGATACAGGAGCTTCTCATTTTCCAAACCCTCGTTAGAAAGAAAGTCTACGGCATACTCCATACTCTTTCTTGCTTTCTTTTGAGCATTCCTACGTTCTTGCCCTTGTGCAAACAAGTCTGCTTTTAGTCTATCCTTTGTGCTACGAACGTACTCTCTGTTGTTTTGCATATCCTCTGCAAGACCACCTGCAGTATGGCTTAGAACTCTACCTAGATCTAGTTTCATTTATTGCATCCTCGACATCAAGCCTGTTGAAGTAGGTTCTTCTTGTGGCATATCTTCTTCTTTAGCCTCTGGCATATCGTCAGCAGCACCTTCCATCTCGTCAGCCATCTCTTCAAGCATGTCGTACCCTGCATCTCTTTGCTTATCAGGTGTTGCCTTGAGTGACTTACGGATAAGGATAGCAGCCCTTTCTACTGGGTCTACTTCGTCCTGTTCAAACTCTTGCTTGTAGTTAATACCTGCTTCATCAGCAATACTTTTAATAAACTCATGGACAACAGGAGAGACAATCAAACCTACGTCAATGTTGTGGATACCCTTTGCTACAGCACCAGTCATCATAGACTCAACAAGAACACCAGAAGGAATGCCATACTCCAAAGCAAACAGAACATTGTCCATAACTTCTACGTCAGCAAGCCTATCAATGTGGTACTTGGTAGCCTCATTAAAATCAACAATCTGAGGAGGACGTTCCCAAGGATAGTTCTTGGGTTCATCTGTCAAAGATTGCCCTGGGATTGGAGCAGCAACTGGCATAATTAAGCACCTCTAATTTCGTTAATGATCTCATCTAGAGCTTTCTCAGGTAGCTTTCCGAAACCCTCCCACTCGTTGATTAACTCTTTTCTAGCTCTTGCCATAGAGTACTCTGGTTTTACTCTACGTCTAGCTAGATGTACAGCAATCTTATCCTGTATTTCTTCATTAAAGATTGTGTCGTCATCAATACCAAGTTCTTCTAAGATACCTCTATCTCTTAGGTCACGAAGTGTATTACCTACAAACTGGTACTTACCTACAGCAGTAGTGTCATGCCCTTGCTCTAAGTTTCTTTTGTGGAAGTCTCCGTTAAGTTCAACAAGGTCAAAGACAGCAGACATTGGCATAGCAGTTAGTTCTGTACCAAGGAACTTACCATCAACTCTTTCAGCATTACCAAACATTGAATCGTAGGAGTCTGCTTCAGTACCAGAGATAGCTTCTCTGAAAGCAGATCCTTGCATAATAAAGGATGGAAGTCCTTCCTCTGCAGCCCTGTTCTGATCAGAAGATACCTTTCTTTCTTTCTGTGCTTCAGACGTACTTAGGTTTGGTCTAGAAGCATCAGGGTCATAAGGATCGTCTGAGTCAATGTCTTCTGAATTGTACCAGTCAAGACTAGGTGTTTCACTATCTTCAGGTATTTCTCTAACACCTGCAATGAAGTTAGCTACACTAGCTATAGCTTTCTCGTTAGCCTCTTCACTAGATTCTGCATCAGACCTTCTGTCTTCATCATACATACGTTTTACACCGTATGCAGCATCGTCCATTCCTCTTTGCAAACTAGCTGCCTTTGAACGTGCAGTGACAAGACTATCTTTACTTCTTGAAGCTTGTGAAGGTTCCCCAAGGATAGCTTCAGCAATCGAGCTAAGTCTTTTCTCAAGTCTTTTTCTTTGTTTTGTGTCAATAGTACTCATTAGCCTAGACCTGTAATCCCTAATATAACTTCTTTAATAAAACTACCTGTGTTCTTTTCAGCTTCTAGATTAGCTTGAAGTTCTGCAGCATCTCTGTTTGCCTGTGCAGCAATTTTTTGCAGTACAACTTCGGTAGCTCTATCAGCATTGCCCTCAGAAACTTTGAAAGCCATAGACAACAGATCTCTTTCACGTTGCCATATTTCATCAAGGTTAGTAGCAGTGAACCCATTCATAGTCTGAGCAAACTGCATGTTGCTTTCGTTCTGGGTAGCACTATTCAATGTAGCAATGTTCTGTCTCCACTGAGCATTAGCTTGTGCTACAACAAGACCATTCTGAGCATTGAACATTTCTCTTTGGTTCTGTTGCTCTGCATTAAACTGCCTCAAAGCATTGGTTGAGTTCAGGTTGAACTGATCCATAGCATTAGCTTGAGATGCATTGAACTGAGATACTTGAGTAGACAAGTTAGCAAAGAACTGGTTTGTTTGGTTTTCGTTGACAGCATTAAACTGTTTAGCTGCATTGTCTGCAGCCTGATCAGTAAAGATAGCTTGTGCTATTTGCTGTGCTTTAAACATAGCAGTCTGTTGCAAGTTGTTTAGGTTAGCCATGTCCATCTGCAGGAAGTTCTGAGCATTCTGCACAGCAGCTTGCTGACGGTTATTGAGGTTAGCCATATCTAGTTGAGATAGTGCAGCAGCTTCTGCCATAATCATAGCTTGATCGTTTCTTAGGTTCTCCATAGCCATTGTGTTAGCTGCACGAGAGTTCTCTAAAGCAATCTGCTGTTCAGCAGTAAAGTTCATGTTAGCTATTTCAGAAACTTTAGCTGCGTTCATAACCTTAGCTTGGAAGGACTGATCAAACTCCATGCCCAAAAACTTAGCTCTTTGTTCAGCTTTGAACATAGCCATCTGTTGCTTGTTAGCTGTGTCAATCTGAGCAATAGGTAGGGCAGCTTCCATAGCTGCTTGAATGACTGCCTGACCTGCCATACTTGAAGCACCAATACCACGAGCAGCAAGCATAGCACTTGCTTTCCTCATAGACCCGGCAGCCCATGCAGGTGTGTCACCACCCTCAAACTGTTGCATAAGACCTGCAAGTTCATCTTGTACAGAGGCAGCAGCTACTTCACCAGTACCAAATGTAGCATCTACTTTGGATTGGTCTACACCAGTACCAGTTACAAGCTCTCCGTTTTCACCTGTCTGCAGTGTACGAGTAGGAGCACCTGTCACATCAACAGACTGACCTTCAGCACCTTGTAGGCCAGTGACACTTGAAGTTGTTTGTTGCTGTGCATCAACCTGAGATTGAGTGCCAAGAGTACCTGTCACACCTGTAAGGTTCTGGTTTGCTGTTGTGATATCATCTTGTACTTGTGTTGCATCATACCCAACAGGATCAGCAGAAATAGGAGTGTTAGCTTGAGTAACTTTATCTGCTGTAGCTACGTTAGCCATCTCTGCTTGATTTACAGCTTGACCTGCATTAGCATTAATAAGATCGTTTTCATCAGCAGTCAGATAATTTACGGTACCTTGCCTAGGGCCAGTCATCGTCTGTGTGACAACATCCTTCTGCATGTTCTGGAATGTTTCTGCTCCAATAGCATTTCCAATGTTGTCTACGTTAGCTGCTGCTATCTCTTCTGCAGTCATACCATCAGAATCAGTACCTTCACTAGCACCAAGTTTAACTCCACCCATGTTCATAAGGGCATTAGTCATACTGCCTAGTTTAGCAGCCATAGCAGGACTTGCTGCCATTGCTTTCTTCAGATCAGAAGAATTGCCTTGGAAGTTCATTACTTTCCTAGCAATCCTTAGATAGATGTCCTCACTTGATTTCTGTGGATCTCTTTGAAGAGAACCCTTAGCAGAAGCTGTCACAGGTTTATACCCAGGAGGGACGTAGATAAGAGGTGTGCCGTTTGCGTCAACGGTAATCATCATCTCTTGTCCGTAATCGTTTCTGTACAGAACACTTCTAGGTCCACTCACACCTTGTGATGCTTGTGTTAAGTTCTGCATGTTTGTTCCAGTGTAGTTATCTTTGTACTGGTATGTAGTAGGTAATGAACTAAGTGTGCCTGTGTTTGTTGTTGCTTGATTTGTTCCAGTCTGTTGAGCCATCGGATACGTACCTGCAACAGAAACGTTAGCAGGGTTGTTGATAGCATTTGTAAGAGACTGACCTGATTGAACGGTGCCTGTCTGGGTTGCCCCTGTTGCACCTGTGTTACCAACAGCAACTGGATCTGTGTAACCACCTTGGAAAGTGGTAGCAGTCTTTGTAGTTCCATCACCTTCAATGATTTGACCACCAGAACCACCTGCACCTACTGATCCAGATCCTCCACCCCCACCTTGGGATTGATCCTGGTCACTAGAACCACTGCCACTACCACTGCTACCTGTGCCTGATGAATCCTGACCACCACCACTACTACTAGAAACAGTAGGATCAAATCCATTTGTACGGATACCGTACTGCTCTTTTAGATCTGAGTACGTTTGGAAATCACCATCAGATTCTTCTAGTAGCCAGTAAGGTGTGCTTGTTCTAGATCCTGACCTAAATATTTCTGACCCTGCACCAAATATAAAATCTCTATTAGGTGCAATTTTTAGTGTTTCACCTGTGTCAAATTGATAGACATAGCTGTAGAAAGGACTATCCTCAGAGCCTACATTCTTTACAGACAACTTACCATCAAGGCCAAGCCTGTTGTTTATCTCTGCAATGTAAGAATCAGCAGTATACTGCCTTGGTTTAAATACATCGTACACATCAAACAAAGCTAGGTTGTAGTTAACCCTGCTTGTCAACTGATTTTGCATTGTATCTTCAAAACCAGCACTAAACATTTCTGGAGAATAGGAAAAACCTCTATAGTCCTGATCGTACTGAACTAAATTTCCATTAGAATCTTTAAACTGTGTTCCTGCTCTTGCTAGAAAGTCAGCTTTAAGTTCTTCACCAGTCATGGTTGCAAACTCAGTTAGTCTGTCACCATCTTCTGTTCCACCACCATAGTTGCCTTGGTTTTCAAACAAGAACTTAGAAGCAGTTTGCATCTTTTCATCACTAAGGCCATACCTCATTTTACCTGTAATGTAATCTGAAGCATTCCAAGCAAAGTTCTGGTGTAATGTGCCAACACGAACACCTTCAGGGCTATAAACATCTAAGTAGTAATAGTCTTGTCCTGCCTGGTTAGTCACCTTTCTGTAAGATATCTCATTATCTGGGTTGTTATGTATGTAAAAAGGAGTTTCACTTGCTCTCCAATTTCCAGTACCACCACTTGTTCCTAACCCTAGTGTTTGAATAAATTTATTTTTTGCACTAAAATCAGAAGACAGGTAAGGATCAATGGATCCTGCTACCATTCCAATTAAATTACTTTTGTACATACCCCCAAACAAAGAAAGCTCTTGAGTAATATTCATAAGGGCAGCTTTTTGCTCTGCTGTCTCAGCAGTCTTCATACCTACATTGAAGTGTCTATTGTATGTAGCTAGGGCAGCATCTTTAGTAGCTCTTTTTGCACCAATGTTTCCGTACTGGTCTTTAGCTCTCCACTTACCGTCTTCCATATAGTAAGTAACTTCAGCATCTTGTAAAACCGTACTATCACTATCTGCAAGCACAGAGTTAATTAACTGCTGAGTGTAAAACTTTTGAACTTGGATAGAACCACCTGCATTAGTTGCATTTCCTACCCATTTTGATCCATCTTCATTTAACAGGTACTCTCCTGTAGTTCTGTTAATTATATGAACTCTGTTGTTGTTTCTTGCAATATCATCTACTTCTTCAAATCCTATGTCAACTTCAGCAGTGCTTGATAATTCTTCAGATGTAGAAGACCCACCACCTGTTTGCTCTAGATCATCTTCTCCTGTCCATCCCGACAAAGCAGCAGCAGAGGTTTCATCAATTTCTAAACCTTGATCTAAACGTTCTTGTTGAACTGCTTTAGAATAATCAAGAGCACTACTATAAGTTTTACCTTGATAATGGTACAAATCTGTTTCGGTATCAAAGTAGTTACTACTCTGGGTTGTACTTAAATCCTGAGCATTATTAGACCCAGAGTTAGAAGACCCAGTATCTAGACGTTGAACTTCTCCAATACGTCCACCATATGCCCCCTGTAAGGCAGCAATATTTGAGTTAATATCGTTTTCACCACCGATGTTGCCAACAGTATGTTCACCTCCACTTGGGAAGTTAATTGTAGCTGTACCGTCAGCATTCTCAATTATCGTTAGTTCACCTGCCATAATATAAGCACCCTAAATTGCTAGTGTCTTCCAAAGCTTTGTTGTATCTGCCCTAGTAAACTCTTGGTAATTACCTTTTAAAATCTGTGGCATCTCAATGTACTCTATTCTAGCACCGTATTCATCTGCTATTTCGTTAGCTACATCGTAGAAGCTTTTTGCTGTTCCAGTTCCCATGTTCCAAACACCTGACTCTTTTAATTCTAAGAATCTTTTGTGGTACTCTGTGATTTGTTCAACGTGGATAAAATCTCTTTTATACTTTTCAGATCCTTTAAAGATCTTAATAACCCTGCTACTCTTTGCTTGCTGCTTAAACTGCGTGTACGGACTAGCTTGGTTTCCCTTATGCTCTTCCTGTGGTCCGTAGACGTTAAAGTATCTAAACAGTTGTGTAGTAATAGGAGCATTTCTCAACTCTACGTATCTCTCAAACATAGCTTTGCTACGTGAATAATGGTTCTGAGGATTAAGAGGAGATGTTTCTTTAAAGTCGGACTTTAGTCCGTAGACAGAAGCACTAGAAGCAAACTGAAACTTTACGTTGTTAGCTATGCACTCCTCATATAGCTTAATGCTAAACTCTAGGTTCTGTCGGTATATCTTGGATATATTCGTTTCTGTTGTGGAGCTTATGGCTCCTAGATGTATAACCCAGTCTAGATTCTTAATTGAAGGGAACGACATGCCCCATTCGTTCTTAATAATTTCATGTTCATCCTGTAGTTTATTGATAAGATTTTTGCCGATAAAACCATTGCTACCTGTAACTAAGATTTTCATTCTTGACTGTCTCCCTTTCCGACACGATAATTATCTTCAACGGAATCAGGAGTAGAAACTTCTACAAGTGTACCTTCCTCTAAACAAAATATTTGATGAGGAACTAGAGGTGGGTTATGCCATGTGTCTCCCTCGTTTAACTCTTCAACGTGTAATGTTGCATCTTCAGTATCAATCCAGTGTACTTCAAACTTACCAGATAAGACATACCATGTTTCATCTTTCTCTTTGTGGAAGTGCATAGAAAACTTACCACCAAAGTGAAATTGTAAGAACTTACCACAGTACTTGTCGTTGGTTGCCCAGATTAGCTCAGACCCCCAACCTTTCTTAACGAAGCCTTCAAGTCTCATTTACTACCTCATCGAGTGTAGGTGCATAAACACCTCTGTGTTGTACAGTTACTGCTGCTGCATCCATTGCAAACTTTATAGCAGCATCCATATCATACGATTCCAAGTACTTAAAAACAAGTCCTGCTAGGAACGTATCTCCTGCACCACACACATCATGAGTTTCTACACTAGGGGGTAGGTAAGTTCTGTTTTTGTACTCGACTTTCTTTGAGCCGTATGTGACGATTAGATCGTCTGTTAGTGTTTCTGCTGCTTCAAACTCGTACTGGTTTATTTTCACGAAGCAGCCATCAAACTGAGCTAGGTTAGTTTTCTTAGTATCAACAAAGATAGGGCCGTTATACTTAGCTCTAAAATTTTTTATGTCACCCTCTTGTACAAATCCTTTGTTGTAGTCTGAGAGGACAACAGCATCATACATACTCAGGTTTTCGTCTGCTGTATCTATGTGCTCAGTCTTAATCTTTTCATCTACTCTGATCAGTTGCTGACCAGTTTTGTCTTCAACGTATCTGTGCTTACGTTCTCTGTACTCTGTTATGATGTCTACTCTAGCCCCTAGATTAACTAGGTTGTTGTAGACGTTGTATGCCATACCTCTTTTGATTACAGTTGAGGTAAGATCAAAGACAGGTACAGGTGCCTCTGGGCTTATTCTGGTGACAGTTCCTGTATGATACTCATCATAGCAACTGTCTCCTAGTAATAAAATCTTCAATAATTTTCGTTGTGGACTGACCGTTGGTTCTTTCATAGAAGACTACCTCTTTACAGTATTCCTCCCCAATTACTTTCTTTCCCCTCCAGTCAGACCCTTTTACCATTATGTCTGGTTGATACTGTCGTATAATATCTACCAGTTCTTCATCTGTATCAAATACTGCTACACTGTTGACAGGCTTCAGCATAGACACTATATGTTTACGTATTGACAACGGATTAAAAGGTCTTCCAATACCCTTGTTATACTCAATACGTGCGTCTGTGTCAATAGCTACTAGCAAATGACCACCTAACATCCCTGCGAAATCAAGGAGATCAAGGTGTCCAGAGTGCAGAACATCAAAAGCACCGTTAACGAAAACTTTCTTCATAGGTAATATCCACTATGTCTCGATTCAAACACATAATAGAACAAGACCCACAACAAGTTCAACAGCAAAACCTACCACCTGGTTGGCCTAAAGTGTTTCCTAAATCTATTGTTGGTCTAGATCGTGATGGTGTAATCAACGTAGACAAAGGACACTACCTTACTGATCCTGATGACTGGGAACCTATCCCTGGTTCATTAGAAGCTATTCGTATGATTAGATTAAAAGGTTACAAAGTAGTAATTCTAACTAACCAAGGTGGTATTATTAAAAAAGAGCAGACACATGCACAGGTGGATGCCATTCATCAACGTATGATGGAAGTGTTTGGCAATGCAGGTATCTACTCCATTGATG
>ERZ802830.3595-NODE-3595-length-13002-cov-45.9489_pt1 | contig 13002 bp, 8 predicted proteins | sample MGYA00345654_ERZ802830 | MGnify/ENA primary metagenome ERZ802830 (study PRJEB30503, sample SAMEA104212375) | marine metagenome | biome: Westerlies Biome; feature: [SRF] surface water layer (ENVO:00010504) within the epipelagic zone...; material: water... | reverse complement strand
TTAACTCATTTAAATATTTTGTGTTTAACATTTTTTTTTCTTCTTGTTTGTTTGACAAAAAACCAATTTCTATTAGCACAGAAGGAATTTCATAAGATTTTAACACTGCAAAGCCTGCAAACCTATGTCCTCTGTTTACTGCTAATTTTGTTTTTTCTAGATTAGAAAGTATTTTTTTAGCTAAATAAGAACTATCATTCATTGCCTTTCTTTGAAACATTTTGATCAATGTGTTATAAATAATGGGATCTTTAATTTTATTTTTATTACCCAAAAAATTATCTACATCATTCTCTCTTTTAGCCAACATTCTCGCCTCTTTATCCGATGCTTTATCTGAAAGACTGAACACTGAAATCCCATTAGCTTTGTTATTTTTGCTAGAATCTGCATGTAAGGAAATAAATATATCTGCATTATTTATTTTTGCTAATTTTGTTCTTTCTTTCAAAGATAAATAAATATCTTTATCACGAGATAATATAGAATTAATGTTTTTATACCTTTTCAAAGCCTTCCTAAGCATAATAGAAGTTTTTAATGTTATATTTTTTTCTAATGTACCTAAACGACCTATAGCTCCAGGATCTCTGCCACCGTGACCTGGATCGATGAAAACAATATATTTTTCTTTTGAAGTGTTATTAATTAAACTTTTAGTCTCCTCCTCAGGCATTTCAATTAATTTGAATTTTAAAGATTGTTTGAAATTTAAAAATTTACCATCATTTTCTTTTAAAATATGCTTGGCAACAGCAAAATTTGTTACAGTTGTCTTAGATAAAAGGATTTGTAAATTTATAAAATCATCACTATTTAATTCATCATAAATTATATCAGTAATAATCGCTGGCTGTTTTAATTCTATTACTAGCCTAGCTCCATGAATATTTTTCTTATTAAATCTTACATTTTTAATTAATTTGTTTGTTTTAATATTTTTATTATTAAAACTAAATTTATTTTTAAAATTTATAAGTATTCTATAAGGATCATCAAGTAAATTAACTTGGAAGTTGTTATTTATTTTAATATTAAAACATATAATTTTATTTTCTTGAATTTCACAACTTGTAGGATTTTTTTCTAACTTATTTTTTTGATCTGCAAATACAGTTAAATTCTTTAAACTTAATAATACAAAGAAAATTAGAGTTAAGAAAATACCATTAAGATAATTTTTAAAATTTATCACAATACTCTTTGATGGTTAGAATTATTTTAATTAATAATTTATTACAATAAAAAATAAAGTTTGTCTTGATAAGGTTAAAGTTATATAAGTGAAGATGGAATTTATATGATTTAATTATAATAACACGCAATGAAAACACATAAAATATAATTAAGTTAATAGAACGCATGGTATGTGTTCAAATAGAATGAGTTGAAATCACGTCTGAATGTATCACTAATAGGGAAGTTATTTTTTGTATTATTTATTTAAAAGAATTTTTTTATCTTTAAACTCTTGTAGATATTAATAAAATATTTGAATAATTATTAAGCCACTTTTAAGTTTATTTTCCTATTTATTTTCATAAACACTCATTCATATAGTTATGTATCGTCACATTTTCGATGATATTAGTTTTTGGAGAGAAGTTATGAGCAAACGTTTACTAATTGATGCACGACAAACAGAAGAAACGAGGGTTATTAGCACTAATAACGACATAATAGATGATTTTGAATATGAGGTTCACTCAAGAAGACAACTTAAAGGAAATATTTACCTTGCAAGAGTTACTAGAGTTGAACCAAGTCTTCAAGCGGCCTTCATAGAATATGGAGGGAACAGACAGGGTTTTTTAGCTTTTAGCGAAATTCATCCAGATTATTATAGGATTCCTATCGAGGACAAGAAAAAATTATTAGCTGAAGCGTCAGCCAAAACTGATGAGGAGTTAAATTTAACAGAAAATATACATGAAGATAGCTCTGATGAATTTAATGAAGAAGAACTCAAAAAAGTCAAAAAGAACCTTTATAGAAATTATAAAATACAAGAGGTTATAGCGCGTCGCCAAATTTTGTTAGTCCAAGTAGTAAAAGAAGAGCGTGGTACAAAAGGAGCGGCTTTAACCACTTACATTTCAATAGCTGGAAGGTATTGTGTACTCATGCCAAACACTCCAAGGGGTGGAGGTGTAAGTAGAAAAATTGCTAATATAACTGATAGAAAAAGATTAAAAAAAATTGTCGATGATCTAGATGTTTCAGATGGAATGGCAGTAATAGTTAGAACTGCGGGAAGTAAACGGACAAAAACTGAAATAAAACGAGACTATTCAAATTCAATCAGTATTTGGGAGAATGTTAAAAGTTTAACACTTGAATCTAATGCACCTTTTCTTATTCATGAGGAAGGATCGTTAGTCAAAAGAGCTATTAGAGATTTATATCACAGCGATATTGATGAAGTTTTAGTTGATGGTAACGAAGCTTACAAAACGTGCAAAAACTACATGAAATCATTAATGCCCAGTCATGCAAAAAAAGTTCAGCTTTACAATGATGATAAAAATCCATTGTTTCAAAAATTTAATCTAGACTCGCAATTACAAGATATTTTCAACCCAAAAGTTACTCTTAAATCTGGTGGTTACATTATTATTGATCAAACTGAAGCATTAGTCGCAGTTGATGTTAACTCAGGAAAAGCGACAAGAGAAAGATCTATTGAGGACACTGCACTAAAAACTAATCTAGAAACTGCTGAAGAATTTGCTCGCCAAGCAAGATTGAGAGATTTGTCTGGATTAATTGTAATTGATTTTATTGATATGGAAGATAATAAAAATCGTATTAATGTAGAAAAAAAATTAAAAGAGGCTATGCGAAAAGATAGAGCTAGGATTCAAATAGGTGAAATCAGTAACTTTGGACTTCTAGAATTATCAAGGCAGCGCCTTAGACCTTCCGTAGTTGAAAATTCATCAGAACTATGTCCACATTGTGGTGGATCAGGAAGAATTCAATCAATAGAAGTAAGTGCCATTCAAATTTTAAGATCTATTGAAGAAGAAGGTATTTCTGAAGACAATATTGGAGTAAACGTTTCAGCACATTCGGATATCATAATTCATATTTTAAATAATAAAAGATCTCAACTGAATGAAATTGAAATGAGATATGATATTTCTATTAATTTTACAAATGATAATGCAATTATTCCACCTTTGAGGAAATTAGAAACCGTTAAAAAAACTAATTTTAAACAAAATAATCATCCCGTAGATAATTCAGAAAATGTGCTCTCTGATAATGATGAAAATCAAAATAGAAAAAAAAGAAATAAAAGACCTGTTAGAAAAAGAAGACGACCTGAAAACAGCAAATCCATTAGCCAGTCACCTAATGTAACTCATGAAAATAAAAATGATAAGGCCCCAGAAATAAGCTCCGATGAAATTAAAGATAATAAGATAAATAAAGATAACTCCAAAGAAATTGATACAAAGCAGAAAAGTACTAAAAAGAAAATAATTCGAAAGTCAAAGCCCAAAATAAATACAAAAAAGAATACTAAAGAAGAAAAACCAGACAAAATAACTAAAACTAAGTCTCCGATTGATAAAAGAGAATTAAAATCATCTGCACCGATAGAAATAATGAAAGTAGACGGAAAGTCTAACGCTGAAAAAATCAAGAAAAAAGGCTGGTGGTCGACATAAAAATTTTATTTCTTATAATTCTAATTTTTCTTTTAAAACAAGCTAATGCTTCGCAAAGTATTTCGATTATTAGAGATGCAGAAATCGAATTTTTTTTACATAAAATCATACAAGCAACAATTGATAAAAAAACTAAAACTAATCTTTATTACCCAAGACTAGTTTCTAGTGATGAATATAATGCTTTTGTTACTGGATCAAATAAAATTTATATTAATACAGGTTTAATAAAAAAGGCTAATTCATTAAGTGAAATACAAGGTATTATAGCTCATGAAATTGGACATTTGGTTTTAAACCATCATAATTCAAGATCTATTAATACAAGAAGCTTATCTAATTACTCAAAATTTGCTTCAATTGCAGGTATCGCGCTATCTGCAGTTGGAAAGTTAGATACTAATTCAGCTATTGGCTTAATTGTTGGATCAAAAGACCTAGCTACTAAATCTTCGTTACAATTTTCTAGAATTCAAGAACAAGAAGCGGATAAATTTGCATTAGATATGATGAGGAAGAAAAAAATTCCTTTTGATGGCTTAGAACTTCTATTACTAAATTTGAGTAATGAAGAAGTGTCAGGTAAAACTTCACTCGCAGGGTATTACAGATCACACCCATTCTCGAAACAAAGATTAGATCAATTAAAAAAATATAAATCAAACATAAAGTATTCTCCTAACAAAACACAAAACATATTAATTAATGACAATAAAGTTTCATTGAAATACATCAAAAATAAAATTCAAGCATACAATAGTGAGCCATATAAGATTTTAAAAAATAAAGACAATAACGATATATTTTTATATAATTATTCCCGAGTAATAGCTTTCTATAAAATTGGAAAATACGATCTAGCCAATAAACATCTAAAGATACTAGAAAATGAGTATAAAAATTATCCATATTTTTTTGAATTATCGGGTGATATTTATTATAAAAAAGGAAATTTTAAAAAAGCAATAGAAGAGTACAAAAAAGCTATTAAAACTGTTAATGGGCAATTTAGTCCATCTTCAGACCTTATCAAATTTTCATTGGTAAAATCATATATTCAGACAAATAAACAAAATAATATTAATGAATCTATTATTATTTTAGAACAATTAATCCATAATAGCCCTAAATGGAGCTATTTATGGAGATTATTAGCTAAATCTTCCAGCAAAGTTAATAAAAAAGGTATTTCCTACATTGCTTTAGCAGAGGAAGCTCTAATTAAAAAAAACTTTATTAAAGCAAAGAAATATGTAGATTTAGCTAATAAACAGCCATCTATTCCAAGCTCCTATAAATTAAGAGGTGCAGATATTGTAGCTAGAATAAAGATAAAAAAATAATCTATTTATAATTTGAAAGATTCTAATATGAAACAAAAAATTCAAATATTACTCCTAGTTTTTACTTCATTTTTTTTAATTGTTTTTCCATCTTATTCTCATGAAATAAAAAAAGAAGAAATTGAAACAATTATAAAAAACTATTTAATTAAAAATCCAAAGATAATTAAATCCACCCTTGATGACTATAAAAAAACTGCTGAAATAAACAAAAAGAATAATGCTATCAAGTTATTAAAAGACATTGAAAACCCTGGTATTTACAACGAGAATTCTGATATAACAATATATGAATTTTTTGACTATAATTGTGGTTACTGTAAATCAGTTGTTAAGACAATTATGGATGTTATGTCTGAAGATAAAAAAGTTAACTTAGTTTTTGTTGAACTTCCTATATTATCTCAAAATTCATATATAGCTGCCACTGCTGCCCTTGCTTCAGAAAAACAAGGTTTATATAATGATTATCATCTATCTCTTATGAGTGTAAAAGGTAGAATAAATGAAGATGTAATTTTTAAAATTGCTAAAAAAACTGGTCTTAACATCAATCAATTAAAAATTGATATGAAAAACCCGGAAATTGAAAATAAACTCACAAAAAATAGGGAAATAGCTAAATTATTAAATTTAAATGGTACTCCAGCATTTATAGTCGGAGATATTATATATCCTGGCGCTTTACAAAAGAGTGATTTAAAGCAGATTATAAAAAGTTTTCGTGAGAAATAATTCATTTTATTTTAATGTCTTAAAATCGACAATTTTAAATTATATGTAAATATTGGAGAGTTAATTTGAAAAAAAAACTATATATTATTAATGGACCAAACTTAAACCTTCTTGGTAGTAGAGAGCCTGAAAAATATGGAAAAACTTCTTTAGAAACTGTTAAGTCTATGTGTCAAAAAAAATGTGATGATTACGATCTAGACTTAAATTTTTTTCAATCTAATTTAGAAGGTGAATTAATTGGTGAAATACATAAAGCCATAAATGATGCATGTGGAATTTTAATTAATGCAGGTGCGTTAACGCATACATCTATAGGTATTTTAGATGCCTTAAGCATGTTTCATGGTCCTAAAATTGAAATACATATAACAAATGTTTATGCTAGAGAAAGTTTTCGACATAAATCTTACATTTCGCCAGTTGTGACTGGTGTGATTGCTGGTTTAGGAGTGAACTCATATTTGCTTGCTATAGATGCAGTTAATAAATTCATAAAAGACTGAAGAAAAATAGGTGAGATAATGAATAAGAAAAGTTCCCAAACAGAAAACCTTAATATAGTTCAAGACTTTGTAGATATTGTTAATAATAATGATTTATCAGAACTAGAATATGAAGCTAAGGACTTTAAAATAAAAATTATAAACAATTGTAATAATGTACCAAATTCTCAAGAAACTGTTATTCACACTGCCAAAGCTAATGTTTCTGAAAAAAGCAACAAAATAAAAAATGAACCAGAAAATTTTACCAATAAACATCCTGGTGCAGTTAACTCCCCAATGGTTGGCACAGCATATTCTTCTCCAGAGCCAGGTAAGGAAACATTTGTGAAACTAAATTCTTTAGTATCAAAAGGTGATACATTACTCATTATTGAAGCTATGAAGGTAATGAATTCCATTACTGCACATAAATCTGGAAAAGTTGTATTTATTGGATTTGAAGATAGTCAACCAATTGAATTTGATCAATTATTAGTAGTTATTGAATAATAGGTTTACAATGTTTTCTAAGATTTTAATTGCAAACCGAGGTGATGTGGCTTTAAGAGTTTTAAGAGCCTGTAAAGAACTCAATATTAAGACTGTTGCTATTCACTCTACAGCTGACAATGACGCCATTCATGTTCGATTAGCTGATGAAAGCGTGTGTATAGGTCCTGCACCATCTTCAAAATCATATTTAAATATTCCCGCAATAATAACAGCAGCTCAATTAGTGGGAGCAGATGCTATTCACCCAGGTGTTGGATTTTTATCTGAAAATCCTGAATTTGCAGAAATTGTAGAAGCCCATAACATTGTTTTTATAGGTCCAAAACCAGAACATATAAGATGCATGGGAGATAAAATAGAAGCAAAGATAACAGCTAAAAAACTTGGAATACCTCTTGTTCCTGGTTCTGAAAATAATATTTATAATTATGAAAATGCATATGAAGAAGCCAAGAAAATTGGTTACCCTGTATTAATTAAAGCAGCGTCAGGAGGTGGCGGCAGAGGAATGAAAGTCGCCTTAAATGAAGAACAACTTGAATCAGCATTTACAGCTGCTAAAACTGAGGCAAAAGCGGCATTTGGAGATGACCGTGTATATATTGAAAAATATCTTCAAAACCCTAGACACATAGAAGTCCAAATAGTAGCTGATCAATTTGGTAACACTGTTCATCTTGGTGAAAGAGAATGTTCTATTCAACGACGTCATCAAAAAGTTATCGAAGAAGCTCCATCACCTGCAATAGATAACAAAACAAGAGACAGTATAGGTCAAATAGCATCAAATGCTGTTTCGAAAATGGGATATTTAGGATTAGGTACCATTGAATTTTTATATGAAAACAATGAGTTTTTCTTTATAGAAATGAATACTAGACTGCAAGTAGAGCATCCAATTACTGAAGCAATTACAGGGATAGACTTAGTTAGAGAACAAATAATGATAGCAGCTGGTCTTCCATTATCTTTTAAACAAAATGATGTAAAAATTAATGGTCATGCAATTGAATGTAGAATTAATGCAGAAGATCCCAAAACATTTATGCCTTCTCCTGGTAAAATTTTACAATTTCACTCTCCATGTGGGCTTGGTATAAGAATTGAGTCTTGTATATACTCAGGATATGAAGTTCCACCATATTACGATAGCCTAATAGCCAAACTAATTGTTCACGGTAATAATAGAGAGCAATGCATTTTAAGGCTTAAGCAAGCCTTAAAAGAAATTGTAATTGAACCAATTTCTACAACTATAGATTTGCATAGGGAAATCTTAAATACTGAGGTAATGGAAAAAGGTTCCTACGATATTAGATGGCTAGAAAACAAATTATTGAGTGCCAATTGATATTTATTGATTATGTAAGAAAATTCACTTGAGTTATAAATACCCTTCATCAATCTCACCAGAAGATTTAATAAAAGCTTATATGCTTGGCATCTTTCCTATGGCTAATAGTAGAAAAGATAAAAAAATTATCTTTATTGACCCAGAATATAGAGCTCTGATGCCAATTAGAAGATTTAAGGCTTCAAAAAGTCTTGTACGTGTAGCAAAAAAAAGGCCCTTTAAGATAACTATGAATAAAGCTTTTGCGGATGTAATTAGATCGTGTGCCATTGTAAATAGAACTGAAACTTGGATAAACGAAGAAATAGAAAGTTTATTTATATCTTTAAATAAAATGAAATATGCACACTCAATTGAATGTTGGCAAAAAAATCAACTAGTTGGAGGGATTTATGGAGTTGCTTTGGGAGGAGTTTTTTTTGCAGAATCAATGTTTAGTTGTGTTTCAAATGGAAGTAAAGTGGCCTTGATAAACCTAGTTGCAAGATTATGGGAAGGCGGTTTTAAAATATTAGATGTTCAATTTTTAAATGATCATTTAATACAATTTGGTGCGTATGAAATAACTAAATCTAAATTCAAAAAAAATCTTGAAGACTCTATTCAATTAAAAATTGACTTTTATTCTTTAGCTTCAACTGATGATGATTTCTTTAATTCCTTATCAACTTTTTTACAAACAAGAATTGAAACATCGTAAACTGAATTCTCTAAGGCATTCAGTGCTGGACTAGATGCAAACATCCAACCCCTAAATTTTACTTCAGAAAGTCTGTCGGAGTTATCCTTAATTTTTATAAATGCTAAAGATTCAGGTTTAAATATTGGTTTTGAAAAAACACATCGTTTTACGAAAATATCTAGTACCCCAAATCTATGTGTTTGTCCTACATTTACCTCAAAAGTTTGTATTCTTGCTGTAATTTTATCCAAACCTTGAATAACTAATTTATTCCCTTCAATCCACTGAGACGAAAATACAATTTTAGGAAAGATAAACAATAATAAAATAAAAATTAAGCTTATTAACTTCATTTGGAAAATCCTAATTATATTTTTACTTTTTATTGCCTGAAAATATTACCTTCCCAAGCATATCTGTAAAACTAACTGGATCAGTCGTATCATATATAACATCTCTTGGTTCTAGGTTTTTTTCAGACGAACCAGGAATAATATTTAAAAAATTACCCCCTAAGAGGCTAGAAGAAGTAATTTTTGCAGAAGAATCGTCTGGGATTTTTATGTTTTCATTAATCACTATATCTACTTTTGCATTATAATCTTCCAGATCAAGTTCTAATTTAGTAATTTTACCTATGTTAATTCCAGATATTTTTACATCATCGCCGTTTTTTAAACCTGCAGTTGAACCAAATATTAATGAAATATTATAACCATCTTTCTGATTGTTGATTGATTGCATGCCTACAATTAAAAAACTTATTGCAGTTATTAAAACTACAGCACCCAATAATATTTCGACTAGACTATATCTCATAAAATGACTTCCTAATTAATTCACATCTATACCTACTATAACTTATTTAAAAAAATAATAAATATTCATTGTTGTATTTAACAATATTACATGATTTTAAAAAATTAAGTAAAATTAAAGAGTTAAATAAAAAAATTAAAAAAATTGAATTATACTCTTTACGAAGGCATACTAAATCATGTAGTTTGATTATTCGTTATTACTATATATTGTGTTTATCCACAGGCTGTATTAATTAACGAAAATCATATAGTAAAAATTAAATTAAGGAAAAACAAGAGTTTATTCATAGAAAATTGTAAATATCATAACACTTTGTTAAATTTTTAACAATTTATCCACAAGTAATGATGAAATATTAACAATAAAACCTAGAGTATATATAATTATTGTTTTCTTTATTGTAAAAAAGGAAAAAAGATGAAATTTGAAAGACAGTTTACAAAAAAAGGAAATGATGCGTATGCAGGTTTAGAGTTTAAAACCACTTCTAGTGAAATTAAAAATCCAGATGGAACAATTGTTTTTAGTGCTCCCGACATTGAGGTTCCTGGTAACTATTCTCAAGTAGCAGCAGATATAATTGCACAAAAATATTTTCGTAAAGCCGGTGTTCCAGCCTTTGTTAAAAAAGTAGATGAAGAAAAAGTCCCTAATTGGTTATGGCGCTCTGAACCTGACAACAATAAGTTAAAAAAAATACCTGAGGATAAAAGATATAAAGGTGAAGAATCAGCTAAACAAGTTTTTGATAGATTAGCTGGAACATGGACTTATTGGGGATGGAAAGGTAATTATTTCACAACCGAAGAAGATGCAAAAATCTATTATGATGAGATGAGATTTATGCTTGCAGCTCAAATGTGTGCTCCAAACTCACCACAATGGTTCAATACTGGTTTATATTGGGCATACGGTATAGACGGTCCAAGTCAGGGTCACTATTACGTTGATTTTGAAACTAAAAAATTAGTTAAGTCAAAGTCATCTTACGAACACCCTCAACCTCATGCTTGCTTTATTCAATCTGTTCAAGACGACCTTGTAAACGAGGGAGGTATTATGGACCTTTGGGTTAGGGAAGCTAGACTTTTTAAATACGGTTCAGGAACTGGATCAAACTTTTCTAAGTTAAGAGGGAGTACTGAAGGTTTGTCGGGCGGTGGAAGATCATCTGGAATGATGAGTTTTTTAAGAATTGGTGATAGAGCTGCTGGAGCTATTAAATCAGGAGGAACTACAAGAAGAGCCGCAAAAATGGTAACTGTTGACATAGATCATCCAGATATTGAGGAATACATTAATTGGAAAGTTGTTGAGGAACAAAAAGTTGCCGCATTAGTTGCTGGGTCAAAATTAACTGCTAAAAATTTAAAGTCTGTTATGGATGCCTGTAATTTAGATGATTATGGTGATAAAGAAAGATTAGACCCAAAAATTAATACTGAACTTAAAAAAGCAATTCTAAATTGTCGTGCAGTAATGATCCCTGAAAACTATATCCAAAGAGTTATGCAATTTGCTGGCCAAGGGTTTAAAGAAATTGAGTTTCAGACTTATGATACAGATTGGGATAGTGAAGCATATTTAACAGTTTCTGGCCAAAATTCTAATAACTCAGTTAGAGTAAGTAATGAATTTTTAGAAAAAGTTTCTCAAAAAGGAAAATGGGATCTTATAAGAAGAACAGATGGGGGTATTCATAAAACAATTGATGCGTCTGACTTATGGTCTAAAATTTCTGAAGCTGCATGGGCTTGTGCCGACCCAGGCCTTCAGTATGATACTACTATTAATGAATGGCATACCTGTCCTGAAGCTGGAAGAATAAACGCATCAAATCCATGTTCAGAATATATGTTTATTGATGACACTGCATGTAATCTAGCATCTATAAATTTGCTTCAATTTAAAAAAGATGATTCTTCTTTTGATATTGAAGCATATGAATACACAACAAGATTATGGACATTAACTCTGGAAATTTCTGTAATGATGGCACAATTTCCTTCAAAAGAAATTGCACAAAGATCATACGAATATAGAACACTTGGATTGGGGTATGCCAATATTGGCGGCTTGTTAATGTCTTGGGGTATTTCTTATGATAGTGATCAAGGTAGATCAATATGTGCGGCTCTAACATCAATAATGACTGGTATTTCATATGCAACATCAGCAGAAATTGCTGGAGAACTTGGTCCATTTCCTAAATATAATGAAAACGCAAATAGTATGCTGAAAGTTATACGTAATCATAAACGAGCTTCTGAAGGTAAAACTAGAGGTTATGAAGATTTGTCTATTAATCCAGTTCCTCTCATGTCTCAAGATTGTCCTGATCAAAATTTAGTTATTGCAGCTAAAGAATCATGGACAAAAGCATTGTCTTTAGGTGAAAAACATGGATATAGAAATGCTCAAGCTACAGTAATAGCACCAACTGGAACAATTGGTTTAGTTATGGATTGTGATACCACTGGTATAGAACCAGACTTTGCTATGGTGAAATTTAAAAAATTAGCTGGTGGTGGATATTTCAAAATTATAAACCGAGTGGTTCCCGAAGCTCTAGCGCATTTGGGATATGATTCAGATCAAATAGACGATATGCAAAGATATGCAGTTGGCGCAGGTAGCTTAAAAGATTGTCAAGCTATTAGTCATAATGCACTAATTTCAAAAGGTTTTACCAGTAAAGAAATCAGTTTGATTGAAGGCTCTTTAGAGTCTGCTTTTGATATTAAATTTGTATTTAACCAGTATACTCTTGGTGAAGATTTTTGTAAAAATACGTTAGGCATCTCTTCAGAACAAATGAATGATTTTACATTTAATATGCTAGATTTTTTGGGTTTTACCTCTGAAGAAATTGATGTTGCAAATATTCATGTTTGTGGTGCAATGACACTCGAAGGTGCACCGCACTTAAATAAAGACCATCTTGATGTATTTGATTGTGCTAACGTTTGTGGAAGAATAGGTAAAAGATTCTTGTCAGTAGATAGCCACATTAAAATGATGGCTGCTGCACAATCTTTTATATCTGGTGCCATTTCCAAAACAATAAATATGCCAAATGATGCGTCCATAGAAGATTGCAGTGATGCCTACATGCTGTCTTGGCAACTAGGTATTAAAGCTAATGCACTATACAGAGATGGATCAAAGTTAAGCCAACCACTTAATTCTGCCTTACTAGAGGAAGATGATATAAGTGAAGACCAAGATAACATTACAAATGAACAAGACATAACAAAACGCACCAGTGAAGTTGTTGAAAAAATTGTGGAAAGATTTATAAGGGCTGAAAGAGATAAATTACCTCATAGAAGGAAAGGCTATACCCAAAAAGCAACAGTAGGTGGTCATAAAGTCTATCTAAGAACTG
>ERZ802830.3594-NODE-3594-length-13004-cov-11.4702_pt1 | contig 13004 bp, 9 predicted proteins | sample MGYA00345654_ERZ802830 | MGnify/ENA primary metagenome ERZ802830 (study PRJEB30503, sample SAMEA104212375) | marine metagenome | biome: Westerlies Biome; feature: [SRF] surface water layer (ENVO:00010504) within the epipelagic zone...; material: water... | reverse complement strand
GCCTGGTCTTTTTCTATTTCATTTAAAATTTCGTGTCTTAACCCAGATAATAAAATTATACTAATGGAATTTAAATATTTATTTAAAAACTTTTCAAGAGCTTTAACCCCTTCGCCATTTTGGCCAACTGGATCTTTGGTTCCAGCTATTAATAATATAGGTATATCATTGGGTATTTTTAACATCTCTTCATTTTTAAAAGTGTTAATAACTCCATTTGCTAAATCAAGATATAATTGATTGGATGCAACAAAGCCACATAAAGAGCTTTCAACATATTCATCCACACTTTTATTGTCTCTTGAAAGCCAGTCATGAGAGGTGCGATTAGGTTTAAAAGCAGAATTAAATTGTTTTGTAGTTAAAAAATCAGAAAAATAACTTTTGCTTTTTCCGCCTCTAAAAAACTTAATAATATTTATTATGCTTTTTTGAAGAAAAAGTAATTTCGTTGAGAGTTTTGAAGAGGCTGATAATATAACTTTAGAAGGAGAAATTCCTGTTTGAAGAAGAGAAAGAGTTAACCAAGTTCCCATGCTATGTGCCAAAATATAATGCGGAATATCTTTATATAAAGATTGTATATGTTGAAAAGAAACCTTCATATCCTCCACTACAAGATTCCATCCATTTTTTTTAGCAAAATATCCTGGCAAGCTTCCTGATTCGATCCAATTACCATGACCTCTATGATCAATTCCAATTACATGAAATCCAAGAGCATTTAAGACTGTAACAGTTTCTTTATATCGACCAAAATATTCAGCCAATCCATGGTAGATATGTATTACTCCCCTAACTTTAGAAGACGAAGATGATTCAGAAATAAAAACTTTCATTGAATCATTATTTAAAGATTGGACTGTAATAAATTTCATAAAGGTTTAAAATATTATGACTTAAATTAGAATTTAATTAAAATTAATTGGTCTAAATAAAAATGAGTAATATTTTTTTAGCAGGAACTGGATATTGGAAAGCAAGTGAAATTGTTACAAATGAAGAAATAGTTGCCTCATTTAATAGTTACGTAGAGAGATTTAACAATGATAATGCAGATCAAATTAACTCTGGAGCTATAGAAGCTTTAGGTTCATCCTCAACTGAATTTATTGAAAAAGCATCTGGAATAAAAACAAGATATTTGATTGATAAAAAGAACTGTCTGGATATTAATGTAATGCGTCCAGTTTTAAGACAAGAGAATTCTGAGAATCTTTCAATCCTAGCAGAAATGAGTATTCATGCTGCAAAAGAGGCAATTGATCAAGCTGAGATAAGTATAAAAGATATAGATGCTGTTATTTTGGGCACCTCGCATTCAGCTAGAAATTATCCTTCTGTTGCAATGGAGGTTATGGAAGAATTAGGAATCGAAGGTTATGGCTACGATATGCTTGTAGGGTGTTCCTCTACAACATTTGCAATAAGTAATGCATACAGTGATATTGCATCAGGTCTTGCTGAAACAGTTTTAGTAATAAACCCTGAACTCACATCTCCTCATAATGATTTTACACTCAGAGATAGTCATTTTATATTTGGAGATGCATGTGTAGCATCTATAGTTCAAAAAAACTCAACTTCAAAATGCCGAGCTAAAATTCTTGATAGAAAGTTGGTTACACAATTTTCAAATAATATTAGAAGTGATTTTAGTTATTTAAATAGAGTTGAAGAGAATCCAAGAAGTGAGAAAGATTTATATTTTAAACAAAATGGTAAAAGTGTATTTAAAGAAGTTTGTCCAATGGTAGCTAATTTGATAATGGATCAAATCGATAATAATGGATTTACAGTTTCTGATATTTCTCAGTTTTGGCTACATCAAGCAAATTCAAATATGTGTAGATTTATAATTACTAAAATACTTGGTACAAATGATTTCGATCCAAAAATATGCCCGATGATATTGAGTGAATTTGGTAATGTTGCATCAGCTGGATCTATGCTTTCTTACCATCTTAACAATCATTTAGAAGAAGGTGAAAAAGGTATTATTTGTTCATTTGGTGCTGGTTATTCAATATGCTCAATAATAATTGAGAAATAATAAATAACTTTTTAAACACTAACGAAAAAAAATATCTATAATATCCCAATGGCTGAATATGACGCACTTATAGTTTTCTTGCTTGCTGCAGTTTTAATGATTTTTTATATTAAAATTGAAGCTAGACCGAAAGGTTCTAACTTTATTGAAAGTGTAAAAGAAACAATATCTAGATTTTTCAGGTCAAGATAACCTTAGATTAAAAACCCAACAACTAAACCCGTCATGCATGATGCAAGGGTAGCTCCTACTAGAGCCTTAAATGAAACATCAATAAGATCACTTTTACGCTCTGGTGCCATCGCTCCCATTCCTGAAATAAGTATTCCTACAGAAGATAGGTTTGCAAATCCACATAAGGCATAAAACGTAATTAATTTAGATCTATCTGATAAAACGCCATCTTCTAGACCGGCTAAAGCTGGGTAAGCTATAAACTCATTAAGAGCTGTTTTAATACCCAATAATTCTCCAGAAATAATTGCTTCATCCCAAGGAATACCCATCAACCAAGCAATAGGCGCAAAGATATAACCTAAAATAATTTGTATTGAGAGATCAATTCCAAGTTGAATACCAACAAGACTCAAAAAGGCATTAACAATATAAACCAAAGCAATTACAGCAATTAGAATCGTTCCAACACTTACAGCTATATTAGCTCCATCAGATGTGCCTCTAGTAATAGCATCCATTGTGCTTTTATATACCTTAGGAGTTTTTGCTCCATCAAAATCGGTAATTGAGTTTGAAGGAATCATTATATTTGCATACATTATCGCTGCTGGCACAGACAAAACTGATGCCGTAATGAAATGCTGTATTAAGTTTTCATCAGCAAATGTTAATTCAAGGATGCTTATTAATGCCACCATGACTGATCCAGCAACAGTTGCCATGCCTGCTGTCATTAATATTAATAATTCTTTATTTGATAACTTGCTTAAAAAAGGCCTGATTAGTAGCGGCGCCTCTACTTGACCAATAAATATATTCGCTGCAGCTCCCAAACCAACTGGACCACCAATATTAAAGATTCTTTGACAGGCTTTGGATATTAGATTAACTATAAATGGCAATATACCCCAATACCAAAGAATTGCTGATATACATGACATAACAATGATGTATGGCAAAACACCAAATGCAAAAGTTTCTAATAAAGATCTATATTCAGATCCGTCATTTGATGGTGGAAAGCCAAAAACAAAATTAGCTCCTTCTTGTGTAGCTTGTTGGAGAATAAATACTCCATTACCTAGAATCTCAAAAAAGTCTATAACTAGTGGAATTTTTAATAAAATAAGTGCTAAAACTATCTGAGATATGATCCCATAGAATATATATTTATAGTTAATATCTCTAATGCTATTTGAAAAAGGTATAGCTAAGGCAATTAATCCAATAAACCCTATAAATACCTGTATCACATTTAATGCATTCATTTTTTTAGTATAACTTAATAGCTTTAAGTCTTTCAGTTAAGAAATCATCCGCTAAGACTCCTTCATCAGTCTCATCAAAAATAGATTTAAGAATAATATCTGGTGAAGGGTGGAGAAAAAATGGCATGCTATATCGTGATTTTGATTGTGATTCAGGATAACTTATTACTCTGTGGGTTGTGCTGAGCAATAGTCCATCAGTAACCAATTGCATCATGTCACCAATATTACAAACTATTGCGTTTGATGAAGCTTTAATAGGAACCCATGTGCCCTTCTTTGATTTAACCTCAAGTCCAGACTCTTCCGCTCCCACAAGTAATGTTATTAAATTAATGTCTTCATGAGCCCTTGCTCTTAAATTATTAGAGTTATTAGTTACAGGTGGATAATGAATTAATCTAAGCAATGAGTTCCCTTTGGCTGCCCATGAATCAAAGAAATTAGAATCTTTATTAAGCATTACTGCAATAATCTTTAAAACATCCATTCCTAATTCATTTATGGCAATAAAAAGATTATTAAAATGATTATTAAAATTTTTAATTTCTTTAACTTCTATATTCTTATGAATTCTAGAATCATATGATGAATCAATATTTGGTCCATGATGCCAAAATTCTTTTTGATCTGGAGTTATTTCACCAAGTGCAGTTTCTTTACCATAAGGTGTATATCCCCTAGCGCCAGCATTTTCAGGATATGCGTAGTTATTTTTAATATCTACATCTAAATTAAAAAATTCTTGAGAGACTTTGTAGCTATCTTTAAGAAGATCAGGATCTAAACCGTGATCGGTGATACTAAAAAACCCATATTCTGTTAATGCTCCTTTGAGTTTGTTTAAAGCATCTTTATTACCATCTTTAATATCAATATAGGATAATTCTGGAATTACTTCTTTAGACATATTTAGATTTTAACAAAAAAAAGGGCAGTAAACTGCCCTTTTTAATCAAGTAAATAAAATTAGAACTTATACGCAAATCCTAATTGCATTCTATATCTAGAACTATAAGTATCAGTGCTAGGCCCTCTATCATCTACACCAGTGATGATAATTTGACCAGATGAATTAAATCCATCTGATTCAAGCAAACCTCTACTACCATACCTATAATATTTTTGATGACCTTTATCTTCATCAATTAAGTTCATTAAATTTAGAACATCTAGGTAAACAAATAGTTTATGTCCTTCTATAAAGGTTGGTACTTCTTGAGCAATTCTCATATCAAGCTGCTTAGTCCAAGGAAGGGTTTGATGATTTCTTGGCATTACTCTACCAGCCCAGCTATTTAAACCAGCAGTAGTGATTGCTGCCAATACTTCTGACTCACTTACACCGTCATATACAACGTTTGGATCGTTAGCAGTAGGAACATACATTAAAGTACTTGAATCATCCATACCATTATAAAAACCATCTAATATGTAGCTATAAGGTGAGCCTGAATATGCTTTATAAAAAAGTGACACTTTTGTTGGTGAACCATCAAAAATATTCATAGTTTTATCTAGACCCATTACTAATCTATGCTCATTAGACCAATCAGTTGGAGCTACAGGAACATTTTTAATATCAGCATTTTTCATATAACGCAAGTTAGATGATGCTTGTGATGAGGTTGCAGACCAGCCGCTTGAAGCTTTCATATTGGTATAACTCATAAATACGTTGGTACCATTATCAAACTCTTTATCAAATCCAAATGTCATTGATTCTGAGCTTGTACCTTCAGCATTTGTAATTACTGTATGTCCATAACCATTATAAGAAACAATACCAGTAGGTGATGCAGTATTCACTGTATGAGAAGCATCATAAAAACCAATACCCTCTTTCGCATCATCTCTATTATAAGCAAGTCTTAAGTTATAACCTTTAGCTGTAACAAGATCTAATTCAATAGATGTTTTCCAAGTTGAAGGTGTCTCATAGTTTGGATCTATACCTTCAGCTCCACCAGGTGAAACCGATCCAGGAGGAATTAATGAGAATAAATCAGCATCCCCATAAAAACATGTTGGATCGCCTGCAACAGGACATGGTGAATAATATCTTGCTCCATATGTTGACACTCCAGTATTAGAGAATGGACTTGCAAGCCATACATTTGGAACTCTTCCTGCAAATAGACCAATACCTCCTCTTAATTCAGCAGAAACTACTCTATTTGAATCAGAGAACATTAAATCAGTTGCATCAAGATTAAATCCAACTCTTGGCTGAAGAATTCTTGATTTGGCAGGTGTAGCATTAGAGAAGCCAAGTGTTTCTGATGCACTGGCGTTATATGCAGGCCCGTTATCCATAGCAAAAGTATCTAATCTTACTCCAGCTAAAACAGTTAAAATGTCTGAGATGTACATTTTATCCTGGATGTAGAAAGTCTTAAATGTACCTGAGAAAGCTGCCGCAGCATCATATGGATTACCAGTGGCTGATTGATTAAATCTAAAATAACTTGGTATTCCAGCTTCATAATTATCAACACCTAGGAATTGATATGCACCATCTTCTCTTGAAATAAATAAATTACTTACAAATTTATCAATAGTGTCATAACCCATAGTGATTTCATGATCACCAACTGTTAACACACCTTTTATATTTATAATTTCATCAGTAGCTGAAGTTTCATTAGCACTTCTAAATTTATCACCACCTAAGAAAATCCACTCGCTTGATCCAGAAGTATAACTTCCATCAGCATCAGTGATTCTAATTTGAACATGAGGAAAGTCTTCGCCTCCTAACGCATCTTGGTCATTAGTATATTCAACATCAGAATACTTAACCTGAACATAAAAGTTATCAGTTAAATCGCCATACCATGAATAGGTACTTTTCTCATTCGTTGTTGGGTAGTTGTAATAATGAGAGCTGAATCTAATATCATAATTATAAGGTCTTACAGAATTATCTTCTGAATAACTATATACATACTCGAGTCTATTTTTATCATTAACTACATAATCAATTTTAGCTAACTTCTTTTCAGCCATTTCTGGTGGAGGTGAGAAATTAGGTGAGCCTGGGTCATAGTTATAAAGAGTTTTAGTAATATTTGTAATTCTATCTATAAGCGCTTGGTCAGCGATTCTATAAGAAACTTCTTCTGAAGGTGTTAATGACTCAAATTCTTCATAGGCTACGAAGAAAAAGAGCTCATCTCTTAAGATTGGTCCGCCAAGAACGAAACCAACTGTTTCATCTTCAAATTGACTTGGAGCACTTCCATTAAGGTCACCAACATTATTTTCATCAGTAGAATAGTAATAACCCATTCCTTTAAATTCATTCGTTCCTGATTTAGTAACAGCATTAATACTGGCACCAGTAAAGTTACCTTTAGATACATCGTATGGGCTAATATCAACAGATATTTGCTCAAGAGTTTCGATACTAATTGGGTTTCTTACAGAAGGAAAACCATTAGCATTTAGACCCAAGGGATCATTTTGAGCAACACCATCAACAGTGAAGTTGTTATATCTATTGTTAGTTCCTGATACGGAAATGGTTGCATTTCTTGCTTCACCATCAACAATAATTCTAGAATCTCTTTTTACATATTCTGAAATAGATCTCTCGATACTTGGAGTTCCTTCAATATCAGCTGCAGATACAGCTAAACCAGATCCAAATTGTGTAAATGAAGTTTTAGAACCTGTTACCACAACTTCATCCATCGAAGTTGATAAATTAACATTAATATTTGATGTCTGTGACACGTTCAAATATACGTCATTTAAAGTTTCAGAGCCATATCCGGTCTTAGAAACTTTTATAACATAAGGACCACCTGGACGAAGGTTAGATACAGCAAAAGTTCCATCTGCACTAGCAACAACAGTTTTTGAAGATCCAGTTGGAGTGTGAACAATCTGAATTGTTGCTTCAGAAACATTTACATCACCACGAACAGATGATGTAGTCTCATTAGCTGCAAATACAGAACCACTAATAAAAAATACGGTTAATAAAGATAAATACCACTTATTCATAACAATCCCTCTATTTAAATAAGATTAAAGATACATTTATAATATACCTTTTTATACAGCTATGAAAGGAAAAAAAAGATCAATATTGTGAATTTTATGTAAAGTTATGAAACTTAACTGAAACTTTAATATTAGGATATTTTAATATGGCTTTTACCCATATATTGAACCAGGGCTTCTGGGATCTTTATAGAGTTATCCCCATCAAAATTGTTTTCAATGACTGCAATCAAGGCTCTTCCTGCAGCTAATGCAGATCCATTGATTGTGTGTGCAAAGACTTTGTTTTTACCATCTTTAACTCTTATCTTGCCTCTTCTTGCTTGAAAATCTGAAAAATTTGAACATGATGAAATTTCTCTATATTTATTCTGACTTGGCATCCAAACCTCAATGTCATAGGTTTTTGCGGAGCTAAAACCAAGATCTCCAGTACAAAGTTCGATAACTTGATATGGTAAGTCTAAAACCTGTAAAACCTCCTCAGCATTTGCAAGCAATTCATTAAGAGCTTCAAAAGAGTTATCAGGATGAACAATCTGGACCAATTCTACTTTTTCAAATTGATGTTGTCTTATCAAGCCCTTAGTGTCCTTACCATAACTGCCAGCTTCAGATCTAAAACATGGAGTATGAGAAGTTAGCTTTATAGGTAGTGATGAAGAATCAATAATAGTATCCCTATATAGGTTTGTTAATGGAACTTCTGCTGTAGGAATAAGATACATGTCATTAGTAAGCTTAAAAAGGTCTTCTTCAAATTTAGGTAATTGACCAGTCGATTGCAGAGAATCAGCGTTAGCTATATAAGGCACATAATGTTCTTGATAACCATTTTTGGTAGCTAAATCTAACATTAAATGAATTAATGCTCTTTGCATTTTAGCAATATCATTCTTAAGCACAGAAAAACGCGAACCTGCTAATTTAACAGCTAATTCAGAATCAATATCAGAAGTAATTTCAATATGGTCTTTTGAATTGGTAGTATTTACTTCACCAACTTGCCTTATGACAACATTGCTTGATTCATCTTTACCAATAGGCGCATCTTTGTGGGCTATATTAGGAATATCTAAAAGAAAATCTTCAAGCTCTTTTTGAATATCTTTTAAAGCCTCCTCTCCAGCCTTTAGCCCATTATTCATTTTTTCTATGTTTGCTTTAAGCTCTTCGGTTGATAAGTCTTGTTTTTTTAGACTGGCAAATTCGTTAGATAGTTTCTTTCTTTCTGATTGAACAAACTCAACATCAACTTGAAGCCTTTTCCTTTCTGCATCAATCTTTGTAAATTTTTCAAGATCTAATTCATAGCCTCTATTAGAAAGAGCTGCCTGAATTTCTTTTGACGATTCTCTGATTAATTTTATATCTAACATACTATTTTAAAGTTCCTATACTTAAACCAATATAAGTAGCTAATATTGTAAAACCTATTGTCATTAATATATATAGAGTTGCTTCACCAAAATTATAATTATTAATCAATTCCATTGTTTGAGTAGAAAAAGCTGACATTGTTGTAAAGGATCCTAAAAATCCAACAACAAAGAAAAGCTGAACATCAGATTTCATATCTGCATATAAGCCAAAAGCTAAGCCAACTAATAAGCAACCTATAATATTGACAGTTAAAGTTCCTAAGTAACTACTTGTAAAAATATACTTAGATGCAAGTTCAGTTATGCTGTACCTTGCAATAGCACCCAAAGCGCCACCTAATCCAACTAATATAATATTCATTAATTATGTCTCTATTTTTAGAAAAATTAGATTTTCAATGTCGAGATTATCATTATATTTTAAATAGTATATTTTATTATCTTTGAATTTAACTTCGATGGCGCCATAACCACTTTCTATAACTGGAGTAACAAATATAGAGTTATCAACGTAATTAATTATGTAATTAGGATTATTCATATCCAAACCATTCAAGAAAATATTCATCATTATATTGCTTCCAAAATCTTCTCTTGAAATTATAGATTGTTGATCGAGCTCAATATCTGTAATTATGATCTCATTTTTAGTAAGTTCGTATTTTTCTTTAAATGGCGTATCTACAAATACAATTGTTTTATCTTTATTTCTAATAATCCTTCCTTCACTTTTATCAATAGAGTTTGTATATGGATTAATAGATGATTGAATGAAACTAATATTAGGATTGTTTAATGATGTATTAAACATATTTGTTAAGTCTTCGCTATAAACATTCAAACTCAGGCTAATAAAAATTATAAAAAATAATTTCATTTATGTTCTTTTGGGGACTATAACTTCTCTTGAACCATTGGAACTCATTTCAGTAACTATTCCAGCTTGCTCCATTGTCTCAATAAGTCTTGCTGCTCTGTTATAGCCTATTCTTAATTTTCTTTGTACAGCTGAAATAGACGCTCTTCTTGAATCAATAACAAAATTTACAGCTTCGTCATATAACTCATCTGCATCTTCATCATTAGATGATTCATTGGACCATCCAGGAATGGGCCCTGTATCTTGAACATCTGATACGATATTGTCTATATAGTCAGGCACTGATCTCTTTTTCCAATCATCAACCACTCTGTGTACTTCATCATCACCCACAAAAGCTCCATGAACTCTAACAGGAACGCTAACACCAGGAGGAAGATAAAGCATATCGCCATAACCTAATAACTGTTCGGCACCACCTTGATCAAGAATGGTTCTTGAATCAATTTTTGATGAAACTTGGAATCCTATCCTTGTAGGTATATTAGCTTTTATTAATCCTGTTATAACATCAACAGAAGGTCTTTGAGTAGCTAAAATTAAATGAATACCTGCTGCTCTTGCTTTTTGAGCAATTCTTGCAATCAAGTGTTCTACTTTTTTTCCAACAAGCATCATCATGTCAGCAAATTCATCAACAACAACAACTATAGATGGTAATTTCTCTAAAAAAACTTCCTCGTCTTCAACAAGGGGGTCTGGAATTTGTTGGCCATTTAAGGATGCTTCTTCAATTTTCTTATTAAATCCTTGAAGGTTTCTAACACCCATAATAGACATTAATTTATATCTTCGGTCCATTTCAGCAACACACCACCGCAGACCATTAGAAGCATCTGTCATATCTGTAATTACAGGAGTCAATAAATGCGGAATTCCATCATATACAGAAAGTTCTAACATTTTTGGATCAATAAGAATTAAACGAACGTCCTCAGGATCGGATTTAAAAAGTAAACTTAGCAACATAGCATTAACACCAACTGATTTACCTGAGCCTGTAGTGCCAGCGACTAATAAGTGTGGCATTTTAGCTAAATCTACAACAACAGACTTTCCTGCAATGTCATGACCTAATGCCAAAGATAAGCTAGATGTAGAAGTTTTAAAAGCATTTGAAGATAAGATCTCTGTTAAACGAACCATCTTTCTATTAGTGTTAGGTATCTCAATACCAACAACTGATTTACCCTCAATAACCTCAACAACTCTTACGCTACTTACAGCTAATGATCTTGCAATATCTTGAGCAATATTTGTAACTTTGCTTGCTTTAGTTCCAGGCGCTAACTCTATCTCAAATCTAGTAACTACTGGGCCAGGCAAAACAGAGACCACATCTGCAGTTACTCCAAACTCAGCAAGTTTTAATTCTAATAGACTTGCTAACGAGTTAAGATCTTCTTTTGAAAGAGATGATCCATCATCTAAAGCTCTATCTAATAACGCTGTGCTTGGCATTCTAGTTTTCTCTTCATCCTCTTCAGTTTTTGTTGCTGATTTAGGTTTAGGTACAGGCTGAATCTCAGGCTTTGTTTTTTCTGGCTCAGGATTTTTTTGAACTTCTGAACTAGCTACTTTTATTTCAGCTGGTTTCTTTTGAGATATTAAATCTGCTTCCGCTCTTTTTTTTGCATTTATTTCAGACTTAATTTTTTGTTTTTCTTGGTATTTTTTAACATTGTTCTTAATGGTGTTAAATAAACTTAATAAGAATTCTTTAAGCTTCTTAAGAACTATTATTACAAAGGACCCTGTCTTATCTATTAAATTAGTCCAGGTAAAATTAAAGGCTAATGAAAATGCAGGTATGAGAAAAAGTATTATAAAAATTAATGAACCTAATTGACCAAAAATTCCTGAAAGAAAAATAAAAACTGTATTACCAATATAGCCACCTGCAGATAATTCAGGGTATGCATCTCCATCAAGATAAAACTCAAAAAGTGAGCATGCGCATAATATAGTTATTAAAGATCCAAAAAAACGGAAAAAAGATTTAGCTTTTGAAGAATATTTTGCTGTAACAAATATAGCTTCAATAGAAACACTGACTAAAAGTGCTAAAACAATATAAGCTCCTAAACCAAACAATACAAAAAGCACATCGGAGATCCATGCACCAAAGGGGCCACCTAGGTTTTCAATATCATTTGAGGATGAAAATGAAGAAAAACCAGGATCAGATGAGTTATATGAGATAAGGGTTATAAAAATATATAAACAGAGACCTAATAGCGTAAATCCAAGAAAACTCTTTAGAATGCTTTTAGTATATGGAGAATTCATTGTTTAATTAATATTAATGTATGATTAATTATATTGGATTTAATCACAATTTGTGGATATTTGAATTATAATTTTGCAACATGACTAATCACAAAAAATTAATTATTCTCGGTTCTGGACCTGCTGGTTATTCAGCTTCAATTTACGCAGCAAGAGCTGGTTTAAATCCTGCTTTAATAGCTGGATCACAAGAAGGTGGTCAATTAACTACTACCACAGATGTTGAAAATTGGCCTGGTGGTATTGATGATCTTCAAGGACCAGACTTAATGGAAGATATGAAGAAACATGCATTAAAATTTGATGTTGAAATGATTGCGGATCATATTGACTCGGTTGACCTTTCCCAAAAACCTTTTGTTTTAAATGGCAGTGGTTCTTATACAGCTGATGCTCTTATTATCTCAACTGGAGCAAGTGCTATGTACTTAGGCTTGCCTTCAGAGCAAGAGTTTTTAGGCAGAGGAGTTTCAGCTTGTGCTACATGTGATGGTTTTTTCTACAAAGATCAAGAAGTTTTAGTTGTTGGTGGAGGTAATACTGCACTTGAAGAAGCTTTATATCTTTCAAGAATCTGTTCTAAAGTAACATTAATTCATAGAAGAGATGAATTAAGAGGTGAAAAAATACTGCAAGATAGACTCTTTGAGCAAGAGGCTGCTGGAAAAGTAGAAATATTATGGAGCACTGAGTTAAAAGAAGTTTTAGGTGATGATGCTGGCGTTACAGGGGTTATATTAAATCAAAAAGGGAAGGAAATTAAAAAAGATTTAATGGGGATTTTTATTGCTATTGGACATAAACCTAATACTGATATTTTTGATGGTCAGTTAGATATGGATAATGGTTATATTCTAATACAGTCTGGCACCAATGGGTTTGTAACCAAAACCAGTGTAGATGGAGTATTTGCAGCTGGTGACGTTTCTGACCAAATCTATAGA
>ERZ802830.3589-NODE-3589-length-13012-cov-10.7891_pt1 | contig 13012 bp, 14 predicted proteins | sample MGYA00345654_ERZ802830 | MGnify/ENA primary metagenome ERZ802830 (study PRJEB30503, sample SAMEA104212375) | marine metagenome | biome: Westerlies Biome; feature: [SRF] surface water layer (ENVO:00010504) within the epipelagic zone...; material: water... | reverse complement strand
GAGCGCTGCATTGACATTGCAGAGGTCGATGGTTCGAGTCCATTCGGGTCTACCATTTTTACAGTTGATTTAGGTAGTTTGTAAGCCTTTCTTTATTCATAACAAACATACTTTCCAATTGCGTAGCAGCCGACTTAACACTCTCAAGATTAGCTTTACTATCACCAACTTGAATTACACCAACCATTGCCATTACAGCATGGGGAGTACATTGATACGCGTAAACACCTTCTTGATTAAAGGTAACACTAATATCTTTACTTAACTCACTAGACCATGATTGAGCACCTTGCGGAATCATTCCAGGAAGTGAAGCAGAATTATGTGCAGGATCAGTCGAGACAAAATTTACTGTATCACCAATATTTATTTTTAAGACTGCTGGCTCAAAAATCATTACACCTTCAGCTCCTTGATTTAGCATTTTTACTTCATAGTTTGCAGAGAAGACATTAATGCTAATAGTAAATAGGGAAAGTAAGATATATTTGCTCATAAAATAACTCCAGTTATAACAATTAGAATCGTGACGATTGATAAAAAAAATAAACCAAAAAAAATACCAATAAAAAGTAATTTTATAGGGGATGGCCTAAAATAAGGATCAGTTTTACCTAACCCAAAAAATAATTTTAAAATCCTAACCAAAAAATAATCCATTAATGTGCATGGATACCAACATAAAGGCTAAAACAACAACTTGAATAATTGCTGGAATAACAACGAACAAAACAAGAGGGTCAAACTTCATAGCCATAAAATAGTCATTTTCTAACCACTCATTCATTTCTTCTGAAGTAGCTTCTTTTACATTTGTTATCAAGATTTTCTCCTTATTATTGTTCAGTTGTAATATTATAATTATTTATAATAAATTATCAATATTATTTATATTACTAGTATTAGAAATATATTTATAAATGATATTAAGGATATAAAGATTCAAAGAACTAAATGAAAAATAATTGTGGCTAAAATTATTTTTAAGTCCAAACAAATAAAATCATTGGGATTGAGACAATAATTATTAAAATATCTAAAGGCAGACCTAAACGCCAATAATCTGTAAATTTATAATTACCAGGGCCCATAACTACAGTATTACATTGATGCCCAATTGGAGTTAAAAAAGCACAACTTGCTCCAACTGCTACCACCATTAAAAATGGCTCTACAGCATAACCTAACTCATAAGCTATACCTGCAGATATTGGAGCCATTATCACTGCTGTAGCAGCATTATTAATTATGTCAGTAGTAGCCATTGTTACAATAAGTATTGTAAAAAGTAACCAAAATTGACTTAAGTCTCCAGCAAATGCAGAAATATTTGAAGAAATAATGTCAGTTAAACCTGTTGTTTGTAATGCTGTACCCACCGGTATCATAGCAGCGAGCATAATAACAATTGGCCAATCAACATCTCTATAGAAATTACTATCAATAATTTTAATACGCGCAAAACCAAGCACACATAATAAGAATGCTGCTGCTGTTGAAAGGATATTAAATGCAACTAAAACAATAGCAGTTATAAAAAATATTAAACCTTTCAATAGACGACTTCTGCTTGGAATTGTTTGCAACTCTCTTTGTCTCAATGGCATTAACCCAAGATGTTTTATCTTATTTGTTACGTCCTCTTCATCAAGATCTCTTATACCTAATAAAAGAACATCACCTGATTTAAATGTCTCTCTGGTAAGTCTTGTTCTATATTTTGCTCCTTTTCTCCATAAGCCCAAGAGATTTAATTCTTCATATGCCAGCTTTAAGAAAAAATCATACTTTCTTCCAATTAGTCTTGAACCTGGTGTAATCATAGCTTCAATTTCTTCAAGATCATCATCATCAAAAGAATGAAGCTCTTTTGGAATAGTTAGATTAAATCTATCTAATATAACTCCAATATCCTCAGGCGGACTTTTAATAACTAAAATTTGGTTAGCTTTAATTCTAGTATTGTTTTTAACTTTACTAACAGCTCCTCTGTCATTAACTATTCCAATAATTTCTACATCCTCACCAGCTAATTTTTTAAAAGCTGATAGAGTTCTACCAATAATTTCACTTTCTGGATTAACACTTACTTCAAATAAGTAACCCTTAAGATTTATAAGACTTGTACCTGATCCTTTTAAATCCCTGAGCTGAATTAATTTTGTACCGAGAATACATAAAAATATAAGACTTAATATAGTTATAACTAAACCAACATATGAAAAATCAAAAAAATTAAATCCACTTGATGTTATAGATGCTTTATATTCAGATATGATTATATTTGGAGGAGTTCCTATTGCTGTATTCATACCACCTAAAATACAAGCAAAAGATAATGGCATTAAAAATTTAGCAGGGTGCCATTCTAATCTTTGGCAAATATTAAGTGTAATTGGAAGTAAAATAGCTAATGCACCAATATTATTTATAAAAGATGACAAAAAGGCTGCTATAAATAATAAAGAGATTAAAAATTGAAGCTCTGTAAATTTTCTTCCTCCTATTATTTTACCTACAAGGCCAGTTAAACCAGAATTTTTTAAGCCTTGGCTTATTATTAAAACTAAAGCAACCGTAATAACAGCAGGATGAGCAAATCCTAAAAATGCATCAGATGAAGGTATTACTCCAAGAATAACAAGAACAATTAGGGCGCCTATAGAAATTGCATCATACCTAAATTTACCCCAGATAAAGAAACCTAGAAGGGCAACAAGGGTAGCTGAAAGAATAAATTGATCGTTCATATCAATAATAATGAATTACTTATCTTCTGGAGTACTCTCCAAATAAAGCGAAGTTGATGGGAAAGCAAATTCTGAATTATTTTTTTCAACAATTTTCATGATATTAAATATTAACGACTCTTTAATATTGCAAAAATCAGCAAATCCACAAGGGTCTGAATAACAAACTATCATAATATCTATAGAGCTTGAGCCAAGCTCAATAACACGCACAACAGGATCTAGATCCCCATCAGAGGCAAAATCATTACTTTGTAAAATATAGTCTTTTATGCCAGATCTTATAGATTCAAGTTGTTCTACAGTTGTAGAGTAAATAAGATTAATCTTCCAAGTAAGTCTTCTGTTAATGATTCCTGCATGATTTATAACCATAACATCAGATAAATCTTTATTAGGAATAATCATGGGTGATGTATCAAATTGTCTTATGACAGTAGATCTAAAGCCTATAGTATCAACAATGCCATGCAGTTTACCGCTAACTTGGATTCTATCTCCAGGTTGAAATCTATTTTCACCAATAATTAATATCCCAGCAATTAAGTTTTTAAAAAAATCTTGCGCTCCCAAAGCAACTGCTACTGAAAAAAGCCCAAGTCCTGCAACTAATGGACCAATTTGGATACCAAATATATCTAATATAACCCCAAGCCCAATTATCCAAACAATTGCTCTAGAAGCTCTCTCTAGCCACATCTGCATTGATGCTGTTAACCATGAACTAGTCGATAATGCTTCAAAAATTGGTTTGATGCTATTTGCTAAGGCGCTAAATATGGTAAATACAACAAAAGCTTTAACAATATTTGTTGCTGAATCTCCTACAACTCCTGAAAGAGGAAGAATTAATGTTATTAGATAAAGAGCAATAGTTACTGGGACCAATCCTAGTGGTTTTTCTAAAGCAGCTAAAATCTCATCATCTACCTTGGATTCAGTTTTTGAGGCCAGTCTTCCTATTGCATTTAGGACAGTCGCTATTATAAAACCTCTTAAAAGGAATGCTGTAAGCAAAATTATTAGTGAAATAATAATATCTGAAAGATTAACCCCATAAAATCCTCTATTCCAAACATCACTTAATAAATCAATAAAATTATCCATATAAAACTTTTAGTAAAAAATATATGTCATTTTAAGGGTATTTTGTTGTTTATAGCAAAGTTAGATCTTTTTTATCTTGCTATATATTTATAAAATCTATCTTTTGAGATATTTCCACCTGATAACATTATCAGTATCTTTTTATCTTTAAATTTAATTTTTGCGGATCTTAAGCATGCTAGAGCAATTGCTCCTGATGGCTCTAATATAAAATTAAATTCTTCATACGCAAATCTCATAGCTTCAATAATCTCAGTATCATCTACAGACAAGCCTTTAACTTTATTTTTATTATTAATTGCAAAAGTTATTATTCCAGGAAATGGAGACTCTAATGCATCACATATCCCATGCTCAATATCTTTAATATAAATTCTTTTATTTGCTAAAAAAGATTGCTGATGATCATTCCATGCAGCTGGCTCTGCTGTATAAATTTTACAATTTGGATTATGGTTCTTTAAAACTATACTGGTGCCTGCAGTAAGGCCGCCGCCACTTGCACAGATTATTGCTGCATCAAATTTCTTATTATTTTTTTCAGCCTCTATTACTTCCAATGCTGCAGTACCTTGTCCAGAAATTACATGAGTTGAATCAAATGGTTTTATAAGAGTTCTATTTTCTTTTAAAGCAATTGTCTCACCAATTTCTTCCCTTATATCTTTTTGACGATCATAAAAAATTACTCTAGCTCCAAGTGCTTTAGTTTTTTTAATTTTAATTTTTGGAGCATCCATAGGCATAACAATAACTGCAGTTGAATTTAATAATTTTGCAGCGTAAGCAATGCCCTGGGCATGATTTCCTGATGAGAAAGCTATAACACCATTTTGTAATTGTTTTTTATCAAGAAGCGTCATTGCTGAAAGAGCGCCTCTAATTTTAAAAGATCCAGTTTTTTGCAATTGTTCTGGTTTTAAATAGACTTGAGCGCCTATTTCTTGATTTAATAATTCACTTGTTACAAGTTCAGTTCTATTCAGATATTTATTAATTCTATTATATGCATTTTTAATATCATCAAGTTTAACCTGAGACATTAATCATTTATTGCTTAATTTATTCTTTATCCCAATCGGAAGATAGACTAAATAAAAAACACATATTGTTATTAATAATGCTGGAAAAATATGAAAAGGAGGTTCAGGAAAGAAATTTAATAAACTATCTCCATCTGGCTTTGCCATTAAGTACCAATAATTAGTAACACCACCAGGATCAATTCCATATGGTGGAAATTCTCCTAAAACAAGATTAATAACATATATGATGGGTAGCAGAATAAATACTGTGATCAAAATAACCTGATTTGTTTCTTGAAAATTAGGAAGATTGCCAAGTGTAAGAATGGCATAAAAAACTGCAATAACTATCATTCCATGTCCTACAAAAAAGAAAATGTAATCAAGATCCATTGCAACAGTTACATCGGGAGTTATAAGCGCCATAGTGGCTCCAGCAATACCCCAAAAATATGCAATATTAAAAAGAATCTTTGGACCTCCTAATAGGAACCAGGCTAGAATTATTTCAGAAAAGTCACACATATGAAATGGCAAGACTTCCTTCCAGTGATATGGATTTTCTAATATAAATAAATCTTTATAAGGACTTGCAATAGCATGCGCTATCAATAAAAAGGCAAGGACTTTTGTGACCATATCTTTAGTTCTATCACTTGATCTATTGACCGCATATGGAAGACCAATCACTACTGTAAAAATAAGTGCTAGAGAAAACAGATGAATAGTGCCAAATAAAATAAATGGAGATGTTCCCATAAAAATTACCTCTGAAAGTACTAATTTATTTGGTGTATATTAATTTATGATGATTAAAATTGCTACTTTATCAAAGTAAATTAAAGTTGCTTTATAGTGAATTTATTAAAATATCTTCAGTAAGGATTGCAGGAAGTATTACTGTTTCATCTAGACCAGGCTTCCAATAAAGGTATAGAGGTACGCCGTTCCTTCCATACTCTTTAAGAACTTTTAAAATATTATCATCACGATTAGTCCAATCCGCTACTATATATTCAATATTATTTTCAGCAAGATATTTTTTAACTATTGGTCTAGAAAGAGCAAGCTTATCATTTGCTTGGCATGTGATACACCAAGCAGCGGTAAAGTTAATTAGGTAAGCTTGATTAATTTTCTTTAATTCATCTTCAGTATTAGCATTCCATCCAACTGAGACTGTATCACCAGAAATTTCAACCTTATTTATATTCGATTCTTTAATAAAATTAAGCTCAATTAAAACTATTATTAATCCAAACAAGAAAGTTGATAAATGGACATTCTTAGATTTAACTTTCCCAGCAAACCAAAATAAAATAGATATTATTAAGATACAAATAAGTAATGATATTAATATTTCTGTAGAGGTCTGAATGCTAAACACCCAAAGCAACCATAGAGCAGTAGCAAACATAGGAAAAGCAAAAAATTCTTTTAAAGTGTTCATCCATTCACCTGGCTTAGGAATTTTTGTTATCAGTTCAGGAAATGTTGCAAGGATAAAGTAGGGTAATGAAAAGCCTATACCTAATGATAAGAAAATAGGTATAGTTATAGATGAAGGTTGAATTAAAGCATATCCAATAGCAGCACCCATAAAAGGAGCAGTGCAAGGGGATGCAACAATTACAGCAAGAACCCCAGTCATAAAAGAGCTTAGGTATGTTGTGTCATTAGCCCCAACAGCTCCAAGCCTTGTCATCGAGCTTCCAACATTTATATCCATCAATAAAACGAGACCAATTACAAACATAAGAATTGCTAATAAGGCAACAATTATAGGAGACTGAAGCTGGAACCCCCACCCAACCATACTGCCTGTTTTTTGTAAAAAAACTATTGCCAGCGCTATGGCAATAAATGAAGTTATTACACCAAAACAGAAATTTAAAGCATGCAGTCTTACTTTATTAGAGGAACCCCCTCCCATAGATACAAAACTTAAAGCCTTTAGTGAAATTATAGGAAATACGCATGGCATTATATTTAAAATTAAGCCACCAATAAAAGCAAATATTAGAGCTTGCCATATAGTTATCGATCCAAAACTTGATGAATTTTGTGGTAATAAATTTTTATTTAAATCTGTATTAACAATATAAGACTCATCATTTATTATTAATACACCACTAATGTTTTTAGTAATCTCTTTATACAGAGGTACTTTTAAGAGCCAATTATTTTCTTCATTTATTAGATCTTGAGTTGGATTGTATATAAAAATATTTTCATCAATCGGAAAAAAATAAATGTCATCAATTTTTTTATTATAAGAAAATCTTAACTCAAGATTATTTGCATTAACGGATGAAATATTTGGCATTATTACTGATGGCACCTGATCACGCCATTTGCTTAAGTTCACATCTTCATTAATTGTATTTAGAGTCGTTTTAATTAATGCAGATTCAGGAATGCATACATCAGCACAAATTAAGAAATTTATATTTACAGTAATATCTATATCTTGATTTAAATCTATTAAAGAAAGATCAATGGGAAAGATAATTTGATTCTCATAACCAAAAGTCATTAAGGGAGGGTATGGGATTCTATGCGGAGCCGGGTATATTACATCACTTGCGCTATTTCCATCTGGCAAAATCCATTTAACATCAATAGCACCTCCAGAATCACCAGGATTAACCCAATAGGTATGCCAGCCTTCTTGCATATCCATCTTTATTCCAATATGAACTATGCCATTTGTACTTATTTGCGGATTTTTAACAAGCGAAACTTCTGCATGACCAGTATTAATAGGCTCTGCAAATATAAGACTGCTAATAAAAAAGCTAGATATAAGTAAGCTTTTGAATATCATAAATACATGTTACCTGAGTCTATAAAAAAAGGGGTGTGTAACACACCCCATATTTAAAAGTTTAATTACTTTATTTACTACCAAGGATTTTTTTAGGAGTTTTGATCTCTATTGTTCTTGGTTTCATCTCTTCAGGAACAATCTTCTCTAAGTTTATTGTTAATAAACCATTAATGAGATCTGCTCCATTTACAATAACATTTTCTGCAATTGTAAATTGTTGCTTGAAAGCTCTTTGAGCAATACCTTGATATACAACTTCATTATTATCATTAACCACTTCAGCTTTTGGGCCTTCATAGCTTACAGATAAAGTGCCATCTGTTAATTCAATTGCTAAATCATCTTTTGCTAATCCAGCTACTGCAATTTCAATGGTAATATTATTTCCATCTCTATGGATGTTATATGGTGGATAGTTTGTAGATCTATCAGATGATTCTGAAAGTCTTTGTAATCTATCAAAAAGTGGTTCAAAACCCAATACACGGGTTGAGAAAAACGGATCTGTAAAGTTAAGTATCATATTTAGTCCTCCTTTAAAGCGACTATTACTGCACCCTTTAGGCGTGCATTATTTATATATGTAGACCCTTATGGCATCTACACTATTTATATATGGCAAAGTTTAATCTTTTCAAGAATGTTTAAATAAATTAAAGTTTTTTATTAATAAAAAAATTGAACTAAAGTATGATGTAATAGTCTATATACATATGAAACAACTAATCTTAATTGCTCTCTTAACCATCCCATTTTCTGCCATTGCAGAAAATGATGATATGCCATCTGTAACACCAGGAGATGTTTGGACTTTGGGTAAAACCTCTGGAAATACCATGACAATAGGAGGAGAGGTTCTTTATTTAATGCCAAATAGCGCCTATGAAACATATCGCAGTCGAAAATTTAATGACTGGAATCAGTTTTCTATGATAGATACAAGAAATTTAGTTAAGCTAAAGAAGGGATATCAAATAGAAATTATTGAGGGCTTGTATCAAGATAATATATTTAAAGTAAAACTCTTAAGTGGTAATAACAATGGAAGAAAGTATTACGTGATCACCGAGGACTTAATTAAAAAATATAAATTAGAGGATAAAAGTAATGAAAAATAATCTATTAATAGTTTTTTTTACTATAGCTGTTATTAGTAGCTGCTCAACCTCTTCATTAAGACCAGATGTTGTTGACAGGTCTTCAGCTCAAAGAACTCAATCTGTATCATTTGGGATTATAGAAGATGTTACCCAAGTAACTATTGAAGGTGATAGGGAGTTAGGCGCGCTTACAGGCGGAGTTATAGGCGGGGCTGTAGGATCCTCTAATAGCGATGAAGAAATTGAGTCTGGAGTTGGAGCTATTCTTGGTTCATTAATTGGATCAAAAGTAGGTGCTGAAATTGGAAGTGCTATAACTAAACTAAATGGTGTTGAGTTACTAATTCTCTTAGACTCAGGAAAATATATATCTATTATTCAAGAAGCTGGAGATAAAAATTTTATGTCTGGTCAGGCAGTAAAAATCATAAGATCTGGAGGCAAGTCTAGAGTTCTTCCTCGAAACTAGACTACTAAAAAAATTCTCTCTTAATTAATTTATGACTGAAGATTTATATAAAGATATATATAACAAAGCTTTAGATATTATTTCAAGAAGGGAGCACTCTTCTAAAGAAGTTATGGAAAAACTTGCTAGAAAGTTTACGTCAGAGGATCTTATAAATTCTACAATCGAAAAATTAATATCTAATAATTTAGTAAATGATACAAGATTTGCAGAAATGTATGTTCGTAGTAGAAAGAAAAAAGGGTTTGGACCTAAAAAAATAGCTTATGAGTTAGCTGTAAAAGGAATAAAAGATAGCTTTGTAAATGAAGCTATAATCAATGAAGGTGGTTGGATTGAATCCGCTAAGAATGTCTTTTTAAAAAAATTTAAAGATGGTCCTTCAAAAGATTTTAAGCAATCCATGAAACAAAAAGCTTTTATGCAAAATAGAGGCTTTACTTTTAAAGAAATTGAATCAGTTATGCAACAGGACATGTTATGATTTATCGCTATGTCTTATCAGGTTTTAGCAAGAAAATACCGCCCCAGTAATTTTGAAGAGGTTGTTGGTCAAGAGCACGTTGTACAAGCTTTAAGTAACAGTATTACTCAAGAAAGAATCCACCAAGCTTTTATTTTTGCAGGGACTAGAGGTGTCGGTAAGACCACTCTCGCAAGGATTCTTGCAAAATGTCTTAATTGCCAATCTTCAGAAATGCCCGTTCCTGTTCCTTGTAATAAGTGTAACAATTGCGAAGAAATAAAAATTGGAAGGTCATTAGATTTCTTTGAGCAAGATGCTGCTTCGCAAAGAGGCATTGATGCTATGAAGGAGTTACTCCAGACAGTTCCTCAGTCACCCTCATCTGGAAGATATAAGGTATATTTATTAGATGAAGCTCATATGCTTACAAAAGAAAGTTTTAACGCTCTTCTTAAATCTCTTGAAGAGCCACCAAGTCATGTTGTATTTATACTAGCTACAACCGATCCGGACAAAATACCAAAAACTGTTTTATCAAGGTGCCTTCAATTAAATCTTAAAACAATACCTCAAGATGTATTACAAAATCATCTTGGTAATATTGTACAGAATGAAAATATTAATGCAGATGATGAAGCTTTAGGTCTAATAGCTGAAGCAGCTAATGGCTCTGTAAGAGACGCATTAACACTTTTAGATCAGGCTATTGCTCATGGAGCAGGTTCAATTAATCTAGATGAGGTTAAATCATTATTAGGAACTATAGATAATACTTATCTGTATAAAATGATTAAGTTTGTAATTAGTGGAGATGGTAAAAATGCATTTCAACAATTAGATTTGATAGCCCAGCTCAATCCTGAATACGATCAAATACTAAAAAATATAATTTCAATTTTACACAAAATTTCTCTACAGCAAGCAATAAAGAATAATGAATTAGATGAGATAAAGGAATTAGCTGAATTAACTGATCCAGAATTTTGTCAGTTATTATACGAAATTGCAGTAAAGGCATATTCAATGTTTCATGTTCATCCAAAACCTAAAGAGGCGCTAGAGATTTGTCTTTTAAGGATGTTAGCTTTTAATCCTTTGAATGAGTCTAATCAGGATTTTAGTGAATCCTCTGGAATTGAAAAAAAAAATAAATCCTTAAATAGTAATAATTCAAAATCTCAAGATACAACTCATATTAATGGTGGTAAGCAAGATTTAAATATTTCACCTCCAGCAAGTAATACAAATTCTGATGAAGATAAGAATAAGATTGTTCAATCTTATAAAGACTGGAATGAAATTTATAACAGTATGGATATAAGCCCATTCGCAGAAGCTATTTTTGGCAATTTAGAATTTATAGCACATGAAAAATCATTGATAATTCTCAGAGGTGATATAGATAAATCTTCAATACCCAATAATGTTATGAGTGAATTTGAAGCAGCCTGCTCGAAGTATTTTAAAGTAAAAATCTCGTTAAAATTAGAAAAAGGTGTATTTAAAAATAGCCCTGAAAGTTTAAAGGCACAAGAAAATAATATTAAGCAATCCTCTGCAGAGTCATCGATAGATAAAGATGTTGGTATACAGAATATAATGAAGAAATTTAATGGAAAAATCCAAGATGGCTCTATTAAACCAATAGATTAATATGACTAAAGATTTACTAAATGATCTAATTCAAGCTTTAACAATTTTACCTGGTGTTGGTAAAAAATCAGCACAACGTATGGCCTTATATCTTCTAGATAAAAACAAACAGGGTGCAAAAATAATGGCATCCACTTTATTAGAAGCAGTAGAAGATATTTCTAGATGCAAAAGGTGCAGAATGTTAACCTCTAATGATTTATGCAGAGTATGTTCTGATTTGTCTAGAGAGGATGGGAGTATTTGTGTTGTTGAGTCACCATCGGATGTTTTGGCTATAGAATCCACTGGCGGATATAAGGGAAAATATTTTGTTTTATTAGGACGATTATCCCCGATTGAAGGCATTGGGCCTGAAGACCTAGGTATTGATGATTTAATAAATTTAATAAAAGAGGAAGATATTAAAGAGTTAATTTTAGCTACAAGCTCAACAGTTGAAGGTGATGCAACAGGTATGTATATAAAAGATCATATAGGTGATATCAAAGTATCTAGAATTTCCTATGGTATTCCTATTGGTGGTGAATTAGAGTATGTTGACAGCAATACTATTGCTCAGGCAATTCAAGGAAGGACAGAAGTTTAAGATGAGTATTAAATCAGATAAGTGGATTAAAAAAATGTCTTTGGAAGAGGGTATGATAGAGCCGTTTTCTGACAATCAAGTAAGAGTTGATCCAAAAGGTAATAAACTTATCTCATACGGAGTTTCTAGTTTTGGTTATGATGTAAGGTGCTCTAATGAGTTTAAAGTTTTTACTAACATTCATTCAGTAACTGTAGACCCAAAACAATTTGATGATAATAGCTTTATAGATATTCATGCCGATAGCTGTGTCATTCCTCCTAATTCTTTTGCTTTAGCTAGGACCGTTGAATACTTCAAAATACCAAGAAATGTATTAACTATCTGTTTGGGTAAATCTACATATGCTCGATGTGGAATTATAGTAAATGTAACTCCGTTAGAACCTGAATGGGAAGGTCATGTTACATTAGAATTTTCTAATACTACTAATTTGCCAGCAAGAATTTATGCAGGCGAGGGTGTTGCACAAATGATCTTCTTTGAATCCGATGAGGATTGTGAGACAAGCTATAAAGATAGAGGTGGCAAGTATCAAGGTCAAACTGGGGTAACTTTACCCAAGACTTAATATTTTTTGTAATTTTAGTGTTTGTGTGGCTTCTGCTCCTGTATCTAAAACTTCCATTATTAAGTATCCTAGCTCTGGTACTAGATGGTATTCCGTGATTCTTGAATCTTGATCTCTTACCCTCTTTATAACTATGGACTCATAATTTTTTTCATTAAAAGTATATATATCGTTTCTAGAAAATTTATATGTATTTACTTCAATATTTCCATTTCTGATGTCCTGTAGAGCAATCTCAAATGAATTATATTCTTTAGATTCATGCATATCTTTAACATTTAAGCGCATTTGAACTTGTGCATTTAACGGGTCCAAAATATCAATATCATCCGCATAATTTATATCCCACTTATTTTGACCAGAAGATTTAATATTTTGATTTATATTGTCATAAATTATTGATTGGTTTCTTTTTATTAACAATGCTCTGACATTTGCAATATATTTTTTTG
>ERZ802830.3586-NODE-3586-length-13019-cov-6.52206_pt1 | contig 13019 bp, 13 predicted proteins | sample MGYA00345654_ERZ802830 | MGnify/ENA primary metagenome ERZ802830 (study PRJEB30503, sample SAMEA104212375) | marine metagenome | biome: Westerlies Biome; feature: [SRF] surface water layer (ENVO:00010504) within the epipelagic zone...; material: water... | reverse complement strand
AACCTGGGCACCAAGGTAATCCATCACAGCTGCGGCTCCCGGGACGTCACCGCAGAGGTCTGGATCCCAGGGAGATGGGGTCAGTAAACAGCTGAGCCCGGCATCCCGAGCAGCCGCGAATCCTGCAGCGGAATCTTCGATGGCAAGTGCATGGGCTGGCTTCACGCCACTGCGCTCAACCGCCAGGCGATACCCCTCCGGCGATGGTTTGCCAGCGGAAACATCATCAGCACTGATCACCCCATCAAAAGGTGGAATCCGATCACCTGCTGCATCGAGCAAGGCATGCACAGAGGCTTGACCACTGGAGGTGACAATCCATTGCTGAATGTCAGCACCGTGAAGGAGGTGAAGCATCCGTTGAACGCCTGGTCGAAACCGAACGAAACCCTGTTGCACCCGTTCGAAATAGTGAAAGCGTTTTCGCTCTTTGAGCTGCGCAAGCTGAGCATCGGTTAAGTCCAGCCCCTGCTCCTTGGCGTAGATCCGCACCCGATGCAGACCACCGGCGATCGGCAGGAGCTTGTTGTAGAGATCAGCGTCCCAGTGAAAGGGCAGATCCAAATCTTTGAAGGCCTGGTTGAAGGCCGGACGATGCCCATCCATTTCTGTGTCGGCCAGGGTGCCGTCCACATCCCAAAACACCGCCAGAAGGTCGTTCAACACCAGCTCTGCAACGGCACAATGCTGAGACATCGCCCGACTGCTTCGCCACCGTTGCCATCAACCTCCACGCATTGGTCCTGGTCTTTGCCTGCCGTGGTGGAGCCATCCCCTCTGGGGGAGCTCAATCTCCCGTTATCGCTTCGCACAGTTCTCAGGCGACGTGGCTTTCTCACCAGCTGTGATGCCGAAGCGCTTTTGAATCCTGGTCTGCTGCCAGACCCTTACGACCATTTCCCGGATCTGCTGGCCGCCAGTCGACGTCTCATGACGGCCTGCCGAAACGGTGAGCAGGTGGCGGTGTGCGGTGATTACGACGCCGATGGCATGACCAGCACAGCGCTGCTGCTCAGAGCTTTGGAACCCCTTGGAGCTCGTCCGGTTCCTGCCATTCCCTCACGGATGGAGGAAGGGTACGGGCTCAACCCCTCCATGGTGGAGCGCCTCAACGCTGCGGGTGTGCAACTGCTGGTGACTGTGGACAACGGAGTCGCCGCCAGAGACGCACTCGAATTGGCCCAAGACCTTGGCGTCGAGGTGATCGTGACGGACCACCACGCCATTCCGGATCAACGCCCTCCCATGACAGCGTTGATTCATCCGGCGACAACACCAGTCAATTCGCCTTATCAAGGGTTGGCTGGGGTGGGGCTCGCCTATGTGTTGGCCCGTGCCGTGGCTGAAGAACTGGACCATCCCGAAGCGATCCGGGTGGCTCGAGACCTCTTCTGCATTGGCACCGTTGCTGACATGGCCCCATTGCTTGGTGCCAATCGAGCCTGGTTACTGGAAGGATTGGGCCAGCTTCATCGGTCGGAATGCAAGGGGTTGCGTGCCCTTCAACAGCTGGCAGGTCTTGGAGATCAACCGCTGACCGCAGAAGACATTGGCTTTCAGATCGCGCCGCGCATCAATGCTGTTGGCCGACTTGGCGAACCGCGGCTGGTTGTGGATTTACTCACCGCTGATGATGCAGAGGCAGCCATGGCTCTTGCACGCCGCTGTGACGACTACAACAGGCAACGCAGGGATCTCTGTGATGCCATCGAAGCCGAAGCGATTGCCCTGGTTGAAGCAGAGCCAGGCGACACGCTTCCCTCGTTTCTTCTCCTCGCCCAGAGCCACTGGCACCACGGGGTGATCGGCATCGTTGCTGCCCGGTTGATGGAGCGATACAACCGCCCGGCAGCCCTGCTGGCCGGTGATGGGGAGGGGTGCCTGAGAGCTTCCGTTCGTTCACCGTCCGGTTTTGCGGTGGATCAAGCCCTGACGGCGTGTGGCGATCTACTGCTGCGTTATGGCGGGCACCCAGCAGCTGGGGGGTTCACTGTGCGAGCTGAGCTGGTTCACACGCTGCATGAACGGCTGTGTGGTCTTGCCGATTCCTGGTTACTCACCCAGTCCCAGGGTCGCCCCGTCCGGCCTGATGCCTTGCTTCAACTCGAGGAAGTGAACTGGGATCTCTGGAAACATCTCCAATCCCTTGCACCTTTTGGTATCGGTCACCCCACGCCGCTGTTTTGGTCCCGTGGTGTGACGGTTGAGGACAGAAGAGACCTCAAGGGTGGCCACATCGCATTACGGCTCCGCCAGGGACAATCCGAGCGTCGAGCCATTGCTTGGCGCTGGGAATCATCCGTTCCCGTTCCGGATCTCTGCGATGTCGCCTACACGATCTCCATCAATCGATGGCAAGGAGAGAAGCGCCTCCAGCTGGAGATCAAGGCACTGAGAAGCCACAGCGAAACGGTGTTGATCGAGCGCGGAGAGCGCACCTACATCGCTACACGCATGCAGGATGAATCGCTTGTTGTTGTGAACAGTGAAGGGCGCAAATTGGTGGCTGACCTTCAGCAAGAACAATCCCTCACCAGCAAGGATGACTTGGTGAGGGACGAACGAGTGATTCAGTTGATGGAGGAAGCGTGCCTCGGGCTCGGCTTACGCCCCTGATGGGCGGGTTCAGAGAGCCCCGCGGCGGTAGAAGAGGATGAAGATCACGGCAGGACCAGCAATGGTGATGAGAGCCAGGGCGGCAAAGTTGGCGATCAGATGGATGTCGAAGCCCATGGCGGTACTGCGCTGTCAAACGACGTTTCACCACCCAGGCTACGGGTCTTTCGACCGTGAATGCCAAATCTGCGCGAATCGCTGTGATGGCTTGTCACAGCAATGGCCATGACCCACGACGTTCAACAGTGGCAGTGCATCAAGCACTGCGGAGCTTGCTGCCGTCTGGCACCAGACGAACGGCCGGAAGCCCTGGCTGCGTTGAACGACAGCCAACAACAGACCTATCTCGCGATGGTGGGGGATGACGGCTGGTGCATCCACTACGACAGCGGTGGACAACGTTGCCGGATTTACAACGAGAGGCCGGAGTTCTGCCGTGTCAGTGAACTTGGAGCCCTGTTCGGCGTCCCTGCTGAGAACTTGGATGACTTTGCAATCAGCTGCTGTCAACAGCAAATCCGATCCACGTACGGAGGGAGGAGCCCTGTGCTGCGTAGGTTCAATCGTGCACAACAGCCCGTGAACTGTGCCAACTGAAGCAAGCAACGGCGAGAAATCAGGATTCCTCACCGTGCTGGTCAGCACGTTCACAACGGTGTTCGTTGCTGAATTGGGGGATAAAACCCAATTGGCAACCCTGCTGCTTTCGGCGCAGTCGGGTTCACCCGTGCTGGTGTTCATCGGAGCCGCTTTCGCTCTGATCTGCTCAAGCCTGGTGGGTGTTCTTGTTGGTCAATGGCTGGCACGCACCCTTCCGCCGGAACGCCTTGAACTGATGGCAGGTCTGCTGATGGTGGCCCTTGGTCTCTGGCTCGGGCTTCAGGCCGGGCGTTCCTTGCTGCTGAATGGCTGACGGACCGATGGATTTTCCCCTTCTTCTCTCCACCTTCCTCACCGTGTTTCTGGCCGAACTCGGAGACAAGACCCAGTTGGCAACGGTTGCTATCAGTGGAACCTCCAATCGCCCACTGGCGGTGTTTCTTGGCTCGTCCTCGGCGCTCGTTCTGGCCAGCCTGCTGGGAGCATTAGCCGGGGGGTCGGTCGCCACTGTGATCCCCAGTGATCTTCTGCAATTGATTGCATCCATCGGATTCCTGGTGATTGGAACCCGACTGCTCCTCCCCCTCATGACTCGTCAACAGGCATCGGGTGAGGGGAACGGAACTCCAGACCCCTAAGCTTTGGGTGCTGAGAATTGTCCCAGCACGTCCTGTTGTCAGGCGTCGGCCTCTTCTCCTGATCTCCCGATCCTGATGGTCGGTTTCTGCGCAAGACACGATGAAATTCTCGGTCGCCGATCTTCTTGATCAGCTGTCCTCCGATCAGCTCTCGGATCCGGCTCAACTGGCCAAAGGTCTCAAGTTGGGGAACAAGGCCGAGAAAGAGACTCTTGCGACTGCAATTCATGCACTCGCCAAGGTCGGTGTGCTGAATCAGACTGATGATGGCGAGGTCAGCCGTGCGCTTGACGAAACCCTGATCGATGCCCGCTTGCGCTGCAGTAGCAAGGGCTTTTGTTTTGCCATTCGAGATGACGGTGGGGACGATATCTACATCCGTGACCACCAACTGAACCACGCCTGGAACGGCGACCGGGTTCTGGTGAAGGTGACGCGCGACGGAGGACGACGACGATCGCCGGAAGGGGGTGTTCAATGCATTCTCGAACGGTCCACCCACTCCCTGTTGGCTCAGGTTGAGCAACAGAACGATCAGTTGATCGCAGCTCCACTCGATGATCGCGTTCTGGCCAACATCCATCTCGGTGCGGAGGATGCTCAACACCTCTCAGGCGACACGATTGAAAGTGTTGTTGAAGTGCACATTGACCGTTACCCAGTCGCCCAGCATCCCGCTGTCGGTCGTGTTGTGCGTTCCTTGCCACTGAATGGCGGTCCAGCCGCTGATAGGGATCTTCTTCTCACCAAAGCGGGCCTGCAGAGTCGCCCAGCTCCCACCCGCAGTTCAGGAAAGTCGCCGGTTTCCAAAGGGCGTACAAATCTCACTGATCAGCCGGCGCTGCTGTTGCAGGCCTGGATGCAGGATGACGCCCCTGGTCTCCCAGCTGTTTACGTCGAAGCGAAGGACGGAGGTTCTCGCATTTGGGTGCATGCTCCCACTGTTGCGGAACGAATCGGAAGTGGGAACAGCCTGGATCTGTGCCTGAGGGATCGATCCGAAGCCCTATGCCTTGGGGAAGTTTGGCAACCTCTCCTGACAACAACGCTCAACAAAGCCAGCCGCTTCAAGCCTGGGCAGGAGGCTGATGCCATATCCGTCAGGCTTGATGTGAATGCCGAAGGCGAACTCATCGATTGGGAATTCATGCTGAGCACGGTGAAACCCTCGGTTGAGGTCAGCACAGACCAGCTGAAAGCGTTTGCGGCCCGCAAACCAAAATCGCGAACCGTGCCAGCTGTTCTCAAGCCAATCAAAGATCAGCTTGGACAACTGGACACCCTGCGCTTCTGTTGCAGCTGTCTCTCTCAAAACGAGCGCAACCAGGGAACTGTGGAACTGGACCTCCGCCCCCCACAGCTGGAATCACTGGGGGATCTGCGCTTCGCAGATCCCAGTGGGTTCCGACATCGCTGGGTGGATGCATTTCATCCTGAGGATCCTCATTCCTTTCTCCAGCCTGTGCTCCGCGCAGCGGATCGAGCCTGGGGGCAACACCGTGCGGATCTTCAGCTGGGAGGGCTCACAGTTCTCCGCGATGAACCCGATCGCACGGTTCTCACCGACGTGGCCAAAACAGCCATCGCTCTTGATCTTCCCCTTGAACTTGATGAAGACGGTTGCCCAACAGCCGTTGAGCTCATTCAGGTGTTTCGGGACAGTGAGCATCGGCGGGTGCTCGAACAACAGCTCAGCCATGCTTTGCAGCAATCCAGCTTCGCTTCGGTGGAGCCCCGTGCTGCAGTGTCCTCATCCGATGCCCTTGAATCCCAGGAGGGCAGCAATGAACCAGTGACCCCACAGCCGGGCTCTTCGCCGTGGACCTGCGCGACCCTGCACTACGCGCACCTGATCAATCAGCAGATCCTGGTGGCCCTGCTGAGCGAAGCGAAGGATCGGCCCAATGTGCGCCAGAAAAACCGCGTTTCACTCGGAAAGCAAGGTGTTGGTGACGATGTGAGCTGGCCATTATTCACCGCGGCTCAGGAAGAGAAACTGAATGGCCTGATCTCCGAGCGGCTCATCCAACGGTTGAACACCCGCCGCCGCCAGGTGCTTGAGCTTGAAAAAGATCTGCTCGCCATGGTGCAGGCACGTTCCGCCCAGCCTCTCGTTGGCGAAGAGGCGGATGGGCGCATCAGCGGTGTTCAGAGCTATGGCTTCTTTGTTGAGGTGGGAGAAAGCCGTGTCGAAGGATTGGTGCATGTCAGCTCCCTCAACGACGACTGGTACGAGTACCGCTCACGCCAGAACCTCCTTGTTGGCCGTAAAAACCGCCGGAGTTACCAGCTTGGCGATGCTGTTCGTGTGCGGGTGATGAATGTGGATGTTCTGCGCAATCAGATCGACCTTGAGGTGATTTGCGTACCCGAACCCGTGGAAGCCAGCCAGACCACCAACACCAACGAACCGCTTCCGGTCTCCCTCAGCGAGACCTGAATCATGCATCCCTATGTTCTCGCGATCAGCGGAGCCTCTGCCCAACCCTTAGGGGAAAGGGCTTTGCAACTTCTGCTTCAGAACGGTCGCTCGGTGCATCTTGTTTTGAGCCATGGCGCCCATGAGGTGTTTCGCGCGGAACAGGGTTTGAGTGTTCCAGTTGATCCGGAGAAGCAGCAGCTGTTCTGGCGTGATCGCCTGAACGTCGCGAGTGGAGAACTCGTTTGCCATCGCTGGAATGATCAGGCGGCCTGTATCGCTAGCGGAAGCTTCAGAACCCAGGCAATGGTGATCGTGCCCTGCAGCATGGGAACAGTTGGCCGGATCCATGCCGGCATTGCATCGGATTTGATTGAACGCGCAGCCGATGTTCATCTCAAGGAGCGGCGACCGCTGGTGATCGCTCCACGCGAGATGCCGTTCAATCTGATCCATCTCCGCAACCTCACCGGACTCGCCGAGGCTGGTGCCACGATTGCGCCTCCAATTCCGGCTTGGTACACACGCCCGGAGTCCCTCGAGGAGATGGTGGATTTTCTGGTGGTGCGTTTGTTCGATGGACTTGACGAAGATCTAACGCCCTTGAACCGTTGGACGGGGCCACTGGAATGAGCCTGATTCAACGGCTCCTCCTGATGCTCTGTCTGGCTCCTTTGCTGGCGGTGATGGTCGTATCGACCCTCCATGGAGAAAGCAGTACACGTTTGAGGTTGTTGATCTGGACCTCACCGATGCTTCCGATCGGCGCATGGACCGCTCTAGCCGCCGGTGGAGGTGCCATGGCTGCTGCTGCGTCAGCAGTTCTGCTGCAGCCATCCGGTCGCCCGCTGCGTCGGACGCGTCACACCTCCTATGCGCCTGAGCAGCGAGACCCTCCAACAGCACCACCACACCCTGTTGCCGATCCAGGACCGCAGCGCGACCTGCGCGATCCAGCTCCAACGGTGTCGGTGGCCTACCGAGTGATCCAACGGCCAGCACAAGCCAAGTCTGGCCCTCAAGCTCCCAGTCGCCCGCAGCCCCAGTCCCCTTCCGTTGACGAGTCGAACTGGGGAAAGGATCCCGATCGGGACTGGTGAGTCCACGGCAACGCTGCTTACAGTTGCTGAAGTGATCCTGAATCGGTGAGCGAAACGCCCGAAAGCAAACCGGCTGCCAAACCCAAGCCCCCCAAGCCGGAAGACAAACCGTTCCCTGAGTTCATCGACACGCTGTTCCTGCCAGCGGTGTCCAAACAACTTGCTGACCACAACATCACGCCGGAACGGCTCGAGCGTGTGGAAGGGGAGCGGCCTGTTGTGGGTGGCAGTTGCCCGATGGTGATCGGTGAGCTTCCTGGAGGTCGTCGGTTCTGGCTTTGCTTCGCCAAAGCAGATATCAACAGTCAAAAAGTGATTGCACTGGCCGATCCCGGTAGCGAACCCACTCTGCTGGAAAGCTTTTTGATCGATGAAAAGCGGATGTCGCTCCCTCTGCTTGTGTCGAGACTCCTGCAGCGACTCAATGGTCAGAAATGGCTTGGAGGTAACTAAGCCGTCGTCACGGCCCCGGGAGTTGTCCGGACACGCCTACATTGGCAGAATCGTCAATTGGAACTGATGGTCCCTCCCACCGCCGTGGCCGAAGGCAACGCTGTCGCCATCAAGGACCCTGTCAAGGACACGATCCTGACCCCACGCTTCTACACAACCGACTTCGAAGCGATGGCGGCGATGGATCTTCAGCCCAATGAGGCTGAGCTGGAAGCCATCTGCGAAGAATTCCGAAAGGACTACAACCGTCATCACTTCGTGCGCAACGAAGAATTTGATGGAGCGGCTGACAAACTCGATCCAGAAACCCGCAAGGTGTTTGTCGAGTTTTTGGAGCAAAGCTGCACGTCTGAGTTTTCCGGATTTCTGCTCTACAAAGAACTCAGCCGCCGGATCAAACAGAAGAATCCACTGCTTGCTGAGTGTTTCGCTCACATGGCTCGGGACGAAGCCCGCCACGCTGGATTCCTTAACAAGTCGATGAGCGACTTTGGAATGCAACTCGACCTCGGCTTCCTCACCGCTAACAAGGACTACACCTTCTTCAAGCCGAAATTTATTTTCTACGCCACCTATCTCTCTGAGAAAATCGGCTATTGGCGTTACATCGCCATCTACCGCCACCTCGAGCAGAACCCCGACAGCAAGATCTTCCCGATCTTCAACTTCTTCGAGAACTGGTGTCAGGACGAAAATCGCCACGGTGATTTCTTCGACGCCCTGATGAAGGCTCAACCCGATACGGTTCGTGGCCCGATCGCGAAGCTGTGGTGCCGTTTCTTCCTCTTGGCTGTTTTCGCCACGATGTATGTGCGCGATGTGGCTCGTAAGGAGTTCTACGAAGCCCTTGGTCTCGACGCTCGCACCTACGACAAGATGGTGATCGAGAAAACCAACGAAACGTCGGCACGCGTTTTCCCGGTGGTTCTCGACGTGAAGAACGAGAAGTTCTGGATCCGTCTCGAGCGCCTCGTGAACAACAATGCTGCCTTGGATCAAGCTGATGCCAGCGATGCGATCGCCCCGGTGAAGCTTCTCCGCAAATTGCCTTTTTGGATCGCTAACGGAGCCGAAATGGCCAAGCTGTTCTTGATGCCAGCCATCGACAGCAGCCGTTACCAACCTGCCGTGCGCTGAGGCGGCACCTCCTTATCTCTTTTCAGGATTTTTCTTGTCTGACGCTTTTTCGAATCAATGGAGGGGTCTCCTTGAATCCCTCCTGCAGAGGGGCCGAGGAGCTGGTGCCGATCTTGTCGAGGTGTTCCTTGAGCGCACGGATCACATCGGTCTTCTGGCGGAGCAAGATCGCATCACCAGCGTGAATCCTGCATTTGCGCGAGGAGCTGGCTTGCGGGTGTTCCGCAATGGACGGGACGGGTTCGTGAGCACCAACGACCTCACCGAGCGGGGTCTCCAACACGCGCTGGATCAAGCGCTGGGAATGCTTGGTCTTGAGCCTCAGCACTTATCGGCTGGCTCAGGCTTTGAGGGGCTTGCTCAGTTGACCGATCATGGCCTCACGAAGGGTGATTGGCTCAATCGCTGCCCCAGCCTCGACCACGCCAGTCAGTGCCTGCTGCAAGGCACACATCATTTGGAGCGTCTTGGCCAACACCTGCAGGTGCGTCGTGGCAGCTATGCCCGCGATTGGCAAGAAGTGCTCGTCGCCGCCTCGGATGGAACCTTCGCCCGTGACATTCGTCTGCATCAATCGAGCGGCCTTTCCGTTCTTGCAGCTGATGGCGATCACCGTTCCAGCATCGGGCGCCGGTATGGCAGTACCGACAACCCGGAAGAGTTGGCTCACTGGGATTCGGAGGCCAGTGCCGCTGAAGTGTGCAACAGCGCTGGAACCATGCTCCGCGCTGACTATGTTGATGCCGGCCAAATGCCGGCTGTTCTGGCGAACCGTTTCGGTGGTGTGATCTTCCACGAAGCCTGCGGACATTTGCTGGAGACCACTCAGATCGAACGCGGAACGACCCCCTTTGCCGATCGGGTTGGTGAGTTGATCGCCCATCCGGCGGTGACGGCCATTGATGAAGGACTCAGCGGCGGGTCTTTCGGTTCCCTCTCCATGGATGATGAGGGAATGGCTCCCGAGCGAACCGTTCTGATTAAGGACGGTGTTCTGCAGCGGTTTATCAGTGATCGGGCCGGTGAACTGCGCACCGGACACAAGCGCACTGGCAGTGGTCGACGTCAGAGCCATTCGTTTGCGGCCGCAAGCCGGATGCGCAACACCTTCATCGATGCCGGCCCTCATCAACCTGAGCAACTCATTGAGTCGGTTGATCAAGGCCTGTATTGCAAATCCATGGGTGGGGGAAGTGTTGGGCCCACCGGTCAATTCAACTTCTCTGTGGAGGAGGGATATCTGATCGAAAACGGGAAGCTCACCAAGCCTGTGAAGGGAGCAACCCTGATCGGAGATGCCAAAGAGGTGATGCCTCGAATTTCGATGTGCGCCAACGATCTCGAGCTCGCTGCTGGATTCTGCGGATCTGTGAGCGGCAGCATCTTCGTGACGGTGGGGCAGCCCCACATCAAAGTTGACTCGATCACGGTGGGAGGCCGCTGACCATGAGCCAAAGCAACGGTCTCAACGCCAGCGCCCTGCGCGATCAGCTTCATCAACTGGCGACCCGCGCAGGAATCCATCATTGGGATCTCGGCGCTGCTTGCAGTGATGATTGTTCCGTGCAGGTGGATCGCGGCGAAGCCAAGCAGCTCAAAGCAGCCCAGCGCAGTTCGATCACCGTCCGAGTGTGGAATCGGGAGGGGCTTGTGGGCATCACCAGCACCACCGATCTTTCCGATCAAGGGCTCGAGCAGGCCTTGGTGGGTGCCCATGCAGCCAGTGCATTCGGCAATCCCGAGGACATCCCCCAGTTCTCGCCACTGGCTACAGCGCCTCTTCCAGACATTGATCGGCCTCTTCAAAAGCGGCAAGGCATTCTTCCTCTCCTCGAAACCCTGCGGGAGGCTGAGGCGGATCTGCTATCCCGCCATCCCGCCATCCAAACGGTTCCTTACAACGGCCTAGCGGAATCCCTCTCCCAAAGCCTTTACCTCAACAGCGATGGTGCCTTGCGTGAGATGGAGCGCACCCAGGCAAGCCTCTACCTTTACGCACGTGCTGAAGAAGAGGGGCGAAAACCACGCAGTGGCGGTGCTGTGAGGCTTGGGCTTGGCAGTGGTGGGCTGGATGTGCAGGGCTGTATTGATGAGGCTGTTGAGCGCACCGTCAGCCATCTCGATTACAGGCCGATTGATACCGGCACCTATCGCGTTTGTTTCACACCCGAAGCGTTCCTTTCGCTGTTGGGAGCATTCAGCAGCATGTTCAATGCTCGATCGGTTCTTGATGGCGTCAGCCTGAGCCACCGCGATTCGCTCGGTTCATCCATTGCCGTTCCCTTTCTTGATCTTCACGACGACGGACTCCATCCGGGCCACATCAGTGCAGCTCCTTTCGATGGGGAAGGCACTCCCACCCGTCGCCTGTGCCTGATCGAAGGCGGAGACTTGCAGCATTTCCTTCATTCCGAAGCCACTGCAAGGGCCTTCGGTGTTGAGCCCACAGGTCATGCCGGCCTTGGAGCCAAGGTGTCTGTTGGCCCTGATTGGTTTGTCGTGGGAACGAATCCCAACAGCACCAGCGGTTGCGATCTCAATCACTGCACCGAACAAGATCCGTTCGTTTTGATCGAAGATCTTTCAGCACTGCATGCCGGTGTGAAGGCGACGCAGGGATCGTTTTCACTGCCATTCGATGGATGGCTTGTGAGGGGCGGTGAGAGAGTTTCTGTTGAAGCAGCAACCGTCGCCGGCGATATCCGCACACTGCTCCAATCGATCCTGCATCTCGAACCCACAGCAGAGGTCACCCACCGCGGTGTATCCCCTCATGTATGGGTGGATGGGTTGTCGATCACCGGCGAAGCCTGACCTTGCGCATTTTGTTCTGGGGGACACCGGCGTATGCGGTTCCCACCCTCACCGCTCTTGTGGAGGCCGGCCACTGCATCGTGGGTGTGGTGACACAACCGGATCGGAGGCGTGGTCGGGGCAAACAGTTGATGCCATCCCCAGTGAAAGCCCGTGCCCTTGAGCTGAATCTGCCGGTGTTTACACCCGAACGGATCAAATCCGATCAGGCCTGTAAAGACCAGCTTGCTGCTCTCGCTGCCGATGCATCTGTGGTGGTGGCGTTCGGACAAATCCTTCCCAAAGACGTGCTGGAGCAGCCGCCACTTGGCTGTTGGAACGGACACGGCTCCTTGCTGCCCAGATGGCGCGGTGCCGGTCCGATTCAGTGGTCGATTCTCGAGGGGGATGCTGAGACGGGGGTCGGCGTGATGGCCATGGAAGAAGGTCTGGACACCGGTCCGGTGCTGATCGAAGAGCGGATCCCAATCGGTCTGCTTGAAACCGCGCACGATCTCGGTCAACGCCTGAGCCAACTCACGGCGACGTTGATGGTGAACGCGATGCCCCTGATCGAAGCGGCAGGCCCCGGTTCTGAACCGGAACGGATGAAGCGCCTCAAGGTGCGAGACCAGAGCGAGCCAAGCAGCTACGCCCGCATGCTCAACAAAGACGACTTTGTGCTCGATTGGTCTTCATCAGCTTTGGCGATCCACCGCAAAGTCATGGGCCTCTTTCCCGGCGCCGTGACCACATGGCGTGGAAAACGCCTCAAGATCATCCGCACCGAACCACTGATCGCCCGTCTGCAGGATCAGCTCAGTGCTGAGGCCCGTTCCTTGGTAGGACGTTGGGACACCGGTGCCCACCCTGCCGGGAGCATTCTTCAGTGCATCGACGATCTGGGGCTTGTGGTGAGCAGTTCAGGTTGTCCCCTGCTGATCCGTGAAGCGCAGCTGGAAGGGAAAAGTCGCAGCACTGCTCCTGCCCTGATCCAGCAGCTGGGCGCCCGTGCCGGCGATCAGTTGGGTGGTTGAGCGAACACCACTCAATCTTCGGTGTAAAGCATCCGAGCTTGCCTCCACACCCGTTCGAGATCGGAATCACTCAGTTGCCCTGCCTCTGGGAACAGGCTGGAGAGCCACAGGCGTCGATCGCACATCGACTCGTGAGTGAAGAACCCATCCTGGGATGCCAGCACTCTGAACTTGAGAAATTCCAGCAATCGGGCGCGCAACCGAACACCATCGACGAGCCTGATTC
>ERZ802830.3584-NODE-3584-length-13035-cov-9.05732_pt1 | contig 13035 bp, 7 predicted proteins | sample MGYA00345654_ERZ802830 | MGnify/ENA primary metagenome ERZ802830 (study PRJEB30503, sample SAMEA104212375) | marine metagenome | biome: Westerlies Biome; feature: [SRF] surface water layer (ENVO:00010504) within the epipelagic zone...; material: water... | reverse complement strand
TGTTGGTGTTGAGGCAAATCCTGCACCTGGTATGCGCGCAGAAGTGAACGTCAACGTTTTAGGAAACGTAGCAAACAATCCAATCGATGAGATCTTTTATGAAAATAGAGGTAGAGCGCAACGATTTACAACGCCAGACGGAGGAGAGATTACCCTAAATGATATGAACCGTGTTCAGGTTTATAATGCTGAGTTTGAGTGGAATGCCAAAAACTTTGATTTAAGAGGGTTTTACCGGACAGGTCACTATCATTGGGCATATGAAGGAGATATTTTTAATTTATATCCAGAAGCCTATTACGGTCCTAACTTAGATATTTACAATGGTGAAATTTTAGGTGCCGAGCTAGATGCTAAAGGAGCACTTTCAGGACTAAAAGTAGCCTTTGGACCACAATTGTGGTGGGGCGCTAACCCAGCAATGCTTTTTAAGTATCAAAAAGAATTGTTTAAATGGACTGTGACAGGGGTGTATCACAGAGATATTATTACCAAAACTAGATATGACGAAAGTGGTAGACGCATCCTTGATCAAAATCAAGTTACAAGTGGTGTGATTCCAGCTTGGCCAACAGAACGTGCCACGATTGCTTTTGAGCGTAAGCTTGGAAATTTTGGTATTACCTTAGGAGGTATTTGGGGTGGAAGCCCTTTAAATGGAAGTTTTTTCCAAGTAATGGCTAAAAACGATATTCACGCGGTGCTTGTTGATAAAGTAAACAATGAAGATAACTGGGGTGGAAAGGCTAAAATTACCTTTCAAAAAGGAAGATTTAATTGGTATGCACAGGGATCTTATATGGGCTTGGTTGCCAATGGTGGCGCTGACCAAACCCAAACTTTTACAGGCTGGAAACTGAAAGATTCAGGTAGTGGAAACATGACTAATGTACTTTCTGGGTTTACGTACCTAAAAGGTAATTTACAAATTGCACCAAACTTTTTGTACCAAAAACCACTTGTTGATCCTATGCCAAATAATCCTTTTGGCCCAGGAAGACTACGAAACGTTATAGATGACCCGTTTGCAGTTCGCGGTGGAAATAGAGAAACTTTAGGTGCAGAAATTTTATTTACCTTCGATCCAACGCCTGGAACATGGATGTATGAGTGGAACAATGATGTGGTTGAGGATGCCAAGTTTGCTATGAGTGCTGGCTTTGTATTTAGACATTTACCAACTACTCAAGATGCGCATATTGGTTTCTTTGCTAACCGTCAGTTTTTTGCGTTCTCAAATTCTGCCCCTGCAGAAGACCTATGGGAAGCTCACACGCGTATTGTTTCTAAATTAAATCCACAACTTGGCTTAATAGGAAATTTCTTCTATGGTACAGGGCAAGGCAATGGAGATTCTACTAGGAAAATTACACGCTATGGCGGAGATCTTAGGATGATTTACAAAAACATGAAACTCATGTCGCATGTTAAAGTTAACGATTGGGGTCCTTTTGACTACCACCGTGATTTTAACCTCACCTTCCCGCTTCAGGCAATGATTGATATATCCACTTCGCTTGGCAAGCAAGATTGGTTTGGATTACCCAACACTCAAATTGGTATTCGCGGTACTTGGAGGTCTTTAGACCAATACTCGCCACGTTATGCTCCTGATGGTCTAACACCAGCGCCAAATGTATTTTTTGCTGGTTACCCTAAAGGTTCTGAATGGGAAATCAGAACGTATGTTCATATTAACATTGGTAAATAATAAAAAATAAGACAATGAAAAAATTTAAGTTTAAATCACAACTACCTTTCGTTCTTGCAGGATTTCTCTCGATTATCATCATAAGTTGTGAAAGAGAATTTTCGGACGAAATTGCCTTAGCTACATACCAAGATATCCCGGAGGTATTTACGGATGTTCCGGTATCACTAACTGACGAATTCTTTATCTCTTTTGATCCAGCTGATGGAGCTAATGTTAATGGCTTTGATACAGACACAAAAGAAGCTTATTTGGGAACCTCCTCAATTCGCATTGATGTTCCTATGACTAGTGACCCACAGGGTAGCTTTATAGGGGGAATCTTTCTTGATAGAGGAAACGGAAGAGACCTTACAAATTATGACGCTTTAACATTTTGGGCTAAAGGTAGTATGACAGCTAACGTTGATTTATTTGGCTTTGGAATGGACTTCGAAGGCGATAATTACAGAATAGATTTAGAAAATACACGTCTTTCTACAGATTGGAAGAAGTACACAATACCAATTCCTGATGCTTCAAAATTGGTTCAAGAAAAAGGAATGTTTTCTTTTTCTGCTTGTGCATGTTCAACATTTGGATTTGGATACGTCATATGGATTGATGAAATCCGCTTTGAGAATTTAGGCCTTGTTGCGCAACCTTTGATCTCTATATTTGGAGGTGAAAATAGTACACAAACAACCTACACTGATGCAGTTATTAACACCACTGGAGTTACTCAAATAGTGACTTTACCAGACGGCTCAGTGGTTACTACCGCTATTGCTCCCGGATATTTAGATTTTAAAACATCTGATCCATTTGTAGCCCAAGTAAACGAATCAGGTGAAATCACAGTTGTGGGGACTGGAACAGCAGTCATAACCGCATCAATGAATGGTGTTGAAGCTGTAGGATCGATGACCATTGACTCTAGGGGAAGGTTTGACTTGCCTGATGCGCCAACACATGCAGCAGCAGATGTCAAATCTATTTTTAGTGATGCGTATGAAAATGAACCTGTTGATTTTTATAATGGGTATTGGCAGCCTTATCAGACCACTACATCTTCTGATTTTGATGTTAATGGAGATAACATACTTAGTTACGAGAACTTCAACTTTGTGGGGCATCAATTCGGCAGCCCAACGGTTGATGGTTCACAAATGACACATTTTCATTTTGATGTATTTATCCCTGGAACATTAGATCCAGGCGCTCAACTGAGAGTAACCATTAAGGATTTTGGGCCAAATGGTGCTGATGGTGGCGGAGATGATACTACACAAGAGTTTACACTAACAAGCGCAGATCTTACTGGAGATACCTGGAGCAGTATTGATGTACCACTTTCATTGTCACCAAAAACAAGGATAGGTCAGCTTATTTATGAAAATAATGGTACTAATCTTGAGGAATTGTACATGGATAATGTTTATTTCTACAGGGACTAAACATATTTCAATTAAATACTAAAACAACAGCTGATAAACTGCGATTCAAAATAAGAATCGCAGTTTATTTAATAAACTAAGCATAAGTAAAAAAATTAAAATGCAAGACTTTTTAACCAAGAACATGTTAAAAGTTAATTACTTTTTATTTAGATTTTTTCTGTTGCTATGTGCATTGGGCTGTGGGAAAGATGATGCGTCAACAGTAGAACCGACCGGCCCAGAGGAACCAAGTGTTACCAAGTATGGAATGACATTGGTTTGGGAAGATGAATTTGATTACGATGGAGCCGTAGATGCAAACAAGTGGCACCACCAAGTTATCCCAATTATGGGAAGTAGTTGGGCAAACAATGAACAACAACATTACACAAATAGTCAGGAAAACTCTTATGTAAGTGAAGGAACGCTTAAAATTGTTGCTAAAAAAGAACAATACAATTATGGGGGTAATACCAAGAGCTATACATCGGCTCGCTTGAATACCAAATATAAATTTCAATATGGTCGTATTGACATAAGCGCTAAACTACCTGTCGAACAAGGTACCTGGCCTGCCTTTTGGACGCTTGGAGCTAATATTGACGAAGTTGGCAACTATCATGGGGACACTTATGGAAGTGTTGGCTGGCCTGCCTGCGGTGAAATTGATATTATGGAACAAAATGGCTGGGATAAAGATAATCTTATTGGTCATTTGCACTGGGGCAACATGCAAACAAACCAATATCAAAACGAAGGTGAAACCAAACGTGTTCAAAATACGTCAACAGAATTCAATCTGTATTCTTTAGTATGGACTAAAGATGAGATTAGAATTCTCTTTAATGACCAAGTATTTTTTATCCGAGAAATTGATAACACCATGCCTTATCGTTTCCCCCATTATGTATTGTTTAACATAGCCATGGGAGGAAATCTTGGTGGAACAATCCCCTCAAATTTTACAAGTGCTACCATGGAAGTAGATTACATCAAAATTTACCAGTAACCCAATTTTAAAATCGACTTAGCTTTTATGCTTATTAGAAATAAAAATAACGACCTTTCTCAAGAAAAATCAGACACACATTACATAAGATCAAAGATGACACCCAACAACGCTATTTACCTTGGTGCCCAGCCCAACCAATTTTCCGAAAAAGAAGTAAAAGGAGAAGAAGTAACCCAAAATGGCGAAACTTTTTACAAGATTTCAAATGTAGACGTCATGCGTCCGTTTTTTATGAGTATTGTAAGCAATTCCAATCATTGGATGTTTATTTCCAGTAAAGGCAGCTTGTCTGCTGGACGACGAAATAGCAATTATGCGCTATTTCCGTATTACACAGACGATAAAATTACCGAGTCGGCGGAAACTACAGGAAGTAAAACCATTTTTATTCTTACTAAGTCGGATAAAAGCTTCTTGTGGGAGCCTTTTTCAGAGCGTCAAAATGGGGTGTACAACATCACACGTAATCTTTATAAAAACTCTTTCGGGAACAAAATAATTTTTGAAGAAGTTAACCACGACTTAGAAGTTTCCTTTACTTATGAATGGAATTCTAGCGATAAGTATGGGTTTGTTCGTAAATCTAATGTTATTAATAACAGCGACGAAATCATTTCGTTAAAGGTTTTGGATGGCATTCAAAATATCTTGCCTAATGGAGTAGATCCTGCGCTGCAAAACGCAAGTAGCAACCTTGTAGACGCCTACAAAAAATGTGAGTTGGAGGAAGATACTGGACTTGGTATTTACTCACTTAGTGCGATTATTGTAGATAGAGCCGAACCTAGCGAATCATTAAAGGCAAACCTGGTTTGGTCGATTGGACTCGATAATTCCAAAAAACTTATTTCATCACTACAGTTGGACACATTTCGAAGTGGACAAGACCTAACACAAGAGCTAGATATTAAAGCTGAAAAGGGAGCATATTTTATCACAGACACCATCGCATTGGCTGGCAGTGATGCAAAAAGCTGGATGCTTGTAGCTGATGTAAATAAAACCATTTCAGATATTGTTACACTCAAAGAGGAATTACTTCACAATACCAACTTGCAAGTGGAAGTATTGGAAGACGTTGAACTTGGTTCAAAAAATCTGATAGAGCTGGTGGGCGCTTCAGATGGATTGCAAATGACAAATGATAGACTTCGCAACATTCGTCATTTTGCCAATACCATGTTTAACATCATGCGAGGGGGCATATTTGATAATAATTATCAAATTGAAAAGGCAGATTTTACATCTTATATAGCGAATGCCAACCGTAAAGTATTTAGGTTAAAAGAAGCAGTTTTGGATGCACTCCCTGAGTTGTTTGACGTTAATCACCTTAAAGAAATTGCCGAAGCGGATGACAATAAAAACTTTAAAAGATTGTGTTTTGAGTACTTGCCGTTAAAGTTTAGCCGTCGTCATGGTGATCCGAGTCGTCCTTGGAACAGATTCTCGATAAATACCCGAACTGAAAACTGCGATAAAATTTTAGATTACGAAGGAAACTGGCGGGATATTTTCCAAAATTGGGAAGCGCTGGCACACTCCTATCCAGAGTTCATTGAGGGAATGATTCACAAATTCTTGAACGCCACTACTTTTGATGGATATAACCCGTACCGTGTTACCAAAGGCGGATTTGATTGGGAAACCATTGAGCCAGACAACCCTTGGTCGTACATTGGATATTGGGGAGATCATCAGATTATTTATCTTTTGAAATTCTTAGAATTCATTGAGGACTATTACCCCAATAAGCTAGCGTCATATTTTAAACAAGATTTGTTTGTCTATGCGAATGTGCCATACCGTATTAAGAGTTATCAGGATATCTTAAAAGATGCTAAAAACACCATCGATTTTGACTTTGATCGAGAAGAAAATATCCACTTTAAAAGAGAAGAAATTGGTGTAGATGGGGCACTACTGCGAGACAATACCATTTTTATTTACAAGGTTAATTTTATTGAGAAAATATTGGCAACAGTTTTGGCAAAAATGTCAAATTTTATCCCTGAAGCTGGAATCTGGATGAATACTCAGCGTCCTGAATGGAATGACGCCAATAATGCCCTTGTAGGAAACGGGGTGTCTATGGTAACCTTGTATTACTTGCGCCGTTTCTTACGCTTTTTTGAGACTGTTATTGCAAATTCAGAAAGTACAGATTTTCATATTTCTAAGGAGTTGTTTCTGTGTTTTAACCAAATCACAGATGGGTTACAGCAGCACAAATCGTTGCTAAACGGAACCTTTTCAGATACGGATAGAAAAAGTGTTATGGATGCACTTGGCGAGGCAGGAAGCTTGTACCGTAACACCATTTATGACAATCGTTTTTCGGGGGATAAAGAAGCGGTTAGTAAAGATGCGTTAGTGTCGTTTTTGGATGTTGCAACCGCATTTTTAGAACACTCTATAGAAGCAAATAAACGAGAAGACAACTTATACCGCGCATACAACCTTATGACTGTAAATGGCAGCGATAAGGTGAGTATTTCACATCTTCCCGAAATGCTTGAAGGGCAAGTTGCTGTACTCAGCTCTGGCTATTTATCGGCTAAAGAAAGCCTTGAAGTACTCGATGCATTGAAGGCAAGCGCCTTGTTCAGACCTGACCAGTACAGTTATATCCTGTATCCAAACAAAGAACTTCCCCGTTTTGTTAACAAAAACAACATTTCAAAAGAAAAAGTAGCGGCTTCGCCATTACTAACAAAATTGGTTAAAGACAACAATAATCAAGTGCTCTCAAAAGATTTACGTGGTGATTACCACTTTAATGGAAACTTCAATAATGTAGATAGTTTGCAAGCTGCTCTTAAGGCTTTGCCTGAGCAATATCAAACAATGGTAGCTAACGAAACCGCTTATGTTGAGCAAGTTTTCGAGGATATTTTTGATCATAAATCGTTTACAGGACGTTCAGGAACGTTCTTTGGCTATGAAGGCTTAGGCTCTATTTACTGGCATATGGTATCCAAATTACTTTTGGCAGTTTATGAGATTACGCGTGATGCGATTCAGGCTAACGAAGACCCAGCACTGGTGGGGAAATTATTCGATCATTATTTTGAAATCAACGCAGGCATTGGCGCGCATAAATCACCAGAGCTGTATGGTGCATTCCCAACAGATCCATATTCGCACACTCCTGGCGGTAAAGGCGCACAACAGCCCGGTATGACGGGACAGGTAAAAGAAGACATTATCAGTCGCTTTGGAGAACTTGGTGTTCGCGTATCAAATGGCATACTCAAATTTGACCCAACCATATTTCGAAGTTCTGAATTTTTAACCAAACCGCAAACATTCCATTATGTGAATGTAACAGGTGAGACAAGTACGGTTCCATTAGAAAAAGACACATTGGCTTTTACCTACTGCCAAGTACCTATTATTTATAAAAAATCAAAAACAGCTAGTACCGAGGTGGTATTCCAATCTGGCGAGTCACAAATAGTATCGTCAAACCAATTGGACGCAACTTTGAGCACTGCCCTTTTTCAAAGAACAAACACCATTAACAAAATAATCGTTTCTGTTGTGAAAGAATAGTATTTAACTAACAAAATCATCTGAGGACATTGATTACCCGTTCAAGTATGAGCACTATGAAAATTATCGGAATTAATGGATTTTTCACTCTAGTGCTTTTGTTTTCAGTGTCTTGTAACACTCAGCATTCTAATATGAAAAGCAAAACTGCTGCCGAAATTTTAGGAAACCCAAGATACGAGGCAATATCGTATGGCGGATACCGAAAGACCACTCGAGATGCTCAGCCCTCAGTTGCTGAGCTTAAAGAGGACATGAAAATTCTTCATGCCATGGGTATCCGCATTGTGAGAACCTATAATGTGCATTTGCCTCAGGCAGCTAATTTGCTCAAGGCAATTTCTGAACTGAAAGTTAAAAATCCTGATTTTGAAATGTATGTGATGTTAGGTGCATGGATTGATTGCCTAAATGCATGGACAGATAAGGTTGTTAACCATTATGTTGGAAGCCCACGAAATGAGCAGGAGATTACCAAAGCAGTTGAGCTTGCCAACCAATATCCAGATATTGTTAAAATTATTGCCGTAGGGAACGAGGCAATGATAAGGTGGCAAGCATCTTATTATGTTCAACCTAATATTATTCTAAAATGGGTAACTCACCTACAGGATTTAAAAAAAGAAGGAAAACTACCCAATGACTTGTGGATTACCTGTTCAGACGATTTTGCTTCTTGGGGCGGCGGCGATACGTCATACCACAATGAAGATTTGGAAGCACTCATTGCAGCTGTGGATTATATTTCCATGCACACGTACCCTTTCCATAACACGCATTACAATCCGGCTTTCTGGGAAATTACACAAGAGGATGCCAAGGATAAAACGCCACGCCAACTTATAGACGCTGTCATGTTGCGGGCTCGAGATTTTGCTGTTTCGCAATACAATGATGTCAAAAAATACATGAATAGCTTAGGGATTGAAAAACCTATTCATATTGGTGAAACCGGTTGGGCTACAACGTCAAGTGGATTTTATGGCAGAAAAGGCTCTCACGCTGCAGACCAATACAAGCAGGCAGCCTACTACAAACTAATGCGCGCATGGGCTAAGGAAAACGGCGTGTCTTGTTTTTATTTTGAAGCTTTTGACGAACCGTGGAAAGATGCGCATAACCCCAAAGGTTCAGAGAATCATTTTGGACTAATGACAGTCGATGGCAAAGCCAAATATGCCCTCTGGGATATGGTTGACAACGGAACTTTTGATGAACTTTCGCGTAATGGCGCACCAATAACAAAAACGTTTAATAGAAACAAGGAAAACGTATTTATATCTGTGCTGCCACCAAATATCTTAGAAAATAGCCAAAACTAAAACCATGATTCGCAAGCCAATACAAATCGGAATAATATTAGTTGTAATGGGAACTTCATGTACACAACCTCTCGAAGTTGAGGTTTTCGAAACATCAGAAAGCGGAAACAAACTCACAAAACGTACTGATTTTGTTGCCGAAGCAAACCCGTCTACCATAACCCTTGATGATTCTAAACAATTTCAAGCTATAACAGGTTTTGGAGGAGCGTTTACAGAGTCTTCGGCGTATTTGCTCAATCAGGTTAGTAAAGAAAATAGAGACCTTATTTTACGTGCTTACTTTTCAAAAGAGGGTGCTCGATATTCACTTACGCGAACCCACATGAATTCATGTGATTTTTCGGTAGATAATTACTCGTACACGCCTGTTGCAGGAGATATAGACTTGAAGCATTTTTCTATAGACGAAGACAGAGAAGACCTAATCCCTATGATAAAAGACGCCATGGCTGTTTCAGAAGATGGCTTTCGTCTTTTTGCTTCTCCTTGGACGGCTGCTCCGTGGATGAAAGATAATAACAGTTGGGTAGGCGGAAAACTTTTACCCGAATACTACGACACCTGGGCGTTATTTTTTTCAAAATATGTAGATGCTTACAAAGCGGAGGGTATTGATGTTTGGGGCTTTACCGTAGAAAATGAACCACATGGAAATGGCGAAAATTGGGAAAGTATGCATTACTCCCCTGAGGAAATGACCCATTTTGTGCAACATTTTCTGGGGCCTAAATTGGAAGCTGATGGAAAAGGTGATTTAATCATACTGGGATATGACCAAAATCGTGAAGGCATTCGCGAATGGGTAGATGTGATGTATAAAGACGAAGCATCCTCAAAATATTATGATGGAACTGCGGTGCATTGGTACGAAAGCACCTACGACTATTTTCCTACCGAGCTACAATATGCCCACGAAAAGGCTCCAGACAAATACCTTATACAGACAGAGGCCTGTGTTGATGCCGAAGTTCCTGTTTGGCAAGATGACAAATGGTATTGGAAAAAGGAAGCTACCGATTGGGGATACGATTGGCGCGAAGCCTCTAAAAAATACTTACACCCAAAATATGCACCTGCAAATCGTTATGCTAGAGATATCATAGGCTGCCTAAATAACTGGGTTGATGGTTGGGTAGACTGGAACATGGTTTTAGATACAAAAGGGGGCCCTAACTGGGCAAACAACTGGTGCATTGCTCCAGTAATTGTGGATACAGAAAAAGATGAAGTTTACTTTACCCCTTTGTATTACATCATGGCGCATTTTAGCAAGTATATCCGGCCAGGTGCTATAGTTATTGATGCACAGAATTCTGATAGTGAGCTTATGGTAGCCGCTGCCAAAAATCCAGATGAATCTATAGCAGTTGTTGTTTTTAACGAAGGGATCTCACAAAAAAATTTCGAACTAACTCTTAATAGGAGTTCAATAAATATAACCATTAGTCCTCAAGCCATTCAAACCATTATGATTGACAACCACTAAAAATTAACAATATGCAGAACCAATCGCCACCAATAAAAAAAATTCCAATGAGTCAAAAAATTGCTTTTGGCGTTGGGATGTTGGCTAATCAAATGTTTCCAGCAGCTCTGGGAGTTTTTATTATTGTTCTAGTGCAAGACCTTGGGTTTGCTGCATTTTTATGGGGAATTATCCAATTTGCACCAAGAATTTTTGACGCCATTACAGACCCTATCATGGGCTTTATTTCAGATAACACTAAGTCTAAATGGGGAAGAAGGAGGCAGTATGTTTTCATTGGAGGGATTCTTATGGGAATAGCCTATGTCGCTATGTGGCAAATTCATAGAGACAACGGAGTTTTATTTAACTTTATATACTTCTTTTTATGGTCTTTGGTGTTTTATTTGGGTCTTACCATTTTTAGTGTTCCTTATGTTGCTATGGGGTATGAAATTAGTGAAGACTTTCACGAAAGAACACAAATTATGGCTATCGCACAATTTATTGGGCAGTGGGCATGGGTAATAGCGCCGTGGTTTTGGGTTATTCTTTATGATCCAGAATGGTTTCCAAGTGGTGCAGATCAAGGAGTGAGAGAGCTGTCGGTGTGGGTAGCTTTGTCGTGTACACTTTTTGCTATCGTACCCGCAATTTTTCTGAAAAGCAAATCAACATTAGACCGAACAGACTTTTTGCCAATTAATGCCAACTATGTGTTAAAAAGCATCAAAGGAATATTTTTATCCGCTTTTGAGGCTTTTAAAATCAAACAATTTAGAAAAATTGCTTTTGCCACTTTTTTGATTTTCAACTCATTCAATGTGATTGCTCCTTACACATTCTTAATCATAGTACATTATCTTTTTGATAGTGACCCTGCAAGTGCTGGAAATTGGCCTGCAATGCACGGTTCCGTTGGCGCATTGATCACTTCTTTTCTAATCATTCCATTAATTACTGTAATGTCGAAAAAAATGGGTAAAAAGAAAGCATTTATGGTTTCTCAATTCATCTCCATTATTGGCTACATTCTGTTTTGGTTTTTGTTTGTTCCTGGAAAGCCACATTTGTTTTTATATGCACTGCCTTTTCACTCATTTGGCATAGGAGGCTTGTTTACTATTATGATGTCTATGACAGCTGATGTATGTGATTTGGACGAATTGAATACAGGTCAAAGAAGAGAGGGTGTTCTGGGAGCTGTGTATTGGTGGATGGTAAAATTAGGATATGGAATTGCGGCATTATTAGGGGGGCTTTTCCTCATGATTGTAGGTTTTGATGCAGATAATGTTACTGAATCTGCTGTTACAGGAATGCGTTCTTTTTATTCCCTTTTACCTATTGCCGGAGTAATTGGCGCAATCCTGATTATGAAAAACTATGATATTTCAGAACAAAAAGCAGCTGAAATAAAAAAGGCTTTGGAGGAACGAAAACAAAAATCTTAATTTCGATATAATGTCATACAGAGAAGGTAAAGAATTTAGCTTAGAAGACTTAACATACAAATCATATAAAGGAGTTGATTTTGAAGAATTCACTACTGAAGATCTAAATGAGCTGTGGCGTAAAACCCTTAAAGCGGGAATGCACGGCATTTGTTTTAGCATGTATGAAGACGGACAACAGCCAGGAGATACAATAACAGCTACTCAAGTCGAGCGGCGCATTAAAATAGTAAAACCATATACCAATTGGATTCGATCGTTTTCCTGTATTGAAGGAAATGAACATATTCCTCGTTTAGCGCATATGCATGGACTCAAAACGATGGTAGGCGCATGGCTTAGTGATGATGCTGATAAAAACGAGGAAGAAATAGCATCGCTAATCACACTTGCTAACGAAGGCTATGTAGATATTGCCGCTGTGGGTAACGAAGTACTCTATAGAAACGATTTAACACTTGAAGAATTACTAAAATTTATGAAGCGTGTTCGCAAAGCTATCCCGTCACACATACCCATAGGGTATGTAGATGCCTATTATGAATTTTCGGTACACCCTGAGCTTGTAGAACATTCAGATGTTATCTTGTCCAACTGTTATCCTTTTTGGGAAGGCTGCCCAGAAGAATATGCGTTGAATCATATGCAGCAAATGTACGGGCAGGCGATGGACGCTGCTAAAGGCAAAAAAGTAATCATAACCGAAACAGGCTGGCCTAGCAAAGGCGAGTCGTTAAAAGGAGCCGCGCCTGGAGAAGAACATGTCATGAAATACTTCATCAATACTCAAGCCTGGGCGAAAAAGGCAGGTATAGATGTATTCTATTTTTCATCTTTTGACGAATCATGGAAAGTTGGTCCGGAAGGAGAAGTTGGTGCCTATTGGGGCCTTTGGGATAAAAATGAAAACGTAAAGTTTTAACTTTACGTTCAATTCTTAAACCATAATCATGTATACCAAGCAAATTAGTCTTGCATTATTACTTGTTTTTTCTCTAGTCGCCTGTACTATTTCTTCCAATAGCAAAGATGCGCAAGTCATTTCCAAAAAAGTAGCCAACATCTTAGATCAGATGACCCTAGCCGAAAAGGTTG
>ERZ802830.3583-NODE-3583-length-13038-cov-15.554_pt1 | contig 13038 bp, 13 predicted proteins | sample MGYA00345654_ERZ802830 | MGnify/ENA primary metagenome ERZ802830 (study PRJEB30503, sample SAMEA104212375) | marine metagenome | biome: Westerlies Biome; feature: [SRF] surface water layer (ENVO:00010504) within the epipelagic zone...; material: water... | reverse complement strand
TGGCCACATAGGAATCTTAACAACGAAAGAAGCAAAAAAAGCAAGCCATAAAATAATTTGATTATTATAGCTAAACTCATGCTGCAGCAGAACTGGTATACTTGATGTTCCAACTTCCCAGTACATAAATATGACTGCTAGAAGCATGAAAACAGAGCCCGCTAGGGTATAAAGAAAAAACTTAAATGTTGAATAAATTCTTCTTTCACCTCCCCAAATACCAATAATTAAAAACATTGGTATTAAGCCGCCCTCAAAGAAAAGATAAAATAATATCAAATCCATTGATATAAAAACCCCAATCATGAAAGTTTCTAAAGCTAAAAAAGCAATAAGATATTCTTTCATAGAAAATTTAATATTGTTATAACTAGCTAATATGCAGATTGGGACTAGAAATGTTGTTAAGACAACAAATAATATTGAGATACCATCAACTCCTACTTGATAACTAATGGTATCACCAAGCCAATAATATTTTTCTACAAATTGAAAATTAGGATCAAGTTGATTAAAATTAAATAAGACAACTAATGAGATGATGAAATTTAGAAAAGATACCCAAAGAGCAGTTTGCTTTAAATTAACATCACTCTCTGAATTACTTGATATAAATGTTAAAAGCAAGATTCCTATAACAGGTAAGATTAATAGGATAGATAAGATGGGTAATTCATTCATTTAGATAACAAAAATAAAATAAGTAATAAGAAAAGACAGGCCAATTAAAATTGAAAATGCATAATGGTAAATGAAGCCTGTTTGAATACTTCTTGCTTTTTCAGATATCTTTAAAACCATACTAGCGATACCATTTGGCCCGAAACCATCGATAAAGTAGCCATCTATTATTTTCCAGAAAAATTTACCAATACCCCTTGCAGGGATCACAAAAACATAGTGATAAAGTTCATCAAAATACCATTTATTAAGCAAGAATTTATACAAAGGCTCATTTAAAGAGGCCACAGCGGCTGGTAATTTTGTATTTTTTAAATACATGTACCAAGCAATAATAAAGCCAAGAATACCAAGCATTGCAGGGAGATAGTATATTAAGAAAGGTATATGGTGATGCTCATGATGATGAATAGCAATTGAATGATCCCAAAATTCAACACTTGCTCCTCCAATAAAATATGACTTAAAAATATATCCAAATGATAGAGCGCCAATTGCAAGAATAAATAAAGGTATTAACATTACATACGGTGACTCATGGACTTCTCTAAATTTCTGCTCTTCCATTCTAGTGTTTCCATTAAATGTAAGGAACATCAATCTCCAAGAATAAAATGATGTCATGACAACACCCAATGTTCCTAAAAAATATGCATAATTAGAAAACATGGCATCAGATAAGTATGCAGCCTCTATTATGGCGTCCTTTGAATAAAAGCCAGATGTAAATGGAAATCCCATTAAGGAAATAGTACCAACTACCATCATGGCATGTGTTAATGGAGTAAAGATATATATTCCACCCATTTTTCTTATATCTTGCTCTTCATGAACTGAGTGTATTACCGAACCGGCACCTAGAAAGAGCAATGCTTTGAAAAATGCATGAGTAAACAAATGGAACATCGCAGCACCGTAAGCGCCTAAGCCTGCTGCAAAAAACATATAGCCCAATTGACTGCAGGTCGAGTATGCAATTACACGCTTGATATCATTTTGAACTAGGCCAATTGTAGCAGCAAAGAAAGCTGTGGACGCACCTACTAAAGTTACAAATGAAGAGGCTTCCACTGATAGATCAAAAAGAGGAGAACATCTCACTACTAAGAAAACGCCGGCTGTGACCATCGTAGCCGCATGGATTAAAGCTGATACAGGTGTTGGTCCCTCCATTGCATCCGGTAACCATGTATGAAGGAATAACTGAGCTGATTTTCCCATGGCACCAATAAATAAAAGAAAGCAAATTAATGTAATTGCATTAATATCGTATCCAATAAAGTTGAAATTTGTTTCATTAAATTTTTCTGCATTTTCAAAAACAACTTGATAATCAATAGAACCGAAAACCATATAAATTGTAAAGATACCAAGCGCTAAACCAAAATCTCCTACACGATTAACAATAAATGCTTTAATTGCAGCAGCATTGGCAGAAGGTTTTTTATACCAGAAGCCAATAAGAAGATAAGAAGCAAGACCGACGCCCTCCCATCCAAAAAACAATTGTAAGAAATTATCTGCTGTAACCAGCATAATCATTGCAAATGTAAACAATGATAAATATCCCATAAATCTTGGCTTACTATTGTCATGAGACATATAGCCAATTGAATAAATATGAACAAGAGCTGAAACAGAAGTTATAACAACGAGCATTACTCTTGTTACGGCATCAATATACAAAGACCAGTTTACAGAAAGGTCGCCAGATGTGATCCAAGTAAATAAAGTAAACTTGTATACTTGGGGGTCTGATAGATTAATAACAAATAAATAAAATGATAAAATCGCTGAAATTGAAATAAATAAAGACGTAACAATTTGAGTGATACGATCTATTGTTTGGTCACTCTTAAAGAAAGAAAATAAACAAGAAATAACAAAACCAAAAAGAGGTAAAAGAACAATCGAGTGAATCATTATAACATCATCCTTTCAAGCTATTGATTTTCTCAATTTCAATAGTCCCAGCATTTCTATTATATATCACCAATATTGCTAAACCTATTGCGGCTTCAGCAGCAGCAACAGTTAAAACAAATAAAGAAATTATTTGTCCTGTAAGATCGCCTAAGAAATATGAAAAAGAAACTAGATTGATATTGACTGATAGAAGAATGATCTCAATTGACATTAATATAATTATTACGTTTTTTCTGTTGAGAAAAATACCAATAACCCCGATGCTAAAAAGAAGTGCTGACAATATTAAAAACTGATTTAATTCAATCATTATATATCAACTCCTTCATTTGATTTAGGATCAACCATCGTTATGGTTGATTTATAATTACGATCTAATTGAGATTGAATTGATTGTCTTTTTACACCCTCACGAGTCCTTAGAGTCAAAACAATTGAACCAATCATGGCAACAAGTAAAATAACGCCAGAAAGTTGAAAATATAAAATATAATCTGTGTATAGGATGGACCCAATAGCCTCTGTATTTGTTAAATTTTCAAATTTTATCATTGGATTAACTAAGATTTGAATATTTGAGAGATCAAATTTGGTATTAATGAGAACTATAATTAGTTCAGATATAAAAACCACACCAACAAAAAATCCAATTGGTAAATATTGAAGAATATTATTCTTATCGAGGCTTATTTTAAAATCTAACATCATAACAACAAATAAAAATAAAACTGCGACAGCTCCTACGTAAACGATAATTAAAATCATTGCCAGAAACTCAGCGTGTAAAATTATAAAAAGCCCTGCACCATTAAAGAATGTTAAAATTAAAAATAATACTGAATGAACTGGATTTTTTGAGGTAATCACCATCAAAGAAGAAAGAAGAATAACAGTTGAAAATATATAAAATGATAACAAGGATGCTGTCATTTTCTATCTATACTCCGCATCTTTTTTTAGATTTTCGGCAATTGCGCTTTCCCACTTATCACCATTATCTAAGAGCTTCTCTTTTGTATAATAAAGTTCTTTTCTAGTTTCAGTGGAAAATTCAAAATTAGGTCCTTGAACAATTGCATCTACCGGACAAGATTCTTCACATAATCCACAATAAATACATTTTACCATATCAATATCATATCTAGTTGTTCTTCTCGTTCCATCATCTCGCGGTTCAGATTCAATGGTTATGGCTTGAGCTGGACAAACTGCCTCACATAATTTGCACCCAATACATCGTTCTTCACCACTTGGGTATCGCCTCAAAGCATGTTCTCCTCTAAACCTTGGGCTTAATTTTCCACGTTCATAAGGGTAGTTTAATGTGGCTTTCTTTTTGAAGAAATATTTCTGTGCTAATATGTAAGCCTTAATAAAGTCGATGAGCAGAAAAGATTTTATAAAATTAATAATTTTCATGAAAATACAGGAGCTAGATTGAAGAAAAATAAAACGCTAGAGGTAACCACAACAGCTAATAATGAAAGTGGCAAAAATACTTTCCAACCAAGTCTCATTAATTGATCATATCGATACCGTGGAACAAAGGCTTTGACCATCGATATCATATAAAAAATCACCATCATCTTAACTAAAAACCATATAAAACCAGGTATAAGGTTGAATGGAGCTACATCAATGGGTGGATACCATCCGCCAAAGAACATGATGGTCATCATTGCACACATCAGTAAGATATTTATGTACTCACCTAGAAAAAAAAGAAGAAATGGCATAGCGGAATATTCTGTTTGATAGCCGGCTACAAGCTCGGACTCTGCTTCAGGTAAATCGAACGGCGGTCTGTTTGTTTCCGCAAGCGCTGAGATAAAAAAAACAACAAACATTGGGAACAAAGGAATAAAGAACCAAATATTTTTTTGAGCATAAACAATTTCTGAGAGGTTTAGAGAACCAACACACATTAATACTGTTACAATTACAAATCCTATAGAAACCTCATATGAAACCATTTGAGCTGCAGATCGTAACGCCCCTAAAAAGGGGTATTTACTATTTGATGCCCAACCAGCCATCAGGATTCCATAAATTCCCAAAGAGCTCATAGCAAATATATATAAAACTCCAACATTTATATCAGATAAAACAATATTTTCTTGAATAGGAATAACAGCCCAAGCTGCTATTGCTAACGTCGAAGTTAATATTGGTGCAATAAAATAAACAGTTTTATCAGCTCCATCTGGAATAATGATTTCTTTAAATAAAAATTTTAATCCATCAGCTGGTATTTGAAATAAACCAAAAGGTCCAACTACATTTGGTCCCTTTCTTTTTTGAACAGCTGCCCATATTTTTCTATCCGCAAATAAAACGATGACTACACCTAAAAGCAATGGAACAAAAATAAGAAGACAGAGACCAACAATAAAAAATAAATGAAAAAGGTTCTCAGAAATGAGAGCTATCATATAGCTTTTCCATTTCTTAACTCTTTACGGATTTGACTACATTCGGCCATAGTCTTAGATAATCTTGATATTGAGTCAGTTAAGTAAAAATCTTTAATCATTGATCCAATTTCTTTATTATCAAATGAGATTTTTGATGCTTTATTTGCAAGCAATCTTTTATAAGGCCTATCAGCAGATACTTGATTAAATAAATCTGGATATTGATTTTTAATTTTTTTACGAACATCGTCCAATGTCACAAAACCCCAATTCAAATTAAGCATTTCACTAATTTGATTAATAATTTTCCAATCAGTTTTTGCCTCACTTGGTGGAAAACTTGCCTGATAGGCATATTGAAGTCTGCCTTCAGTGTTAATATAAATTGCGTCTTTTTCAGTGTAAGCTGCAGAAGGAAGAATTAAGTCTGCATTACTTGCGCCTCTATCCCCATGTGAGCCCATGTAAATAATTTTTGTGTTTTGAAATTTACTATAATCAATCTCATCCGCCCCAAATGAAAATAAAAGTTTTAAAGACCCACTCTCTGCATCTGCATATATATCTTTTAGTGATCTGCTAGATTGATAACAGCCCATATCTAACGCACCAATTCTTGATGCTGATAATTGAAGAGTATTTACACCGTTCCATGAAGAATCTAAGAAAGAATATTGATGAACAATATCTTCTATTAGTGAATAAGCATTAAGACTATCATCACGATTCAATACTGATTGACCAATAATAATCATTGGCTTTTTTGCTTTGCCTAGAATCTTACAAAAATTATTTTCACCATCAGAAATAGATTTTAAGATATTCAGGTCATTTCCTAAATGTTCATAATCAAAAGTAAGGTCAAATTTTTCACCAATCAATCCAATAGGAATATTTTTATTCAATAAGTGCTTTCGTATTCGAGTATTTATTATAGGAGCTTCTTCCCTGACATTGCTACCGATTATTAATATGCAGTCGCTTTCCTCAATTCCATTAATTGTTGAATTAAATAGATATTGGGAACGATCTGAATATGGAAGTCTCACCCCTTCTTGCCTACATTCAATTTTTTTAATATTTAATGATTCTGAAAGTTGTTTAATTAAATATGATGTTTCAAGATCAATGAAATCTCCCACAAGAAAAGCAATTTCATCGGGTTTGTGATTTTTCATAGATGACAAACACTCATTTAACGCATCATTCCAATCAGTGGCGTTCAGATTTCCATCATGTCTTACATAAGGGGTATCTAGTCTCTGATTCAATAAACCATCACAAGCATATCTGGATTTATCAGAGATCCATTCTTCATTAATATCTTCATTCAAACGTGGAAGTATTCGCTTAACTTTCCATCCATAAGTATCAACTCTTATATTTGAGCCCACTGCATCCATGACATCGATTGTTTCAGTTTTTTTTAGTTCCCATGGTCTTGCTTCAAATTGATAAGGTTTTGATGTTAGTGCTCCCACTGGACAGAGATCAATAACGTTTGCTGACATTTCAGAGTCAATCGACTTTTCGAGATAGGTAGTAATTTCCATATTCTCACCACGATTTACCGCTCCTATTTCTTCAACTCCAGCAACTTCCTCTGAAAACCGAATACATCTGGTACAATGAATACATCGTGTCATATATGTTTTGATCAAAGGACCCATATATTTTTCTTCGACTGAACGTTTGTTTAAATCGAATCTTGATTTACCAGAGCCATAAGCAACAGTTTGGTCTTGTAGATCACACTCTCCACCTTGATCACATACAGGGCAATCCAAAGGGTGATTGATTAACAAAAACTCCATAACACCCTCTCTGGCTTTTTTTACTTTTTGTGTATTGGTATGAATTGACATTCCCTCATTTACCGGCATAGCACAAGACGCTACAGGCTTGGGTGATCCTTCCACATCAACGAGACACATTCGACAATTTCCCGCAATAGACAAGCGATCATGGTAACAGAATCTGGGTATTTCTTTCCCAGCTTCTTCGCACGCTTGAAGTATCGTCATGTCATCACGAACTTCAATTTCTGTTCCATCAACTTTTACTTTTGCCATTACGCCGCTCTAATTTTTTTTATTAACTGCTCTTCTATTTCATCCCTAAAATGTCGGAATAAACCTTGAATTGGCCATGCTGCAGCATCACCTAGTGCGCAAATCGTATGACCTTCAACCTGCTTTGTAACATCTAGTAATCGATCGATTTCACCAGGGCTGGCTTCACCTGCTGCAATTTTTTCCATCATCCTCCACATCCATCCAGTACCCTCTCTACATGGAGTACATTGACCACAACTTTCATGCTTATAAAATCTAGATATTCGAGCTATTGCTTTTACAAGATCTGTTGATTGATCCATAACAATGACAGCTGCTGTTCCTAAGCCACTCTTTACAGAAGACAGCGAGTCAAAATCCATCGAAACACTGTCACAAACTGACTTTGGTATCATTGGAACAGAGGATCCACCTGGAATAATAGCTTTTAAATTATTCCAACCACCTCGCACGCCCCCAGCATGTTTTTCTATAAGCTCTTTTAAAGGTATGCCCATTTCTTCTTCAATATTACACGGAGTATTTACGTGTCCTGATATACAGAAGACTTTCGTACCAGTATTTTTAGTTTTTCCAAGTGAACTAAACCAAGATCCACTTCTGCGTAATATTGTAGGTACAACGGCTATCGTTTCAACATTGTTAACTGTTGTCGGTGATCCATATAAGCCTTTATTAGCTGGGAAAGGAGGCTTAAGCCTTGGTTGACCTTTTTTCCCTTCAAGACTTTCAAGAAGAGCTGTTTCTTCTCCACAAATATACGCTCCAGCTCCTCTATGGAGATAAATATTAAAATCCCATCCTGAGTTGCACGCGTTCTTTCCAATAAGACCAGCCTCATATGCTTCATCAATTGCTTTTTGTAAGACAACACTCTCGTTGAAATATTCACCTCGAATATAAATATAACAATCGTGTGCATTCATTGCAAAACCAGCCAGTAGACATCCTTCAAGAAGTTTATGAGGTTCGTTTCTAATCATATCTCTATCTTTGCAGGTACCTGGTTCTGACTCATCAGCATTCACAACTAAATAATTATTTTTGTTTGCGTCCTTTGGCATGAAAGACCATTTTAAACCCGTGGGAAAACCTGCACCACCTCGTCCACGTAGCTCAGATTTTTTTACTTCGTCTATTATCCAATCTGATCCTTTTTTAATAAAATCACTCGTCTGATCCCAATCTCCTCGAGACCGAGCTTCTCTGAGAGAATAAGATTGATCCCCAAACAAATTAGTAAAAATTTTATCTTTAGCTTTTAACATATTCCTCCGCTCTTGAACCTTTGCGGCCTGTTTGAGATCCTATAGGAGATGGATTTCCATCAATAAATGACTGCAATACATTTTTTGTGTTTTCATAGTTTAAGTCTTCATAAAAATCGTCGTTGATTTGAACTAAGGGCGCATTAACGCATGCCCCCAAACACTCCACTTCCATCCATGAAAATAATCCATCATTAGATAATTCATTTTGTTTTTCAGAAATAGTTTCTTTACATGCTTTTACCACTTCATCGGAACCTTTTAACCAACAAGGTGTAGTAGTACATACTTGAACAAAGTATTTTCCAACTGGCGTTGTATAATACATTGAATAGAATGTAACTATTTCATAAACTTTTATGTAAGGCATCTCAAGATGTGAAGCTACATGCTCAATTGCTGACTTGCTAAGCCAGCCACCATTTTGTCTTTGAGCAATATCTAGCAAAGACATCACAGCGCTTTGTTTTCGATCTTCAGGATATTTACTGAGTTCAAACTTTACTTTATCTAAACTTTCAGCATTAAATGAAAATGTTTCAGTCATCTATCTATCAACTTCCCCAAACACAATTGCTAGAGATCCTAGTATCGCAGGAACATCTGCTAGTAAATGTCCTTTTGATAATAGATTGAACGCTTGTAAATGAGCAAATCCAGGAGCTCTAATTTTGCATCGATAAGGTCTACTTGTATTATCTGAAATTAAATATACTCCAAACTCTCCCTTTGGAGCCTCTACAGCTGTATAAATTTCACCTTCAGGAACATGAAAGCCTTCAGTAAAAAATTTAAAGTGATGAATAATGGCTTCCATTGACTCTTTCATCTCAGCCCGTTTTGGGGGAGCTATTTTAGTATCTCTATTAATGACTTCTCCGCTCGGCATGTTGTTAATGCACTGCGTCATAATCTTTACGCTCTCTCTCATCTCATCCATTTGACATAAATAGCGATCATAACAATCACCATTTTTTCCAATTGGAACTTTAAAATCAAAGTCTTCATAAGAATCATAAGGTTGAGATCGTCTTAAATCCCATGGCACTCCAGATGCCCTTAGCACAAAACCACTAAAACCGTTATCAACAGCTTCTTCTTTTGAGATTTTGCCAATATCAACATTACGCTGTTTGAATATTCTATTTTCAGTTAGCAGTGTTTCCATATCATCAACAACTTTAGGAAATGATATGCAGAAATCATTTATCTTTTCTAGAAGTCCATCTGGCAAGTCTTGATGAACACCTCCGGCTCTAAAATAATTTGCATGAAAACGAGAGCCAGAGACTTCTTCATAAAAGTCTAGAAGCTTTTCTCTTTCATCAAATCCCCATGTGATAGGTGTCATTGCGCCAACGTCCATAGCTGTTGTCGTCACATTTAATAAATGACTTAAAAGACGTCCAATCTCAGAAAAAAGAACTCTAATATACTGCCCTCTTTTGGGAACATCTACCTTCATTAACTTTTCAATTGCTAGAGCAAATGCATGCTCTTGGTTCATTGGCGCTACATAATCAAGTCGATCAAAATATGGGATAGCTTGTAAATAAGTTTTAGTTTCAATTAGCTTTTCAGTACCACGATGTAAAAGACCGATATGAGGATCAGCTCTTTCAACAACTTCTCCATCGAGGTCTAAAATTAATCTTAGAACTCCGTGAGCAGCTGGATGAACAGGGCCAAAATTTACAGTGACTGTTTTACTTTCCGCCATTGCCGTCCTGCTCTTCTTCTTTATACGTAGTTCCTTCCCAAGGGCTTTGAATATCAAAATGACGATAGTCTTGTTGTAGCTTTACAGGCTCATATACAATCTTCTTTTCAATTTCATTGTATCGAACCTCAACATTGCCACTTAAAGGGAAATCTTTTCTTAATGGATAACCTTCAAAACCATAGTCGGTTAGAATTCTCCTCAGATCCGGATGATCATTGAATTGGATTCCGTACATATCAAAAGCTTCTCTTTCAAACCAATTTGCACATGGGAATACAGACGTAAGACTATCTATTGCTGAACCTTCATCAATATAAACCTTAACTCGAGCTCTTAGATTATTTTTAAAACTTAATAAATGGTATACAACTTCAAATCTATTTTCTCTATCAGGATAATCAACGCCAGCAATATCTGTTAACTGTCGAAATTGACACTTTGAGCTATCTTTTAAAAACTGAAAGCTTGAAATTATCTGTCTTGACTCAATAATAATCTCAATTTGATTATTGATAACTTTAACATCAATAGGATTTATTTTTTCACTTATAGTCTGAACGACTAAATCAATAGGACTGCTCATAAATTTATCTAACTATGTTGCCTTCTCTACGTATTTTCTTTTGAAGTTGCAATATTCCATACATTAATGCCTCAGCTGTTGGTGGACATCCTGGAACATAAATATCAATTGGGACTATGCGATCACTTCCCCTTACAACTGAATATGAATAGTGATAATATCCTCCACCATTAGCACAGCTTCCCATTGAAATTACATAACGAGGCTCTGCCATTTGATCATAAGCTTTTCTTAACGCAGGCGCCATCTTGTTAGTTAATGTTCCTGCAATAATCATAACATCAGCATGTCTAGGTGAAGCTCTTGGTGCTGCACCCATTCGCTCAACATCATATCGAGGTGTCCCAACATGCATCATTTCAACGGCACAACATGCAAGTCCAAAAGTCATCCAATGCAATGAGCCTGTTCTGGCCCAATTAATCAAATTATTAACATTTGTTACAATAAAACCTTTATCTGAATATCGTTGTTTAAGATCTTCTAATTCTTGAGATCCGATCTCTGGTGTTGCCGCTATTGCCATTCAAGTGCCCCTTTCTTCCATTCGTATATAAAGCCAATGGTTAAGACACCTAGGAAAAACATCATCGAGAAAAATCCAAGTAATCCTAGATTTCCAAAGGTAATTGCCCAAGGAAACAAAAAGGTGACCTCAAGATCAAAAATAATAAATAGCAAAGTAACAAGATAAAATCGAATATCGAATTTCATTCTGGAATCTCCAAACTGAGGAAAGCCACTTTCAAATGCATCACTCTTTTCTGGATCAGGATTTCTTTTGGCAACAAGAAAATTTGCCAATATAAACAAACAACTAATAACCAGTGCAACAATTAGAAAAATTGCTAATGGAAGGTACTCAGCTAATATAAAGTTCATAATCCTAAAGAGCTTTTAAACAATATATACACTTAAAAAAGTAAAAAAAAACAACGATATGCCTATTCAGATACGATTATTTGTGTATCATTTTAATGTAAAAATAAGATTAATGAATTCAATTGGATGTGACAAAATAACATAATTTAGATTTAATTTAATAAATAAATTCAATAAGTTAATAAGTAAATTGGAGATGCTACATGAGTAATGATCTTAAACTTCTGGTTGATAACCTACATTTTTCGGAAGGGCCACGCTGGCATGATGGAAAGTTTTGGTACTCAGATTTCTATCAAAAAGCTGTTTTTTGTGTTGATGAGTCGGGAAGTGTTGAAAAAGTAGTTGATATACCAAACCAGCCATCAGGTCTTGGATGGCTTCCAAACAATGATTTACTCATAGTGTCAATGCATGACCAAAAATTAATGAAATATAGCAATGGACAATTAACTGTCCATTCTGACTTATCACATCTTACACAATTCACATGTAATGATATGGTCGTAGATAGAGATGGCCATGCCTATATTGGAAATTTTGGAACAACACAACATAATGTAAATGTTAAACCAACTTGCTTAATTCATGTAACACCTGATGGTGATGCTAATATTGCGGCAGACAACTTAGAATTTCCAAATGGAACTGTAATTACACCTGATGGAAAGAGGATGATTTTAGGTGAAACTTATGCTGGTCGTTTAACTTCATATGATATTAACGATGACAAGTCTCTTTCGAATAGAAAAGTATGGGCTCAACTGATGCCTTTGCCTTTTTATTATTATACAAAAATTCAAAGATTCTTTGGTGTAAAAGCAAAAGAGTCAACTTACAAAGTACGTGTCCCCGATGGAATTTGCTTGGACGAGAAAATGGGCATATGGGTAGCTTCCCCTACTTCTACTGAAGTATTTCGAGTTGAAGAGGGGGGAAAAATTACAGACTCAATTCAAACACCCAACAGAGCATTCGCATGCATGTTGGGAGGACAAGATCGAAAGACATTATACATTTCTACTGGTCAAGAATCTACTCCGGAAGTTGCTAGTCAAAATAAATTTGGAAAAATATACACAACACGCGTTGATATTCCTGGAGCTGGTTGGCCAGCATAAATGTACAAAGTCTATGGACGCCCATTTGCTGGATCACTTATAGCTGAGTTCTTACTTAACGAAGCTGATGCTGATTACGAATTCATAAAAGTTGACTACGAAAGTTCAAAAAAAGATGATTTCTTAAAAAAAAGTCCAATGGGAAAAATACCTGTTTTGGAGTGTCCAGACGGTCATCTTGTTTTTGAAACAACTGCAATTGTAGCGCACATAGTTGAAACAAAAAATATACTAATACCAAAAATTACTACGCCACAACGTGATCTCTACAATCAATCAATGTCAGTCATGTCGACTAGTATTTATCAGAATTATCATCACCAAAATCATAGTTATTATTATGTCTCAGAAGAAAATTATGATGA
>ERZ802830.3577-NODE-3577-length-13055-cov-5.63785_pt1 | contig 13055 bp, 9 predicted proteins | sample MGYA00345654_ERZ802830 | MGnify/ENA primary metagenome ERZ802830 (study PRJEB30503, sample SAMEA104212375) | marine metagenome | biome: Westerlies Biome; feature: [SRF] surface water layer (ENVO:00010504) within the epipelagic zone...; material: water... | reverse complement strand
CGTCTCATGTTCCTGGCGGAAATATTACTTATGAATGTATAGGTCCAAATACTTACGTTGTTACCCTAACTGTTTTTGAAGATTGTGGAACAGCTTTCATCGGGAAGATGCCAGAGTCTATTAGTGTGACCAATTCTTGCGGACTTACTTTTTCGACTAATATTAGTTTGCCAATAGTGACATACCAACAAGAAATTTCTCAGCTATGTCTTCCTATGATAGGTCAAAGCGAATGCAATGGGGGGGGGTTCCCAGGAGTTTACATGCACATATGGAGAGATACCATAACCCTTCCTGGTCCCTGTGATAGTTGGGTTTTTTCCTATGATGATTGTTGTAGAAATGCCTCTCAGAATTTAACTGGAACAGGAAACGATTATTATTTTGAAACCGTTTTAAATAGTAATACTGCCTCTTGTAATAGTTCTCCAATAATTACTGCATCCCCTATCCCCTATAATTGTCTTAATCAACCTGTTGTTTATAATTTTGGAGTATACGAGCCAGACGGAGATTCACTTGTTTATTCTTTAGTTAATGCATTAGATGATCCAGGTGTTCCAGTTCCTTATCAAGGAGGATATTCAGGTGCAAGTCCAATTAATGGAATAAACATTAATCCTAATACGGGTGAAATTACTTTTACTCCAACAATTCAAGGGAATTTTGTTGTAGTGGTTTTAATTCAAGAATATGATTCAAATGGTAATTTAGTTGGAAGTGTAATGCAAGATTTTCAGTTTGAAATTATTACTTGTACGAATATTTCTCCATCTGCTCCAACCACAGGATTGTTAAATTTTACTGGTTCTGCAATTCAAACAGGACCTTTTGATATACAAACTTGTGAAGGAGATAGTGTTTGTTTTGAATTAGAATTTTTAGATAATAATCCTACAGATTCTATTTACATTAATTCAAATATTGCTCAGCTTTTCCCAGGAGCCTCGTTAGTTCAGAATAGTTATTTTTCCCCAGCTACGGCCACATTCTGTTTTGTGGTTCTTCCTGGATCAAATCCTTTTAGTACCATAAGTGTTAATGTAAATGATAATGCTTGTCCAATAATGGGAACAACTTCTGCTGCTATAGGAGTTTCTGTTATCTCAAGCACTTATGCAGGTCAAGATATTACCATTTGTCAGGGGGAGCCAACTCAATTAAATTCATCTGGTGGAAATGTATTTGTTTGGTCAATAATCAGTGGTGACCCCATAAGTATTGGAAATAACTTTTCTTGTAACAATTGTCCTAACCCCATTGCTAATCCAGCATTTTCTACAGTTTACAAAGTAGTGAGTAATTTATCTGGTGGATGTTCTAATATAGATACTGTAAATGTAGATGTTGCTCCAAATTTTAATTATTCCTTGTACCAGTCTGATTCGGTTACATGTTTAAATTCTCCTTTGGATTTCAGTATTACTCCACTATCATCAGGAACCTATAACTATCAATGGAACCCAATAGCTTATTTAAGTAATCCTAATATTGCCGATCCAGTTTTTAGTTCTTCTATGCCTGGACCTTTTACTTATGAAGTCACTGTAACTAGTAGCCAAGGATGTGAGAAGAAAGATTCTATTATGGTTGATGTTTACCCTGCATATGCTCCTCAAATTGATTTAACTGCTAGTGATACCAATGTTAATTGCGGAGATTCTGTATTTATGAATGTTGATTTATTGGGTGGAAATCCTGCTATGTGTTCTCCAAGTGGTTCTACCTCTTGCTCTTCTCAATCCTCTTATCAAACAGTTGGAAATAATAATGGAATTAATGGACAGTTTACCTATCCTGCTCCATTTGGACATTATTACAAAAATGCAAAACAACAATATTTATTTAAGGCATCTGAATTGCAAGCAGCGGGTTTTTCAGGAGGAAAAATAACAGAAATTTCATGGGAAACTACTGCGCAAAATGGTGCTACAAGTAATTTTTATGACTTTACTATTAGAATGGGTTGTACAAATCAAAACTCTATTAATTCGTGGCAGCCTGGACTCTCTACTGTTTTTAGTCCTCAGACAGTAACCGCCTCATTGGGCTGGAATGATTTCCAATTTACTACTGCTTATGAGTGGGATGGCATATCAAATTTGATTATTGAAGTTTGTTTCAACAATTTAAATTCTGGTGCTTATACTTTTAATTGGTCCACTCCTTACAAAATAACCCCATTTAATTCTGCAATATATTATCGAAGTGATATTACGTCTGCTTGTCCCTTCACTGGTTCACCCACAGGAGTTGAAAACAAAAGACCAGTTACTAAATTTAAAACTTGTCCAATGGTTCCAGACCCAAGCTTCTTTACCTTTGAATGGATTCCACCAACTTTCCTTTCAAGTATTACTGATCAAAACCCATTTGCTATTCCTATGATTAGTACTAACTATACAGTCATTGCTACTGATGTTAATGGCGGTTGTACAGACACTGCAAATATTTTTATTAATGCACTTTGCGATACCTGTGATGCTGCTATACCTTCAGTCAATGGTTTAACATGTTATGGTGGAAGTGATGCTTCTGTTACTGGGATTCCTGGAGGAAATGATGGTCCACCATGGATTATTCAACTTATGGATGGATCTAGTATAAATGTTTTAGAAGTTGATAGCAACGTAGCCAGTTCATTTCTATTTGACAGTTTAAGTGCAGGGAATTATGTAATTCGTTCATTGGATACAGCTGGATGCTATGCTGATACAATGATTACAATTCCAGAAGGTATTCCTATGGTGGTAACTATGAGCAATGACACTATTATTTGTATAGGAGGGACTGCAAATGTTGGAGTAATAGCAAGTGGAGGAACACAGCCGTATACATATAATTGGGTAGGATTAACAGGGAATGGTCCTCATACTGTTAGCCCTAATTATTCTAGATACTATAAGGTTAGTGTAACTGATTCCTTTAATTGTATTTCTGATTATGACTCTGTATTAGTTGCTTTAAATCCTCCTCTTATTATTAATACTTCATCAGACACTACAGTTTGCCCCCATGACAGTTTAGATATAGGAGTTACTGTTTTAGGTGGTAATGGAGGTCCTTACAATTATTCATGGACTACTGCTAATGGAGTTTCAGTCGGGCTTCAAGGCATAGTTAATGTTTCGCCAGTTAATAGCAATACCTATTATTATCTCTCGGTTAGTGATAACTGTGAGACACCTGAGAATAATGATTCTATTTTAGTTACTTGGCATGATCTTCCAACTCCACTATTTGGTTCTGATACAACTGGTGGCTGTTACCCTATTCAAGTACTTTTTTATAATAATACTGATATATCACAGGTTGCTAGTTGTGAATGGGATTTGGGTAATGGATTTAATTCGAATAATACAGATACAGTTTTAACATTATATGATAATCCAGGAAGTTATCATGTAACTCTAGAAGTTACTAATTTAGACGGATGTTATAATGATACTACATATTTTAATTATGTTGAGGTATATGACTACCCAGTAGCAGGATTTACTTCACGACCCAACCAAGCATCAATATTAACACCTACAGTACAATTTATTGATACTTCTTCTCAGGACGTAGTATTATTTGACTGGACCTTTTACGATAGTACTAATACAATGATTGGTAATGATTATGTACAGAATCCTACTTATAATTTTTCAGGGCTCATAGAGCAACAGTATTATATTGAGTTGTATGTTGAAAATCAGAATGGATGTTCGGATACAGTTTATGGTACTCAGATAGTAGAGGGTGATTATGCTTTTTTCTTGCCGAATTCGTTTACCCCTAACGGAGATGGAGTGAATGATGAGTTTTTTCCAGTTGGTGATAAGATATCAGCAGATAACTATAGTTTCAAAGTTTTTAACAGATGGGGAGAGATGGTCTTTAGTACGAATGAATTTGGAACTGGATGGGATGGAAAATACCAGAACAATCAGGTTAGTACAGATGCATACGTATGGAAGATAGATTTAGTAGATGCAACCACTGGAGATCCAAAGAGTTTTAATGGATATGTTCTACTGACAAGGTAATTTTTTAAATCGATAAAGAATTAAAACTTTCTCTGTATTCCTATGTACGGTAAAGCAATAAAATTTATATCTAGTGCTAAATTTACAGCTTCAAAATTTATAATAGATATACCAGCACTCCAATTTTCTCTTGAATTCCTCATAAAATTGATAATAATATTATTGATTACTCCTACATTGTGACCATCAACAGTAAGTCCAACTATTTCACCAGCTAAAGTAAATCTTTCCGCTATTTTTTTTTGACTTGCTAAGTATCCTCCATAACAGAAACTCTCAAGTATGGGTAATTGATATCCAATGAATCCAATTGTAGTATTTCCAAACTCATCTCCAAAAGTAATTCTTGGAATTAGCCCCCAGCCACTGAAATCGTTAACCCCATTGGAGGCATTAATTAGATTAAAATTTCCAAGTAAAGAAATTCCTGCATTGAATGAGTTTTTTAGCTCCTTTGAGTAGGTAATAGAAGAAAATACATTATATATAAAAATATTACCAAAAGAAATTTCAAAGTTTTTATGAATTCCAATTTTTGAATTACTCGTTATGAAATAATGGGAGTTGGTATTAATAGTTCCTTTTTCTGTGATGAAGGCAGAAGGTAAATAACAGTATTTTGTATAAATAGGATTGGGATTATCAAACTCTTTGATAGACTTTATTTGGTTTCTTGTAATATATCTGTAAGACTTTAGATCATTCTTTCTATAGGTTTTGACTTCGTTGGCTATCTCTAATGATATTGTTGTGAAGTTTTCTTCAATCAATAACCCTCTCAATTCTTTGTTGTTCTTAGTAATAATTACGACTATAGTATCATTAGAATAATTATTTGGTGCTTTAGATTGTGACCACAAGTTTTGAAAACTCATCATCATTATCATCAACATGATAATTTTCATAATTCTCAGTAGGTAGAATTCACTATTTATAAGAAGTCTTTTATACATTTACACCATGAAGTTAAAGAATGATCTAATACTAAAAGCTGCAAAAGGTCAAAATGTTGAAAGAACCCCTGTTTGGTTAATGAGACAGGCAGGTAGAATTCTTCCTGAATACAGAAAAATTAGAAATTCTTTAAGTGGTTTTAAAGAGTTAGTAGAAACACCTCACTTAGCAGCCGAGGTAACTATTCAGCCTGTAGATATACTAAAAGTTGATGCAGCAATCATATTTTCAGACATACTAGTAATCCCGGAATCAATGGGGCTGAAATATGAAATGATTGAAAAAAAAGGTCCTTTTTTTCAAAAACAATTTCAAATAGAAATGATATTAATGCTTTAAATGTTTCTAATGTTGAAGACCATTTATCATATGTCTTTGAGGCTATTAAAATTACAAAGCTTGAGTTATCTGGAAGAGTTCCTTTAATTGGGTTTGCTGGTGCTCCATGGACTATCTTAGCCTATATGGTTGAAGGACAGGGATCTAAAACATTTAGTAAAGCTAAAAGTTTTCTATATCGAGAACCTGAACTTGCACATTTACTTTTAAATAAAATAACGGAAATAACCATTAAATATTTAAAATTACAAATTAAAGCAGGTGCTGATTTAGTTCAAGTTTTTGATTCATGGGCTGGTATTTTAAGCCCAGAATATTATGAGGAATTTGGCTTAAAATATTTAGAAATTATTTGTAATTCAATAAATGAAGTTCCCAAAACTATATTTAGTAAAGGTGCCTTTTTTGCACTTGAAAAGATGAATGCTTTAAATTGTGAGACCATTGGCTTAGATTGGACAATGAGTATCAAAAATGCTACTCAAACATTCAATAATAAAACTTTACAAGGCAATTTAGATCCCTGTGTTCTATATGGAAACTATAATACTATAGAAAAGAAGACGAAAGAAATGCTTCATAAATTTGAAAACTATAGACATATTGCTAACTTAGGACATGGAGTTTATCCGGATACAGATCCAGAAAAAGTAAAATGCTTTATTGAAAGCGTAAAATCATTTAAATAGACCAATGAGAAATCAAATTAAAACATTAATTCTACTACTTTGTTTAGTTTTAAACCTGAATGCACAAGATGAGAATAATCTAGTTTTAAATCCAAGTTTTGAAAGTATAGATGGAAAGCTTAAAAAGTTAACTCAAATTAATATTGCTAATGATTGGGATTCTCCAACAGCATTAAAAGCTGATTTATTTTCTAGTAGTATTTCAGGAGACATTGCAGTTCCAAAAAATATTTATGGGAAAGAATTTGCAAAAGATGGACAGAATTATGCCGGTATTTTAGGATATAGTTATAACAATAAAAAGCCTAGAACTTATTTACAATCTAAGCTTGTTAAACCATTAGCTAGCGGATTAGAATATTGTGTAATTGTTCATGTAAGTTTAGCAGATCTGAGTAAATATGCTATTGATAATATAGGAATTCACTTTAGCGATGAACAAATCACATTGGATAAAAAAGGGGATATTATTTTCAATAATAAGGCTGAATTATCAGCAGTATTATCAAATGAGAAAAGTAAAATATACAAAGCTCGTTATAAGTGGGAGACTATTTGTGGAATATATCAAGCAGATGGAAAAGAAAGATATATTACCATAGGAAATTTCTTTAATAATAAAGACACTAAATATGAGAAGCTAGCCAAACTTGATTCTTTCACTGGAACTCAGTTGGCTGAAGCCTACTATTATGTAGATGATATTGAAGTTAAATTATTAGAAGACCCTAATTCATGTAATTGTAATGATGCTCCTAAAAATAAAAGAGAATCTGTAATATATCATTTAGAAGTAGATGTAGATGAAAGCTTACCTATGTCTGTTAAATTGAAAAAAAATGCTATATATTTTGATGTAGAAACTTATTATTTAGACCCCATGTTCGACAATAACTTAAATTATGTAATCAAGATATTAAAAGATAACCCGGATTTAAAACTTCAGTTAAACGGACACATTGATAATTTAGAAAAAGAGGCCATTAAAGATGATCCGGAGAATAAGGAACTTATAAATTTGGGTAATTATCGTTCAAAATCAGTCAAGGATTTTTTAATGAAAAATGGTATTTCTTCAGAAAGATTAAGTGCACAAGATGTGGGTTCGGACCAACCTGCTTCTAGAGGATCATCCCCTTTTAGTTTGGCAAAAAATAGAAGAGTAGAATTTATAATTATAAAATAATTTAGTGCTGTTAAAAGACAAAAAAATTCAAAAAGCATGGACTTTTTATGATTGGGCAAACTCTGTTTATCCACTAGTTATTTCTAGTGCTATTTTCCCAATTTTTTATGAAGGTTATGTTGACAGCAAAGTAATGTTTTTTGGTTTTGAATTTATCAATACAGCACTCATAACCATTTTAAGCGCTGGTTATTTTCTTTTGCTTGTTTTTATTCTTCCTTTTTTATCTGGAATTGCAGATGCTTTTAATAACAAGAAAGTTTTTATGAGATTTTTTTGCTATTTAGGTTCTTTTTCATGTATTCTACTTTCTTTTTTCGACAAAAATCACTTAGAAATTAGTTTATTACTTTTTGTTTTAACTGGCATAGGATTTTGGAGTAGTTTGGTTTTTTACAATGCTTTTTTACCTGAAATAGCGGATAAAAAAGATCACGATAGTTTATCTGCTAGAGGTTTTTCTATGGGTTATATTGGAAGTGTCATACTCCTTTTAGTTTGCTTAATTCTTATTTTTTCTTCGCCTGAAGAGCAAAGACCATTTTATACTAGGTTATGTTTTGCCTTAGCTGGATTATGGTGGTTTGGTTTTTCACACGTAACTTTTAAAAGACTCCCCAAAGGAAAAAAAGTTATTCTTAATGACAAGACAACTTATCAAAAAGGGATCATTGAACTAAAAAAAGTTTGGAAATATGTATTGAGAACAAAAAGACTCAAAAGATTTATTTATTCCTTTTTTGTTTATAGCATGGCTGTTCAAACTATTATGTTGGTAGCGGTATATTTTGGAACCAAAGAAATTAACTGGGGTAGTGGTTCAAATGCAAAAATGGGTCTAATTATAAGCATACTTCTAATTCAACTCATTGCCATACCAGGTGCCATACTGTTATCTAAAGTTTCCAAAATTAAAGGAAATCTTTTTGCTCTTAAACTTTCAATTTTCATTTGGATTTTATTGTGCTTTTCTGCTTTTTTGGTTTATGACCCCATTCATTTTTATTTTATTGCTGGTTTTGTAGGTTTAGTAATGGGTGGAACTCAGTCTTTATCTCGCAGTACTTTTTCAAAATATATTCCTAAAGCAACTAAGGATACATCATCTTTTTTTTCATTTTTTGATATTTCTGAAAAACTAGGAATTGTTATCGGTATGTTTTCATATGGCTTTATTGAACAGATCACTGGAAGTATGAGAAATTCAATTGTTGCTTTGGTGGTTTTTTTTCTAATAGGTCTATTATTACTTTTTCAAGTACCCAAAGAAGAAATTTCAATTGAAGCATATGGATGAAATTTATGACATTGCCGTTGTAGGAGGAGGCATAGTTGGTGCAGCTACATTTTATAAACTCCAAATGCAGTTCCCATTTAAAAAATTAATATTAATTGAAAAAGAAGACCAACTTGCTAAACATCAGTCAGGAAATAATTCTGGAGTTATTCATTCAGGATTATATTATACTCCAGGATCTAATAAAGCTAAAAACTGTGTATTAGGTAGGCATGAATTAGTAAAATTTTCTAAAGAAAATAATATTAACCATGATGTATGCGGAAAGGTAGTAGTTGCTACCCATAAAAAAGAACTTCAATTTTTAGATAAAATTTATAAGAACGGTATTGAAAATAATACTGAAGGGATAGAAAAGATTAATGCATCCCAAATAAAAGAAATCGAACCTGAAGTAAATGGACTTTCTGGAATTTGGGTTCCTTGTACTGGGATTATAGATTATGTAGAAGCGACTCAAAAAATGATCGATATAGCCATTAGTATAAACAATGACAGTAAAGTACTCTTTTCCCATGAAGTTTTAAAAATTGACAATCAGGATGGTCTTAAATTAATTAAGACAAAAAAAGGTTTGATAAAATCTAAGTTTTTAATTGTATGCGGAGGCTTACAGGCAGATAGGTTAGCCAAGTCCGATGGTATTCCTCTTAAGGAAAAAGTAGTGGGTTTTAGAGGAGATTATTATGAGTTAGAAGATCATGCGAAATATAAAGTTAAAAATCTCATTTACCCTGTTCCTGATCCAGATTTTCCTTTTTTAGGGGTTCATTTTACAAGAATGGTCAATGGAGATATTGAATGTGGCCCTAACGCAGTTTTTAGTTTTAAAAGAGAGGGTTATAATAAAACAGATTTTAGTCTAAGTGATTCTATTGATGCTTTGAGCTACATAGGAACATGGCAACTTTTTTTTAAAAATGTTTCTTATGGAATAAATGAGTACAGAAGAGCTTTCTCAAAAAAGTTATTTCTAAAAACACTACAGAAACTAATTCCTTCTTTAAAAATGACAGATATAAGGCCCGGAAGAGCTGGTGTTAGAGCTTTACTTCTGAGTCAAAATGGTGATACCAAAGATGATTTCAGAATAGAATATAGTTCTAACAGTATTCATGTACTTAATGCTCCTTCTCCAGCTGCTACTGCTTGCTTAGCGATTGGGAACGAAATAAAAGAAATGGCGATTAAAAAATTTGGATTGAATTAATCAATAGACAATTTTATTTTTCTCAAAAATTGTTTCCCAATTCCAAATATAATTTTCAACTAAAGTATCAATTTTTTTCAAAAAAACAGGGTTGGGAGTATTAAGCTGAGCAAAGTATTCATCTTGATAAGCCCCAAGTTTAAATTTAAAAAAAACAGCTTTAGATATTCCATAAAGAATATTTTTTGAAGGGTGATTAACTCTAGAAATAAAGGAACTGTATTTCTCTAACTTTTCTTGCATTTCATTAAATTTCATTTCAAATACAACGCTCATTTGCTCAATGATAGAGTTACAAATAGTATTTTCTTCATGACTGGAAAGAATTCTCTCAAAAAATTTCATGTTTCCAGCAACGATTAAATACATAAGTTCAGAAGGGTCTGTGTAGTTTAGTTTAGGAAATGAAATTAGTTCTGAATCGTTGTATATTGCATCGAGAAAATCATCATAAGTTTCATCAATTGAACGAAGAGTTTTATTTACAAAATTGCTGGCTAGCATTTCATGTGTTACTCTTTTCTTGACAAATAAAGTTGAAAACATACTTGATTTTGTTTTATCAAAAATATTTTAAGAACGCATATTTTTGTATGACACCATTCTTGCTTTATCCACAAAGTTATTAACGAATATTAAAATTTATTTATAAAAACTTCTTTTTAATATTTGTTAATGAAACTCATTTTTTGATTAAGAAAAAATATATTTGTCCTTTAAAAATAATTAATGGATAAAAATACAACTACAGGTTTAATTCTAATAGGTGCTGTTGTTCTTGCTTTTATGTTTTTAAATAAACCTCAAGAGCAATCTGTTGCCAACAGGGCGGTAACGGAAATTAATGATATTAGCTCTACAAAATCTGAAGTCAAAAACTCTGTTGATATTTCCCCAAAAGAATCATCATTAAATGATTTGGATTCTGCAGATATGATTATATATCAAAAATTAAAAGACCAACAAGAACAAGAAGAATTAATTGAAAGATATGGAGTTTTTTTTGGAAGTGTTTCAGGAGAAGAGGAGAACTATATTCTTGAAAATGATAAAATTAAGCTTTCTTTCTCTAATAAGGGCGCTAGAATTATAAATGCTGAGATGGTAGAATTAGACGAAGATGGTCTGTTTAAGTATAGAACTTATCAAGATTTTATTGATAATGAAAATAATCCAATATCATTATTTGAAGAAAAAACCTCGAGAATGAGTTTGTCATTAGTTGATGCTGAAAAGGTAGTTCCTATTGAATCAGAAGATTTATTTTTTAAACTCACAAAACAAAATGACAGCCTTTTAGTATTTAGATCTTTTGCTGGGTCTGATGATAAGTATTTAGAATTTTCGTACAGTTTATCTGAGGGACATTATGATGTTGATTTTGAAATCAACTATCATAAAATTGAAAATGATATAAAGTCTGATGTTGACTTAAAATGGTCAATGAATGGCTTATCCACTGAAAAAATAGCTTCTGATGAAAGAATCATCACCACAATAATGTACAGGAATTTTGGTAATAGTCGAGATTACCTTTCTGAAACTTCCGACGATGAAGAAGTTTTAGATGGAAATTTAAATTGGATCGCTTACAAGCAAAAATTCTTTTCATGTATTTTACTTTCTGAGGAGGGTATTGGTAAGAGTAAAGTGTCTTGTAAGGTATTAGAAGGAGAAAGGTATACCGATTCATATGCATCTAAAAGTTCTGTTCCTTCTCTTGGTAAAGTATCACTTAAATTTTTATTTATTCCTAATGATTATGATTTATTAGAGACCTATGATAGTGAAATAGAAGATATAATCAACCTTGGAGGTAGTGTTTTTGCTTGGGTGAATAGGTATATGATTGATCCAGTTTTTAAATACCTTATGACAACTGGTCTAAGTTTAGGTCTTATAATATTACTACTTACGATTATTGTAAAAATAGTCATTATGCCACTTACCTATAAAAACTATATGTCTACAGCAAAGACAAAAGTTATTAAGCCAGAAATGAGTAAGATTACAGCTAAATACGAAGGCAAAACAGACAGAAATGCAGCTATGAAAAAGCAACAAGAAACCATGGCTTTATATAAGCAAACTGGGGTTAATCCAATGGCTGGTTGCATTCCCATGGTTATTCAAATGCCCATATTATTTGCTGTTTTTAGATATTTCCCTGCAAGTTTAGATTTACGACATAAAGGGTTTTTATGGGCCGAAGATTTAAGTTCTTACGACTCTATTTTAGATTTTGGATTTAGTATTCCTCTTTATGGAGATCATATAAGTTTATTTGCTTTACTAATGGCAGGTTCAACGTTGATATACACCATTACCAATAGTAATCAAATGACGCCTGCTACACAACCAGGAATGCCCAATATGAAGGTGATTATGTATTTGATGCCCATCATGTTATTATTTTGGTTTAATACCTACTCCTCTGGACTAAGTTTCTATTATTTCTGTGGAAACCTCATGAATATTGGTATAATGTGGGGAATCAAGAAATATCTCATTGATGAGGATAAAATTAGACTGCAAATAGAATCCAACAAGAAAAAGAAAAAAAAGAAATCTCGTTTTCAACAAAGATTGGAAGAGGTTTCAAAACAACAACAGAAAAAGAGAAGGTGAAATTTGTTAATCACATAAAAATGAATTTAATTTGCACCTCAAATTTTTAATAATTATGTCTAGAGTTTGTCAAATTACAGGAAAAAAAGTTGTTAGTGGAAACAATGTTTCATTCTCAAATAGAAAGACAAAAAGAAAGTTTCTTCCAAATCTTCAAACAAAAAAGTTTTTTATCCCTGAAGAAAACAAATGGATAACTTTAAAAGTTTCAGCCGCAGCAATTAGAACAATAGACAAAATAGGAATTTCAGCTGCTATAGCAACTGCAAAGTCTAAAGGTTTTTTCAAATAATAAAACTAATTAAGCTAGTCTCACTATATTAGTGTTTAGGCTTAGTTTATGCGTAGATTTTCATTTTACCTTATTAATTTAATTTTTATTTCTAATGTGATTGGGCAAGAAATTAACAATTCATGGACAACTTCAGTTAGAGCAGATACTTTAGGTATTTATGATAATGATCTTCTTCTTCCAAGTTTTCATATGGAAAGAAGAAAAGCAGTCAGAACCTTTATGCCTGAAAAAACTATGGCCATTTATTGTTCAGGAAAAAGTATGCTAAGAGCCAATGATGTGGACTACGAATTTCATCAAGACCCAAATTTTTATTATTTAACTGGTTTGAATGAGAGCAATAGTATTTTAATTCTTTTTAAAAACCCTTTTATATTTAAAAAGGATACCATTAATGAACTACTCTTAATAAAAGAAAGAAATGTT
>ERZ802830.3574-NODE-3574-length-13058-cov-90.9181_pt1 | contig 13058 bp, 11 predicted proteins | sample MGYA00345654_ERZ802830 | MGnify/ENA primary metagenome ERZ802830 (study PRJEB30503, sample SAMEA104212375) | marine metagenome | biome: Westerlies Biome; feature: [SRF] surface water layer (ENVO:00010504) within the epipelagic zone...; material: water... | reverse complement strand
ATCCTCTGTACATTTCTGTATGTCCTTTTTGTCTTCCATAACCTTTTACTTCGGTTATGGTTAAGCCTTCTATTCCAGCTTTAACTAAAGCCTCTCTAACTTCCTGAAGTTTAAAAGGCTTAATTATTGATGTTACTAATTTCATAATAAAGGGAAATTAATAATTAGAGGCTAGCAGATACTGAGAATACTAAAGCATCTTCATCTGGTCCATATAAATAAGAACCGTCCGCTGCCGTATCACCAGAAAAGTCAGAATAAGCTATACCGCAATCATAGGCACCACATGAAAAGCCATATCCAATTAAAAAGTTTGAGCCATAACCGTCATAGTCTCCAAAAGATACAGATACATCACCAATACCATAAGAGACTTCTGTATAGTCGTAGTCACCAAATGCAAATGAAAGACCAAGGTCCCCAAAGCTTAAACCTAAATATGTTTCATCAAACGTACCATCTGGTTCGCTATCAATATATTCATAGCTTATATAGCCAATATCGACACCAATATCACCGACTGAGAAACCGTAACCAGCATAAAGATCTAATTCACTTCCTGCACCGGTGTTAAAGTTAACATTTGATCCCCAAATGCCAGCATAAAATCCACCTTCAGACTCATAGTCGAATCCACCTTGAACAGCAGGTGCGTCTGATTGAGTCATTCCTCTCCAGATATAATCTGAGGTAAAACTTACATTAGCGCTAACAGCAGCAAATGATGGAAGTGAGACTAATAGCCCTACCATTAAAAATAATTTTTTCATGTTTACTCCTTTTTATGAAAAATAATTTATATTCACTTACACATAATGCAATTTCAGTGCCAATTTTTATTTTTTTTATATTTAATTAACTAAAAGGTTATAATTATTGAATAAATAGGGGATTGTAATGAATTTAAAAAATAATATTGCTTTGGTAACTGGCGGGGCATCAGGTCTTGGAAGAGCAACGGTTGAGCATTTTGTATCATGCGGCGCAAAGGTTGCCATTTTAGATATTAATGATGACAACGCCAAAGAAGTTGTTGAGCTTCTTGGCAAGGAAAATGTTTCTTACTTTAATACGAATGTAATGGAAGAAGAATCTGTTCAAAATACTATCAACAGTATTGCTGATACATATGGAAAGTTAAATTTTGTTGTCAATTGTGCTGGCACTGGCTATGGCGCTAGAATTCTAGGCAAGAATGGACCACATCCACTTGATATTTTTAAATTAATAATAGATCTAAACCTAGTAGGCACTTTTAATGTAATGCGACTGGGCGCTGAGCTAATTGATAAAAATGATCCTGATGAAAATGGTGAAAAAGGAGTTATTGTAAATACAGCATCGATTGCTGGTTATGAGGGTCAAATTGGTCAATCAGCCTACGCTGCATCAAAAGCAGGTGTAATTGGGTTAACTATTACAGCAGCAAGAGATTTAGCTCGCCATAGTATAAGAGTATGTACTATCGCACCTGGAATTTTTGATACTCCTTTAATGCAACTTGCTAAAGAAGAAAATAAAGAAACACTTTTAGAATCAACACAGTTCCCTCATAGGTTTGGAAATGTAAAAGAGTTTGCTCAGTTAGCTGAGCACATTGTAAACAACAGTTACATTAATGGAGAGACCATTAGACTAGATTCTGCGATGAGAATGGGACCAAAATAGTTTTATTGATTTGCTACCCAATAAGTCATTGCAATAACAGCAACAACAATTAAAACTAAAATAACTTTCGTATCAGATTTACTGTCTTCGTTTGCTTCATCTGATTCGTAATATTTTTTAAATTCATCATTATTCATTTTTAAACTCCATGTTTTATTACAACTCTTCCAACTTGTTGGCCTTTAAGAATTTTTTGCACTTCTTCGTCAATACGATCTAAAGATACTGTTCTTGAGTACTCCTCTAAATCCATTGACCATTCATTAGCAAATAAATTCCATATTAACTCTTTAAACTCTATAGGTGATTCTGCAGAATCAATACCTATTAAAGAAACTCCTCTTAATATAAAAGGGAATACTGATGAACTAAATTTCATTCCAGCAACATTTCCACAACATGAGATAGCTCCTTCATTAGCAATCATTGATATCATTTTTGCTAGAATATCTCCACCAACTGTATCAACTGCTCCACCATATATTCCTTTATCTAATGCTTTAACAGGTTCGCTCATGTATTCATCTCTAAGAATAATACTGTTTGCACCCATGTTTTTTAGTGTTTGTGATTCATTATTTTTTCCAGTCAAAGCATGCACTTCATATCCTAACTTTGAAAGAAGATTTACTGCAACAGATCCAACTCCACCAGTAGCACCTGATACCAAAACAGGAAGTTTGTTTGAAATACCTGCATCAATAATTTTTTTTACTGATGCGCCAGCTGTAAGCCCAGCTGTCCCGATATTCATTGCTTGTTTTGTTGATAAGTTTTCTGGTAATTTCACAACCCAATTAGCTGGAAGTTGAACTATTTCTCCAAAGCCACCATGAACAGCCATTCCCATTTTATAGCCTGTTGCAACCACAAGATCACCAATTTTAAATAGATCATTTTTTGATTCAATAACTTCTCCAGCTACATCAATACCTGGAACAAAAGGGTACTCACGAACTACGCCTTTAACCCCTGTTGAGGCCAATGCATCCTTGTAATTTAAAGAAGAATAATGAACCCTTATGCTTACTTGGTCATTTTCCAGATTAGCTAGTTCTAATTCTTGAATCGAGCCTTTAAATAATCCATTATTTTCTTCAATTAAGTAAGCTTGATATTTCATAATATTATTTAATAATTACTCAGATAAAAATTTTTCTGCATCCAATGCTGCCATACATCCAAAGCCAGCTGAGGTTACTGCTTGTCTATAAATTTGATCTGAAACGTCACCAGCGGCAAATACTCCATCGACAGATGTTAAAGTTGCTGAACCAGAAGTGCCCGATTTTATTTCTATATAACCATGATCCATATCAAGCTGACCTTCAAAAATATCTGTATTTGGTTTATGTCCAATTGCTATAAATACCCCCATCACAGGAAGTTTTAAATCCACACCTTCTTTATCTAACAGAACCCCGTTAACTCCACTTGCATCACCAAGAACTTCTTTAAGCTGCGTATTCCATAACACTTCTATTTTTCCATTTTCTTCTTCTTTAAACACTCTGTCCTGTAATATTTTTTCAGCTCTAAGTTCATCTCTTCTGTGAACTAAATAAACTTTTGAGCAAATTCTAGATAAGTAGAGAGCCTCCTCAACTGCAGTATTTCCTCCACCGACCACAACAACCTCTTGATCTTTATAAAAAAAACCATCGCATGTTGCACATGCAGAAACACCTCTTCCTAAAAACTCTTGTTCAGAAGGAATTCCTAAATACATTGCACTTGCACCGGTTGAAATAATTAAAGAGTCACAAGAGTAGGTATTTGTTCCTTTTAAAATAAATGGCCTAGATGAAAGTTCTACTTCATTAATATGATCGTTGATTATTTCGACATCAAATTGTTGAGAGTGCTTTTTCATTCTATCCATCAATTCTGGTCCCTGAAGGCCATCGCTGTCACCTGGCCAATTTTCTACATCAGTAGTAGTCGTTAATTGACCTCCTTCTTGAGAACCAGCAATAATGATAGGATCCAAGCCAGCTCTTGCAGCATAAATGCTTGCAGCATATCCAGCAGGACCTGAACCTAATATAATTAATTTGTTATGATTATTAGACATGCCGATGATTATAATTGAATATTAAACAATTTGGGATTGATTAAACTTATAATTAGTAAATATTAGTAAATATTAAAAAATGTTCTCGCAATACTTTAAAAACACGCTACTTAATTTTTTTAGCTTTTTCTTAATTGCTTTTTCTTTATTCATTTTTATTGCTTTGGTTTCATACGAGTCATCTGATCCAGCTTTTTTTAATAAATCATCTTCAACCACTATTCTTAATCTTGGTGGCCCATTGGGGGCCAATATTTCAGATTTTCTTTTTACACTTATCGGAATGGGCTCATATTTAATTTTGCTAATTGGATGCGTGTGGGCATTACAAACAATATTTTTTCAAGATTTATATAATTCTAAAATTAAAATTATTGTTCGTTTTATAAGCTCATTAATACTTTTAATAAGTTTTTGTTCAATTCTAGAATATTATTTTGTAAACAATGCTGGTGGTTATTTAGGCAAGTTAATTTTTACAAATCTTTCTGGTGTTTTGGGTTTTATTGGAAGTTTAATATTTTTAGTTATTTTTATAATACCCGCATCATCACTATCATTTAATTTTTCATGGATAGCGGTTCTAGATTTAACTGGAACAATGCTACTAAAAACAGGTAATTTAGCACTAGAAGTCACAACTAAAATATTCCAGTTTTTAATGATTAATTCAAAAAATATTATTAATTCTCTAATGGCTTTTAAAGAAAAAGAGAAGATAAAAAAACAAGAAATAGTTACCCAAAAGAATAAAGATACTCTTAAAGACAAACAAAATGATGAGCAGTCTTTTTCCAATAAAGTGATGTCATCAGAGGCTAAACAACCTGATTTGCCAAATACAACCGAACCCAAGCTTAAAGAAGTTGAGGTATCAGTGCCAGAAAAAGAGGATGAGAAAACGAAAGCAGTAATGCCAAGCACACAACTTTTAGATAGAGCTTTAGATGATGGCTCCTCTCTAACAAAGGATGAGCTTAATCAAATAGCATCATTATTAGAAACAAAGTTAGAAGAGTTTGGGATAGAGGCAACAGTTGAATCAGTTTTGCCAGGGCCAGTAGTTACCAGGTTTGAAATACAACCAGCCCCTGGAACTAAAGCAAGTAAAATTACAGGAATTGCTCAAGACATTGCACGTTCACTGTCTGTAAGCAGCGTAAGAGTAGTTGAAGTTATTGAAGGCAAATCATTTGTTGGAATTGAAATCCCAAATACAAATAGAAAAATGGTTAGATTGACAGAAATTCTATCATCCCAAGCTTTTAAAAATTCAACTTCAAATTTAACTCTAGCTTTAGGACATGATATTGCTGGAAAACCAGTTGTTGTTGATTTATCTAAGATGCCACATTTACTTGTAGCTGGAACAACTGGATCAGGAAAGTCAGTGGGCGTTAATGCAATGTTATTAAGTTTATTATTTAAGTCAGATCCAAAAGATGTTCGCTTAATCTTAATTGATCCTAAAATGCTTGAACTATCTGTTTATGATGGAATACCTCATCTTTTAACACCAGTTATTACAGATATGACTGATGCATCTAATGGCCTAAGGTGGTGTGTTGTAGAAATGGATAGAAGATATAAATTAATGTCTATGATGGGAGTTAGAAATTTAGCTGGCTTTAATAAAAAGATTGAAGAGGCTGCCGCTAACGGTAAACAAATTCTAAATCCTATAAATCCTGAAAATGAGGAGTACCTTGAAACTCTTCCGTCAATAGTAGTGGTAGTTGATGAATTTGCCGATATGATGATGTTGGTTGGCAAAAAAGTTGAGCATCTAATCGCAAGAATCGCACAAAAAGCTAGAGCTGCCGGTATACATTTAATTATGGCAACACAAAGACCTTCAGTAGATGTAATAACTGGTCTAATAAAAGCAAACATTCCTACAAGAATTGGATTTCAGGTATCTACAAAGATTGATTCGAGAACTATCCTTGATCAAGGTGGGGCAGAGCAGCTTTTAGGATATGGAGACATGTTATATCTTCCTCCAGGAGTAGGCGTGCCTATTCGAGTTCATGGAGCTTTCGTGGGAGATGATGAGGTACATCGCGTTGTTAATGATTGGAAGTCAAGAGCTGAACCAGACTATATGGAAGATATCGTTTCTTCTTCTCAGGAAACTGGACCAATTCCAGGATGGTCAGGCTCAGAAACATCCTCATCCGAAGATGCAGATGAATTGTATGATGAGGCTGTAAATTTTGTTATTGATTCTAGACGAGCCTCAATTTCAGCAGTTCAAAGAAAATTAAGAATTGGTTACAACAGAGCTGCTAGATTAATTGAGACCATGGAAGAAGCTGGTTTAGTTTCAGAAATGAGCTCTAATGGTTCCAGAGAAGTTTTAGTTCCAAAAAGAAATTAAATTGAAATTATTAACACTAATTCTAAGCTCTTTTTCGCTAAGCCTTTTATCAGATTCAGTTTTAGATAAATTTAATATTATTATTAAAAATGATTTAACTTTTAATCACAGATCTTTAGATTCTAATAATGAAATTTCAGAGTCTGTTGGAAGCCTTATTCATGACGGTGAAGTTATTCTTATTAATGTTGATTCTCCTTTTAAGGAAAGATATCAAATAAGTGATAAAACTATAGATATATATGACTTCGACTTTAATCAATCTAGATCAATTTCTTTAAATGAATTAGATAGCGCCATTTTAGATTATTTAATTAATGGTATTTTAGATGAAGAATTAATTAGTAAAAAAACATCTAATACTATATCAATCAAAGATAATCAGAATGAAATTCATATTGAATTAAATAATTCAAATAATTTTTTTATTAAATACAAAGATAATTTAGGAATTACAAATTTGGTGGACTTTAAGGTTAAAAATACAATATGAATATATTTTTAATTGGAATTGGAGGAGGGCTTGGAGCAATTTCAAGGTTTTTCTTTACCGAGGTTACTTTAAAATATATACCCTTATCGTATCCAATTGGTACTTTGGGCCTTAACGTGATTGGGTGTTTCTTAATTGGAGTATTTATTGGTTATTCTATGCCTGTTAAAGATTCCTCTTATTATTTTTTTGTAATTGGCTTCTTAGGATCATTTACAACGATGTCAGCTTTTACTCATCAGACAATGCTAATGTTTAATTCTAATATTATTGTAGCTTCATCATATATAATAGCGACTGTTGTATTATCGATTGCTGCAACTTACTTTGGAACTTTTATTTCTAGATAAATGATTGATATAAAAAAATTAAGGGACGAGATAGATCACACAGGTAAAATTCTTTTAACAAGAGGCTATAAGCTCAATAAAGAGTTATTCCTTAGTCTTGATGATGAAAGGAAAATACTTCAAATATCTGTTGAAGAGTTGCAATCAAAAAGAAAAAAACTATCTAACGATTTTGGAAAAATAAAATCATCTGGCGAAGACACTTCTGGTCTAAAAATTGAAATTGATACAATTAACAAAGAGCTCAAGGCTAAAGACGAGCTCCTTCAATCTGTTCTTACTTCACTTAATGATTTTCTTTTAGATATTCCCAATCTTCCTAATGATAATGTGCCTTTGGGTGCTGATGAAAGTGATAATGTAGTTGTAAAAAAATGTGGTGAAATAACTTCAACAAATAAAATAGATCATCTCGAAATTACTAATGACATAGATACAGATCTTGCAGCAAAATTAGCAGGCTCAAGATTTTCTGTATTAAAAGGAGATATAGCAAAACTTCAAAGAGCTTTAATAAGTTTTATGCTAGAAACGGCTATTAAAAATGGCTATCAAGAATTCTATGTGCCATATATGGCTAATAGCGAAAGTTTAAAAGGGACTGGACAACTTCCTAAATTTGAAGAAGATTTATTTAAGACTACTGATAATTTATATCTTATTCCAACAGCTGAAGTGCCATTAACCAATATTCACAGCAATGATGTAATTGATGAGAAAGATACTCCAGTTAAATTAACTTCGCATACCCCTTGCTTCAGATCAGAGGCGGGGAGTTATGGTAGAGATACAAAGGGCTTGATAAGACAACATCAGTTTGAAAAAATTGAATTAGTCCAGATTGTAAAGTCTCAAAATTCTATGAATTCCCTTGATGATCTATTAAGTAACGCCGAAGAAATTTTAGAATTGCTTGAGTTACCATACCAAGTAGTTGAACTCTGCACTGGTGATCTTGGTTTTTCATCAAGTAAAACTTATGATATCGAGGTTTGGATGCCTAGTCAGGCTAAATATAGAGAAATTTCTTCATGTTCAAACTTCAGTGATTTTCAAGCAAGAAGAGCAAACATAAAGATAAAATTAGATGGTAAAAAAGAACTTGCACATACAATTAATGGGTCAGCATTAGCTGTTGGAAGGACTTTAATAGCACTAATAGAAAATAATTTTGATCAAGATAAAAACACTATTAATATTCCAAAAGCTTTAAAAGACTATTTTCAATTAAACGAAATTAAACTTTAAAAAAATACACATAAAATTCACATAAATTTAACATTTTTTTGTGGTTTTAAATTTAATTAAATGTATTATTACGATTACCAACTTTAATTCATCTTAAGAGGACAAAATGAATAAATATTTCGTACACATACTTCCAGTATTCTTTCTTTCTTTTCAATTGATTGCTGATGTTGATACAACTTCTAGCATGAGAGGCTTAACTAATATTGGTGATGTTACTGTTTCTGCAACTCACACTCCAACTGGTGCAACTAAAACAACTGTTTCATCTGATGGTGGTAATTACTCATTAAGCTTTTTACCTATCGGGGGCCCATATACAGTTATTGCTTCCAAGGATGGTTACGAATCTCAATCTGTTGATGGTCTTTTCCTAACTGTAGGAAAACCTACTAACGTAGCTTTTAACCTTAGATCATCATCTGAAATAGAAGATGTAACAGTTGTAGGTCAGGCTTTAAAAGGAATAGATATGTCTTCAGGGACCTTCCTCAACAGGGATGATATTGAAGGTGTTGCCACCATGAATAACTCTATACAGGATTATGTAAAATTTGATCCAAGAGTTGTAGTTAATGGAGAGGGTGCAAGAGATGCTGAAATTATTGTTATGGGAAGAAACGGTAGATTTAATGATTTTACTGTAGATGGCATAAGTTATAACGACCCTTTTGGTTTGAATGATAATGGATTTGCAACTATGCGTAATCCTATTAGTATGGAATTTGTTGATCAGATAGCCGTTGAAATTACTCCTTATGATGCTGCCAGAGGTGGCTTCACTGGAGGGTCAATTGCCGTGGTAACAAAGTCCGGTGGTAATAATTTTGAAGGTAGTGTTTATTATAGTAGTAGAGATGAAGGTAATGTTGGCGACTTCCAAGATGGAAGCAAATATCCAACTTTTGAAGAAGAGTTTACATCCTTTACATTTTCTGGGCCTATTATTAAAGATAGACTATTTTTCTTTGTTGGGTATGAAGAAAACGAATTGAATGAACAGACATTCTGGGGGACCTCAGATTCCAATGCTCCATTAAAGGTATCACATGTAACAAATGCAGAGGCAGATCAAATAGCTGCCAGAGCAGTAGCCTTGGGTTTTGAGCCGGGTACTTACAATGCATACAGCTACCCTGAAACTCAAGAATCACTTACGGTTAAGCTTAACGGAATTATAAATGATAAAAATAGAGCTGTTTTAACTTATTCTACTAGTGAAGATTATTATGTAAATTTATATGGGAGTAGCAGCAGGACATTGTACTTTAGTGATTATGGTTATAAAAAAGATCCTAAGATAGATAGGCTTTCTTTTACATTGTATAGCGATATTACAGACAGGCTATCTACTAAAATAAGATATTCATCATTTGATTTTGTTGAGGATGACGCATCAATATCAACTATGAATGCTGGCTTTGCAGTTCCTGACATAAGAATAGACACAGGCGGCGGTCGTGTATATCTTGGAGGTGATAGATATAGAGGCGTGAACTTTATTGAAACTGCCAGAGAAACCTTTTCTTTCAAAGCTACACTTGACTTAGGAATGCATGTCATTACTGGTGGTGTTGAAATAAAAACTGATGACACTAGAAACGACTTTGGCTCAAGATACAATGGTGAGGTCCAATTCGAAAGCATTGATGATTTCCTTTCCGGTAAGTGGGATTACTTGAGAACAAAATTATGTGAAGGTGGTGTTACAGATATATCTTGTGTTAGCAACGACATGTCAGTTGAAACAGAAAGTTTCTATATTCAAGATACTATTTATCTAAGTGATATATTAACCGTTGTTCTTGGTTTAAGAAGTGATTCAATGAGTTCACCAGACAAACCAAGGTTTAACGAAGGCTACTTTAATGCTTACGGTGTTCGTAATGATACAACATTCGATAATACTGTTGTTCAACCAAGGTTTTCTTTTGAATTGGATTCATCAGATATTTGGTTTCAAGATACTAATATTATCTCCTCAACATTAAGAGGTGGATACGGTTTATTTATGGGAAGAGTTCCTTTGGTTTTTTACCACAACGCATATGGTAATTCAGGTGCGGCAAATTGGGATTATGAAAAACATTATGATAATCAATTAGTAGATGGTGTTGACTGTAACATGACCACTCCAGTTGCACACTGGTGGTTACAATCATCTTGTCAATATATCCCTGGATTTGGTGACAATAGTAGATTTGGTGTTAAAACCATTGATCCTGATTTTGAATCACCATCAAGTTATAGAATGAATCTAGCTTTAGATTTAGTTACTGAAGGTGGTTATGCATTAACTTTTGAAGTTAATAAAGACATTGTTAATAAATCAGTTTTATATACTGATATAAGCCATGTCCAAGGTCCGGCAATGGCATCAGGAAGAATGACGGAATCAGGAGCTGGTGAAAATATTCATATGTCAAATCATGGTCAAGGTGAAGCTACGGCATACACTTTTATGGTTGACAAAGATTTTGGTAATGTCTCTACTCATTTAGGTTATACCAATATGGAAGCTACAGATTTAATGGCTTTAACAAGTGCTCAAGCTGAATCTTCATATTCAGGTCAGGTATGGACTGATGATACTGAAAATCTTACTCTAGGTAGATCTGATAATATGGTTGAACACAAATTAGTTGCCGGGTTGGATTATACAACTCAGTTAATAGGCAATAACGATACAAGATTCTCATTAATCTTTATTAGAAAATCTGGCGAACCATATAGTGCAGTATACGATTGGGGTGCATGGAATGGATTGTCAACTTATGACAACGATTACACTGTTCATTATGGCTCTATGGATTCTGTGTATGTTCCAACATCAGCTACAGACTCAAACGTAGCATTTAGCAGTGATGCTGTTGCAACAGAGGTTATGGATTATGTTAACAGTAATAAGTGTTTGTCCGGAGCTAAAGGGACTATTCTTGCAAGGAACGCATGTACACAACCTTGGCAATCAAGAATGGATTTAAGAATAACTCAAGATTTTGCATACGGATCTGGGAAGTTTGTTGTATATTTTGACATTGTTAACCTATTAAATTTCCTTGACGATGAGAAGGGAGTTATTAGAGACTATGGCTACGGTAATACTTCAGAAGTATTTTCTTCTAACTCAGTCGATGAGACTGGATCTGCACCAGTACCAATAATTAACGGTCTTAATGGTGATGATGGTCTGCGTTATAATTATGCTAATGGTAAGTCTAACTGGCAAATGAATTTGGGCTTCAAGTATAAATTTAAACTTTAAACTTTAATCAAATATAAAAGAGCGGTTTATCCGCTCTTTTTTTTTGGTAGAATAGTCCCATGTCTAAAATACCTGAACTATCATTTGAAGATATTCAACAAGAGAAAAGTGAAAGTATTAAATCGATGTCATCTGCACTAGAGGACCATGGATTTTTTTCAGTGACTAATCACGGTCTTTCTTTAGAACTTTTAGATAAATGTTATAAATCTTCTAAAGATTTTTTTAATCTTGAATTAAATAAAAAAATAAAATATCACAGTAAAAGCTCAAAGGGAGCAAGAGGCTATACCCCCCAAGGTATCGAAACAGCGGTTGGTGAAAAGATCGCAGATCAGAAAGAGTTTTGGCATCATGGACCATTGATAGACGATAGTTTTGATCCTAACATTCCTGGAAACTTAGTCATAGATGAAATTAAAGATTTTAACAGTAATTTTGACGAGCTCTATAATGAGCTGCATCTAATTGGTATAAGAATAATGTCTGCAATTGCTTCATCTATTGGTTTAGAAAAAGACTATTTCTATCCTTGGATCAACAAGGGGAATTCATTATTAAGATCAATTCATTATCCTGCTATAAATAATGTGGACAATATTCATAGAGCTAGAGCTCATGAAGACATTAATTTAATAACTTTACTTATTGGCGCTGAAGGGGGCGGGTTAGAAGTTCTTAGTAAGAATGGTAATTGGATAAAAGTCTTACCGAGTACAAATTCAATTGTTTGTAATGTTGGTGACATGCTCCAGCTCGTTACAAATAAAAGACTCATAAGCACAAGGCACAGAGTGATTCAATATGAAGATCAAAAATCTAAATCTAGATACAGTATTCCGTTTTTTCTTCACCCTGCTCCAAATGTTCTTCTTAAATCTGTTTTTGATGATAAGGATCAAGGCATAGTTGCTGATGATTTTTTAAATGAAAGACTTAGAGCTATTAACTTGTACTGAAAATGAGTTCGTTTAACATTCTTCATATCATAATCGGTTTTATAGGCCTTATCGTTATAGCTTTACCATTTTCTGAGAATGCAAAAATTATTAATTATAAGTACATACTGTATGGAATTTTATCTCAAGTTATTCTGGCATTACTTTTATTAAAAGTTTCTTTTATTGTAAATATATTTGAGATTCTAGGTAATGCTGTTGTTATTCTTCAAGAGGCTACAACTGAGGGCGCAAATTTTGTATTCGGATATGCTCCATCAGAGGGAGCTCCTGTATATAGGTCGCTTTTAGAAACGTTTGCATTTGGTGTCTTACCTTACATAATTGTAATGTCATGTATCTCAGCAATCTTATGGTATTGGGGTATTTTACCGTTCCTTGTAAATATTTTATCTAAAGTATGTCAAAAACTTTTCAATATAGGTGGACCAGTTGGCCTTGGTGCAGCAGCAAATGTATTTATTGGACAGGTTGAAGCACCATTATTAATAAGACCTTATATTAGTAGTTTATCTAAAAAAGAATTATTAATATTAATGACAGCAGGAATGGCTACAGTTGCAGGTTCTGTAATGGTTGCTTTGATAAGTATCCTTGAAGTCCAATTTGCTGATGAGAATT
>ERZ802830.3571-NODE-3571-length-13064-cov-36.2415_pt1 | contig 13064 bp, 10 predicted proteins | sample MGYA00345654_ERZ802830 | MGnify/ENA primary metagenome ERZ802830 (study PRJEB30503, sample SAMEA104212375) | marine metagenome | biome: Westerlies Biome; feature: [SRF] surface water layer (ENVO:00010504) within the epipelagic zone...; material: water... | reverse complement strand
CATCTGAACCTGCGCCAAGACCTAAAGTTGTATTTTTACCAAGTTGAATTTGTCTAGGGGTAAGACTCCTAGACAATGCTTGTCCATCAGTATTTGCTGCAATAAAATCTATATTATTTATATTTGCATTAATCATCGTATTTACCGCATTACCTCCAGCTCCTCCAATTCCAATTACTGCAATTTGAGGTTTGGCATCATTTATATTCTCAGGGATTGTAATATTAAGTGTCATTTTTTTGCTCCTTATTTTTAGTTAGTTGATTACTGTTATTTATAAATTTTCATCAAGCCAATCGCTAATCCTTCCAAAATAGTTGAATAAACCTGAATTCATTTTATTAGAAATTAATAATTTTTCCTGCTGTAAGCTTTTTATTAATAATCCGGTTAAGCATGAAAAAGTAGGGGTATGGACAATTTCTGGTATATCTACAAGTCCAATTGGTCGTCCTATTCTAACATTTGTATTTAAGTAAGATGACGCAAGTTCTCTAACATTATTAAGGTTTGCACCTCCACCGCACAAGATTACTTTATTTATTGAGCTCGCGCTTAATGTTAAAAATGTAAGTCTTTCTTTTACAAGTTCAAAAATTTCTTCGATTCTTGGTTTTATTATTGCTGTTAACATAGCTTTTGGAATTTCTTGATCTATAATTTCACCTTCGTCAGAAATAATTGGCACGTCAATTTTTGTATACTCATCAGTTTCATTTGAAAGTGCGGAACCATATAAAATCTTAATTTTTTCTGCATCTTCTGCTTTGGTTCCTAATCCACGAACAATATCACTAGTAATATGAACACCACCAATTGGAATAGAATCTGAAAATATTATTTTATTGTTAATAAAAACACCTATACTTGTTACGTTTCCACCAAGATCAATTACGATTGCTCCATTAAGTCTTTCGTCTTCAATCAGCGTTGAAACACCCGAAGCTTCGGAGCATATTATGAATTTATCAATTGAAAGATGACATAAATCGATTGCGCTAGAAATATTTTCAATTACCCTTTTTTGTCCATAGATATGACTTATTTCAACAATTAAATTATCTGTATGTATACCTATTGGATTATCTACTGGAGTATTATTGTCGATATAATATTTAATTACTGAAGATGATAAAAATTTATAATTTTCAATTAATTTAGGTTTGTTCATTTTTTGAATTTTGGCTATATCACTTTTCATAACTTGACCATTTTCAATTTTCAATTTACCCCGAGTTACTTTAGTAATTGGTCTACCGCCAGAAAGACTGCATATTACTTTATTTATAGGAAAACCAGCCATAGTTTCAGCTCCTTCTACTGCCTTAGCAATTGAATTTGCTATTTCTTTCATATCAGTAACTATACCATTGGTAATCCCTAAAGAAGCATGTTGTCCAAAGCCCAAAACTTTAACCTGTACATCATTATTTTTTGCAGATGTTCCTATTAGGGAAGATACTTTAGTGTTTCCAATGTCTATGACAGCAAATATATCATTAGATCTTTTTATATTACTCATTACTGTCATAAATGTTTCCTTCTAAGAATAACCTTCTTATCAAAGTTAATTTTACCAAGTATTTGTTCTGGGTTCCTAAGGTCAATTTCTGTCAGTCTAAGATTTAAAATATTATAATTCGTTTGAAGTTTGATAATTTTTTGCCATGCTTTAATTACATCTTGAGATGGTAAGCGAACAATTAATCCTTGATTAAAATGTAGATCCCATCTTCTTTGATTTATAAATGTTAAGGACCATATATTTTTTGCAAAATTTTTATTTGTTTCTAATATCTTTAATATAGTAGATATATTCTCCTTTGATTTCTCACCTTTAATAATTGGAAAACTATTTTTAAATTTATTAACATTTGCGTGAGAAATTACATCACCATTTATGGTAATGAGTTTATTACCTTTATGGTTTTGCCAAATCGCAATTGGTTTCTTTTCTAAAACTTTTATTTTGATTGTGTCTGGAAGTATTCTTTCAACATAAGTTTCTTCAACCCAGCTATTTTGAATTATTTTGTTATATATTGTGTGAAGATTAACGTTTAAAATATTAATATGGTTTTGAGTGTTTATAATATTTCTTAGATAATCTTGTGATAAATTATGAGTGCCAATGATTAAGATATTTTTTATTTTAAATCCATTGTTGATAAGAAATTGATCCAACGGTTTTAATTGATTTATTAAGTAATTTTTGTTTGATTTACCAAAAAAATACAAACTACTTAAAACTAAAATAAATAATAAAACTGACCAATAAATTATTTTCATAATTTTTTTTGTTTCAAATTTATAAAATTTTGTCTTGAAAGTATTTTTTTCGTGAAGCATTAACTTTAACATTCGTAGGATGCCTCCTCAATGATGATCTTAACCATTTCAGATAAGCTAATGTTACAAAATAAAGCCTGTTCTGGAGATAGGGACGTCTCAGTCATTCCTGGTTGAGTATTAATTTCTAGCATATATAATTGATTATTTATTTTGTCATACCTAAAATCACTTCTTGAGATACCCTTGCAACCTACAATTTTATGTGCTCTAAGAGCCCATGACATAGCTTGTTCATATGACTGCCTTGGAATTTTTGCAGGAATTTCATGTATTGATCCATTTCTCTCATATTTAGCTCTATAATTATAAAATTCCTCATTCTGAGCAGCTTTTATTTCAGTCACGCATAATGGTTTATCTTTCAATACCGTAACTGTAAGTTCCATAGATCCAACAAATTCTTCTGCCATTAGATCTTTCCACTTGAATTCATTTTTAAGAGGAATACTATTTTGTCCTTTTACAATTTTTACTCCCACCGAACTACCGCCACTTTTTGGTTTTAAAACATATAATCCTTTATAATTTTTAATAGATAGTTTTTCTCCTTCATTAATTTGTAATGTTTTAGGAAATATAATTGGATCATCTGTACTTTCTGTTGTATTGACGATTAATCTTTTAAAATAAATTTTATTCATAGAAATTGCAGAAGCAGCAACCCCTGAATGGGTGTAGGGTATTTTAAGTAAATTTAGTAATCCTTGTATAGAACCATTTTCACCAGAATTACCATGTAAAGCATTAAAACAAACGTCAGCTTTTAAGCTAATTAAATTATTTACATTCATCTTGGCAATATCAACCTCAGTTACTATAAATCCATTTTCTTTTATAGCTTTAGAACATGCTTTTGCTGAGTTTAGAGATACTTCCCTCTCTGAACCAAATCCTCCTTTTAATAATAAAACATGCATGTTTTCTTTAATTTTCATTTAATACCAACTCTTTGAATTTCCCAGTTCAATTTAATTCCAGAGGTTTCAAACACCTTTAATCTTACTCTTTTGCCCAATTCTTCAATTTGTTGAGCAGAAGAGTTCTTTAAATTAATAATAAAGTTACAATGTTTGTCAGAAATTATTGCATCGCCGATTTTAAGCCCTCTACAACCGGCTTGATCTATAAGTTTCCAAGCTTTATGACCAATAGGATTTTTAAATGTGCTACCACCTGTTTTAATGCCTGTAGGTTGGGTTGTTTTTCTTAAATTAAGTATTTTTTTCATTTTATTCTCTATATTTTTCCTGTTATCACACCAACTCTTGAAACGAGCTTTATAAAAAATCCATTCATCACTTACTCCAATTTTTCTATAATCCATCTTTAATTCGTGATTAGAAAAAACTTTTAACTTTCCAGAATTATTAATAGCAGTTACATCTATTAAAATATCTTTAAATTCTGATCCAAATGCTCCTGAGTTCATTTTGATACCTCCTCCAATTGTACCAGGTATCCCAAGTAAAAACTCAAGACCAGCTCTTTCATAATCACGTGCAAATCTAGCAACTTCTGCATCTGCCGCTCCTGCTTGAGCTGAAATAATTCCGTTATTATCTATGCTAATTTTCTTTAATTTTTTTGTAACTAATACAATCCCATTGATTCCTTTATCTCGGATTAAAAGGTTTGACCCAGCTCCAATAGCAAAAACTTTATATTCTTGAGGTTTATTTTTTAAAAATTCTATAAGAGATTTTTCATCTTCAGGTGTAAAAAGTATTTCAGCATTACCCCCCACACCAAACCAGGTAAACTTTGCTAATTTCTGGTCTAATTTTATATTTGTAATAAATTTATTTTTAAATATTTCTACATTCATAATATAAATCATCTTCAAGTTTGTTAGCAATTTTAGTTATTGATCCGGCTCCAAGACAAATTATTAAATCATTTGGTTGGGCAAGCTTTAATATTGTTTTCATAAGAGTTTTTTTATCTTTTATGTATGATACATTTTTGTGTCCATATTTGGATAAACCAATTTCTAAATCAGTACTTTCAAAATTTTGAATTGGTTCTTCACCAGCAGAATAAACATCAAGAAGAAAAACATGATCAGCATCATTAAAACAACTACAAAAATCATTAAATAGATCTCTTAATCTACTATAACGATGAGGTTGAAAAATACTTATAATTTTATGTTTAGGTGTAATAAGCCTTGCAGCAGCAAGTGCAGAGCTTATTTCAACTGGATGGTGTCCATAATCATCTATTATGCATGTGTCTCTAAATTTACCAACTTTTTGAAACCTTCTTTCAATACCAGTAAAGGTTTTTAATGTTTTCTTAATTTTTGTAATTGGAATTTTTAATTCTATTCCTATCGCTATAGTCGCAAGTGCATTTTGAATATTATGTAATCCAATCATAGAGAATTCTATTTTATAATTTTTATTATTATGCTCTTTTAGGTTTGATATATTTAATAAAAAGGACATTTTATTGTCTTTATATGAGATATTTGTTGCTCTTATGTCAGCATTTGCAGACAAGCCATAAGTGATAACTTTTTTGTTCTGTAGTTTTGAAATTAATTTTTGTGTTCTTGGATGATCTATGCAAAGGCAAACAAATCCATAAAACGGTATTGATGATACAAACTGAAAAAATGCTTTCTCTAGGTTCTCCTCTGATTTATGATAATCAAGGTGTTCTAAATCTATGTTTGTAATTATTGCAACTGTTGGATTTAATTTTGCAAAGCTACCATCACTCTCATCAGCTTCAACAACCATCCATTCACCATTACCAAGTTTTGCATTGCTATCCAAAGAAGAAATTATACCTCCATTTATGATTGTTGGATCCATGCCATTTTCTTCAATCATTTTTGCTATCAGAGAAGTAGTAGTTGTTTTCCCGTGGGTGCCAGCTATTGCTATTGATTGCTTTAAGCGCATTAATTCTCCTAACATTTCAGCTCTATGAACTATTGGAAGAAACATTTTTTTTGCTGCTATATATTCTTTATTTATTTCGGAGATTGCTGTTGATACAACGACTATCTTCGCATTTATAATATTTGACTTTTTTTGTCCTATAAAAATTTTAATTCCAATTTTTCTTAGTCTAATAGTGTTATTACTGTTACTTATGTCACTACCTTGAACATTATATCCGGATTGAAATAAAATTTCTGCGATGCCACTCATTCCAATTCCACCAATACCAATAAAGTGAATAACTCCTAAATTTTTTGGACTTTTTAACATATTGAGGAAACAACCTTTTTATTATTATTTTTAATTTTGAAAATACATTCACACAAAATTTCTGCAGGTGTTTTATTATCCCTTAACCCCTTAAGTTTATTAGATAGTTTTTTTATTTGATTACTTGCTTCAACAAGTTTATTTGGATTGAGTAAAATATTTTTTATTAAATTTTCAAGTTCACTAATATTTTTATTAGTTTGACTAATTAACCAACCACCTTTGTTACTTTCAATAAATCTAGCATTTTCATATTGATGATTATCTAAAGCGGTAGGTAAGGGAATGAATATAACAGGCCTGTTAGAAGCTAAAATTTCAGCAACACTTGAACCACCTGATCTAGTAATTATCAAATGAGCAATCTTAAATTTTATAGAAATATCTTCAAAGAAACTGCTTATTTCAGAGTCAATTTTATTAATTTTATAACTCTCACGTACAAACTCTATTTCTTCTTTTCTTACTTGCTGAATTATTTTTATTTTTTTCTTCATATCTTGAGGAAGAGAACAAATAATTGAAGTTAAATGTTCTGATAAAAAGCTAGATCCAAGACTTCCTCCATATATCAAAATATAAAAATATTCTCTCTTTTTATTAGGAAGTAAGTACTTATGTTTTCCAATTTCATAAAATTCTTTTCTCACAGGATTACCAGTGTAGATAGACTTCTTTATGTTTGGAAGATTTTTAGTTTTTGAAAAAGACAGTGCTAAAACGTCAGAAATTTTACAAAGTAGTTTATTTGCTCTTCCTATAACAGTATTTTGTTCATGAATTATTGAGGGTATATTAAAGATTTTAGCTGCCAGGATTGGAGCTACTGATGGATAACCACCAAAACCAATAACAGCATCTGGTTTGTAGTTTAGGATTAACAAAATTGATTGAAAAGTTGAAATAAAAAATTGAAAAAACGATTTCAATTTATTTATTAAAAATTTATTACTTGGGCTTGATACTCTATGAGTAAATATTTTAAAATTTATCTCTTTATTAATAAAAAAATTATTGAAATAATCTCTACCTCTTTCGTCAGTAATTATGATAAATAAATGATTTTGAATTTGATTAATTATAGATAATGATGGAAAAATATGTCCACCTGTTCCGCCTGTAGCAATTAGAATAGTATTTTTTTGAATTGTGTTATTCATTATTACTTTGCTCATAATTTTTTGGTTTTAAAGTTTCTAGTGAAATATTTTTTCTTGTTAAAGATAATAATATTCCAGCTGTAATAGCTGATGCTAAAATAGATGACCCGCCATAAGATAAAAAAGGTAAAGTCATTCCTTTAGTAGGAATAAGATCCGTGTTACTTGCTAAATGTATTAATGATTGAAAGCCAAATTGAAAAGCAAGACCACTTATGGAAAGAATAAAAAAAAGATTATTTGTTTTTATGGTGTATAAAAATGATCGTAATATAATTAAACAGTAGATTGCTACAATTAGACAACATATCAAAACACCGTATTCTTCAGCTGCTACTGCAAAAACAAAATCTGAGTGTGCATCTGGCAAAGATTTTTTATAAAAACCTTCCCCTGGTCCTTTTCCCCAAAAACCACCTGATTCAAACGACTGTAGTGATTTTGAAACTTGATATGTTTTGCCTTCAATAAAATTATCTATTCTTATTTTAACATGACTAAAATTTTGATAAGATAATATCATAAATATAGGAAATGCTAGAACAAGAAACAAAATAATAATTAGAGGTATCCCAGTAATAAATAATTGAAACCCCCAAGTAAATATCATAACAATTGTCATTCCTAAATCTGGTTGTAATAGTAATAGAGCTGATATGATTATTATTAAAGCAATGGAACACATCCAACCTGGAGACTTTGATTTTTCAACCCATAAAGTTAAAATCCATGCATTAAATATTACAAAAAATGGTTTGCATGCCTCACTAGGTTGAAAACTAAAGCTACCAAGATAAAACCATCTTTGAGCACCTTTTATTCTCTCTCCTTCAAACAAAATGAAAAGTAATAAACAAATAGATACCAGAAGGCCAAATATACAAAAGATTTTGATCTGTTTCTGATTTAAAATTGAGAAAAATATTATAATTGGGATACTTAGTGATCCAAATAATAAATGTCTAATTGTAAAATGATGTGATGGTATATTTAGGCTTTCAGCTAAATGCTGACTTGATGCCATAACTAAAAATATGCCAAAAATTATTAAAGTAAAAAAACCCGTTAACAGATATCTATCAATCGTCCACCACCAAAGTGCTATATTTGATCTATCAGAACGTGTAATTTTCATCTAGATTATACCTCTAATAAGTTGGCTTTTTACAATTTTTTTAAATTTATTACCTCGATCCTCAAAATTTTTAAATTGATCAAAACTCGCGGCTGATGGAGATAACAAAATCACACATTTTTTTAATTTAGATATTTTACTTTTTTTAAGGGCAAGTTTGGTAGCATTTTCTATTGTGACACATACGTTTAGAGGAATATTTTTATTCAATTTTAAAATTTCTTCTGAAAAGTAATTTGTTGAATCACCAATTATAAAAATCTCTACAACTTTATCTAAAAATTTCTTAGCTTCACCTATTCCATCATTCTTCGGTTTTCCGCCAACAATCCAAAATATATTATTAAACGATTTTAATGCAGCAGCTGTTGACTCACCATTTGTAGATTTGCTGTCATTAATTATTTCTAAATCTTTAGAAACATATATCTGCTCCATCCTGTGTGATAATCCTTTAAAACGCTTAATTGCCAACTCTATTTTATTATCGTTAATATTTAATTTTTTTGCTATTGATATGGCAATTGAAGCATTTATTGCATTATGAGTTCCTTTTAGATGGTTATTATCATTAATAAAATCTGTAGATTCTTTTTTGTGTATCCTAATAAATTTCAGAGATTTGTAATTACTTGTATCAATGATTTTATCTAATAATTTATTACTCTTATCAAAGATAAATATTCCATTATTTCTTAAAAAGTTAATTATTTTTAATTTACAGGATATATACCTATCAAAATTCTCGTGATAATCCAGATGATCTGGGGTTATATTAATAATTGTTGCCATGTCTAAAGATAAATTTTTTGCTCCATCTAATTGATAACTTGATAATTCAAGAATTATTACGCCGTTTTCCCCTGGGTCATTTATAGAGCATGCGGGGACACCAAAATTACCGCATATAACACTTTTTATTTTATTAAATTTTAAGATATGAAATAACAAAGCTGCTGTTGTTGATTTTCCATTTGTACCTGTAATACCAATAATTTTAGCTTTAGGATTTGTTTCAACAAATAGGTCAATATCATTGATAATTTGAACATTATTATCTATAGCAAGCTTTATAGCATTGTGTTTTTGTTCAGTATTTATAGGTATCCCAGGGCTAACTACTAATGTTTTAATACTTTCCCATGGCCAATAATTATAATTAATCCAATTTCTTTTTTTGATAATAGATGGTTTTTCTTTTTTATCATCAAAAACAAAAATATTAGCCTTTGAATTTAATAATACTTTTGCAGCAGCTAAGCCAGACAAACCTAATCCTAAAATTCCAACATCCTTATTCTTATAATTAATAATATTATTCAATTTTATTACCTTAGTTTAAGTGTTGAAAGACCTATTAAAGCTAAAATTACTGCTATTATCCAAAATCTGATTACAATAGTAGATTCCGCCCATCCTTTTTGTTCAAAATGATGATGCAGTGGTGCCATTTTAAATATTCTTTTACCTGTAAGCTTGAAAGAAACTATTTGTACAATGACGGATATGGTTTCTAAAACAAACAGACCACCTATTATTATTAATACTAACTCATGCCTTGACACTGAAGCACTTACGCCTATCACGCCACCAAGTGACAATGAACCAGTATCACCCATAAAAACCATAGCTGGTGGAGCATTAAACCATAGAAAACCTAATCCTGAACCAATTATTGCTCCAAGAAAAACTGCTATTTCTCCAACACCTGGCACATAACTGATCTGCAAATAATTAGAGAAATTTAAATGTCCAGTTAAATAAACAATTATGGCCAAAGAGCTTGCTGCGATCATTACAGGAACTATTGCTAAACCGTCTAAGCCATCAGTTAAGTTAACTGCGTTTGAAGATCCAACAATTACCAGAATTACGAATGGAATATAAAAAATTCCTAAAAAAACTATATTTTCTTTGATAAAAGGAATAGATAAAGAATTTTGCAAACTTTGAGGGGTGTTATCGGAAATAAACCAAGCAGCTATAAAAGCTATTAAAATTTGTGGAATTATTTTTTGATAACTTTTTAGGCCATTACTTGTCATTTTAGAGACTTTAATCCAATCATCTAACAGCCCTATTAATCCGAAAGATATTGCCACTCCTAAAATTATCCAAATATATACATTGTCTAACTTTGCCCATAAAAGTGTAGAGGCGGTAAAAGCTAATACAATCAACAAACCTCCCATTGTAGGAGTGCCAGTTTTGAATAAAATGTGACTTTTGGGTCCGTCAGATCTTATTGGTTGACCTCTCTTTTGCATTCTCTTTAATAAAGCAATAATTTTGGGGCCAAAAATAAAACTGATTAATAAAGCAGTTAATAAAGCTCCAATAGATCTAAAAGTAATATACTTGAATAAATTAAGAGGTTGGAAATATTCAGTATAAGCGAGAAAAAGATCAGGCAACATCGCATTTCTCCTGATTAAGATTTTTGAAAATTGGAATTAGTTTCCAAAGCCCAGTTCCGTTTGATCCTTTGATAAGAATGAGTTGATTAGGTTTGATAAATTGGGTTGCTTTTTTTAAAAGAGGGGGCATAGTTAAAAATGAGCTACAGTTGATTTGTATATCTAATTTATCGCTAATTTTTTTTGAATAAGCCCCTATCGTTATAAGTAAATTAGGATTTATTTTTTTTATCATTGGAATAAGTTCCAAGTGCATTTCTTTTGCATTTTGTCCTAATTCTAGCATATCACCAATTATTAAAACGGTCTTATAAGTATCAAATTTACTTTTAGTTTTATAAAAATTAGAGAGAGCAGCCTTCATCGAGTCAGGATTTGCATTATAACTATCATCTATTACATATGTTTTATATTTATGGCCAAAATTTATTATAAGTTTTTCACCTCTTCCAGAAAGAGGTTTGATATGGCTAATAATTTTCGCACTGGTAGTAGTACATAATTTTAATTCTTTAATAACTGAAATTGCCGCTATAGCATTTGTTGCTTGTGTTGTATTAAGGTATTTTAGATGCCAATTCTTTATGTCATCATAAGATATTGTTGAACCTTCTTTTTCGTCTATTATTCCAGTGATTTTAGTATTTGCATATTTAGAATGGCCAAATAAATGTATCTTTGCAGATACTTTTTTTGCTTTTTTTATAAGATATTCTGACCATAAATTGTCTAAATTTATTATAGCAATACCATTTTCATTTAAGCCTAAAAATATTTCACTTTTTGCGGCTGCAATTTCTTTTTCATTTTTGAAGTTTTCAATGTGAGAATTAGATACATTTGTTATCAGTGCTATATCTGGCTTTGCAATTTCAGTTAATTCTCGAATTTCCCCAGTATTATTCATCCCTAGTTCTAAGACACAATATTGATAATCATAATGCAATCTTGATAAGGTAAGTGTAAGTCCAATTAAGTTATTATTATTTCCTTGAGTATGGTGAGTTTTTCCAAATTTTTTTAGAGAACTAGCTAAAAGGTGTTTTGTACTGGTCTTTCCACTACTTCCTGTTAGAGCAATTGTGGTTCCTTTAAATCTATATCTAGAAAATTTTGCTATTTGTTTTAAAGCTTTTTTGGTATCTTTTACCAATAAACCATTATATTTATTGGCCAATTTCATGTCAGATACTATTATTCCATATGCACCTTTTCTTATTGCATTTTCTATAAAATCATGGCCATTAAATTTATCACCTATTAGAGCTACGAATAAGTCCCCTTTTTTTATAGTTCTATCATCTATACTTACTCCCCAAACCCCATCAATATTTTTAAGGAAATATGTAGAAGGATCTGAGGCGCTGGCAGCTGACATTAAATCTTTTTTTGTCCATAAAGGTTTCAATTTATTACCTCAGAATTTTCAATATTTTTTATGGCTTCTTTGGCGACAGTATAATCATCAAAAGGAAGAGTTTCTATTCCAATAGCTTGAAATGTTTCATGACCTTTGCCGGCGATAAGTAAAAGATCGTTTTTTTGTAAATTCGATATAGCATATTTAATAGCCTTATCTCTGTTAGGGATTTCAGTAGCATTAGGACAGCCAATTAAAATTTCCTTTCTAATAATTGAAGGAGATTCATTTCTTGGGTTATCATCAGTTACTATTACTAAATCTGAGTATTTATCAGCTAGTTCCCCCATAATTTGACGTTTATCTTTATCTCTATCCCCACCACATCCAAATAATGTTATTATTCTTCCTCTATCTGTAATTTCTTGGATAGATTTAAGTGCGGAGGTTAGGGCATCTGGTGAATGTGCATAATCAATTATGACCAATGCATTATTCTTTGTTTCTGATAGAACTTCCATCCTTCCACGAGCAGGTTTCAGGTATCCTAACGACTTAAAGATTAAATTTGAATCCATACCTAATGCAATACAAATAGATGCAGAGGCTATAACATTATAAACTTGAAACTTTCCAATCATTCCAATAGTTGTTTGAAAATTTTTCTTTTCAAATTCTAAAATTAGATCGATACTTCGTTTATTTTGAACAAAAGATTTAATTTTTATATCTGCTTCAGAACATTGTCCAAAAGTAATTATTAAATGATTAGTATTTTTTAATTCTTCATGCAATTTTTTACCAAAATTATCGTCAATATTAATGGCAATTGCAGAATTATTTTTTAAAATCTTAGTAAAAAGCCTTTTTTTAGTAGCAAAATAATTTTCAGTATTTTTATGATAATCAAGGTGGTCATGGGATAAGTTTGTAAATACAGCACCAGAAAATTTGACACCGTCCAATCTATACTGATCAATTCCATGTGAAGAAGCTTCAAGGGCTAAATGAGAAATTTTTTCATGAGCTAATACTTTTAAATTTTCATATAAGTCAGAGGGTTCGAATGTCGTCAAATTTTCTTTTGAATTTTTATAAATACTTTTATTTACAGCTGTTTCAGTCTTGGTTCCAAGAGTTCCCATGGAAGCAGACTTCCATCCTGCTAGTGCCCATAATTGGCGACAGAATTCAACTGTAGATGTCTTTCCATTAGTCCCAGTTACTCCGATGATTTGTTTTGGTTGCTTGCTATAAAATGAAGCAAGTAAAATCGTATATATATGCCTGACTTTTTCTCTTTTAATGAATAAAACATTTTTTTTGTATGATATCTCAGCTATTATTAAAAAAGCACCATTTTCTTCTGCCTCGGTTATAAAATCAGCTCCATCAAATTTTTCACCTTTAATTGCAACA
>ERZ802830.3570-NODE-3570-length-13066-cov-9.55807_pt1 | contig 13066 bp, 7 predicted proteins | sample MGYA00345654_ERZ802830 | MGnify/ENA primary metagenome ERZ802830 (study PRJEB30503, sample SAMEA104212375) | marine metagenome | biome: Westerlies Biome; feature: [SRF] surface water layer (ENVO:00010504) within the epipelagic zone...; material: water... | reverse complement strand
TATAAAAAAAAAGGCACTATCATTAGTGCCTTTTTTTGCTTTATTTTAAAATCACTTGTTTATAAACTATATAAAAGGGGAGCAATACAAGTGCACCTAGAAACAGACTGCCTATGCCACAACTTACTATAGTTCCAATAAGTAAAAGAACAAACATTAATAGACTTGCTACAAAACTAACACCCCATTTTTTTGTGCCCAGATTGAAACTTAAATTAATATGTTCACTAATTGTTAAATCAGGATTGAATGCAAAAAATACAATAAAGAATGATACAGGAACAAAAGCATAAATGAGTGGAAATAAACATAGGGCCGCCGCAAAAAATGAAATTAAGCTAGCAATTATCATTAATAACATGCCTTTCCCGAAGTAATTGGGTTTAAAATATAAAAACACATCTTTAAAGTTGGCTTCTCTATCTTCATCAATGTCTCTGACGATTTTATAAAAACCACAATAAAATAAATATTTGACTGCGCCTAAAAGTAAAGAAATACCATAGAAACTTAGTAATCCACTAAAGGAACTTGGTATAGATAGTGCATCGATACGTTCAGGATCAAAATTACCCGTCGAAAATTGGGAAACTAGCTCTTGTATTAGAGGGCTATAAAGCAATAGCGAGACTGGAATGGTAATGGCAAGTAATAAGAGTTGAATTAAAAAGCCATAAGTCCAAACTTTCTTAAAAAGGTTAAAAGAGGCATTAATAATATCACCTACAGATAAGCTACCAGACTGGTTGATTTTGTTGTTTAATTCTTGACTGTTGATCATGTTAGATATTTTAGGTTTTTGTAAAACTAAAATAATTGAGGTGTTAAAAAAAATAAAGCGTGATCATTATAAAACTAACAAACACGCTTAAAGTATAAATACGATTCCTGATTACAGGCAGTAAACTTAAATTACTCCCTGTCGTAATTAACCAGTTTCCCTCTTGGGGTTATTTTGAAACTGTAGGCTATATCACAAGGTTTTTTTGAAGGCAAACTTATTTCTAAACCGACCTCAGTTATTTTCCAATTTATTGGCTCATCAGCACCTAATAGAGAAATAGAAGCAATACCCTTTGTAGCAAAATCTTTTTCCGCTTTGATTTCTGGTAATATAATTCTCCCTGATTCAGGCCAGCCAGTTGAAATGGCATAAACTGCAGAATTGTCTTTTTTACGGGTAAACCTTACCTCTTCATCTTGAATAGCTCTGTAATCCCAGTACCATAGTTTTTTGGCTTTCTTTTCTTTAAGTATTTGAGCGGTTCCATGTCCATATGTACACCATTTTCTAGTTTCAAAAATAGCTTCCCCATTAACATCCATCCAATCTCCAATACCATTCATAATTGCAATTTCTCCTTCGGAAATACTACCATCACCTTTAGGGGTTAACGATAATAAATAAACACCGCCTCGACTTACCAAATCTATAATGGTTCTGATATGAAAAGATTCTTTGTCTCTGTAGGATTTGTTGTTAACATAAGACCACGGGTAACTAATAGCCCTGTCAATTAGCCAGTATCCTTTTGGATTTGGTTCCATGTCACGGCCCCCTTCATAACATCTTATACCAACACCTTCTGGAAAATTCCAAATTCTACTTCCTGGCAATTTATTACAAACTACATTATCACTGTTTTTGGCCTTGAAATCTTTAAAAATATTAATTAAGGTATCTTGTGGTATCATATTTTTAGTGATGGCTCCAGAAAGCCCATCGAACCATAGCACATCAGGCTCATAGTTATCCATAACTTCTCGTACCTTACCAATCCACTCTTTTCCAAAATTTTCCTGCGGTTCTACTTCATCGTTTCTAAAAAAATCAGCGTACTGAGGGTCAAATAAATCCCAATTAGCTTTTTGTTCTTTAGTGTATTCATTCATGTGTTTTTTGTCGTAAGCATATCCAAAAGTTCTAGCATGATGAAATGTTGCAATCAGTTTCATGTCTTCTGCTTTAACAGCAGCAGCAATTTCACCATAGATGTCTTTTTTAGGCCCTTTTTGCTTGCTATTCCAACGGGTATACTTGGAATCCCATAAACAGAAGCCATCATGATGAACCACACAAATACCTCCAAATTTTGCACCTGCATTTTTCATAAGTTTAGCCCACTTACTAGCATCGAAAGCTTTGGCTTCAAATTTATCGATAAGGTCAATGTATCCAAAGTCTTTAATGGCTCCGTAAGTCTGTCTGTGATATTCTTTTACACCTTTTTTATCGTAAGCATCTTTAGCAACATAGAGTTCATTGATGTAATCTGGGCCACCGTGAGCCGCAACAGAGTACACCCCCCAATGTGTATATACGCCAAATTTGGCATCTACCATCCACTCTGGAATTTCCATCTCTTGCAAAGACTTCCAGCCTTTTGAAACAGGAATTTCCCAATTCTTTCCACCCAGTTCGGATTTTTTTAATTGCTTTTTTTGAGCAGTAGCATTAATCGTAAACACAATTAATATACATTTCAATATTGTTTTCATAAATAATAGTTTTCTTATTGTAAAACTCTGATTTTAAAGCCTTTTTAAAGAAAATTGATGTATCAATTAATAACACATAAATATAAATATTGTTCTTGTGGTGTTATATCTGTTTTACGCCCAAATTCACAAATAACACAAAAAGGTTGTTTTGTAACACAGAATATTCATTTAGATAAGAGTTTAAAAATGCTATTGTACATTTAGTCCTTAATTAAAAATGACAAGATGAATTTAAGTATCCCTATACACATGATGAGAATAGTATTTTGCCTAATAAGTATGGTTGTATTTGGTCAGAATTCAAGCACTAATCCACCTAATATTATTTTTATTTTATTAGACGATTTGGGTAAGGAATGGGTTGAAGCCTATGAGTCTGATGTTATAAAAACACCTCATATTGATCAATTAGCTTTAGAGGGCATGCAATTCAATAATGCTTGGTCAATGCCGCAATGTACACCATCAAGGGTGACGTTCTTAACGGGTCAGTATCCCTTTAGGCACGGTTGGGTAAATCATTATGATGTGCCAAGGTGGGGCCATGGTGTCAATTTTGATTCCAAAAAAAATCCAAGTGTAGCTAAACTTATGAAAACAGCAGGGTATAAAACGTGTGCTGCTGGGAAATGGCAAATCAATGATTTTAGAATTCAACCCAAGGTAATGAATGACCATGGTTTTGATGCCTATTGTATGTGGACAGGTGGAGAGCGTGGTAATACCAAAAAAAGTGATTTGCGTTATTGGGACCCATACATTCATACCAAATCTGGAAGTAAAACATATAAGGGGCAATTTGGAGAGGATATTTTTAGTGATTTTATTATTGATTTTATGACTGAAAATAAGTCGCAACCTATGTTTGTGTACTACCCCATGTGCTTACCCCACGGTCCTTTAACAACTACACCGGCTAAGCCTAATGCAAAAACTAAAGCAGAGAAGCATATGACTATGGTTGAGTATACTGATCTTATTCTAAATAAAATTACCACCGCACTCGACGAGTTGGGCATTAGAGATAATACCATAATTGTTTGGAGTACCGATAACGGTACTTCAGGAAGCATAACAGGAAAACGAAAAGGAAAGCTTGTTAGAGGAGGGAAATCCTTTCTCACAGAAAATGGGGTAAATGCCCCTTTCATTGTGAATTGTCCTGGCACCGTTCCATCGGGAGTAGTGACAAATGCGCTTGTAGATTTTTCAGATCTACTTCCAACGTTTACAGATTTAGCAGGGGTTAAATTACCAACTAACAATGATTTTGATGGGAAATCTTTTAAAAATCTTATCACTGGTAAATCAACCAAAAGCCAAAGGAATTGGATATTGACTATGGGTTCTAACCCCGCAAAACTGGATGCTCAAAATAAAGCAAGATCATTATTTAAGTTTAGAGACAGAGCTATAAGAGATGAAGTTTACAAAGCTTACACAGATACTTTAAAAAATGTCGTAGAAATCTATCGTTTAGAAGATGATTTTTATGAAACTCAAAATTTAATTGAGTCTAAAGATGAGGCTGTAAAAAAAGCACTTAATAAATTCCAAAACATAGTCAACGATTTCCCAGATGAAGATGCTTCTCCAAATTATGAAACGTTGAAGTCCCCATCAGATATTGAAAAGAAGAAAATCAACGCTTCTGCAGAAGGCAGGCGCTTCAGAACAAATCATGCACCAATGCCAAAAACCTTAACAGAGTAAAAGCTAAACTTGATTAAGGCCAAATACGCGTTTATTTAGATTAGCTACAACATAGGGCTTAGATAAATTTGTTACCTTATTGTTTTAAAAAAGAACAATATGAGACGTTTTTTATTAATTGCTTTAGTGCTATCATATGAAATGTTATTAGCACAACAAAAGCCAAATGTTTTAGTAATTATAACAGACGATGCAGGATTTAATGATTTTGGTTTTCAACACGAATTAGGTGCCCAAATGGGGTGGAGTGATATGAAGCCCTCAGATATTTATGATGCCAGTAATTCCTTTTCTTTAACACCAAATTTAGATGCCCTTGCAGCTTCTGGAACGGTGTTTTCTAGGGGGTATGTTAGTAATTCAGTTTGTGCTACATCCAGAGCTGGACTTATAACTGGGCGCTATCAAAACCGGTTTGGCTACGAATATAATTTAGTGACTTGGCAGATGGCTCCTGATGGCAATGGAGGTTTTTTGTCTCATGACGAAGCAGGGGTTGACGACTCAGAAGTCACCATAGCAGAGCATCTCAAGTCAGCAGGTTATGCGACTTCATGTATAGGGAAATGGCATTTAGGCGAAGAAACAGTTCACCATCCAAACAATCAAGGGTTTGACGATTTTTATGGTTTAATTTCTGGTTCTAGACATTATTGGAAAGGAGAGACACAAATGATTAAAAAACTCCAAGATAATTCTGTTATTGTTGAAGATGATCTTGCAGATGACGATTATTTAACGGATGTTTTTACTCAGAAATCAATAGCATATATTAATGCTTCTAACGACTCAGGGAAGCCCTTTTTTCAATATTTATCTTACACAACGCCACATGGTCCATATGAAGTTAAAGAATCGGATTATAATGCCTTAGATGGCTGTACTGATTGCGATGGAACAGACTGGGTTCAGTTTGAAGATGACACGAATCACAGGCAAGAGTATTTGGCGATGCAAAAAAGTCTCGACGATAACATTGGAACGTTAATAAATTACCTCGAAAGCACCCCTCAAAAAGACGCTAATGGTCAAATTATTCAAGGGACTTCAATGAGAGATAACACCATAATCTTTTTTATAAATGATAATGGGGGTCCTGGGGGTAAACCTCCAAAAAACGCACCGCTAATAGGATCTAAAAGCCAGGAGTACGAAGGCGGGTTAAGAGTACCGTTTTTTGTGAGTTGGCCTGGAACGATTCCTCAGGGTTATTATAACCATCAGGTAATCTCTTTAGATATTTTAGCTACTGCAGTTGAGGCAGCAGAATTACAGCCCTCAACATTTACAAATCCAATTGATGGGGTGAATTTAGTGCCACATATCCAAAATAATACTGTGGCACATGATTATTTGTATTGGCGTAAGATGGATGTCTGGTCTGTAGTTGCCAACAATGACGGGTATAAAGTTGTTGTGTCTCACGAAGACCCTGTAGATCGAACAGACGATATATTCGAAATGTATGATTTAAACTACAGCCCAAGAGAATCTGGGAAGAATAATAAGTTTAAGATTCACCCAGAGGAAACCGAAATTTTTGCTTCAGAAAACACCGAAATAGCTTTAAACTTATTAGAAAACTTTAATACATGGAATGCTACATTGCCTTATCCAGATTATATTGGAGAAAATGTTTATGTAAATGGATATGACTGTACTTCAGTTGCGGATTGTCTACCCATACTTGACCGTTACAATGGCGTATCTAATATTCCAGAGCCTTTAGAATTAACTTATAATGCCTCTGGAAACTGTTACTTTATTGATTCCTCTCAGGCTGTTTATGGCGGAACAGCTTCAGATCAAATTGTTAATTGTGATCGTGCTGCAAACGGCAAGATACTTAAAGCGCTTTCTGGCCCCAATAATTATATTGAATTTCAAAATATTAATGTGGATCCCAATTATGAGTCCTACAATTTAAAGGTGTATTATTTTGCATCAACAACAGCAAATAAAACCATTGATATTAAAATTAATGGCGATGTGTTTGCAGATGACTTTGTATTAGGTTCAGGAAATGGTGGTTGTTTTGAAAATAAAGACAGTGTGGTAAAAACTATTGAAAACATTCCATTCAATACAACATCTTCAAATACTATAAGATTATACAATAACCCAGCTATTGAGAAAATATGTATAGAATATATTCAACCCCTATCTCTAGCAAATAATAGTATTGATAAAATGATTATTTACCCAACATTTGTTGATCAAAGTACTTATGAGTATGTAAATATCATCAACAAGGGTATATTAAGCGGTTCTTTTGAAATTACAATTAATGATATCACTGGGCGTGAAATCTACAAACAAGACTTCAATAATAATGACAACCTAAAAATTAATTCTAGATATTTAAATGAGGGGATCAATTTTGTAACTATTAGAAATAAGGAAAAATCGACAACTAAAAAGATATTTATGTATTAAAAAATTGTATTTTCATGACGATTAAAAATAAAAACGTATGAAATACATTTATTATATTGTTTTGGTGTTGCTTTCACTTTCTTTAAAAGCACAACAAAAACCTAATATACTTGTCATTATTGTTGATGATGCTGGATATGCAGATTTTGGGTTTCAACACAAAATGGCCAGTGATAAAGAATGGACCATGTTTTCCCCTGATATATATGATGTTTCAAACGGCTTTAGTTTAACTCCTAATTTGGACGCTTTGGCAGCTTCTGGAACTGTATTTTCAAAAGGATATGTAACCAATAGTGTATGTGCTACATCAAGGGCTGGCTTATTAACAGGGCGTTATCAAAACCGTTTTGGCTATGAATATAATCTCGTTAAAACCCAATATGCGCTTACACCCGGACGCACAATGGATCAAGCCGGTATTTTAGCCTCTGAAGTAACTGTGGCAGATGTTTTAAGTGCAGAAGGATATGATACTTCTTGTGTTGGAAAATGGCATGTAGGCTCTGAAGATGTACATCACCCTAATAATAGGGGATTCCAAAATTTTTATGGATTAATAGAAGGATCTAGAGAATATTTTGGTGGAGATGATCGTGCTGGTAAATTCTTACAACTTAATGGTGTAAATGTTGAAAACGAACTCAGTAGTAATGATTATGTAACAGATGTGTTTACAGATAAAGCTATGGCTTTTATTGATGCATCTAATGCGTCAGGAAAACCGTTTTTTCAATATTTATCTTATACCACGCCTCATGGCCCTTATCAAGCTAAACAAAGTGATATTGATGCCATGGATGGTGTAGATGAAGATCCTTTAAACCAAGGTTGGGGGACTGCAAGTGTGAGAAAAAACTATTTAGCCATGCAAAAATCTTTAGATGATAACATAGGGGAACTTATGAACTATCTTAATAGCACCCCACAAAAAGACAGCAATGGAAACGATATTTCAGGAACCTCTTTAAACGACAATACTATTATTTTCTTCTTAAGCGATAATGGCGGCACCAATAAAAAAGGACCTATTAATAGTCCTTTACGTGGTTTCAAGAGTAATGAATGGGAGGGGGGCTTGCGTGTACCATTTTTTGTAAAATGGCCCGATGGTGTTAACGGATTACCAAATAACAATAAAAAAGGCGGTTACTATGATCAGCAAATTATAGCCACAGATATTATGGCTTCAGCATTAGATGCAGCTGGAATAGAAGAGTCAAGTTTAACAAACCCATTGGATGGTGAAAGTGTATTTCAGCATATAGTAGATAATAGTCAAACTCACGAGTATTTATTTTGGCGGAAGTTAGATTCGTGGGCTATTGTATCAAATAATGACGGGTATAAGTTAGTTTTAGATTACAACACATACGAGAGGGATGACGATAGCTATTATCTGTATAAGTTAAATGACGATATTGAGGAGAATGCCAGTTTGATAATGAATCTTTCAAATAATGAAGTACAACTTACCGATCTGAGTTTTGATACTAATATTACTCAAAATCTGATGCAAGCTTTTAATGAGTGGCAAAGTGAATTGCCCTTACCTAATTGGATTGGGAAGTATATCCTACAAGGGGCATATCCGTGCACGTTTACAAATGGAATGGACTTGACTACTTGCAGTGCCGTAAAAGCGAGGTACGAAGGTACTGGTAACCTCGTCTATGATATGGGTTTTGAAATAATTTTAGATGCTAAATGTTTTAACGTAATTGATGAGGATGCTGAAAAATATGGTGATGCTGCATTGAGTGAAAATTTAATCACTTGTGATAATGCTAGTGGAGGTTACATTATGAAGAAAATGCAAAACACTGGTAGTTATGTTGAGTTTACGGGTATTGAAATGGAAGAAGGCAATTCATACTCACTTGATTATAGGTATTTTGCGTTGTCAACTCAAACAGATAAAACAGTTACAATTTACGTTAATGGTATTCCATTTGTTGAAAATGCAATCTTAAATCCTGGTCAAGGATGGTGTTATGAGAGCAACAGTAAAGTGGCGGTTCAAACTTTTGAAAATTTACCATTATTAGCAAATACATCTAATTCAATTAGAATTATCAATGACGTTTCTTATGAGGGAATATGTGTTAAAACGACTTCAAATTTAAATACACATTTAGATAAACTCAAAAAAGTAAAAGTGTATCCAACTTTTATAAATCGTTCAAATCAAAATTTCATTTCTGTTGACCTACCAGATACAGACAATACTAATTGTTCTATTGAAGTTATGGATTACTCAGGACGTTTGTTGTCGAAATACAATTTTGAAGATAGTCAGAAAATGAAAATTCCAGTAAGTAATTTATCTAAAGGATTACATATAGTAAAAGTTAAAAGAAAAACTTTAGTTAATAGTTTTAAAATCTTTATAGAATAATTTTCTAAAGGATAAGACATAATTTTATTAAATTAGGGTAACCTTTATTTATCCCCCCAATTAAGTAGAGGCTAATCAACTAAATTAACCTACTTATATTATGTCTATTCAAGCTAAAAAAGACATAGCACCTTTTAATGAGGTAGCTTCTCTTAAAAACTTTTCCCATAATAAAATAAATAGTAATGCGGATCCATTGTTAAATAAGGCTGATTTACGTTCCAAATTCGCTTTAGAAAATGCTGGGGTTGGAATTTGGGAGTGGGATATTTCTACAGATGAGCTTATTTGGAGTTCAGTAATGTTTACCCTATATGGTTATGATTCACATCAAGAAAATATATCTTCAGGCTCTGTTCTTTTGAGTTCAATTGACCCCCTGGCATATAATGATAAAACGACTTATAATGATTTTAGCGCAGGAATGGTTTTTAATAATGAGTCTTTTTGGTTTGGACTGTCAATGAAACATTTAAACCGCCCAAATATCTCATTTGTGAAAAATCCTGATGCAAAATTAGAACGTTTTTTTTCATTTAATACAGGCTATGAAATCAGGCTATCAGATCATTTTGACTTATTTAATTTACCTTACGAAACCAGCTTGTTAATAGCATCAAATTATATGCAACAAGGAGATTTTAATCGCTTAGATCTTGGGGCAAGCTTATTGTTTGAAAGATTAATTTTAGGAGCAACAGTTGTTTCAAACCCCAATAAAATTAATTCTAAAAGTCATTTAGTAACGTCTTTAAATTTTTTAATGGGCCTTCAATATGAAAAGTTCAGATTTGCATTTTCTTACGATGCTAATGTCTCTAGAATAGGACAAACAAAAGGGATTTTTGAGTTTTCTCTTACTTATCAATTTGATTTAAATATTAAATGTTTTGGATGTCCAAATTATGGCCGTTTAATGCATTAATTAAAAAACTTCATGGGATTATTATTATATTTAAGGTCTAATTAAAACTATATAATATTATGAAAATCAGATTATTAACATTATTGTGTATTCCTTTTTTCACTTATGGACAATGGATTAACTCTTCTTGTAGTAAAAAGGCAAAGCCCATTGTTGAATTAGCGATAGAATACGGATTAAATCTTGAACAGCAAATGGCTATAGGAGCAGCTAATGCAGCCCTAAAAATTGACAAGAATTGCGGCTGTGCTAAACTTGTCTTAGCAGCAATGAGCTCAGGTAGGTCTTGGGGTACTCGAAGTAAAAAATTAGATCAAATTGCTTATGCGGAATTGTCAAAGGAAGAGCAAGCTTGGTTTACATTACTTAAGTCATCAAATGAAGATTATGATGAGACAGCTTCGATGATAAAATCAAAATTCCCCAATAGTCCTTTATTACAATTTTTAGTAATTAAGCCGCAAACTTGGGATGCTTATCCAGGATTTGTTGAGCAATTTCCAGAATATGCTTCAGCAGCATACAACATGATGTCTTATGGTTATATGGGAGAGGGTTATGGAGATTTAAATTTTGAACAAGCTATGGCCATGACAGATAAATCAATGTCACTTCACGAAGGACCAAATATACTTGATTCAAAAGCAGAGCATTTTGCAGCAAATGGAAATTACGAAAAGGCGTTAGAATACCAATTAAAGGCAGTTGATTTTGGCTCATTTGTGTCGCCATATTGGGAGAGTGCTACATTGTACTGGAGAAACATGAATGCAGATACCATAAAAGTAAATTTAAAAGAAAAAATGAAGACCTCTCAGAATGCTATTTTAGAAAGAGATATAGAAGAGTTTAAAAAATACATTCACTCAAAATTTGAAATGATTACTGGGGATTCTAATCTTAAAGAATTTTACAGTTTTAATGATGAACAATTCGATATAGAACCAGTAATTACTTGGGAGTCTTTTGATCTTTACAATATGGATGTGGCATTGACGCCTGACATTAAAACAGCGGTATTAACTTTTTATGCCAAAGGATCATATTTTTTAAATGAGAAGCCAGAAGAAAAAGTTCCTTACAGTACTAGAGCTTCGTCTGTCTGGATTGCATCTGACGAGGGCTGGAAAATGATTCATGCCAATTGGGCACCTTTTAATGATGGGATAGGAATTCCAAAATAAAAAACAAAAAATAGTCTAACTTTTAGGCTATTTTTTTATTACTTTTTTAAATTTACATCCTTTAAATTCGGGGTGTGGCGCAGTTGGTTAGCGTACACGTCTGGGGGGCGTGAGGTCGCTGGTTCGAGTCCAGTCACCCCGACTTAATTTCATGAAGTAAAATGTATAGGAATATATAAACATGTGGTTTTCCTATACATTTTTATTATTTTAGGCTTTAAATTAACTGATTGCCAAACTTTATGAAACGTACTTTTTTAAAGGGATTACTAGCCATACTTATAAACTTTTCATTTCTTTTTTCACAAGAGTTACCACCTATACAAAACTTTACTCCCCAAGAATATGGGGCAGATAATCAAAACTGGGCAGTCTCTGATTCTGATTCTGGATCTATTTTTTTTGGTAATAATTGGGGGCTTTTAGAATTTAATGGTGCTGACTGGTCATTATACCCTTCACCTAATAATATCATAAGAGCAGTTAAAAGTATAGACGATAAAGTTTATATAGGTTGTTTCATGGAATTTGGATATTGGGAAAGAAATAATAATAAATTAGAATATGTTTCAATTTCAAAAAAACATAATATTAAACTTGTTGAAGACGAACATATTTGGCAGATTGAAAGATATAATGATTGGGTATTATTTAAATCATTAAATTCTATATATGTTTATGATAAAGAGAATGACTCTATTTTCTCTATTCAATCTAAATCATGGATTTCCAATATATCTGTCATAAATAATTCAATTTATTTTCAAAAACAAGGGGAAGGTTTATTTAAAATCGAAAGTGGTAAATCGGTTTTGGTGTCAAACCATAAATTATTTATTGAGAATACAGTTGTTAAGTTGTTTAGTTCTTCTAAGGGAATACTAGTTCTATTTAAAGAGAAAGGTTTTTTCTTTTATAATAATAGCAAATTGACTCCTTGGCAAACAAAACTTTCTACCAAAATTAAAGTTTATAGCGCATGTGCTCTAAGTAACGGCAATATCGCAATAGGATCTGTGGGTAAAGGTTTATTTGTTGTTGACCCTAAGGGAAACATTGTTTTAGAAATAAATCAATCTCAAGGTATACAAAATAATACCATCCTATCTATTTTTGAAGATAAAGATCAAAATTTATGGCTCGCCCTTGACAAAGGCGTTAGTTTAATAAACCTAAATTCGCCATTTAAAATATACACAGATACTAGTGGTTTACTTGGTACCGTATATGCATCTTCTATTTTTAAGAATTATTTGTACTTGGGTACCAATCAAGGATTGTTTGTTAAAGACTTATCCTTAAAAAAAGGAACATTTAAACTTATATCAGGTACTGGTGGCCAAGTTTGGCAACTTAGAGTCATTAACAACACTCTTTTTTGTGGTCATAATGAAGGCGCTTTTATAGTTAAAGGTGAAACCGCAAAGTTTATTTCAAATTCGAAACCCGGGGTTTGGGATTTTAAGTTGGATAAATCTAACTCTAAGGTTCTAATGGGATCCTATAACGGCTTGTCTTATTTGAAGTATCAAAATGAAGAATGGATATATGATAATGAATTAATGGGTTTTGAGACTTCATCAAGATTTTACGAGATTGTTGATGATAAGATTTTTGTATTTCATCCTTATAAAGGATTATATAAACTTCCTGTCAATAAAAGTAATTTTTCAATTAACTCAGATGTAGCTCCTTTAAAATTAGAAGGAAGAAATGCCAATTGTTTTTATTATGATGACTCATTCATGTACTCTGATTCAACAGGAGTATATAAATACAGTAAACAAAAGCGCTTATTTGAAAAGGATTCATTTATGTCTGATGTTTTTCCAAAAACCAATTCTAGTAAAGTAAGAGTTTCTGTGGTTCCCAATCAATCGAAAGATAAACTATGGGTTTTTGCTTTAA
>ERZ802830.3569-NODE-3569-length-13069-cov-5.75165_pt1 | contig 13069 bp, 10 predicted proteins | sample MGYA00345654_ERZ802830 | MGnify/ENA primary metagenome ERZ802830 (study PRJEB30503, sample SAMEA104212375) | marine metagenome | biome: Westerlies Biome; feature: [SRF] surface water layer (ENVO:00010504) within the epipelagic zone...; material: water... | reverse complement strand
GTGTTACATCATTTCGTTGGAATGATGACAACTATGATGGTTGTGTGATCGTGGATAGTGAAGGGAAGTGGAGATTTGAGGAGCATTATTTCACCAATGTTTTTAAATTGTTTGTTAAATGTAAAATACAACGATGGGTGGATCTTCTTCTACCATGAAATCTCCTGAGAAGGTATTTGAAAAGGAACTAAACAATATTGAGTCCATCATTAACAAAATCATTACGAAGAATGATAAGTTTGTTGATCCAAGCTATAACTTCATGGATGATAGTGTATGTAATGATTATACTATGGTTGTAGAAGACAAGTTGAACAAACATCTCAAGATCCACTTACATGATCTTGCTTCCAACATCTATTTTGTTCCTAAGAAAATGAATGAGGTCACTTTGAAAAACCAAAATATAACCAAGAAAGAATTATGTTCTATCATCACATCTCATTACACAAGAACTTTAAAGATTCTATCGATGATTCGTGAAATGTATGATATTGAAAATGGTGGAGATTACTCTTTACCTGGTATTTTGTTTCGTAACATTGATAATGTGGATGGGATGTTCCAAGTGTCTTATTGTGGGATGAACCAAGAGCCATTGGATGGAGGGGAACGAGTCGATTTCAGTAAGCTTAAGGGGTTGAAACGATTTGTGGATGAGATGTTGACAGAAGAAGAAGCTCGAACATTTTTGTTACATTTGAAGCAGTTGTTTGGTAATATGAACAAACGCAAGATATCCGAGTTGATATGTAAGGATACCTTATTATCTTTAGAGACTTATCAGATGATTTATGAAGGTATTCCAATTGATATGAGATGTCAAACTGGTGGTGGAGTGAGTGGGAATCATTTTATGTTTTTCGTTGCGAAGGATAAGCCGATCATTTCCTATGAACTCTGTTATGATAAACAAAAAATGATGATTCCATATGACAAAACAATCAAGAGTCTGTTCCAAAAATTCAAGAGTGATTACCTTGTAAATCTCAATGGAGTGACCTCTATCATTCATAAGTTGATCTCTTTTGACAAGTCTAGCAAATCATACAAATTGAATGATCTTAGTCATGACCAGTTGATTGCTATCGAAATGGAATTGAAACGAAATGTGATGGTGTTTTACATACAAAGCATGGTGAACTACTATAAGATATTTAATTATATTAAAAACAATAAACATCTAAAGCAATAAATTATGAATGATTTGGAAAACCATATCATTTCAAGAGATATTTTAAAAACATGTCAAACCGTGGCTCAATATGGTTGTAAAAAGAAAGTCAAACCATTACTCACCTTTCTGATCACTCAATATAGTGACTATTATATGAATGACAATGTGATGTTTATTCAGTTTATGGTGGATCGTATTCTTTCGATCCAAGAATGTTCCCATTCCATCTCGAAACGAATCGTGCGAATCTCCTTATGTGAGCTATTTGTAGCGCTTTTACAACTTCCAAGAAAACCTAAAATAAAAATGATAAAGACTCTCAAAAAAAGAATCGATTCGAATAATATCGATATCCCCCCATTCCATATGTTATTTCGAAATAAAATGATTAGTAGTATGACTTACCTATCAGGTCTGAAGCAATTGTGTAATCTAGATAATACACATCTCTCTTTGATTCATTCGTTGTTATATTACTGTAAACAAGATCATAAACCCAACATCATTACAGAAAAACTCTCCATTCTATACCGATACAAAGCAATTATCAATCTACAAAAACTAAAACAACAATCAGAACTGCTCGATTTCAAAGAACATTTTCAAGATATATTTCCAGACAACTTTTATAGTGTTTTAGTGTTTATATGTTTGTCTATATCGAATCGTTTTGACTGTATGTATGTGTTGTATTTGTTTATGTTGAAACCCCATTTCAATCTTCTACTCTTAGCATTCAACATCGCATCTACACCATATTTTGAACAAATATATAGTACAAAAAACACCTTTTACCTCCCCGTTGTTTTACAATGTGCGATGAAAGTGGATTACTTATATAATGAAATGTGTCAATCAGACTTTACCACTCTGTCCATCGAACATGAAAAAATAGATCAATATCCAGGAAACTCATCAAAAAATACAATCACCAAAAACACAACTGGTGATGAAGATGAAACCGATTCAGAGGATTTTGATGTCTTATTTACTCTTCCAGAAAAGAAACCCCATAAGCCAGTAGAACCCATGATCGATTTTACACAAAATCAAGTCAAAGTGATTATTCTGAAAAATCAAAATCAATCACAAAGCAAAGATAAAAATATGTATAATATATCAAAAAAGATATGACCACAATATTTGGACCCAACTTCAAGGCTTCCGAAAAGTATGCGAACAAAACAATCGAAATGATGGTATCAAAAGATGTTTTATCTCCTGATGGTATGATTAAAACTGAGAAGATCCCATTGATTCATAAGTCTGATCTATGGGGATACATCTTCTATATTTGGTTCCATAACAAGGATGTGTTCGAAAACATCAAAACCCAAATCACCTTTCGTAATGATGTTCAAGAATGGGTTGTCAAGTTTCTGAAAAGTACCATCAAAGCATCGAATCTTCAAAAATATGTGAATGAAAAAGATACCCTCATTTACTTAACTAAGATTCATTTAATTATGTTTGTACACTATCTTGTGATGATGTCAAACATCAAGATTCCTGTATTGAAGGCATTGAAGACTCAACCGAAAGAGCTTATGGATCGTTTGATTGAGGAAGAAGAAAAAAAATATAACAAGATGATTGAACAATTAGAAGAACATATCAATAATCCAAAAGTAACTATCCTTGAGGATTCCACGGTCAAAGTACAGATGACTCTACGCAAAAAATGAATAGGTTTTAGTAATCATATCGAAGAGATGAATCTCTAATAGATTGGAAGTGTTTGTTTGATACAACCAATTCATCGGTAATACAATCATATTATAGGGTTTCAATAATATCTTGGTGAAGGTGCTTTTGTCTATGGATTCAGTTTTACTCTTTACAACCTTATAAAACTTGTTTACAAACAAGCCATTATAATATCGTAAATTCTTTTGTAGATGTGGGTTGGAAATGTCTACTTCTACTATATTATCACTATCATTGTAGATCAACACGAACCGACTGAGGTTCTTCTTTATGTAGTCCCTGTTGGACAAGGATAACACTTTTTGAATATATTGAAACTTGAATACACTACCAATCACATCCGCAGGATTGTATATGCTCTCGTTCACATAAATAGGTTGTTTTTCTAAAAGAAGATCTGGATGGAAAGTAGATAATGTGGTTTGAATGATTTGTGTCTCTTTTGGCATCTTGAAATACGATTGAACATACAAAAGAAGAAATGCAATCACAATCAATACAAACAAGACAATCATTATGAATTTATTATTTCATTTGTCAAACAAAATTATTTAAAGTTTTAGAACAAATCATATATATCCAAAGCGTAACATGGATAATCAATCGCCCGATTCTCCTATGCTGTCTGAACAAGAAACCGCTGCTATGAAGTATGTAAAAGAAGAAGTATATGATGTTGAACATGGCGAGCTTGTAGGAAACTGCAAGTGGTTCAACAAGAAACTAGGATACGGTTTTATTACAGTGTATCAGGGTGAACACAAAGGTGTGAACATCTTCGTACATCATTCTGGAATTAAGCCACTCAATAGTAATTTTAGGACCCTTCGTAAGGGTGAGTATGTAAGCTTTGACATTGAAAATGGTAAAAATGGTCTTCAAGCAGTCAATGTAAGTGGTGTACTTGGTGGTCCACTCATGTGTGATAACCATGTTCAAAAGTACAATCAAAAAATGACACATCCACCTCAAAACTGAGAGATGGTGAGAAAAGTTATTGTAAGTATGTATTTGTAATTAATGTAAATACATTAGAAATAAATAAAAAAATAAATTCATTTTTATAACAGAATTATAAAGCATAAGTTATAATTACTGTTTTTTAAATATTTTATTTACTATGATCATACGGGGATTTCTATGAGAAAAGGAAACATCTTTTTGTTAATGAAAGAGTTGAAAAATGCCACTATTGTACAACATGATAGTCCAGAGAGAACATTGATTAAGAAATATTTTTCAGAAATTCATAAAAAGGATCCTGCTATGATGGAAATTCAATGGATCGAAAGATTATTAGAGAATAAGAATGAGTTGATTCAATTTATTTTGAAGCATATTTCTTTGCAAGAAATGTAATGATGATTAATATCAAAACGATGGAGAACACAATGTTAAGGTATCGATTTATTGTTTTGAGTTCTGCATTGAGCAATGAGGATACATTCAATTCAGTCGAAGGAACATTTACACACGAAGAGATGTAGTTTCCATTCTTGCAAAAAAGTTGACCACATTGTTGTTTTAGGGATTCTTTTTCATTTGTTGACAAATCAAATTCATCAGGATTAGAACAAATGGTTTGTATATATCTGTCAATATATGGATATTTATCAAAGTGTTTTTTAGAAGTATTGAAAAAGGATCTCTTTGTACGATTCGATTGTCGAATGATTTGTTTCTTTTTTTGAGAAGAGTGTTTCATGAAATTGGCTGTTTTTCGAATACCTGTCATATTCATTCGTCCACTTGTGGACAGTCCGTTCGCAATTTTATAGACATTTGCTTGATGTGAAAAGGTTGGAAGATACTCAGGATTTTTTTTACAGTAAAAAAACTCTTTTTCATAATTTGCAGCACAGTGCCCAGTATGTCCAAGAATGGTGTAATCAATCTGATTTCCTTGCTCAAAACCAGGAATTTGATACCAATTTCTAATATCATTTTCAGATGCTGTCAAGTTGTATAGAATATATGCGAAATATGATTTATTGGTGTTGAACGAAAATAGATATAATTCTAATAAGGCTATCACAACCGTTGAACTTAAAGTCAGATAGAGGTACAATGCGTAGAAAAAGGCAAAAGCGATCAACGAAAATAACATAAGAGTACCTGTGTATACATTTGTTAGTAACTCAGTATAGGATGAGAGAATCACAACACTTGAAAAGATAGCTACCACAATGATCTTTATGACTTTGATAGGATCGGTGATAATTTTGATAATCATTAATAAGGTTTTGATGAAACTCATGATTCCCTTGAAGAATTTATTCAAGCCTCCGAAATGTTCGATTACATCTCCATTTTTATTTTTGTAGGTTTCATTCGAAAACTTCTCATATTGTTCTGTGAATCCTTCCATTGCCCACTCAAAGTTTTTCATAATATAGCCTGCTGGATTTTTAGCAATGTTGTGCATGCTTCTTCGAGTTGAATACACCCAATCTATAAAATTATTGACTATCCCTAATCTTAGTTTTTTATGATGTTTAAATGTTTTGTTTGGCAAGTAAAACTCCCATGAGTATACGAACATAATTAAAATTGCTTCAATGTATGCACCATATCTGTCGAAAGTATCCAAATAGTAAATCATTCGTCTCTCCACATTACATTCACGGTTCATATCATAGTATTGAAGGCGGGGGAAATCGTAAGAAATAAGGATGCTCATTTCTTGTAATGATCGAATGATTTGATAATATTTACTTTTATCCTCATGAGGGAAGTCAATCACTGAATTGATTGTACCCTTGTTCTTGTCATATTCTTCAATGAAAATGAGTGTGTGAAACAATTGCATCAATTCGTCATAATGAACGGATAGTAGTCCAGGACCAAGGCTTGATTCTAGGGAAGTCACCATGATTTCATATTCTTTGAGTTGAGAACGAAGGTCTTTAAAGATCGGATAGTTCTTGTCTTCTTGTTTTTTTTCAATTTTGAAGTGGTAATTGTTGAAATCTATCTCCGCGATTAGCTCTTCTTCTGTTTTTTCATTTTTAGCTACATTTTCAAGACAATGGTCTTGATTGAGTTTTTTGCGTTCTTTTTCATAAAATGCTGCCAACTCTGAAAGTTGTTCATCATGTTTAAGCTTATCCTTATCTAACCGAAGGAAATTCTCGATGATTTTATAGTTTACATTATCGTTTATCTTTGCTACTTCGACAAATATTCTTTTGAAAATAACATTTTTTATTTCTGATTTTTTGCTTTCGATGAGATCAGTACTTGGATCTTTACCAAGCAATTTTAAGAGATTGTCTTCATATAAACCTGATATATACTCTACTTTAATTTCGTTGATGAATGTGTTTTCTTGTTTGGGTGAATAGTGAGCCAATTCTTGTGTTTTTTGTTCTTCCTCTATGGACAGTTTTTTACGATCTTGGAAAGGGATTGTTCCATAAAATGCTGAGACTAAAAATGTGGATATCTCATCTCTCGTTACATCATTGCGCAGAAACTTGTTATTTACTTCTTTTTTCTCTGCTTCAAGCTTTACCACTCTTTTCACATCTCGTAGAGCCTGTTTTATATTGAAATTAGTGGTTTCATCATGATGCATTGAAAAATATTCCACAGTATGATATGTACAAAATGATTTTTGATAATCGATGATGAAATCGAGCATGAAGTATCTCAAATATACTTGCACCTTTTCGCTTATTGGTCCTTCAAACATATAAGGAAGCACATTGTACGCCAAATTTTCATCCATACAATATTGAATGATTTGTGTTTTTAGAACCAATCGTTCTAGTGGATTATTTTGATAAGCTTGATGTACATTAGTGTAGTCATTTTTTAAAGATTCTAGTAATTTAGTATTGTTTTTGACATCTTCATATTTTGAATAATTTGTTTCTAACTCTATTAGTTTTGATCGTATATCACTTTTTTTATATCCGAAATTGATATGGTTCATGAATTGAATCACTTTTGTGTGATCCTCATCTTTGAACAAATCTTGGAGAATTTGAAACCCTTTGAAACACTCTTCGACACGCTCACTCCAGTATTTAATTTGATCTGATAAATTAGAGAATTTACCCCAAGGTCTCCATTTCAGTATGTATTCACCAAGCAAATAAATTATAGCAATTATGAATCCTGTAACAACGAGTAAAACAACAATGACTTGAAAAATTAAATTCATAGTTAAAGCAAGATCCATATAGTATCGTTTTTAAATTTGCATATAAAATAAAATCTAAACAATATTTTTATCAATCGCAATCAAAAATCTCAACTTTCTAGTAGTCCATTTTAAAAAAGAAGAGAACAAGTATTTATCTTATTTCAAATTATAAAAAGGGAAAACAAAATTATGACATCAATATCAGATTTCAATGCTGGACAGTTGGTAGAAGACCACGCGGCTTCTAATGAAATGAATTTCAAAGCGCTTGACTTGTACAATGAATATGCTGTGGGAGCAGTTCAATATTCATCTGTTTTGACGAGTGCTGTGATGGCTTGGGGTCCCAATGCGGAGTTTCCTGATGAAGGAACTGTATTGACGATCGGTTCTACTGGATTCATTCATTTCATTGTTGAAGGACAGGATGAAGCAGCACAAATGCGACTATCGCCTGATGATAAACTTCAATTGACAGGTAAAAATGGTACACATATCAAAGGTGGTGACAGTAACAATACTGTAGAAATATCAAACACTGAATTTTCTTATGATGCCGCAACAGGAACAAATATTATTGATGCGGGAGATCATCAATTATATGGAGAAATAACCAAGAGGAATTTCCAATTCGACTCCAAGTTGTCTGATTTTACAGGCAGTGTACAAGTTCATGGTGATATGCTTACAAATGGACATATTATTTCTCGTACCTTGAATGTGGTAAAAACGAGTGATAGTCAAAATATATCTACTGGATTCGGTTTCAGGGTAACCAATAATGATGCTTTAGAATTGTACAAATACGATTCATTCAACAATTTCACCCAAAGAATTGCAATCTTTGGTGATGGTGGTGTGATCAAAGATGACTCTGATGAGAGTTTTCCTATATTTGGTACATCAAGTTATGACGCAAGTAACCAAATCACCCTCGGAAATGCAGAAAGCAGCAATTATTCTATATGGGAAACAAATGGAGCGGATATATTTTATGATCAAAATGGTACCGTTCTCATTGGTACAAACCAGTCCGTGGATTCTTCAACAAATAACTTTGATTTAGAAGTATTCGGTAAAGTATTGTTCCAAACTGGTCTTGAATTCGGTTCTGGTCAAGGTGGTCTTGAAATTGACTCGAATGAATTGAAGAATGTCGAACGAATCACATTCAATGCTGTTAATCAACACACTGGAACAGTTATCTCTCCAGATCCAATATTTCGAGGTACATTGTCTAGTTTGTACTTGGATGATTTACCAGCAGACTATGAAACTCGTAGACGAATAAATTCGAAATTATGGTTTCTTGCTGAACCCAAACAAATTGACTTGTCTGGTTTCAATGCTGGAAATCGTCTTTGGAATGGAGACACCAATATTGCAGATAGTTCAGGCTTCAATAGAAAACAATTAACCATGGCGAATCTTTTCTATGGCGAAGACTTACATAGTGAAATTATTTCGGGTGTTATTGATAATACGAAAGTAAATGATTTGTTGAACTTAAGTATTACTGGTGTCAATCCAATTTATGGATCTTCATTGAGTCCAGGTATGCAAACCGTGTGGTTTGATCAAATCCAAAATGATGTCGAATTAAGAAACTTCAAGTATGACTCGTTGGACTCTTTATGTAACTTAACCATTGAAAATCAACTCAGTGTACAATCTATTCATTTCCCTGCCACTGAAGACACCGCTACTTATGGTGAATCCAATGCGGACTTTGATGGTACCATCGACACCTTGTTAGGAACCAATACTTACAACTTAACCAACTTTGTGGATGATATTACTGTGAAATCTGTATTAAGTGTAGCTAGTCTATCAATTGGCACTATTGGTGATATCACTCCTACTGATTCCAACACAACCACTATTGGTACTGAAGTTGCGCCTTTCCTTGCTAGTTATGTATCTGAGACCCATATTGGTGATGCTACTATTACTACTACAGCTGAGAATATTGTGACTATTGACAAGCCTCTTCAAATCACTGACCCTGCTGGTATTATTCTTGCGGATGGATCTCCTTTGAATGGTATGGGTATTGAAGGTGATGAAAGAACCACCTTCGATTATGTAAGCTTAAGTAGCTACAAGAACTCATACTATCGTATTAAAGGTGATATTACCCAAAAGAAAGATAGACCTCAAACCCCAAGCACCGAATTAACAAAACTTTATGTTTATGAAAGCAAGAACTCGAGTGGTTTGATTGTTCCAAATGATCAAACAGGCACCTATTTCAATACCTACGACAACACTTCCTACACTTTTGAATTGAAGAATGGATTGATGCTTTCAAGTCAAAACATCACTACTGTAGATCTTAATCTTACTGATGAATCAGGTGTCAAACGAAATAAATTATATATTAGCACTTTCAAACCTGGATCTGTCAATGATATTATTGATTTGAACATGTATATTCCAAACACAGATGAATTCAACCATAAGTTCTTTGTAGATTTCAATTATTTCCACAATGACCATATGTTATCTGTGAATGATCGTGAGTTTAGTCAATATCTTCCATTTGGGTACATAAGTGGAGAATCTGTGGTGTATAATAAAACAAAATACTTGAATAGCAACCTTCACACCGAAGATACAAATAAACACTTGATTCAATTTATATCTTACTATGATATCCCCGTAGAAGATGAAGATACATTTCCGGGTCATACACATACTTATGAAGATATTAGTCCATATGCCCTTGGTTATGATACTGCTTCCAATGAAAATAATTATTTCTATTTTGCTCCCAAAAATACTGAAGATAGAATTGGAGGATTTTACCATTATTTTACTAACTCTGGTGCGTTGGGCACTATTAATGATGCATTTGGTGGAGACTTTTTGCTTTATCCTAAAATCACCTTCAAAAACTGGAAAAATGATAGAAATGAAACTAGTTTCGAGATCGTGCCTTACGATGAATGGGATATTGTAGATGAGGCTACTTCGACCGTAGTACCTGCAAATATTCCATCTAGTTGGAAAGTCAAACTTTTGGAGTTGACCTACTCTTACTTGAAATATGGAAAACCTGGTAAATTGAATCCATCTGATAGCGCTCTAATTCAAGGGGTTGCCTCTTCCATTTTAGACAACCCTAACAGTTATGCGATAACCACTAGAGTTTTCAATGGTATGACAATAAATAATGGAATTCGTTTTGATGACTCTATATTCAGCTATGATGGTGTAAATATTCAAATTGTAGCATCTTCCGCTTAAATTTAAAATATAGGGTACTCTTGCTAATTCTTAATTAATTTTAAAACAAGTATGCCAACACTAGAGTTTCCAAACAACATTGCGTCAAACTTTTACTTTGCTTTTTACCAAGAAGCAACCATTATGGATACTTCATATTTCCCAATGAACAATATGGAGGGAACTAATATCACTTCTGTTGTATTCAATTCTCCTGAAAATTTTCCATACCGTCATGTAAAATATATTGATTTGGATCAATCTTTAGAAGGCGAGTCAAGCCCCTTTTTCGACACGATGCAACCTTTTACTATTGATCTTACCATGGACATTGATGTGATGGATGCGGACACTTACTTTGATAAAAGTAGGGTTTTCTTCTCTATTGGACAACCGATTGCTGGTAAAACAGGTGGTGTCATTACAGTTGGAACAAATGCTGAAGATACTGCCAATAAAAGACGCCCTGTAGTGGGTTTCTTGAACGAGAATCTGACTGTGAAAGCACCACCAATCAATACTTCTATTGAACTTGATTCTTCCGGAACATACACTTTCAAATTAGTATTTAATCCTCAAACTGAAGGCAATAATCGTTTGATATTATTCATGAAAAAAGGTGCCGACTCTTTTGTTACCCAAAGTCATGGATATGGATTATCTGTAAATTTCAATTACCATATTACTAAGCCAAGATTATACTTGAACTCTTCTGGTTGGACCAATGAATATGGATGGAATAATACTTACGATTATGCATATGGGAGTCTCACGGATCGTTCATTGAAAGTAACGAATGGTGTTGTATATTCCCAAGAATTTTTATTAGACAGTCTTTCATCTGTGGTGTTCGAACAACCCGAGATGAATCAACCAGATGGAATCAATGCGGATTCAGAAGTGGCTTCTTCTGATACCAACTTAGAGATCTATTTGTAAATGTACAATTATGACAATTATGTGTAACTGTAAAATTGATTAAATAATTTTTTTACTATTCTTATAAGAAACTCGTTGGGTAGTTTTTAGTATACTTGTTTAAAATGTACTTGTTTTAATCCTTTCTTAAAAAAATGAAGACATTAACTTGGCCTCATAGTTCGCAAAATTATTATGCAATGGATAGTTTACATCAACAAAGTACACCAACTTATTTTAAAATGACCAAATTTATATATTCCACCGATAGTGTTGATCCTGTTATTACTCAAAATAATATGAGTTTAACTCCTGAATATCTTCGTATTAGTAAAAATGTATATACCAAAATATTTTTTATCAATTTAGATGAAGATTACAAGTATAATGATACTACAGAAAACCGATATGGAAATGATCCATTCATCAGCTTTGAAAACCCATATACTATTGAAATAACCACAACACTTTTTGATCCTTCTCATGATTCTTACCAAGGAACTGAAGAATATGACTCTGAATATTTTGACAAGTCTAGAGTCTGCTTTTCAATAGGTCAAAATGTGTCTGGTGTTGGTGGAAATATATTTACAGTTGGAACAGATTCCACTCATACGAACAAAAAAAAACCAGTTATTGGAGTAACCACCAAAGATGGTTGTATAAAATCACTTCCTACTGTTGACGCATTATCCATTGAAGATTCGAATGAATATACTTTTAGACTTGTATATAATCCATCTGGAATTAATGAGGGAAAACTGCTTTTGTTTATGAGGAAAGAAAGTTCTTCAAATCTTGATAATGCTTATGTTTTACAATCAACCGCTTATGGTTTATCAACCACTTATAATTACAATATTACCAAACCGAGATTGTACTTATATTCTTCTGGATGGACGAACGAAACGGGATGGGATCAAACTTTTGATTATACCTTTGCTTCTTTTGATGAAAATAGCGAACCAATAAAGGTATCCGATGGAGTATCTTATCCAATTGAATACACTTTATCTCAGTTAGAAGGCATTGCGTATGAGGAACCATCGTTTGATTTCAATATTGAAGAAGTTCCTAAATACGATGATCAATCAGTTCAAACAGAAGAGTTATATATTTCAAGCGAAAGTGGCAATTTGGTAATCTATACCCAATAGTTTTTAATTCTTAATTCATAATTTTTATGTATTTGTGTACATTTAACCCGGTTCGAACATTAAGATTCCAATTGTGCTTTTTTTACTATTTTGTAAAATTTTAATTATTTATCTATAATAAATGAGCTTAAATCTGGGTACCACACAAATCATTATTCGGAAACAACTTACAGGGGAAGACGCGAAAAACATCGTGTGTTCTGAAGTTATTTCTGATATTTCTGGAAAGAGAAAATTTGTAGGATCTATTCCTACAGATTTCCCTTCAGGTCAATTGGACGAAACCAATTCAAATGTCGAAACCGATATTATCATCAAGATTGGTGATGTAGAGTTGAGTCGCAAAGAGTTAGGTGGTCAATTGAATGTGCCTGTATTACCAAGTGTGTTGGTTGATAACAGTCCTCCTGAAATAAAGGTAGATTTTCTAGGTATTGATGGTCAAAATATCAAATTGAGTTTTGATTATATTGCGGATGAAAACATTGCTGTGGATGAAAGTGATGCCGATGCGAAAACTGCGAACGGAAAAGGTAAGTTCCAACTTCAAACCAATCAAGGTGCTCAAAGTACTGAAACTGGTAAAATTAATAAAGGTAAAGGAAATCGTTATATGCCTGGTACCGCAAATAATACTCGCAAACCTGGTAAGAACTTTACATTTGTAGTTATTGCTATTCCTTACAAGGAAGATGATGGTCGACTTTACTATGTAGACTCTGATTTGTCTTA
>ERZ802830.3568-NODE-3568-length-13074-cov-15.9081_pt1 | contig 13074 bp, 11 predicted proteins | sample MGYA00345654_ERZ802830 | MGnify/ENA primary metagenome ERZ802830 (study PRJEB30503, sample SAMEA104212375) | marine metagenome | biome: Westerlies Biome; feature: [SRF] surface water layer (ENVO:00010504) within the epipelagic zone...; material: water... | reverse complement strand
GAAGCATTAACGGTTATATCGCCATTTTGAGAACCGCTATTACCAGTAAAAACAGTTACGTTATTAGATGCAAGTGCGGTCTCTAATGTTCCAACATTAATTACAGCACTATTTCCCGTGGCAGTATAACTGCCATTAATATCTGAACTACTTCCATTGCTAATTGTTATGTTATACGGGTCAATTAACCACTGACCATCTTCACCAATATTAGATTTCGTTGAGATTTTTATATCGTTTATATCAAGAGAACGTCCTGAAGTTTCAATTTTACCGCCATTTCCATTAATCTTTCCTCCATCTGCCTTTAAAGTTCCTTTAACTGTTGTTTTTGAATTTGATTTATGAATATTAGACCAAACAACAATTTCACCACCATCACCAAAATCATAAGCTGAAGCGTCTAAAGAGGCCCCTTCTTTAACTATTGTTGTAGTTGCTTGATAAACATCTTTATTATTATTTTGCCAGCTTCCACCTACTTCTATTACTCCACCCCCAGTATTTCCCTTTGAAGATAGCTTAGAACCTGATTGAATTAAAATTTCATCACCAGTTACTCTAATCTCCCCCCCTTTACTGGTGTCTGAATTAGCTGCTATAGAACCTGAATTAATGATCTTTCCGTTGCTAGCTGAAAGAAAAATCCTTCCACCTTTTTGTGAAATACCATCAGCTACTATTGATCCAGAATTATTAATTACTGCTTTTGAAACCTCATCAATCCCTTTGGCAGACAAGATAACCGTGCCATTATTCACTTTTATAGCGTTATTATTTGCAACTAAAGAATTGATAATACCCCTATCAACAGAATAATTTATAAGTTTATTGCCATTTAAGCTAAGAGTTACTTTTTCACCTGAGATAAGAGACGCCGACCCATTAGGTGTCGTTATTTCACCATTATTTGTAACTTGCTGACCTATTAAAGCTACAGCTCCACCTTCAAAAGCAGAGATTTTTCCATTATTTTCAATTGAACCTGCACTAAATTCTTTTTCAAATATTATTTTATTATTTAAAAAATCATTATTTTTCATGTTAAGAGATGATGCTATTATAGAACCCACATCAACCTTTGATCCATCTTTAAATATGACACCGTTGGGATTAATTAATATCACATTTCCATTTGCTGTTAAATTTCCATATATGTAAGTAGGGTCGTTTGTTTGTACTCTATTTAAAGCTGAGGACGTTGATTGTGGCTGATTAAATTTAACTGTGTGATCTTTATCAATATTGAAAGATGACCAATTTGTAATTAATTTATCAGAATTTTGTTGAATTGTTAATGTCTTATCATTTTTGCTAATTACAGCACTACCATTTATTACACTTGGATTTTGTGGCAATAAATTTGCATCAGCAAATGCTATGCTGGGAATTGTTATTATACCAATAAATAAAAGCTTATTTATTATTTTAGGAAATTTCCTAACCATTAAAACTCATATGAAAGAACAAGCCAGACTCTGGAAGAGTCAGCCTTACCGTCACTGTTCATTCCTGCACTAGATTTACCGTCATTATTACCAATGGTCTGTGACCAACCTGCTTTAATAAGAATGTCTGACTTAGGATAAAAATCAAAAGCAACCCCCCAACCTGATAAGGAATACTTATTAGGAGTTGTTAGCGTTATATTTGAAGGATCTTTATATTGTTGGATTTTTCCATAGTCATAAAAAACAGAAGCCAACACATCAACATTAATTAAACTAGATAAGTTTGTTTGTAATTCAGTAGAAAATTTATAACCTTGATCACCAGATGCCTCACCAGAAGGATAAGCCCTGACACCAGAAACCCCTCCAAGTGATAGTTTTTCTGAACTATCTAGATTTTTATTCGATAACTGAGCTAATCCAAATGTTTTAAGATTTAAATTCGTACCTACCTTTTGAATATGATAAAAATTTAATAATGTTTTATCAAATGAACCGTGAGTTTTAGCACCTGTTGCACTTTGATCATTATTATAATCTGACGATACTTTTGATAGATCTAAATCTCCAAAACTTTTATCAATAGAAACAATAGACACGCCGCCTAAATCATAATTATTTGTTTTTTTATAAGTTAAACCAATATTAAAATTGTCAATTATTTTGTCATTAGTCGTAGAGCCAGATGCTTCATTATATATGTCTTTTCTTTCAATATTTGATCTGAATAAAATAGAACTTTCACGTCTCCTTTGTATAGGGTAAACAAGACCAATATTACTTGTTGAAGCAGTTCCTTTAGAGACAGGGTTAGTCCTTATTTCTTTACCAATTTCAAAATCCAAGTCTGTATATGATATAGTTCCCCTTAATCCAGATTGCTTAATTGGAAATTCGTATAAAATTTTTGTAAAATCATAGTTTGTTGAACTATTAATTGTTTTAATAAAAGATATTTTATCACCAAATTTTGATGGATTATTAATATCTATAACTACGTTAGCTCTTTCTTTACCAGTATATCTATTACCATAGTTGTCATAAGACAAAATTCCGGTTACTAAATCATCTTCAATGACGTCGACAATTATTTTAGAACTTCCCTGCTCTTCGCCAGTTGTTATAGTTGATGTTACATTTAACCCTGGTAATTCGTTTAAATTTAATAGGCCACGCTCTAAAGATTGAGAAGTTAGGTTTCCACCTAAGGCGTCATCAAGGTAACTCGAAATAACATCTTCATATAAACGAACGTTATTTTTTTTAAAAATATAAGGTTTATTTTTATCTAATTTACCTTCATTAATTTGGATAATTATAGTTTGGTTGTTTACTTCTTGTTCTGGTAAAAAAGCTTTAGCTAAAAAGAAACCTTTCTCTGAGTAAAGCTCTTGTATTAAATAAGCAGCATACTTTAGGTCTTCAAACGTATTTTTCTTATTAGTATAATTTTTTAGTAAATCTCTAAATATTTCTTTTTTGAATTTAGTTATTGAACCCTTAAATATAAAGTCTTTAACAAATATAGTCGGAGATTTTGAATTTCTAACAGGAGGGCTTTTTTTATTCTTATCAATTTGTGGAATTTTTTGTGGATTTTTGTTAAATTTATATATCTCTTCTTCTCGGTTTAATAAAGAACCTGCGTCGGTGTCAGCAAAAATAGGTTTATTTATTAAAATAAAACCAAATACTGCCGTATATAGTAATGGGATAGTCTTTTTATTATACATTCTTATCTCGAAATTTTTTTAAAATTTAAATAATATAAAATTAAGAGGAGCTATAATGTATGTCTGTTAAATGTATCACTAGTAAAATCTCCACAATTTTATAAGGAGGAAAGTCGTTTAACTGCCCTCCAACACCCTGATAAAAAGCATAAAATCGTAAAATTTATTGGATTTCAAACTATTAAATTTTGATTAATATATGTTGATATAAATTTATTATTATTAACAATATGTTGATTTTTTTATTTCACGAATCGTGAAAACTACTTAAAAAAACTAATTTAATAGAATCAATTAAAAAAACTTAAATTGATGTTCTTTTTAGTAAATATTATCAACTAAATTTCAAATTTTTGATAAATTATCAACTCTTTTATTAAACGGTGAAATTGTAATTTGATCCCAAACTCCAGCTTTAAAAATTGGGTCATTTGATTGGAATTCTTTTACTTCATTTTCTGTATCTGCTTCAACCATAAAAAATGAGCCATTCATCACTTTACCTGAGACATCAGTCAAAGGACCTGAAATTAATGTTTTAATTGGGTTACTTGCAAGATACCTTCTATGTTCGTCTATTATCCCCATTCTTTTTTCAAAAGAATTTGGTTTGTCTTTACATAATATTACCCATATCATTCTAGTCTCATTAAAATTTTAGTTATTTTGATTTTCAAATTCTGCAATTCTTTTATAAGCCATATCTGTAAATTCAGCCTTCGGTGCATTACCAGCAATTACAACTAACAAAAGATGCTCTTCGTCTTGATTGCCTTCAGTAATATTCATAAAACGCCTTGAGCTTCCAGGAGGAAAAGAAATCACATCACATGGACCTAAATCAACAAAATCTAATTCGTTGCCTTCATTCCATTCACATCTCCATTTGCCTGTAATTGGCATAAATGTCTCATTTGTATCATGATTGTGCATCAAAGGACCCTTTCCTGGTTTACATCTACAGAAACCAAGGTTGAAACCTTCTGATATATTAATTGCAGGCATTTGTGCATTATCATTACCTAATGGAGAAACATGCTTGCTATCACCTTTTGGTGGCTCAAAACCAATGATATTGATTAATTCTCTTGTACATTCTGGTAATTTACTATCAGGCAAACCTAGCTTTGAACCACTTTGATTGGCAAAAAAAGCTATACGCTTATCCATGTCACTTCTAGAAAGTGTCCTAATTTCAGGCAATTTTTTTTGATTTTCCATTATAACTCCTTATTCATTATTTAATTTAAGTTGTTCAAAAATAGCAGCCGTATCATGTGTTATTGGAATATTTTCTTTAGATTGATTATAAAGATCAGCAGCAGCTTCAAACGTAGGTGACTTTAAATTGTTGCTTTTTAAGAATTGACTTATTACGTCAATATCTTTTAAAAAAATTCTCATCGATGCTGTGGCTGGTTCATATTGTTTGTTAATCATTAAAGGCATTCTTTTATCAAGCATGACAGAAGTGGCTGCCCCAGCATTTAAGACATTATAAATCATGTTTTCATCTAAGCCGGCCTTTTGTCCCAAAAGCAACGCCTCAGCTGTAACCGTATTATGAACTGTTACTAACAAATTAGCTAAAATTTTAAATTTTATGCCGTTTCCAAAAGATCCTACATACATGTGTTTTCTAGCAAAACTATTAAAGATATCTTCACATTCACTAACAACGCTCTTCAGGCCACTGGACATAACTACAAGGTCTTTTAATTTAGCTTGCGCACCAGTGCCACTTACAGGAGCATCAATAAGTTCTATTTTTAATTTTTTAAGTTTGTTTTTGGCTTCTAATTTATCTTCTAAAGAAATGGTATTCATATCTATGATTATTTTTGTTTCCAATAAAGATTTATTATTTTCAATTTCTTTAATAACATCTTTAAAAATTGGGACTGTAGGTAAGCTTAAAATTACTATTTTACATTTTTTTGTCAGGTCATTAATATTATTTAAAATCAAACCTCCTAGTGAAGAGAATAAATCTCTATTATTTTTATCTGTATCTACTCCGAACACTTGATAACCATTTGTGAGCAAATGCTTAGCATAAGAACCACCCATTGCACCTAAGCCAATTAGACCGACAGTTTTCAATAAATAAACCTCCTATAAAAAGTTTATGTTAACTATAAAACATACATAATTAAATCATACTTTCTGATAGAGGCAATAAAAAATAATCATTTAATATTTTATAATCAATAATTTAATATTTATTCTTTTGGAGTTTTATTATGGATATTGGTTTTTTTACTATGCCTATACATCCGATTGATAAAGATTATAAAAAATCTTTGTCAGAAGATCGTCAGGCTTTTTTGTTGGCTGATAGGATTGGTTTTTCTGAAGCTTACTGTGGTGAACATGTTACAGATTCTGCAGAAAATATAACCTCTAGTGCACTTTTTATAGCATCTATAGCCTCTTGTACTAAAAATATAAGACTGGGTACCGGCACAGTTAACATGCCTAACTCACATCCAGCTGCGATTGCAGGTCAAATTGCAATGCTTGATCATATGCTTGATGGCCGTCTAAATTTTGGAATTAGTCCAGGCGGACTTGCATCGGATGCTGAAGTGTTTGGAAATCTTGATAAAGATAGAAACGAGATGTTTGTAGAATGTATAGATATGGTTCTAGCGATTTGGAAACGAGATGCACCATATAATATAAAAGGAAAGTATTGGAATATATCAACTGAAAGAACGCAGATGACGGAAATTGGTCAAGGTATAATGCAAAAACCTCTTCAAAAGCCTTACCCACCTATTATTTGTACTGTAGTGGCACCATTTTCTAAAGGATTAATAGCTGCTGCTGCTAGAGGCTGGCACCCTATATCGGCTAATTTTCTTTTACCTAAATGGGTAAAAACTCATTGGCCTAGTTATGTTCAAGGTTGTGAACAAGGTGGCTTTAATCCGAATCCTAAAAATTGGAGAATTGCAAAATCAATATTTGTCTGTGAAGATAGAAGTAAAGCAAAAGAATATGCTTTAGGAAATGGAAGTCCTTATGTATTTTATTACAAACAATTGCTTACTAAAATGTTAAAACATGGAAGAGCTAATTTATTTAAAGAAAATCAAGACATGCCTGACAGTGATTTAAAATTAGAGGATATTTGTAATAAACTAATTTTATTTGGTTCCGCTGATGAAGTTGCTGATAAAATTATGGAATTCAGAGAAGAAGTAGGAGATTTTGGAACTTTGTTATATGCTGGTCATGATTGGGCTGATGTAGATTTAGCCAAAAAATCTATGGAATTAATGGCAGAGAAAGTAATGCCTAAAATCAATCAAAACATCAATATAGCTGCTGAATAGGGTAAATTATGAAAAAAGTTTCTATAGAAAATGGTAATTATCTAAATGTTAAAGTTGACGGCAATAAAGACCTTCCTGCAATTATTTTTTCTAATTCTTTAGGAACTGATATGCGCATGTGGGATTCTCAAATAAAAGCGTTAACAGACAAATTCTGCATTATTAGATACGACACGAGAGGTCATGGTCAAAGTAGTCCAGTAGAGGGCCCCTATTCATTTGATATGCTTGAAAATGACGTCATTACTATTCTAGATGACCTTGAAATTGAAAAAGCACACTTTATAGGCCTGTCTATAGGAGGAATGACTTCTCTTGGGCTTGCATTAAAGCATCAATCTCGATTTAATAAGATCATTTGTTGTGCAGCAAGAGCGGATAACCCTCCTCCATTCATAGAAGGCTGGAACCAAAGAATAGCTATTATTGAATCAAAGGGCACTGAAGGGGTAGTTGAGGGTTCTCTTGAAAGATGGTACAGCGATACATTTAGACAAAACCATAAAAATATAGAAACCATTAACCTTTCAAAGGAAATGATAACAAACACCTCAAATAAAGGATATATTGGTTGTGCGCATGCTTTAAAAACTCTAAATTATTTGAAAGATTTATCCACAATTAACAGAGAAATGCTTTTCATTGCTGGTGAAAATGATATGGGAGCTCCAGCTTTGACTATGGAGGAAATGTCACATCTCACTCCCAACAGCAAATATGTCTGTATACCTGGAGCAGCTCATATTTTAAACATAGAGTCTCCAGATTTAGTAAACAAAACAATTCTGAATTTTTTAGATTAATAATATTAATGAGGTTTGACAATGGCTTTAAAAACTTTTGAACACGTACTTATACTTGCAGATGACGTTGATAAAACAAAGGACTTTTATGTTGATATTTTAGGCTTAAATATTGGCTACAGACCCGATTTCCCATTCAAAGGTTATTGGCTTTATTTGGATGAGAACCCAAAAGCTGCCTGCATTCACTTAGCTATGAGAAAACAAGATACTGGACAAGACTATTATATTGGCAAAAAAGACGATGTTAAATCAGGTTCTGGTGCAATAGATCATGTGGCGTTTAATGCAGATGATATTGAAGGTATGAAAGCAAAGCTTGAAAAAATATCAATAGAATACACTCATAGAAAAGTTCCAGGCTTCCCTTTAGAACAATTATTTATAATGGATCCTGATGGTGTCAAAGTTGAACTTAATTATGCAACAAGCGAATAAAATTTAATCTAAGGGAGTTTAAAATGCCTCACAAATATAATGAAAAAATGTTTGATATTAAGCACTTAAGAGAAACTGCAGAAAAGTTAAAAAATTGGGGACGGTGGGGTCCTGATGATGAAATTGGTACATTGAATTTTATAACACCAGAGAAAGTTGTTGATGCAAGCAAACTGATTAAGAGAGGAAAACGTTTTAGCCTTGGGTTAAACTTTGATAGGCACGGGCCTCAAAAAGGAAGCTGGGGAAACAGATTTAATCCAATTCATTTGATGTTAGCTACAGGAACAGATGCAGTAGCTGGAAGGTTTGATGATTTTGGACTTAGATATGCAGACGACATGATTTCTTTACCTTTACAATGTGCAACTCAATGGGATGCACTGGCTCATATTTTTTATGATGATTATATGTGGAATGGTTATGATGCAAGACTGGTAGACAGTGATGGAGCTCAAAAAAATGGAATAGAAAAAGTAAGAGCTGAAATGGCTGGTAGAGGTGTACTTCTTGATGTTGCACGTTGGGCTGGTGTTGATTTTTTTGAAGACGGAGTTGCCATCACTTCAGATGACTTAAATGAATGTGCTAAATCACAAAACATAGAAATAAAACAAGGTGATTTTGTTATTGTGAGAACCGGTCAAATGGAACAAAGATTAGATTGTGGTGAATGGGGTGGATATGCTGGCGGAGACGCACCTGGATTAGCCTTTGACACTGCTCAATGGATCTATGATCACGAGATAGCTGCTATTTGTACTGACACATGGGGGTGTGAGGTTAGACCTAACCAAACCAAAGATGCTCAACAACCATGGCATTGGGTGGTAATTCCAATGATTGGTATTACTATGGGTGAAATTTTCTATCTTAGAGATTTAGCATCTGATTGTGATAAAGATAAAGTTTATGAATTCTTTTTCTGCGCACCACCATTACCAATAACAAAAGCCGTTGGTTCTCCAATTAACCCTATGGCTATCAAGTAAAAATATAATGAAACCAACTGCTACTATAATCGGTGGCTCAATGGCAGGTTTATTTGCTGCTAATGCCCTTATAAAAAAAGGCTGGGACATTTCAATTCATGAAAAAGTTCCAGTCCCACTATCTGGAAGAGGCGCAGGAATAGCTACATATGATGATTTAGCTGAATTTGTATTTAAAGCAACCAATAACAGTAATGTGCTTGGAACAACTGCTAGGTCAAGGGTTTCACTGGATCTAGACGGCAATATAAGTGCTAGCCATAATTACCCTCAAGTATATACCAGTTGGCAGTATTTATTTACAATCTTAAGGGAAAATATAGATAATAAATGTTATTTCATGGGCGATGATTGTATTGGTATTAAACAAATTAATGATAAGGCTATAGCTTTATTTGAAGGTGGAAAAGAAAAAAAATCTGATTTAATAATTATTGCAAATGGCATTAAATCTGAACTCAGATCATATGTAGACAAATCTGCTAATCCTAAATATGCAGGTTATGTTGGCTGGAGAGGAGTGGTTAACGAAAACCAATTATCCGCGAAATCGTTAGAAACATTATCAAATTATTTCATTGTCGTTCTTCCATACAATCAACAAATAGCCTCTTATCCAATTGCTGGAGAAGGAGAAGACCCATTTACAAAGGGGAACAGAAGAATTAACTGGATTTGGTATAAACCTGCACCTGATGAGGCCCTAAAATCGTTATTGTTGGGAAAATCTGGCAAACAATATATTGATGGTATTCCTCCAGATGAAATACGCACAGACATTGTCCAAGCTTTATATGAAGAAGCAAATAGTAAATTACCACCTCAATTAAAAGAATTAGTTGAGATGACAGCACAGCCACTCATACAGCCAATTTTTGACTTAGAAAGTCAAAAGATGAGAAATAATAGAATTGTAACAATTGGAGATGCTGCTTTCACAGCTCGTCCACATGTTGGAATGGGTGTAACAAAAGCTGCTAAAGACGCTTTCACATTATCAGAATATTTGGACCCTAATAAATTTTTAGAAAGCTTGAATGATTGGGAATCTAGTAGATTAATTGAAGGTAAATTTATTGTTAACAGAAGTAGAATTTTAGGAAAATATCTCTCTAGTTATGATGAGAATGAGACTTTAGAAATGCCAGATGTCATCAATGTCTTAAAGGATACAGCTATTAGCTTAAATGATATTATCAACTAATCTAAAAATAATGGAGAGTTAAATGAGTAACAAATCATTTTCTTTAAAGTTTAAAGGTGATGCAAGAAATACTGGGTCAATGCGAAATGATATAGACGTTTCATTTGAGTCTATGAATGAGAAGTTTAAACTTGCAACAGATGAAGGAGCTTTTCATGGAGGCAAAGGAACAGCTCCGCCTCCACTTGCCCTTTTCACCGCTTCATTATGTGGCTGCGTGATGACACAAATTAAGGCTTTTGGAAAAAAATTAAAAATTGAAGTTGATGAAATTAAAATTGATGCTTCTATGAATTGGAATGGTGAGATAACTGATGAGGGTCCATATAAAGCAAGCTGTGAGGGCTATAATTTAGACATTGATATTATCAGTAATGAAAATATAGAAAATAAAGTCAAACTATTAAACGCAGCTATTGACGGATGTTTTATAGAAGCATCCTTAAAACCTGGTTTAGTTAAACACCGATTAAAAAATGAAGAAAATTGGATAAGTATATAGTTAAATTTTATTCATTGATTTTAATATTTTTTCTGGCGTTATAGGTTGTGATGTTACTTCGGAGCCAACTTTTCCTAACGCATTATTAATAGCATTCATTATTACAGCAGGTGCACCTCCTGTACCTGCTTCACCAGCTCCTTTAGCTCCAATGATACTCCTACCAGAATTGGTTGTAACATGATCAACTATAATATCAGGCATTTCATAAGCCATAGGAACTAAGTAGTCAGCCATAGTAGCATTTTGCATATTCCCTTGATCATCATAAACACATTCTTCAAAAAGAGCTCCACCTATCCCTTGGACAACTCCTCCTTTTATTTGCTCTTCAACTAATTTAGGGTTAATTTGAGTACCACAATCTTCTACAGCCCAAAATTTATTAATCTTAACTATACCAGTATCTTGATCAATCGATACATGACACCCCATAGCACTATTAGTAAAAACAAATGGTATTCCCTCTATTAAAAAACTAGCTGTAGCTAAAAGTTCAGGATTGGTACCCTTAGGTATCTCATGCCCTCTATAATAAACTGTTTCAGCTAATTTTTGAAGAGAGATACCCTCCTCTCCGTTTTTTCTAATAACTACGTTACTTTCAATATCTAAAGTATCCTTATTAGTTTGCATGATTGCAGCAGCAATATCTAAAATATTGTTTTTTAGTGTTCTTGCTGCCTTTAAAACAGCTTCTCCGCCTATTCCTGCCCCTCTAGAGGCCCATGTACCACCACCATATGGAGTTGCATCAGTATCGCCTAACGTAACTCTCACAGTATCCATTGAAACGCCTAACTGGTCTGCAGCAATTTGTTTCATAATAGCTTCTGTTCCTTGACCCTGCTCAGTAATTGAAGAAGATAGGTGGATTGCTCCGGAACCTTCAAGTCTAATTGAAGCTCCGTCCTGAGACGATATGTGAGCGCCCCCAACTCCATAAAATAAAGGACTTGGATTTGTTACTTCACACATAGCTATAACACCGTATCCTGTTAAAACCCCTTTAGCTAAATCATCTTCCTTTTGTTTTTCAATCTCAGCAATATTCATCATGCCAAGCAATTTATCCATTGAAGCTTGATGGGATAAATCTTCTAATGGAACACCAGAAGGACATTTATTAGGATAAGCGTTATCTGGTATAAAATTAATCTTTCTAATTTTATCAAGACTTAAACCAATTTTTGTTGCAGCTTTATCAATTAAAGCTTCAGTAATAGCCACTGCAATGGGGTGACCAACTGCTCTATATTGGCACATTGGAGTTTTATTTTGAAAAACAACTGTCCCTACTGCTTTATAATTTGGAATAATATAGGGAGCACCAGATAAATTCAAAACTTGATTTGTTTCAATAGCTGATGTTCTTGGGTACATACTAAATGGACCTATACCACTCAAGTCATTGATTTCCATTGCTAATATTTTGCCTTCTTTATCAACTCCTAATTTTCCACTAATTTTATGACAACGTGCATGAATGTCAGTTGTAAAACTCTCTAATCTGTCTGCAATGAACTTTATTGGACGCCCTAGTTTTTTTGAAATGGCTGCTGCAGCCATTTCATCGGGATAAACATGGACTTTAATACCAAAAGAGCCACCAACATCTCTACTAATAATTCTTACTAAACCTTCGTTAACGTCTAAGTGTTTAGCTATAATATGTTGCATCATATGCGGGGCTTGACCATTATGATAAATTGTCATTTTCGTTTCAGCTTTATTCCAGTCAGCAACAATTCCCCTTGATTCAAGGGTGACACCTGTGTGCCTAGCAAAATCAAGGGTTGTTTCGACCACTTCATGAGATTCCCCAAATGCCTTAACTACGTCACCTTGATTGACTGTTCTTGTCCAAAAAAGATTATTTCCAAGCTCAGGATGAATAATGACGGCATTTTCATCTAGAGCGGTTTCCATATCTACTTGAGCATCTTTTTCTTCCCAATCAACTTCAATAAGCTCTAATGCATCTTCTGCTTGTGCTCTATTATTTGCAATGACAACAGCAACAGGTTCACCTTGCCATCTTGCAATATTCTTAGCTAATGGTGTTTGTTCAGGAGATCTCATTTCACCTAAATGGCCTAATGTTCCAACCCAAGGCTTACAAAATTCGTCTATTTCCTTAGCTGTATATACATCAAATACGCCTGAAGATTTTTTTGCTTCATCAACATTTATTGATTTAATATCAGCATGAGCAAAAGGAGACCTTAAAAAAGCTACATGAAGCATTCTAGGCAGAACTAAATCATCAACAAATTGTCCTCCACCATCCAAGTGCTTTTTAGCATTCTCTCGAGGCAAACTTCTTCCTATATATGAATTTGGTCTATCGATAGAGCCTAATTTTGGATTTTGATTTACTTTCATGTCATCCATTTTCTACACCTTAATTAATTTCGTTAATAGACTCTTCAATTGCATCAACAATTGATTGGTAACCTGTGCATCTACAATAGTTTCCAGAAATTTCTGATCTTATTTCCTCTCTAGAAAGTTTTTTCTTAGAAGATATTATTTCTTTAGTTGTCATAAGCATACCAGGAGAACAAAAACCACACTGAAAAGCATTATGTTTTAAAAAATTATTTTTAA
>ERZ802830.3565-NODE-3565-length-13082-cov-6.58947_pt1 | contig 13082 bp, 8 predicted proteins | sample MGYA00345654_ERZ802830 | MGnify/ENA primary metagenome ERZ802830 (study PRJEB30503, sample SAMEA104212375) | marine metagenome | biome: Westerlies Biome; feature: [SRF] surface water layer (ENVO:00010504) within the epipelagic zone...; material: water... | reverse complement strand
AGATTTATTTGTTTTTGATAGAAGTTGTAATAAAGTAATTACTTTTTTAAATGAAAATAATCAATTTATTTATGCTCCTGAATACGAGACAAAATTTCCTAGTGATTTAAAGAATTGGGTTCTTTTAAGAGATTACAATGGAGATGGTAGAAAAGATATTTTCAGTTATGTATCAGGTGGAATTGGAGTATGGAAAAACAACAGTAACTCCAACGAAATATCATTTACTTCTCAAAACTTTTATCAGTCTTCCATTAATAGCTATGTAGCTTACTTACTTTCCTACCAATATAATAATGATTACAATATATATGTAGTGTCATCTGATATTCCTAGTATTAGTGATATAGATAATGATGGAGATCTTGATATACTAAATTTTGGTGTTCAAGGAACAAGATTAGAGTATCATCAAAATCAATCTATTGAACTCAACTATGGAAAAGATAGTTTGATTTTTGAAATGAAAAACTCTTGTTGGGGACATTTTAGCGAGGCAGGCTTATCTAATACATGCTCATTATTTGACACATGCATTCAAAATGTTCCAAATCCTCAAGACTCTATAAGTATTTTAAGAAATAATCCAAGACATAGTGGGTCTACAGTTTTAGCTTTAGATTTAAATAATGACCAAGTTAAAGATGTAATATTAGGAGATGTTTCTTTCAGTAATATTGTTGCTCTTTTCAACGATACCACAGGCATCAACATGAATACCTCATTTATAACTCAAGATACCTTATTTCCAAGCTATTCTGTTCCAGCAGATATTCATCTATTTCCAGGAATATTTTTTGAGGATGTTGATATGGATGGAGTCAAAGATTTATTAATATCACCTAACTCAAGCAGTGATTCTGAAGACAAAGAAAGTATTTGGTTTTATAAGAATTTTGGAAGTAATAATTCTCCTCAATTTTATTTACAAGACAAAGATTTTCTTCAAAAAAACACCATAGAACTTGGTAGAGAATCAAAACCTATTTTTGTAGATATCAATAACGATCAAATTCAAGATTTAGTAATTGCTAATTTTGGTACATTCGATTTAAGTGTACCTATTCACTACAGATCCTACATTGAGTCTTATGTAAACTTAGGAACCCAACAAAATCCAGTATTCTCTAAAACATCAAGTGATTTTCAAAACATATCAACTCTTATAAATGACATAAATCTGATCCCAAGTTTTGGAGATTTAGATAACGATGGCGATCTGGATGCTATTGTTGGTGATTACAATGGTAAGCTTCATTATTTAAAAAACACCTCATCTAATCCAAGTGTTATGAGTCTTTCAATTGAATCTTCCCCGATGAATGATATATTTACTAATACTTTTGATTTTGGATTCAATGCACATCCAATACTTTTTGATGTTGATAATGATAACGATCTTGATATTATTGTAGGAGAAGCCATTGGAAACCTGAACTTTGTAGAAAATGTTGGAGACTCAGTAAACTTCAATTTTGATTTAAGAACTGAAAATTTTGGTGGAATAGACGTATCTGAGTGGTGGACAAACATTGGTATGAGTTCTCCAGTTTTTTATAAAAATGGTAATAATCTAGAATTATACGTTGGCAGCAAAAGAGGGACTATTTTTAAATACGATAGTATTGTGAATAATTTAACTGGAAATTTCAACTTGATTGACAGTAATTACCAAGGAATTAATGTTGGGTCCCACTCAAGTCCGGCAATACATGATTTAAATAATGACTCATTAGAAGATTTTATCATCGGCAATAAAAGAGGAGGCCTATCACTATTTATGGGCATTAATGATTCTGTGAATACATCAATTTTAAATAATGAAATATTAAGACAAGAATATCTTATTTATCCAAATCCATCTAATGATTTTATTAATCTTAAAAATTTAAACTCAATAAGTGAATATGAAATTATTAATCTATCAGGTAAAATAATTAAAACTGGGATTAGCGAAGGTGAAATTGAAATAAAGAACTTGGATAATGGAATTTATTTTATAAGGATTAAATCCAGAAATAACCATCAAGTGTTAAAGTTTATTAAATGCAATTAGATAGTTTTAAAACTATAGTTTTTATAGATGATGATTGCATTTTTTGTAATTACTGGGGGAATTTCATATTAAAAAATGATCAATCTAAATCAATATTAATTAGCCCAGCCAATTCTTCAGTTTATAAAGAGCTTCAAAAAAAATTTAATTTATTACCCGATCCAAAAGAAACAATTATTCTACTTCATGAAAATGATATTTTTGAAAAGTCAAATGCAGTAATTAAAATCGCTGGGTTAATGAAAAATTGGCATTCTATTATAATTATTGGTTATATAATACCAAATTTTATAAGAGATTTTCTATACGATATGATTGCAAAAAAAAGAAAGTCATTAATGACAGACTCCTGTGTAATAGATGAACTAAAGAAAAAGGATAAATATATTTTATAATATTTAAATATTATTTAGAGCCCCATTCATATTTCTGACTGCATCAGCACTTTTAGTAAATAAATCTTTTTCATTACTGTCTAAATCTAACTCCAAGATATTTTCCCATCCATTTTTCCCAATAATTACTGGAACCCCTATACAAATATCATTTTGACCATAAGCTCCTTCTAAATAAACTGAACATGGAATGATTCTTTTTTGATCATTTAAAATGCTATCTACTAAATAAGATACAGCAGCTCCAGGAGCATACCAAGCTGAGGTTCCCAACATCCCTGTTAATGTTTTTCCTCCAACCATAGTATCTGCTGCGACCTTTGCTAATTTATTTTTATCTAATAATTCGCTAATCTTTATCCCATTATATGAAGCAAGTCTGGTTAGTGGTATCATAGTGGTGTCTCCATGTCCCCCAATAACCATTCCATGAATATCATTAGAAGGTTTTTGTAAAGCCAAAGAAAGATAAGTTCTAAATCTGGCGCTATCTAAAGCTCCACCCATCCCAATAATTCTATTTTTTGGTAATCCGCTCTCTTTTAAAGTTAAATAAGTCATGGTATCCATTGGATTGGACACAATTACAATCACTGCTTTTGGAGAATATTCTAAGATGTTTTTGGTAACCGTTTTGACAATACCGGCATTTACACCGATAAGTTCTTCCCTTGTCATTCCTGGTTTTCTGGGAATGCCACTTGTAACAACAACAACATCACTTTCAGCAGTTTTAGAATAATCATTTGTAGATCCAACTATTTTAGTATTAAAACCTAATAAAGAAGATGTTTGAGTCATATCCAAAGCTTTTCCTTCAGCAAAATTTTCTTTAATATCTAGTAAAACCACTTCACTGGCGATTCTTTTAAATGCTATTGCATCTGCACATGTTGACCCTACATTTCCTGCTCCTACTATTGTTACTTTCATAATATTATTACTTTTTAAATTAACTTTTCTAAGATTCTAAATATCAATATTAGCATACTTAGCATTTTTTTCTATAAATTCTCTTCTTGGCGGTACTTCGTCTCCCATTAGCATAGAAAAAATTCTATCTGCCTCTGCTGCACTATCAATATTTACTCTTCGTAGAGTTCTATTTTCTGGAGACATTGTGGTATCCCAAAGTTGTTCTGCATTCATTTCTCCAAGACCTTTATACCTTTGTATATGAACACTAGATTCTGAGCCAGAACCTTTCATTTGATTTACTAATTGATCTCTTTGGTCATCATTCCAAGCATATTTAGCCTGTTTTCCCTTTTTTACCAAATATAGTGGAGGAGTAGCAATATATAAAAATCCATTTTCTATTAATTCTTTCATGTATCTAAAAAAGAAAGTCATGATTAATGTCTGAATATGACTACCATCAACATCAGCATCACACATTATAATAACTTTATGATATCTTAATTTTTCAAGGTTTAAAGCTCTTGAATCTTCTTCAGTTCCAACTCTAACACCTAAAGCTGTATATATATTTTTGATCTCTTCATTTTCGAAGATTTTATGTTGCATGGCCTTTTCAACATTTAAAATCTTCCCTCTTAATGGCATAATCGCTTGAAAATGCCTGTCTCTCCCTTGCTTGGCTGTTCCACCAGCAGAATCTCCCTCAACTAGGTAAACCTCACAATCTTCTGGAATTTTTGAAGCGCAATCGGATAATTTACCAGGCAAACCAGCACCTCCCATAGGATTTTTACGCTGCACCATTTCTCTAGCTTTGGTAGCAGCATGTCTTGCAGTAGCGGCAAGAATAACTTTCTGAATAATCTGTTTAGCATCATCTGGATGTTCCTCAAGATAATCACTTAACATTTCACTGACAGCCTGACTAACAGGTGCATTAACTTCTCTATTTCCCAATTTTGTCTTTGTTTGCCCTTCAAATTGAGGTTCCTGAACTTTTACAGAAACAATAGCAGTTAATCCCTCTCTGAAGTCATCACCTGAAATTTCAAATTTTAGTTTATCAAGCATTCCAGACTTATCAGCATACTTTTTAAGAGTGTTGGTTAAACCTCTTCTAAAACCTGAAAGGTGCGTACCACCTTCATGAGTATTTATATTATTTACATATGAATGAATATTTTCAGCATAAGAATTATTATAAATTAAAGCTACTTCAACAGGAATACCGCTTTTTTCTCCTTCAACACTGATAACATTTTGGATTAACTTTTCTCTATTCCCATCTAAAAACTCTACAAATTCAGCTAAACCTCTTTCTGAATAAAATTTATCAGCTAATTGATTACCTTCTTCGTCTTTTGAAGACTCTCTTTCATCATTTAATGTTATGATAAGGCCTTTATTTAGAAAAGATAACTCTCGCATACGAGTAGCTAAAATCTCATATTGATAATCTAAAGTTTCGAAAATTTTAGAATCTGGGAAGAAAATTACTTCAGTTCCTCTTTTATCGGAAGTACCAGATTCCTTAACTAGGTATTGTTCTTTTCCCTGCTTATATTCCTGTACATAAATTTTGCCCTCTTTGTGAACACTGGCTTTTAAATCAATAGACAATGCGTTTACCACTGAAACTCCAACCCCATGAAGACCACCTGACACCTTGTAAGAGTCTTTATCAAACTTTCCTCCTGCGCCAATTTTAGTCATTACTACTTGTAAAGCAGATACGCCTTCTTTTTTATGGATTCCAACTGGTATTCCCCGGCCATTATCCATAACTTTTATTCCATTACCTTCAAGAATAGTAACATTAACTTCCGTACAATGTCCAGCTAAAGCTTCATCAATAGAATTGTCTACAACTTCATACACCAAATGGTGTAATCCTCTTGATCCGACATCGCCAATATACATTGATGGACGCATTCTAACATGCTCCATTCCCTCTAATGCCTGAATACTATCTGCTGAATAATTTTTCTCTTCGCTCATCTCTTAATTTTGAATGAACAAATATACTATTTATAGAGCATTTTTAAACGACTCTAACCCCTATAAATTAGATACTTTTCAACATTTTAAAAACTAAAAGTAACCCCTCCTAAAATGTTAATGGATTGTACTGGAAAATTAGACCAATACTGGTATTTTCTGCCAATAAAATTGTTGAACTGTATGAACCCTGAAACTTTTTTGTTATACCTATATTCTGCAGAAAGATTCATATCAATTAAGGGGTTTAAATTGTTAACATACTTTCCGTCTTCAAATGAACTAAAAATTTGTGGTTCATGGTGAGAAAACACCGTTCTTTTTCCTACCAAATAAATATCTGATTTCACTATTATTTTATCTGACAGATCTAATAAAGCAGAAAGAGTAATCAAAAATTCTGGTTTTTGCCAAGCAAATAATTCATTTAATGGGTCGTAAATGAAATATTCTCCTTTTGCAGATACTTTCAACTTTTCAGAATCTTGATATGTAATTTCTCCCATAAATGAAGTTTGTGATAAATTATCAAATGTCATTTGGAATTTATTTCCGTAAGATGAAATATTATCAGGTGTGAAAAAATACATGCTATCAAATTTTTGAAAGGAAGCAGATAAATTAAAAGTGAACTTACTACTTAAAGACCCTCTAACTCCTGCAAATAAGTTACTTTTCTGAATGGTATTTTGAAGATTAGCATCTTCAGAGATGAAAGGGTTTTCTAATCTTATATCATTAAAAGTATTTCTTTGGACATTTCCTACCCAACCCCCATATGGAATGAAAACATTGTTAAACAAACTATAACTCAATTCTAAATCAGGAAAAATATGAAATTTTGCTTTGTCGTTTATATTAGCTTGAATGGATAACCCAGCTTTAACAATTAAATTGTTTTTTCTAGAATAAATATGTGGATTTAAACGAATAATTCCAGAAGATCGATTTCTTAAATTAGAAGATTGAATAATGTTATTTTCATTAATTATAAGCGTTTCAGGTGCATTGACACTATTGATATCTAACTCAAAGGTTCCTAGAAATTCTTCATCTAAAATTAACCATCCAGAATGAGCTCCTATTAAAAAATGATTTTCTGATAAGTCATAATTACTATTTAAATGATGAAAGTCAATCCAACTCTTAACTCTTAATTTATTGGAATCTCTTCCAATATTTAAAGAATTTAATTTAATATGTAAATCAAATAAATCATAATTTTGTTTAAATAATGAATCAGCTTCCTGAAAAGATTCTTTCATTAAACTATCGTTACTATCAATACCATAAAAATCATACATCTGACTGTCTTGATAATCTAAACCATAAAATTGATAATTATTTCTTTCATAATCTAACTCTGACCATAAATCATAATCCATGAAGAACTTTTGATAATACCCCCCTATAGAAAGGTCAGAATATTTAGTGTTACCCATCCCTTTAATATTGGCAAAACTACCATTAGTTCCACCCTTAAACCCCCAACTTTCATCTCTTGATCTTTTGGAAGCATAATTAAAATCTAATAAAGGAGATAAATAAGCACCCGCACCGGCTTTCAAATATCCTCTGTAGAGCTTGTCACCACTAGCAGTGATTTTTAATCTTGCTGGTTTTATATTTTCAATATTATAACTCACTTGATGCTGCTTAGGCTCCAAATAATACTTGACCTCATCTACAATTGTTATTGAGTCTGTATGATTAGGTGAAATTGATGATTTTTGAATTTTAGATATTTTTCTATTTCCTGATCCAATTCCAAGAAATATTTCTTCAGTTTTATTATTTTCTTGTCCGTATGATTGGAAGAACAATAATGTTGCAATAAAAAAAACTAATAAACTGAATCTACTTATTTTCATCATGATTATTTTCTGTAGAATTAATTTCATTTATCTCTGGTTCTAGCTTTGAATTAATATCTTCTATTAACTCTAAATCAATTTCTATCTCTTGCTGAATTGGTTCCTCTTTTAGTTCATCAATCTCTAACTTTTGAATACTTTGTAATTTTAAAACTGCCTCATCTACTATCTCTTTTTTGTTAAATCCGTCATAATTTTCTATAATACTTTCAACGCTGTGTTTTGCATTGAAGTAGTCATTTTGAGCAGTGAAATTATCTCCAAGAAGAAGAATTCCTTTTGCTAACCAATAATCATAGGAAGGCTTTTGCTGGACAAGCTCCATAATTAAAGACTCACACAACTCATAATTTTTACGTTCGTAAGCAATTTCACAAATATGGTACTTAGACTCAGCAGCAGCAATACTTTTGGTAAAATACATAATGCTATCATAATAAATCATAGCACTGTCTAATTGGTTTACTGATTGATAAGACTTAGCTAAATACAAATAAGAGTCTTCTTTTAATTTCTTATTGATATTAGAAAGTTGAAGTGTTTTTTTAGCGTACTTAATAGTCGAGATAGGATTATTTAAATAATAAAAACAATAAAATTGCCCTTTTATGGATAGTGATAAGTCTTCCTCATCCATACTCACATCTTCTAAAGTAGAAAAATAGGCAAGGGCATTTTTATAATCATGTGCGTCAAAAGTAATTTCACCCGCATATTTTAGAGCTTCAGTATAATAGTTATTATTGGGTTTTTTAGTAATGAAATCATAGTGAAAAAGAGCTTCATTCTTTTTTTCATCATTTAAGTAACAATTGGCCATATAATAATGGGCAGAAATTTCTCGTACAGGATCTTCTATATTATCTAAATAATAAGAGGCTTTCTCAATCTGCTTTTGACAATCGCCATTATCTCTAGCTAAAACAACAGGTCTCCAAAGTGAGGAGTCTTTTTCTTGGATACTTACATCAATTCCCCTTGAACTTAACCAATCATAATATCCGTTAAGGTTATTTCTTAAATTATAGACCTCCAACATTAATTCTATCGCCAATTCATTTTCTTGTTCTGCATCTGGATAATCATCCAATACCTTTATTAAATATTTTTCAGCTTCATCTGCGTTTTTTTCTTTCAAATAAATACTCCCTAACTCTACATTAGCTCTGGAAATTAAATTATTGCTGGGATAATCGTTAATGAATTTTATGTAGGTTCTAATAGATTCCTCATTTCTAGATTCATCTTTGAAAGCTTGTGCTAAATTTAAAAGTGAAGAAACTTGGTATTTAGAGTTGGGATATTGATCAGTTAATCTTTTTAAGGTATTTATCTTGCCGTCATAGTCCTGAATTAAACCTTGAGATGTAGCCATTTGGTTTAATGCATAACTGTGATTATAATTTCCTACTTTAGTTGACAACGCATAATTCTCAATGGCAAGACTATCTTCTCTTAGCAAAAAATACGCATCGGCAATTCTTAATAGGGCTATTTTATAATTATTGGAATCAGGAATATTGTATTGATGTATATAGTTTCTAAAATATCTCAAGGAACTTTTTAATTCTTCTTTCTGTACTTTTGCTGCATTTCCTTTATAAAAATTATGTGGATTTGATTTTTCAAAATAACTGTATCCAATATGGAAATCTAAATCCTGAAATTCTTTGGTTAGTATGGCTCCATTGATAAATCTAAACTTTTCATAGTTTTCTATAGCTGTTAAATATTCCTTCAAATTATAATTGGATTCTCCAATCCAAAACTGACTCATGGCGTTTAAATTTTGATCAATTGGATATCTTTTAACAAGCTCAAAGTTTTTGATCGCACTTTCATATTCTCTATTATGATATTGCTCTACTGCGCGATTATAAACAATCGATTGATAAGCTTTTTGCATTCTAGGATCTTTATTTTTAATCTTCTCCATGGATTTTAAGGCATCATCATAATTTTTTGTGGTTAAATAAACTTTCAGCAAAAATTCATAAGCTTCTTTTGCATCTTCAGAATTAGGATATTGATCAATAAACTGTTGAAATGAATTGATGGCCTCATCATAAGGATTATAACTTAACTCGTATGCAAGTTTTGCATAATTAAATAATGAATTTCTTTTGATTTCTTCATCAAAATCTAACTTACTAGCTTTTTGAAAGGCATTTCTAGCATAATCTTTTTCATCCAATTTTAAATAAGAATCTGCCATATGATAGTAGCAAATTTGAGATAAAGAATCTTCTTTATAGGCAACTCTAGAAAATAATTCGATGGCTTTTCTTAGGTCCTTGGTTTTATAATAACAGTAAGCAACTTGGTAATTACTCTCTCTACTTGATTTAGCATATTTCTTAAAAATTTTGTAATAAGATAAAGAAGTCTTAAAGTTCTTATTCTTAAAATAAGAATCTGCTATTAGCTTTGCGAATTCACCTTTCCTTTTTTCTGTAATGGAATCCATGTAAGAAGGAGCATAAGAAATGAGTTCATCATATTTACTTTGCTGATATAATATTTGAGTGATGTAATATGGAATAATAGGCTTAAACATCTTATTTCTAGAAATTTTTCTAAACCCTTCTAGAGCAGTTTGGTATTTACCTTCGGAATAAGCAATATGACTGTAATAATATGTTGTTGGAATTTCATAATCTGTTTTTCTTTGCAATAGTTCATTAAATAAAACCTTTGATTCATCTAAGTTCTTTTTCATAAATTTTGAATAGCCTAGCTTAAATAGATACTCATTTTGATCGCTCTTAGAAAGATCATATTGATCAACTTTTTCAAAAAACTCAATGGATTTTTTAAACTTTTTAGTTTGATAATAATGCTTTCCTAACTGAAAATAAATATTTTTTGATTTAGGATGGTCTGGGTGATCCAGAGCAAATCTTGTTAGGATCGTTTCCACATTTCTATGGTATAATTTTAACGCGCAAACTGCAAAATAATATTCAGCATTGATTCTGATTTCGTCTTGAGGATTATCGAACTTATTTATAACTTCTTTAAAATAATATTGTGCCGAACTGTACTTTTCTTTGTCAAAAAGCTCCTGGGCAGTTTTATAACTCTTGTAAGGATCACTGTAAATAAGTGTTTTCTGAGCAAAAGAATGATTAGCCCAGAGTATGACTAATAAAAGAAATGGAAGCTTAAGAAAAGTTTTTATCATTAATTTATCAAAACTGATATTAATTAAAGATAGTTAGTGATCTTCCATCAGAATAATCAGATTATGATTATTTTCAACTATAATGTGTTAACATTAATAAATAGAGTTAAATACATTTACTTTATTATTTTAAATTTGATAATATTAAAATTTGCTATTCATTATGAATGAAAATCTTTTTTTAGACTTTAAAAATGTTGAAATCCACCAACAAGATAATCTTATTCTAAGTGACATAAATCTAAGTATTAAAAAAGGAGAGTTTGTCTATTTTGTTGGTAAAACAGGAAGCGGCAAGAGTAGCCTTCTGAAATCCATTTATGGAGATGTATCAATTCATAAAGGAGATATCGCATTTAAAGATCAAAATGTGAGTAAATTATCTAGAAAAAAAATTTTAGCACTGAGAAGAAAAATTGGAATTATTTTTCAAGATTTTCAACTTCTTATGGATCGATCTGTTGCAGATAATTTAAGATTTGTAATGAAAGCCACTGGATGGAAAGGGAAAAAGAAAATTGATGAAGAAATTGAAAAACTTTTATCAAAAGTGGATATGCTTGACAAGTCCAATGCTTACCCACATTTAATTTCTGGCGGAGAACAACAAAGAATTGCCGTTGCAAGAGCTTTAATAAATGACCCTGAATTAATTATTGCGGATGAGCCAACCGGAAACCTTGACCCTGAAACAAGTGAAAAAATTATGGGTTTGATTAAATCAATTTTAGATGATGATAAAACTGTTATTATGGCAACTCACGACTTTGACATTATTAATAAATTTCCAGGAAGAATTGTAAAGTTTGACAATAAATCTATTGTGAATTAAGTTACTTTATATTGATTAGTATTTGTATTCCTATTTATAATTTTAATGTCACTAAGCTTGTAGAAACATTAATTCATCAAGGAAAAGAATTACAGCAACCTTTTGAAATCATTTGTATAGACGACCATTCATCAGATTATTTTAAAAAAATAAATGCTTATGTTGAAACAAATGAAAATATTCAATTTTTTTCTCTAAAAAAAAATATTGGCAGGTCTAAAATCAGAAATATGTTTATAGATATTTCAAAGTTTGATAAAATGTTATTTATTGACTGTGACTGTAGTATTTCCTCAGATTTATTTTTAAAGAATTATATGGACATTTCCAATTGTGATGTAATATATGGAGGAAGAAAACACCACCAAATAAAACCCAAAAAAAGTAGTGAAAGACTCCGATGGAGATATGGAGTTAAAGTTGAAGACCAAAGTTTTGATTTTCGCTTAATTAATCCTTATCATTCATTTAGGTCCAATAATTTTTTAATTAAAAAATCTGTATTTAAAGCCATAAAATTTGACGAAAGTTTTAATGGATATGGCCACGAGGATACGTTATTAGCTTTAGAACTTCAAAAAAATAATATTAAAATTCATCAAATTGATAATCCAGTGTATCATGAAGGACTTGAGAAAAATACTGACTTTTTATTAAAAACTAGATCAGCTATTAGAAATCTATCAAAAATTGAATCTAAAAATTACAACATTAGCTCTCTTAAACTAATAAACACTTATTTAAAAATTAAAAAGTTAAACCTAGATAAATTTCTTTTATTAATCTCAAAAAAAGGGATGATAATAATTGAAAAACAACTTATGTCTAGTTGGCCATCTCTTAGATTATTTAATCTTTATAAATTGTTGTTTTATATAAGAGACCAAAACAATGTATAAGCTTTTAAAAGAGATATACAGAAAACTAATTCCCAATAAATTTCATTATATAATTGAACCTTATTTAAGAGCCATCATTTATTATTTAATTTATAGGGGAGATACGATTCAGTGTAATATCTGTTTATCAAAATCTAAGAAATTTATTCCCATATCTTTTATAAATTCCAAAGATAAAATATGTCCCAAATGCGGATCTCTTTCAAGATCTAGAGCTTTAAGTTTTTATATATTTAAATACTTTCAAAATATAAATCATAATATTTTAGAATTTTCCCCTCACAGAAGCCTTCATGATTTATTTAAATCAAAATTTCCAAACTATATTTCTTCAGACTATGAAAATCAATTTTATGCTCAAAAAAAATACGATATAACAAATATTGATGTTAGTGATAATAGTTTTCATTTAATTATTTGTTTTCATGTTCTTGAACATATTTTAGATGATGGAAAAGCTATAAAAGAATTAAATAGAATTTTAAAGAAAAATGGTGCATTAATAATTCAAGTTCCTCTGAAAACTGGAAAAACTTACGAAGATTTCAAAATAACTAATAAAGAAGATAGGCTAAAAGCTTTTGGCCAAGAAGACCATGTTAGGATATATGGGGAAAAAAGTCTGGAAGAAAAATTAAAAGCTTTTCATTTTAATGTTGAAATCATCAATATTTCAAAGGGAATTAGTGAAGTTGAAAAGAAATTGTATGGAATTTCTGATAAAGAAATAATTTTTCAGTGTATTAAATAACTATTTAAAACTTTTGTAGGTTGCTGTTAAAACTTCAGATTCTTTTTCCCAATTTAAATCTGAATTCATTTTTTTTATATTTATTAAATAGCTATCTGATTTCGATAAATCAATTGCTTTTTCTAAACCATTCAATATCTCTTCAGTTTTTAGAGAATTAATTAAAACTCCT